>Ga0268299_1002890_pt1 | contig 17999 bp, 15 predicted proteins | sample NOBtaG_FD_193484 | JGI IMG/M metagenome (GOLD analysis project Ga0268299, IMG submission 193484) | Activated sludge microbial communities from bioreactor in Nijmegen, Gelderland, Netherland - NOB reactor | ecosystem: Engineered > Bioreactor > Aerobic > Activated sludge | place: Netherlands...
CTTTCGCTATCTGCCGTTCGAGACTTCTCACCCGTCGACCGATAGCCGGCTAAGGCGGACATCCTTAAGTGCTTATGACCCGGACATTTCGAGTGTCTGTCACAACCCCTTCGCGGCGGCCTGGCGCGCCTGCCGCGGTTCGTGCTATCGGCCGCGCGATTCCCGGCGGCGACATCTTGGGGGACCTGACGCCGGGGCGGACCGAAGCCGCGGCGGCGCGCCGTCAGGAGAGACGCGTGTCGTCGCGCTCAGCGACGGAGGGACGAATGAGGCACGCACGCGCGATCCGAGGCCGCTTCGCACTGGCGGTGGCGGCGACCCTGCTGCTCTGTGGCAGCACCGCCTGGTCGGCACCCTGCTTGATCTTCGTGCACGGCAAGCAGACCAACACCAACACCTTCACCAACTGGAGCGCTGCCCGCAACTACTGGGTCAACGGCAGCCGCGACTTCATCAGGACCGCGACCAAGAACTTCGCCACCTCGTACTACGTCGTCGGCTACAACGGCACCAACGCCTACTGGGACGCGGGCGCCGCGGGCGAGGTCGCGAACGAGATCGTCAATGCCACCAACGGCGGCGCCGACGGCGGCGGCAATCGCTGCGCCCAGACCTACGCCCAGGGCGGGACCTTCTGGGTGATCGGCCACAGCATGGCCGGCGCCGTGATGGACTACATCCTGGGGAACAACGACGCGAGCGACCCGAACTACAACTTCAACGGACCCTACGACGTGGTGGCGCAGCGCATCAGCCTCGCGATCACGATGGGCGGCGCCCACCGCGGCTCGCAGGGCGCCGACGCGGTCTGCGGCAACGGCAACATCTTCTGCAACTTCATCGCCTTCTTCATCCAGTCGTGCGACACGGCGACCTACTGGCTGCGTAGCGCCGACGCAGTGCAGGTGCGCACCTTCTCGAACGCCCCGGCGCGCTCGGTCTACCTGACCGGCGGCTACGAGGCGATCTTCGGCGCCAGCGCCTGCCTCAGCGGCGAGGACGATGGCATCGTGCAGCACGCCTCGCAGTACGCCTGCAACGGCAGCGCGACGACCGGCTACAACAACGGCAACGTCTGCAGCAACAGCGCCAAGCAGGAGTCGTCGGGCTTCCTCAACCTCGACACTTCGCACGAGAACCACTCCGACGAGAAGGACGATGCCGATCGCGACACGCGCAAGGCGATCCCGACCGGTATCTGGACCTGCGGCGGCGCGCCCTGCTCGCCGGATACGACCGTGCAGAGCGCGATGAGCGCGGCGCAGCTCGTCGCCGTCCTGTACTGATCGCGCGCGACGGCGCGTGACGCGAGCGCGAGGCGCGGCGGCGGGTTCCGCCGCGCCTCGCCCGCACGCGGCCGCGATCGCCGTCGCCCACGCGAGAACGCGGAACCGCCGTGCCCGAACATCCCTCGCCAGCGGACCACCGCTCCCGCAGCGGAGGGCCGAGATGGCTGCGGCGCGGGCTGCTTCTGTTGGCCGCCCTCGCCGCTCTCGCGCTGGCGTGGTCTGCCCTGGCGCCCGAGCCGACTGGGCGCGATGCGGCGGTCGCAACGCTGGGTGGTGGCGGAGTGGCACCGGCTCCGGCACGCAGCGCGGCCGCGGTTGCCGGTGCGCCCAGGGCCGCGCCGGGGGAGTCGACGCCGGCGGGTGCCGTGTCCGCCGCCGGCGGCGCCGATGGCACGCCGTCGCCGACGGCGGCGGGAACCCCGGTGTACACTCCGGAGGTTCGGCCGCTGGCGCAGCAGGCGGTCGACGAGTACCGCCGGCTGGCGCAGTTTCCACCCTGGTCGCGCCCGTTCGGCGACGACGGCGAGGATCCGATCCTGCGCGACCGCGAGGTGACCATGGTGACGGCCGGCGGTCCCGAGGGCGCCGAGCCGATCCTGACGGTGTTTCCCGACCAGGTCGGCTTCGAGGCGCCCGACGCCGTCGTTCTCTACGCCTTTCTGACGGTGGCGGGCAGCCGCGTGCCGGCGGCGCAAGTCACCGGCGAGATCGCGTCCGAGGATCTCGAGCCGCTGGCGGCGGTCGCCTATCGCGACGACGGCGCCGCCGGCGACGTCGCCGCGGGCGACCTGATCTACACCGCTCGCTTCGCGCCGCCGGCCGATCTCGTGCCGGAGCTGAGCGAGACCTTCCTGGTGCGCGTCCACGCCCTCACCGACGACGGCCAGGAGCGCATCGCCGCCACCGGCTTCCTGTACAGCAACCCGCACGCGCAGTTGACCGGGCGCTACCGCGACTCTCTGGTCGACGGCAACCTCGCGGTCGACGCCGAGGTCGAGGTGCGGCAGGCGGGCCGCTTCCACCTCGAGGCGACACTCTACAGCCGCGACGCCCGCCGCGGCCTGGCCGAGGCGCAGACGGCGGGCGAGCTACCGCCGGGGCGGCACTGGCTGCGGCTGCCGTTCTTCGGCCGCATTCTCAACCAGAGCGGTGTCGACGGTCCGTACCTGCTCCGCTTCGTCGCGCTCTCGACCACCTCGCAGATGCCCAACGCCAAGAACCGCCTGGCGGAGAACCCGCACGTGACGGCGCCGTACCGCGCCGCCGACTTCAGCCCCGCGCCCTACGAGGATCCTGACCTGCTCGACGCCGCCGATCGGCTCGAGCACGACCTCCAGGGCGGCGACTAGCGCAGCGCGTCCCAGCAGGCGCGCAGCCGCGCGCCGGGATCACCGCCCTGGACCGGCAACTCGGCGAAGACCTCGCCCCGGTCCGCGGTGCAGTCCTCGACCCGCTCGCCGCTCCAGCAGCGCCGCCCGGCGCGGTCCAGGCAGATCACCTGCGTGCGCGGCAGCGCGCGCGCCGGCGGATCCGATGCCGCTGCCGCCGGCGGCGGCGCCAGCTCGCCGAGCTTCGGCGCCCGCGGCTCCTGCGCCTGGGCGGAGCCGGCCGAGAGCACCAGGAGCACCAACAGCGCGACGCCCGCGCGCGTCGCTCGATGCGCGCCTGAAGAACGCCTTCGCCATGGAGGCACGGAGGCCACGGAGACCCTCACCCGTTCGCCGCCGGCGCTCACTTCCAGAACGCGTCGACGGCGTAGAGATCCCAGACGTACTCCCACACCTCGACGGCGCGCCCGTCGCGCATGCGGATGTGGAGGCAGGTGGGGTTGTCGAGCGTGCGACCCTCGCGCTCGCCGTGGCCGCGGAAGAGCGCGATCGCGCGTTCGTCGTTGGCGACCACGTCGATCAGCTCGAGGTGGAAGCTGCCGCCGGTGAGCGCCTGCACCTTCAGCAGGAACTGCAGGATGGCCTCGCGCCCGCGGTGCGAGCCGGCCAACTGGCCCTCCCGGCCGGGGAAGTGCCACACCGCGTCCTCCGGGATCAGGTCGGTGATCGCCGCCAGGTCGGCGGCGCGGAAGGCGGCGAACAGTGCGCGGACGCGGGCGGCGTTCGGATGTGGCTCGGTGCCGGTCATGGGGGCGCTAGCGCGTCCGCGCGAGCTCGTGCGTCAGGTGCGCCTTCACCGCCGGCCACTCGGCGGCGACGATCGAGTAGACACAGGTGTCGCGCAGGGTGCCGTTGGCGTAGCGCTGGTGGCTGCGCAGCACGCCGTCGAGCTTCGCTCCCAGGCGCTCGATGGCGCGGCGGCTGGGGAAGTTGAAGAAGGCGGTGCGGAACTCGACGGCGATGCACTCGAGCTGCTCGAAGGCGTGCGCCAGCAGCAGCAGCTTGCACTCGGTGTTGAGCCCGCTGCGCTGCACGCGGCGCGCGTACCAGGTCGAGCCGATCTCGACGCGGCGCACCGCGAGGTCGACGTTCATGTAGGTCGTCATGCCGGCGCCGCGCCCCTCGGCGTCGAGCACGGCGAACGGCAGCATCGTCCCCTTCGCCTGCAGCCGGAGCCGGCGCTCGATCTCGGCCGCCATGTTCTCGGGGGACGGCACGCTGGTGTACCAGAGCCGCCACAGCTCGCCGTCGCGCACCGCTTCGACCATGTCGTCCCGATGAGCGGGAGCCAGCGGCTCGAGAGTCGCGTGTCGTCCGCGCAGCGTCACGGGTTGCAGCCAGTTCATGGGGTGGCTTCTAGTCGGCCACCGCCCCCCCGTCCATCCGCAGCGCGGCCTTCGCTCATGGTTCGAGAGCGTCGATCAGATCGGCGAAGAAGCGGTCCTGCCGCCACAGCACGCCGCCCTCCTCGGGGTCGAGGCCGGTGCGTACGACCACCATGTTCTGTGAGGGAATCACCGTGATGTACTGGCCGCGATGGCCGATGCCGCTGTAGGCCGCGTGCGCGAAGATCGCGGGGATCTCGACGACCCTTGCGAGCCCCGGGTTTGCCGCCGTCGCCGTCCCATCCGGCCAGCTGCCCGTCGGCGATCGCTGCCGCGACCGCGTGATCTCCGGATTTGGAAGATCTGCCGCCCTCTCCGGGGTCGCTCCGGGTGGCAGGATCGTACAGCCGCGCCCGGAACGGTGCACGGCTACGCGCGGCGGCGCCTCGGCAGAGTAGCCCACCGACACACTCTGTGTCGCTGGGTCGACCACCGGAGCGGCGGTCGCGCCCGCGGCCGTCGGCATGCCGGCGAGCTCGTCGGCGATCACCTCCTGCAGCGGTCGCTTGGCGACGAAGACGGCCGAACAGGCGATGCCGGCCTTCAAGCCGGCGAAGCTGGAAGGGGGGAGCTGCAGGTACTCGTCCACCTGGGTCGAACCGCCGCAGCCGGTCGCCAGCAGCGTCGCCATCGACACCGCCGCCAGCGCCGCTCGCGTACGCGCCTGCTGTCGCCTACCGGAGCTGGGTCGACGCATGATCAATCCCTCCTCAGGACTTTCCTCGCAAGCAACGGCGCGTGCCGGTGTGACGTCGCGTCGTTCTCGATCGCTTCGCCATAATGTCGCTTCCCCCGCCGGACCGGTAGCCCCATGATCTCGCGGCTGATCCACGCAGCGCTCGGTCGGTTCCGGTCATGGGCAGCCTCGTGCGCGTTGCGTGACCGGTCGCGGGTCGGTCGCCGACGGCACCCGGCGCACCCCCCGCCGTGCTAGAACGGAACGCGCAGAGCATAGAGCGACACCACCGGCTCGCGATCCGCGAGAGGGGAGGTCAGACCCTCGCGCGCCAGGAGGGCGACGCGCTCGAACTCGTTCCATTGCGGATGGGCGTCGATCAGGGCGAGGGCGGCGCGGTGGAAGGCCTCCGCCTCGGCGCGCCGCTCGAGCCGATCAGCGCACAGCGCCGCCAGCGAGTTGGCATAGATGCGCACGTCGATCGGCGCGTCCGCCGCAAGCGCCGGAGCGAGGTCGCGCAGCGCCCCGGCGTAGTCGGCGAGGCGAAAGCCGGCGAGCGCGGCCCCGAGCGCCAGACGCGAGGGGTCGAGCGGCGTGGGCTCCTCGCCCATCAGCGCCTCGAAGCCGTCGCGTGCCTGGGCTTCGCGTCCCTCCGCGAGCGCGTGCAGAGCCGCGCGCGCCTGCGCGACCGCGGCGCGCTCGCGCGCCAGCGCTTCGCCCTGGAGCAGCGGCGAGGCGGCGATCGACGGCGGCGCCGCAGCGGGGGCGAGCGTCAGGGCGACGTACTCGCCGAACGGCGCGAACGGCTGCATCGCCGTCGAGTGCCAGAGCGTGCGCGTCGCCGGCTGCACGATCGCGGCGTTGAGCACCGCCAGGTTCGCGACGTTCGAGGCGTTGGGCCACGGGTGGTTCGAGCGGTCGCGCAGGATCTCCGCCGCCGACTCCGGCGTCAGCCGGCCGAGGTGCCTTCGCACCGCGGCTTCGATGCCGGCGCGGCGGTCGAACGAATCGGGCGAGCGGTAGCGGTCGAAGGGGATCATCTCCTCGGTGCGGGCGTGATTCGCCTGGCCGAACCAGTCGCCCTCTGGGCGGAAGACGGCGCAGCGATCGGGAGTGCACTCGACCATCGCCAGCGCCCCGGCCGCGTCCGCCATCACCATGAAGGTCGAGATGCCGCGCTGGCGCGCCGCGAGGAAGATGGCGATGCCCTCGTCGACGCTGCGCGCCACCTGCAGGGCGCGGCGATGCGGCCATTGCGGCATCAGCATGCCGACCTGCGGGTCGGTCTCGAAATAGTTGAAGGACAGAGCGAAGCCCGCCTCGTTGACGCCCACCGTCGGCAGCCCGACCAGCGGCCAGCCGACGAACAGGTGCTCGAGGTCGCCGTTGGTGGGGCGCAGGCGGACCACCAACGGCCGGCGCGCGCCGAGGGCGTCGTCCCAGTCGACGTTGCGCCCGATCAGCGCGCGGCCGTCGGCGGTGGCGCCGCCGGTCGCGGCGAAGACGGTCGAGCCACCGCCGAGGGCCAGCAGGGCGCGCATCAGGTTCGACCGCGAGACCCCGAGGCCCTGCGCCATGCCGGCCAGCTCGTCGTGGAACGAGCTGTCTTCGAACGCGCCGCCGAAGGTGCTCCACAGGGGGATGCCGGCGGCGTCGAGGACGCGGTCGCCGAGGCCGCCGCGGGCAACGGCTCGTTCGTGCTCGCGCAGCTGCTGCTCGTACACGCGGCGCAGGTCGCCGCCCAGCAGCTCCGCCTGCTGCCGTCCCATCTCCTCGTAGCTGCCGCCGACGTCGAGGACGATCAGGTCGCCGACGTCGGTGCGGTGCGGCTGGAAGTCGGCCGGCAGCGCTCCCGCGCGGGCCGACGGCGAGGCAGCCGCGAGCAGCATCGGGGCGGCGGCGAAGGCGGCGAGCAACAGGCGTGCGTGCATGACTACGACCTCCGAGAGGAAGCGCGTGGGCGTCCGAGGACGGGACCGAGAAGCCGGATCAGCAGCTCGCGCTCGGCGGCGTCGTCCCGGGCGCGCGCCGGATCGCGTCCGAAGGCCGCCTGCGCCAGCCCCAGCCCCTGCATGAAGTTGAAGAGGATGCCGATGCCCGCCGCGAGCTGGCGCGGGTCGCGCGCCGCGCCCGGAAAGAGCTCCGCGGCCAGCGGGCGGATGGCGCGGTCGAAGGCCTCCATGACCGGCAGGACCCGGCGTCGCAGGCCGGCGTCGTTGGCGGCCGCCAGCCAGAGCTCGAGGATGACCTTGAAGTCGTCGGAGTCGAACACCGGCCACATGCGTTCGACCAGCACGCGCACCCGGTCGCGGCTGCGCCCGGCTCCTTGCAGCGCCGCCAGCACCTCGCGCCGCCGGCGCTCGTAGACCCGCTCCAGCGTCGCCGCGAGCAGCCGCTCGCGCGTGCCGTAGTGATGCAGCAGCGAGCCGTTCGACACCCCCGCCTGGCGGCAGACCTCGGGCGTGCTGGTGCCGGCGTACCCGCGCGCGACCAGCACCTGCTCGGCGGCGTCCAGCAGCTTGCCGCAGGTCTCCGCCGTGCGCTCTGCCTGGGTGCGCCGCGGCCGCCTTCCCATTCGCCGGTCCACCGCCATGCCCCGTTCCTGTCAGCCAACAAACATTTAGTCAAGACTAAATGTTTATGCGTCCGTGGAGTCGGTGGCGGCGATCTCCGTCACGGCGGCCGGACTGCGCCACCGGCCGAGCCGAGCGGACTACTTTGGAATGTCGGGGTCTTCGCCGCCGTCGCGATGGCTGACGTCGTCGCCCCGGTCTCTCCGCCCCATCTTCGTCCTTGATCTCGGCTCGTCTCTGTTCCTATTCCTTTCTCATGCGGCGGCTCGCCCTCACTTCCATCCTGCTCGCCACCTGCCTGGCGGCGTGCAGCGCCGGCGATACGCGACCGCCGCACGGGTTGAGCGCGAAGACGTTTCCCATGCCGGCGATGCCGGCGGCGCCGCCGGGCGCGAGCTTCTCGTCCGTCGATGCCGAGGTCGCGATCCTGCAGCGGACCATCGGCGGCTATCCGCCGCGCTTCACCAGCGAAGGGCAGCGCGATGCGATCTACACGCGCTGGGCCAACGCGCTCCTCCAGGCGCGCGGTCTGAACGGCGACGCCGAACACCGGGAAGCGAAGCTGTACCTGCTCGCCGAGCTCTATCGGCAGGGTCACAACCTCGACGTCGAGGGGGCAGCGGCGCAGGCGATGGCGACGGTGGAGCGCTGTATCGCGCTCTATCCGCGCTCGCGCGCCTGCCATTACTCGGCCAGCCTCTTCTATCTCTCGGTCACCGGCCCGAAGCAGCCGCTCGACAAGGCGGAGCGCAGCCTCATCGTCCTGCGCGAGGAGGCGGCACCGGCGCTCGACGAGAACGCCGAGGCCGGCTTCATCCGCCTGGCGATCGCGCGCGACCAGCGCGCCGAGGCCAACCGCCTCATCGAGCGCTATCTGATCGCGTTCCCGCGCTCGCCGCGTGCCGAGGCGTTCCGCAAGTTCCTCGCCGCCGACCGCGTCTGGGTGGAGGAAGTGCCGAGCCCGTGACGACGTTGCGGAGCGGGTGACCCCGACCTTCGCTCCTGCCGCCTCCGGGCCCCGCGCTCGTCTCCGAATCCACCATCGAGGTCGTGATGACCTCGACGCCGGATCAGCAGCTCGCGCGGCGCGCGTACACCTCGGGGAGGAAGCGTGCCAGATGGGCGTACTCCTCGAGGGTGTGCTGGAGGATCGCGCGCGCCGCGGCCGCGCTGCCGACCTTCGCCTGCGCCGGCCCCGGGGCGGGCAGCGGCGGATCGAAGTCGCCGAGGAAGAAGCGCGAGCGCATCTCGCAGCCGTCGTCGATGTCGCGGCACACGTGCACCACGTGACTGGTCCAGCCGTCGCCTTCCGCCGGCCCGCCCCGGCTGCAGATCGCGGCGCTGACGGCGGCCTCCGCGAGGTGCTCCGGGTCGAAGTAGGCCGCGGTGTCCCGCCTCTGGATCTTCAGACGCTGGATGCCGCCCTCGACGCGATGCTCGACGATCGCGGCGCTGCGGCGCGCGTCCCACGACCACGACACGTGGTCGCCGGGATGCCAGCGGTGGAACTCCTCGGGCGAGAAGTGGCGGTCCAACCACCAGTCGACCATGCGCCCCTTCACGCCGTGCAGGCGGTGCAGCGCCGCGACCATCATCACGCCGCTGTCGAGGCGGCGGAAGCCGGACTCGAGGGGCGCATACCCCGCCTCGAGCATGCGGGACAGTTCTTCGTGCATGGGATCGATCGTCATCGCTTCCTTCCTTCGCGGGCCGGGATCGGACGGATCGCTCGGAGCGAGGTCCGGCCGGCGCAGCCGGCTCTACGGTTTCCCGCTCGCCCGCCGCGTAGCGGCCGCGGCGAGCTCGCTGCGCGTGCGCAGGTCGAGCTTGCCGTAGACGTGGATGAGATGAGTCTTGACCGTGGCGATGCTGACGAAGAGCTTCGTTGCGATCTCGCGGTTGCGCAGTCCTTCCGCCACCAACTCGACGACGCGCTGCTCCGACGGTGTGAGACTCTCCCAGCCGTGGCTGGGCCGGTCGCGCCCGCCTCGGCCACGGCGGGCGTACTCGACCGCCTCCGCGATCGAAAGGCGCGCTCCCTCGTCGAGGTGCCGCGGCTCGAGTCCGGGGCGGATCTCTTCGAGCGCGCGGCGGTGATCGGGAAGGCGCCAGCAGTAGCCGGTCCGCTCGCGAAACGCCTCGGCCGCGCCGAGCAGGCGCGCGGCTTCGATGGCGCCGCCGGCGTCCGCCCCGAGCAGTGCCAGGACCTCGAGGGCGTCGACCGTCGCCAGCGCCAGCTCGTGCGCGTCGGCGCAGGCGAGCGCCTCGTGCGCGCGGGCCGCCGCGCTGGTGGCCTCGCCGCGCAGGCGGTGCAGCCGCGCGCGCGCCAGGTCGAGCCCGGTCTGCATCGCGTAGAGCGCGTTGCCGTCGAGCAGCGCCGCCACCTGGGCGAGCTGCTCGTCCGCCGCGTCGAGGTCGCCGAGCGCGAGGTGAACGTCGACCAGGGTCGCCCGCATCCACAGCGCTCCGGACGAGCCGCCCGCGATCCCGGCTTCGAGGTGCGGCCGCGCCGCGGCGGCATCGTCCGCGAGTAGCGCCCGGTAGGCGAGCAACAGGCTTTCGGCATGCCGGAACGGGCCCGATCCGAGACGGCGGTCGGCGATCGCAATCGCCCGCCCGATCAGCTCGCGATCCGCGGTCCACAGTCCGATGTTGCCGGCGAGGACTCCCACGCCGGTCCACCGGCTCGCCAGGTGCGGCGCGAGCCGCCTGCGAGCGAGCGCAAAGTCGCCGCTGTAGGCCGCCGCGGCCGCGCGGGCGAGGTCGACCAGAAAGCGGAACCAGGCGTCCTCCGGCAGGTGGTGGTCGAGCCAGTCCAGCAGCGGTCGCGCGCCGGCGCAGTCGCCCCGGCGGGCGAGGACCGCGGCGAGCCTGGCGGCCGCGCTGCATTCGAGCGCCCGGCTCCCCACCTCGCGGCCGGCCTCGATGGCCTGGCGCAGGCCGGCCGTCCCCGCCGGCAGGCCTGCCAGCGCCGGCCCCATCGACGCCGCCATCTCCAGCTGTCCGCGCACGAGGGGATCGAGATCCTCCCTCTCGTCGAGCGCGCGGCGGGCCTCGGGCAACCAGCTCACGTCGCCGACGAAGAAGAGCTCGAGCGCGATCGGTGCGAGCGCCGCCAACCAGGGACTCGAGCCCTCCGGGAAGCACCGCAGGATCCTCGCGGCGACGGAGCGGATCTCGTCGGCGGGATAGGAACGGGCCCAGTACTCGGCGAGCGGGTAGAGGAGGTCGAGTAAGGGCTCTCGGCGCGGACCGAGCGTCCACTCCAGCGCGGAGAGCAGATCAGGGGCTTCGGCGGCGAGCTGGGTGGCCACCGCGGTCGTTGCGATCTCCCGGTCAAGCCGCCACTGCTGCGCGCGGCGGCGACACCAGGCGAGGTGACGATCGCGCAGCTCCGCGAGCTCCTCGGCCTCCGCCGCGCGCTCGAGCGCGTACTGGCGCAGCGTCTCGAGTAGGCGATAGCGGTCGCCCTCGAACAGGACCAGGCTCTTGTCGACCAGCCGCGCCAGCAGATCGACGACGAGGTACGGATCGAGCTCCTCGTCCGCCGCCACGGCTTCCGCGGCTTCGAGGGTGAAGGGTGCGGTGAACACGCCGAGACGCCGGAAGAGTCTTCGCTCCGGTTCATCGAGCAGGCCGTGGCTCCATTCGACCGACGCGAGCAGGGTGCGCTGCCGGCCCATCACGCCGCGCGCGCCACCGGTGAGGAGGCGGAAGCGGTCGTCGAGACCCTCGGCGAGACGCGCTACCGAAAGGGCGCGGACCCGCGCCGCGGCCAGCTCGATCGCGAGCGGGATGCCGTCGAGGCGGCGGCAGAGGTGCGCCACCGTCGGCGCGGTCTCCGCGTCGAGCACGAAGTCGGGCCGCGCTGCGGACGCGCGTTCGGCGAACAGTCGCACCGCGTCGAAGGTCGCCAGCGCGGCCGCGTCGACCTCGCCCTCCGGCGGGACGGCGAGCGAAGGGATGCGCCAGGTGACCTCGCCCGCCGCCGCGAGCGGCTCGCGGCTGGTCGCCAGCAGCGTGAGCGCGCCGCCGGCGCGCAGCATCGCGTCGACCAGCGTGCTGCAGTCGCTCAGCAGGTGCTCGCAGTTGTCCAGGACGATCAGCTGCTGCGCGCCCCCGGCGTGCGACAGCAGCAGGTCGAGGGCGGACACGCCGGGCACGTCGGGGACGCCGCAGGCGGCGGCCACGGCGCTGGCGAGCTGGGCCGACGACGACAGGCGCCCGAGCTCGACCCAGACCACGCCGTCGCGCCAGCGATCGGCGAGGTCTCCCGCGACGGCGTGCGCCAGGCGGGTCTTCCCCGAACCTCCGCTGCCGGTGATGGTCACCAAGCGCGCGCCGGCAAGCAACTCCGCCAGCTCGTACCGCTCGCGCGCTCGACCGACGATCGGCGTCGGCCATTCCCCCAGCGAGGAGGCGCGGCGCAACCGCAGGGTGGCCCGCGCCGAGGGCAGGTCCGGATGGCAGAGCTGATGAACACGTTCGGGCCGGTCGAAGCCGTCGAGCGTCACCGTCTCGACCTCGAGCACCGTCGCGCCCGCCGGAAGGTGATCCGCCACCAGCCCGGCGGTGGCGGCCGACAGCAGCACCTGACCGCCGCTCGCGAGCGCGCGCAGGCGGGCGCAGCGGATGATGGCGGCGCCGCCGTAGTTGCTCGCGTCGCGCAGCTCGGCCTCGCCGGTGTGCAGCGCCATCCGCACCTGCACGCGCGCGCCTTCCGGCCACGGCTCGGCCGCGAGCGCCCGCTGCGCATCGAGCGCCGCCGCCAGCGCCTGGCTCGGTCGGGCGAAGACCGCCACCGTCGAGTCGCCCTCCCCCTGCTCCAGTGGTCGCGCTCCGTCGTGCCGCTCCACCGCCGCCGCGATCAGCGCCGCGTGGCGCGCCATCACCGCCGCGGCATCGCCGTGCTCGCGCCACAGGCGCGTCGACGACTCCACGTCCGTCAGCAGGAAGGTCACCACGCCGAGCGGCAGGTCCGAACCGCCGCCATCGGCCCGAATGGAGGACTTCATGGGCGGCAGCATGATCGGTCCGGCGACGACAAACATCAACCGATCGGTGGATTTGGTGGTCGAACTCGGCCGGAAGTCCTTCGCGGATCGAAGCGGTGGCGCCCCGTTCAGCGCGTCGATGTCGGACGACGCCGGTGGCAAGCGGCCTTGACTCCGACGCACGCTGGCTGAGAGAAGCGCGCCATGACCTCGCTGCTGATCCACGCCGCGCTCGGGCTGGCGACGGTGGGCCTGTTCTTCTACGTGAACGCCCACCTCTACCGCGGCGACTGGCCGGGCGCGCGCGCGACCTGGCTGGAGAAGGTGTACTACGCCGCCGCCATCGTCTCGGTCTGCATCGGCTGGTTCTTCAACAGTCGCTACGTCTTCGCCTACCCAGCCGAGGCGAGCTGGACGCACTTCACCTGGATGCTGTTCGACAACCCGGCGTCGGGCTCGGCGGGCCAGGACATGATCATCACCAACGTCGTCCTGTTTCCCCTCTGGACGATGATCGACGGGCCGCGCCGCGGATTGCGCGGCGCCTGGGTCTACTTCGTCATGAGCCTGTTCACCAGCTTCGGCTTCGCGATGGGCCTCTACCTGGCGGCGCAGGAGCGGCAGGTGCGCTGGAAGGCGTCGCAGGCCGCGTCGGGGAGGATCGCATGAGCGACAGCGACTTCGACGTCGTCGTCATCGGCGCCGGCCACAACGGCCTGGCGGCGACCGCGCTGCTGGCCAAGCGCGGCCTGCGCGTTCTGTGCCTCGAGAAGAACGGCTACCTCGGCGGCATGGCGGGCACGCGCGAGATCCTCACCGGCTGCCGCAACGACGTCGGCGCCAGCCTGCTCTTCCCGCTCGCCAAGGCGGTCGAGGAGGAGCTCGAGCTGAAGCGCTACGGCGTCGAGCTGATCGACCTGCCGATCATGGCGTCGAACCTCAACTCGAAGGAGGCGCCGCCGGCGATCTTCTACTCCAACCCGCTGCGCATGGCCCTCTACGTGCTCCGCCACTTCGGCGTCGGCGCGATGATCGGCTTCGCGCGCCTTATGGCGTTCTGCAAGTACCCGGCGAGCCTGATGGACCGCTTCACGCCGCGCAGCGTGCCGCCGACGCTCGACGAGCTGCTGGCGAACGCGCCGAGCGAGAGCCGCCGCCGGCAGATCGAGCTCGCCTTCCGCGGCAGCGCCATGGACCTGGTCGACCGCTTTCTCCCCGACGCCCGGCGCCACCGCACCCTGCGGGCCCTGGTCGCCTTCGCGGCGGTGCAGTCGACCTACAAGGGGCCCTTTACGCCCGGCAGCGCGCTGTGCCTCGTGTACACCTTCGCCCAGAACGAGAGCGGCGGGTTGATGCGGCGGGTGCGCGGCGGCATGGGGTCGCTCTCCGAAGCGCTGGGCCGCTCGATTGCCGACAACGGCGGCGAGGTGCGGCTGCGCACGCCGGTCCGGCGGATCCTGGTCGAGGGCAGGCGCGCCGCCGGCGTCGAGCTGCGCGACGGCGAACGCATCACGGCGCGGGCGGTGGTCTCGAACCTCGACAAGCCGGCGACGCTCTTCGGCCTGGTGGGGCGCGAGCACCTCGACGCCGACTGCATCGAGCAGGTCGAGCGCATCGAGCAGCGCGGCGCCTTCATGCACCTGCTGTTCAAGCTGCGCCGCCTGCCCAGCTACGGCCCGCCGCTGGAGCATCTGAACGCCGACCCGCGCACGCGCTTCAACACCACGCTGGTTCCCGATCCCGAGCTGCAGCAGGCGAGCTACGAGGCCTGCCGACGCGGCGAGGTGCCGGAGTACCCGCCCGTCGGCATGCAGATCCCGACGGTGATGGACCCGAGCCTGGCACCGCCCGGCTTCCACATCGCCACCACCTACGGCTTCTTCTTCCCGTGCGAGGCGCCGAAGGAGCAGCGCGGCGCCCTGCGCGACCAGATGGCCGAGCGCATCATCGACCGGCTGAGCGAGTTCCTACCGGATCTGCGCGACTGCATCGTCGAGCGGGCGGTGTTCTCGTCCGATCACTTCGCCGCCATGCAGGGCGCCACCAACGGCGACTTCACCCACGGCCTCATCCATCCCGAGCAGATGATCGGCGGCCGCCTGCTGGTGCCCGGCTCCGCCCATGCCACCCCCATCCCCGACCTCTACCTCTGCGGCGCCGCCTGTCACCCGGGCCCGGGCGTGACCTTCCTGCCCGGCTACGGCGCCGCCTACGAAGTCGCCGAGGCGCTCGCGGGCGCGAAACCCGCAGAGAGCCGCGTCGCCGCGTAGCGCCGCCGCCAATCCCCTACCGATATCCTGGCCGCAGCGTCGGGCTCCGATCCGGGTGACCGCTTGCCCCGACCGTGAACGCGACCTCCTCGCGAAAACCCAGAGAACGGGCGGGGAGCTCGGAAGATTTCTCTCCGCGCCGGTCGATTCGCCCCTGGTTGGTTCGACATTGGAGTGAGCGCGAGTCGGGCTCGCGACGAATCGAGAGGGGAGATGACGACCATGACGAACTCCACCAACACGATCCGCCTCCACCGCGTGCTGCGCGCGCCGGCGGAGCGTGTCTACCGCGCCTTCCTCGATCCCAGTGCAACGGCGAAGTGGCTGCCACCGCACGGCTTCACGGGCACCGTGCACGAAATGAACGCGCGCGTCGGCGGCGGCTACCGGATGTCCTTCACCAACTTCAGCACCGGCCACAGCCACTCCTTCGGCGGTACCTACACCGAGCTCGTGCCGAACGAGCGCATTCGCTACACGGACCGGTTCGACGACCCCGGTCTGCCGGGCGAGATGCAGGTCACGATCAACCTGCGCGCGGTGCCGTCCGGCACGGAGCTGGACATCGTGCAGGAGGGCGTGCCGGCGGTGATCCCCGCCGATGGCTGCTACGTCGGTTGGCAGCAGTCCCTGTCCCTCCTCGCCGACCTCGTCGAAGCCGAGATCCCGGACGAGGCCTGAGTCGCTCAGCCGCACTGCGGCGGCTGGACGTCGTAGACCGGCGGGTCGAGGCAGTTCTCGTAGCAGAACTGGTACGTCGGCACGCACTTCGGCTGCGGCGGGAACGGGCCGTTGTCCACCGGCGTGAGCGTGCTCGGGGTGCAGGGGCCGTCGGCGTCGTTCGGGCACGTGACGCTGTCGTCGGTGGCGAAGGCGCCGAGCTGGGTCGCGCCGTACTCGAAGGTGAACGGCGTGCCGTCCTGCTCGGTGAAGGTCCATGAGCCCGCCTCGGTCGAGACCTGGGCGTTGCGCAGGGTGGCGCTCAACACGCTGCTGGCCGCCGCGAAGCTCGTGCCCTGGAGATAGGCGCTGTCGAACTTCGCGTCGGTCAGGTCGGCGCCGTTGAAGGTCGCGTTGACCAGAATGGCGCCGGTGAACGAGGTGTCGTTGAAGCTGCCGCTGAAGGTCGTGCCGGCGCAGATCGCATCGCTGAGCACGGCGGAGTCGAGCAGCGTGCGCACGAGCTGAGACGTGCCGTAGAGATGGGCGTTGGAGAGATCGGCGCCGCGCAGGTCGGCGTCGGTGAGGTCGACGTTCACCATGTAGGCGCCGCCGAGCTGAGTGACCTGCCCGCTGGTGCCCGGTTGCACGCCGGCCAGCACGCCGCGCAGCGAGGCGCCCTTCAGGTTCGACAGGTTGAGGCGCGCGCCCACCATCTGAGCGTCGTCGAGCACGGCGCCCTGCAGATTCACCTCGAACAGCGAGGCCCCGCCGAATTGCGCGCCGGTCATGCTCAGCCCGGAGAGATCGAGGCCGTCGAGGGTGGCGCCGTTGAGTCGCGCGCCGGTCAGATCGGCGCCGGTCAGATCGCTGCCGGTGAGATCGTAGCCGTCGAAGCTGCCGGCGGCGAGCTGTGCCCCCTTCAGAATCACACCCGAGAGCTTCTGGCCATCGAGTTGCAGCGAGGGCGCCGTCGTCGACGCCAGAATCGCGTTGCTGAAGTCCGTCTTGCGCCCGCTGACGGGCTCGGTGCCGAAGATGCAGTCGACGTCGCAGGTGGTCACCTCGGGCTGCGGCGGGTCGAGTTGGGTGCACTCGCCCGGTCCGCCGGTGAAGTCGGCCCCGACCAGCGACGCACCGGAGAAGTCGGAGCCGTCGATCTGCGTACCCAGGAAGCGCGCGCCGCTCAGGTCGACGTTGCGGAAATCGGAGAGAACGACCTGGGTGATGAAACAGGGATCGTCGAGCGTCCGCCAGAACGTGTTGGAGAGATTGGCCGCCTGGCTGGGGTCGGTGTCGCCGAAGGTGGCGTTCTGGATGTCGGCCTGGTCGAAGTACGCGCCGCTCAGGTCGGCGCCGCGGAAGTCGCAGGAGAAGATGCTGGTCGGGAGTGCGACGTCCGACCCCAGCTCGGCCTGCTGCATGCTGGCGCCTGTGAATACGTCGTCGCGCAACAGGGCGGCTGTCCAGACGGTGCCCTTCAGGTTGGCGCCGGCGAACGAGCTCTGCTCGACGTCCGCCGACTCGAAGGTCGAGCCGCTCAGGTCGAGGCCGTCGAAGGTCTGACCGACGAGCGATGCGTTGTCGAAGTTGCAAGCGACGCAGTTGGCCGAGGCCCGCATCGCCGCGCCCGGCGCCGCGCCGAACTGGACGAAGACCACCTGGGTCGAGGCCGCGGGATTGCCGGCGTCGAGGTGGTGGACCTCGAGGGTGTGGCGCCCGGCGGGAAGGGTGATGCGGGCGGTACCAGCGACGACCCGCGCCTCCTGCCGGCCGCGCTCGTCGCGCAGGACCAGGGCGCCGACACGGTCGGCGGACGGCGCGAGCTCGAGGTCGACCTCGGTGGCGACGTCGAACTGAACCGTGACCTCGTCGACCCCCTGCTGTCTGCCGGTGTCCTCCGCGCCGCCGGTGGGCTCGAGGGTGAGAATGGCGAGAAGCCCCGGACGCAGCACGGCGCCCGGCTCGCGCGCGAGGAACGACTCGGTGTAGGCGCGCGGGTCGTTCGGGCCGTCGGGCAGCAGGCGCACGGCGGTGTCCGTCGTGCTCGAGCCGCCGCACGACACGAGTCCGAGCGCCAGCAACGCGAGCAGCGCCGGCCGGGCGTTGCGCGCGGCGGTCATGCGACGGCGGAGGGTCGGCACGGTCGAAGCGACCCTACGCCGCAGGCGGCGTTGGGCAGCCCTTGGGCGTGGACGGGTTCCACTGCGACAGCGACGGCTCGACGCGCGGCGCGCCGGCGACGGTCTCGTAGTTGAGCGCGTACACGTTGCGGAAGGTGTCGACCGCCATGCGCGCCGCCGCCACGCCCGTGGTGCGCGTGAGGAAGTTGCCCTGCGGATCGAAGACGTCGAGGCGATAGTCCGCCGCGACCGTGCCGTCGTTCTCGTACGAGAGCACGTAGAGGTATCCCAGACCCTCCACGCCGAGGTCGAGGTAGACGATGCCCTCGTCCTGATCGAGCTCGATGATGTTGGTCGTGCCGTTCTGGAAACGCAGCACCGGATTGCCCCAGACGTCGACGGCCTGGATGCGCCGGTTGCCGGCCTCGAGGATGAGGATCGCGGCGTCGGACACCGCCGCCGCCACCGGCGCCAGCAACAGGCCGACGCGCGTGCCCGGACCCATCTTCGACACCGAGAACGGCACCGCCTGCGGCGCGGTGCTCGGATCCGCCGGCGTCTTGGGCAGCTCGAGGATCTGCATCTTGTGGTTCTGGCGATCGACGCCGACGACGTAGCCCGTCGGCACGACCACCAGCGAG
>Ga0268299_1002891_pt1 | contig 17989 bp, 15 predicted proteins | sample NOBtaG_FD_193484 | JGI IMG/M metagenome (GOLD analysis project Ga0268299, IMG submission 193484) | Activated sludge microbial communities from bioreactor in Nijmegen, Gelderland, Netherland - NOB reactor | ecosystem: Engineered > Bioreactor > Aerobic > Activated sludge | place: Netherlands...
GGCGAGTTCCGGATCGAATCCGGCGAGGTCGTTGTGGGTGTTGAGCATGGGCGGGCTCCGCTGGGGAAAGCCGTTAATTCTAACCCGAGGTCCCGGGGCTCGGGCGGTCCTGTCAGGCGGCCCTGTCAGGCCGCCTGGCCGGCCGCCACGAACGACTCCACGACGGCCGTCCAGGCCAGCGCCAGGTTGCGCCGGTTGTAGCCACCACCGCCGGTCGCCAGCAGCCGGCCCTCGCACCAGCGGTCGGCCAGGGCGCACAACCGCGCGGCGGCATAGCCATGCGCCGCCGGGGACAGCCGCAGGTGGGTGATCGGGTCGCCCGCCAGGCTGTCCGCCCCGCACTGGAACAGGATGAACTCGGGCCGGAAGTCCGCCAGGTACCCCTCGACACGCTCCCAGGCCACCCGGAATTCGTCGTCCCCTGCCCCCGGCGCCAGGGGAATGTTGAGCTTGGTGCCCGCGGCAGCACCGCGACCCGTTTCCGACGCGGCTCCCGTCCCCGGATAGAGGTACCGGCCGTCCTCGTGGATGTCGGCGAAGCCGATGCCGGGGTCGTCCTCGAAGGCATAGAACACGCCGTCCCCGTGGTGCGCATCGATGTCCACGTAGGCAATCCGGCCGAGCCCGTGCCGCGAGCGCAGCAGCTCGAGGACGACGCCGCAGTCGTTGTAGACGCAGAAGCCGGCAGACCGATCCCGGGCCGCGTGATGCAGGCCGGCGATGGGCACGAAGGCGCGCCGCGCGTGGCCGGCCATGATGTGCTCCATGGCGAAGACCGACGCGCCGACGACGGCGGCAGCGGCCGTGTCGAGTCCGCGGCGGGCCGGCGTGTCGCCACCGTCCAGCCAGCCGGTGCCCGCCAGGCACAGGGTCTCGACGCGGGAGATGTGCTCCCGGGTGTGGAAGGCCGCGATCTCCGCATGGGTGGCCTCGGTCGCGGAAGCCAGGGTGATCCGGTCACCGAAGCCCCGGCCCGCCAGTTCCCGGTGGAAGGCGTCGTGGCGATCCGGGCCGAACGGATGGCCATCGCCGAAACCGTAGGCGGCGATGTTCGCGCCCTTCATCACGAGCACGTCGTTGTGTCCGGAGGCCACCGCCGTTACCCGCCTGATCCGTTGCGAGAGTCGGGAGTATAGCTTTGCAAGGTGCGGGGCTTGCCCGATAATGATTGGTCATCTCCCTTCCCTCCAGCCCGCGGCCAGAAGTCAGGATCACCAGTGGCGCAGTACGTATTCACCATGAACCGGGTGGGCAAGATCGTCCCGCCGAAACGCTTCATCCTCAAGGACATCTCCCTGAGCTTCTTCCCGGGCGCCAAGATCGGCGTGCTCGGCCTCAACGGATCGGGCAAGTCGACGCTCCTCCGGATCATGGCGGGCGTGGACAAGGAGTTCGAGGGCGAGGCCCGCCCGCAGCCCGGAATCCGGATCGGCTACCTGCCCCAGGAGCCGGAGCTGCCCGCCGGCAAGTCGGTGCGTGACATCACCGAGGAAGGCCTCGGCGAGATGTTCGCCCTGGTCAAGCGCTTCAACGAGATCAGCGAGAAGTTCGCCGAGCCCATGGACGACGACGCCATGAACAAGCTGCTCGAGGAACAGGGCAAGCTGCAGGACAAGATCGACGCGAAGAACGGCTGGGAGATCGAGCGCAAGCTGGAGATCGCAGCCGACGCATTGCGCCTGCCAGACTGGGACGCGAAGGTGGAAAAGCTGTCCGGCGGTGAGCGCCGCCGCGTGGCCCTCTGCCGCCTGCTGCTGTCGGAGCCCGACATGCTGCTGCTGGACGAGCCCACCAACCACCTGGACGCCGCGTCGGTGGCCTGGCTTGAGAAGTTCCTGGAGAGCTACCCGGGCACCGTCATCGCCGTGACCCACGACCGCTACTTCCTCGACAACGTGGCCGGCTGGATCCTCGAGCTGGACCGGGGCCAGGGCATTCCCTGGGAAGGCAACTACTCCTCCTGGCTGGACCAGAAGCAGAAGCGCCTCGCCCTTGAGGAGAAGTCCGAGCAGGCCCGGCAGAAGACGATCAAGGCGGAGCTCGAATGGGTCCGCGCCAATCCGAAGGCCCGCCAGGCCAAGAGCAAGGCCCGCCTGTCCCGCTTCCAGGAGCTGGTGTCGCAGGACTACCAGACCCGCCAGGAAACCCAGGAAATCTACATTCCGCCCGGGCCCCGCCTGGGCGACCTGGTGATCGAGATCAACCACCTGCGCAAGGGCTACGGCGACCGGCTGCTGATCGAGGACCTGAGCTTCCAGGTGCCGCCGGGCGCCATCGTCGGCATCATCGGCCCCAACGGCGCCGGCAAGACCACGCTGTTCCGCATGCTGACCGGCCTGGAGAAGCCCGACGGGGGCGAGATCCGCTTCGGGGACACCGTGCAGCTGGCGGCGGTGGACCAGTCCCGCCAGTCCCTGGACGACACCAAGACGGTCTGGGCGGAGATCTCCGGCGGCGAGGACCTGCTGAAGATCGGCAAGTACGAGACGCCGTCCCGGGCCTACTGCGGCCGCTTCAACTTCAAGGGCACCCAGCAGCAGCAGCTGATCGGCGAACTCTCCGGCGGCGAGCGCAACCGCGTGCACCTGGCCAAGGTGCTGAAGTCCGGCGGCAACGTGCTGCTGCTCGACGAGCCCACCAACGACCTGGACGTGGAGACCCTGCGGGCCCTGGAAGAGGCGCTGCTCGAGTTCCCCGGCTGCGCCATCGTGATCTCCCACGACCGCTGGTTCCTCGACCGCATCGCGACCCACATCCTGGCCTTCGAAGGCAACAGCCAGGTGACCTGGTTCCAGGGCAACTACACGGACTACGATGCCGACCTGCACCGGCGGCTCGGCGACGACGCCAACAACCCGCACCGGATCCGGTTCAAGCCGCTCACCCGCTGAGGGCATCCGACAGGAGGACTCCGGCATGACAGCCAGCATCACCGCCGACGGGCGCTTCGAGCGCGACGGCGGCACGGGGACGATGGAATGCCCGCACTGCGGGGCCATTGCGCCGATGACGGTGACCGCCTTCCCGGACTTCGGCCGCCTGAAGGCCACGCGCCCCGCCCAGGTCGGCGTGGTCCTCCAGTGCGGGGGCTGCAAGTCGCCCGTGTTCCTGCGCTACCGCATCCGCGCCTGGCGGGACGACCGGGTGGACCTGCACCCCATGCCCCAGCCGGTCGAGCACCCGCCGGAGCGCTTCAGCCTGAGCTACCTGCCAGGGCCGGTCGCCGCCCGCTTCCGCGAGGCCCTCGCATGCTTCAGCAGCGGGCTCTGGCAGGCTTTCGCCGCCATGTGCCGCCAGACGGCGCGGGCCGTGTTCGAGGACGTGGGCGACGCCGGCCGCCTGCGGGTCTACGACCTGGTCGCCGAGGTGCAGGAGCTCGGTGACATCGACGAGCCGACCTTCAACGCCGTCCGGCGTGTCATCTTCGACCCCGACGCCAGCAGGCAGGAACCCGAGTTCGACCGCCGCCAGGCTGCCGTGCTGCTGGAGACCATGAAGGACCTGCTGACCCAGACCTACGTGCGGCGCGCGAAGCTCCGGCAGGCGCTGAAGGTGCGCCGGTTCTTCGCCAACCAGGCCGCCGGGATCGACGAGGACGAACCGGAGGCTCCGGTCCGGAAGGCGTAGCCGGACGGGATAATCGCCGCCAATCCACGGGATTTGCGACTGGCCAAGCTTCGCGCGTCTGCCCAAGCTGGCCTCATGGGGCACCAGTCATGAACGGTGACGCATTCCCTGCCCCGCCCGCCACATCCGTATATACTCCACGTATATACTTGGCAGGTGAGGCCATGAAAACGGCGAAGATCTTCAGGCACGGCAACAGTCAGGCAGTGCGGCTGCCGAAGGAATTCCGTTTCGAGGGCTCGGAAGTGCTGGTGAAACGACTCGGCCAGGGTATCCTGCTGCTGCCCACGACACTGACCTACGAGCAGATCATGGCGGCCCTGGGGCACTTCCAGGGTGAAATCGCACGGCAGCAGCCCGACGAACAGCGGCGAACCTGGCGATGATCTGGCTGCTCGACACCGATACCCTGATCCATCTCGCGAACAGGAGGCCCGGGTTCGAACGCATCGTGCGCCGCATGTCCGGACGATCCCCGGGCGAGTTGCGCCTGTCGGCAATCTCGCTGGCAGAGCTGACGTTCGGGATAGAGAACGGGGCGTTCCGTGCCCGGAACCGGCAGGCACTGGCCGGGCTTCTGGAACTCCTGCAGGCCGAAGACTTTCCGTCCGCGGCCGCGCAGGACTACGGGGAGATCCGTGCAGCACTGGCGGCCAGGGGCAGGCCAATCGGCCCCTACGATCTCCTGATCGCCGCCCATGCCCGGCAGACCGGCGCGACCCTGGTTACCAACAACGAGCGGGAATTCCGCAGGGTGCCACGCTTGCGCGTGGCGAACTGGCTGAAGTAACGTCGACGCGCCGGTCGTGCCTGAAGGTGCCTCTGCGGACCGACGCCGCTATCCAGCAAAGCACCGCGCGTTCCGGAACAGCCGCTGCCAGGGCCCGTCGTCGCCCCACCCGCCCGGGTGCCAGGAGTGCTGCACGGTCCGGTGCACGCGCTCCGGGTGCGGCATGAGGACGGTCACCCGCCCGTCCTCCGAGCACAGGCCCGCGATGCCGCCGGGCGACCCGTTGGGGTTGGCGGGATAGGTTTCCGCCGGACGCCCGTGGTTGTCGACGTAGCGGACAGCCACCTGCCCGGCCGACTCGCAGGCCTGCCGGTGGCCCGGCGCGAAGGTGGCCAGGCCCTCGCCGTGGGAGGTGGCGATGAGCAACCGGCTGCCGGTCATGCCCTCCAGGAGCACGGAGCGGGACGGCAGCACCTCGACGAGCGAAAGGCGCGCCTCGAACTGCTCCGAGCGGTTCCTCCGGAAGCGCGGCCAGTGGGCGGCGCCGGGAATCAGCTCGGCGAGCACGGAGAGCATCTGGCAGCCGTTGCACACCCCGAGCGTGAAGGTGTCGGGACGCGCGAACCAGGCCGTGAACTCGTCCCGGACCCGTTCGTTGAACAGGATCGACTTGGCCCAGCCGCCGCCGGCGCCGAGGACATCGCCGTAGGAGAAGCCCCCGCAGGCCGCCAGGCCGGCGAAGTCGCGGAGCGAGCGCCGGCCCGCGATGAGGTCGGTCATGTGCACGTCGACCGCGTCGAAGCCCGCGCGCCCGAACGCGGCCGCCATCTCCAGCTGGCTGTTCACGCCCTGCTCGCGCAGGATCGCTACCCGGGGCCGGCGCCGGGCGGCAGCGACGATCCGGGCGGCGGGGTCCGCGGCCGCATCGAAGGTGAGTCGCGGCGCCAGGCCCGGATCGGCGGGGTCGAGCTTCGACTGCCACTCCTCCGCGGCCGTGGCCGGATTGTCCCGGAGGGCCTGCATGCGGTACGAGAGCTCGGACCAGGTCCGCAGCAGGTCCGTCCGCGTACCCCGGTACAGCAGGTCCCGGCCGGCGCGGATCGAGATGTCGTCCGCCGCCGTCACGGCCGCCACCCGCCGGAGCGCAGTGACGAGCCCGTGGCGCCCCAGCACGGCCGTCACCGCGCCGGCGTCGACGTCGCGCACCTGGATGACCGCGCCGAGCTCCTCCGCGAAGAGCGCGCCAAGGTGCCCGTCGGAACTCCCGGGCTGCAATTCGACCTCGAGCCCGGCGCGGCCGGCGAAGGCCATCTCGCACAGGGTGACGAACAGGCCGCCGTCGCTGCGGTCGTGGTAGGCGAGGACGAGCCCGGCGGCGCGCAGGTCCTGGATGGCGGCGAAGAAGCCGCCGAGTGCGGCCGCATCGTCCACGTCCGGCGGCTCGCCGCCGCCGCGCACGAACGCCTGCGCCAGGCAGGAACCGCCCAGCCGGTTGCGGCCGGCGCCGAGGTCGATGAGCCAGAGCGAGGTTCCGGGCTCGCGCCGCAGTTGCGGCGTCAGTGTCCGGCGCACGTCCTGGACGGGAGCGAACGCGGAGACCACGAGCGACACGGGGGCGACGACTGCCCGTGTCGTGCCGCCGTCCTGCCAGCGCGTCTGCATGGACAGGGAATCCTTGCCCACGGGGATGGCGATGGCCAGCTCGCGGCACAGCGCGCTGACGGCGGTCACGGTGTCGAACAGACGCTCGTCCTCGCCGGGCGCGCCGGCGGCCGCCATCCAGTTGGCCGACAGCCGCACGTCGGAGACGTGGCCGATCGCCGCAGCGGCGATGTTGGTCAGGGCCTCGCCCACGGCGAGCCGGCCCGACGCGGGCGCGTCGAGCAATGCGACCGGCGGGCGCTCGCCGATGGCCATGGCCTCGCCAGCGAACGTATCGAAGCCGAGCGCCGTGACGCCCACGTCGCTCACGGGCACCTGCCAGGGGCCGACCAGCTGGTCCCTGGCCACCAGCCCGCCGACGGTGCGGTCGCCGATGTGGATGAGGAAGGACTTGTCGGCCACGGCCGGGAGCCGCAGGACGCGTTCGCACGCCTCGTGGAGCCGGATGCCGGAGAGGTCGAGGTTCGACGTCGACGCCGGCAGACGCGTGACGTGACGGACCATCTGCGGGGGCTTGCCGAGCAGGGTCTCCAGGGCCATGTCGACGGGAGTCCCGCCCAGCAACCGGTCGGTGACCCGGAGGCGTCGCGTCCCGTCCAGGGGGCCGAGCACCGCGTAGGGACAGCGCTCCCGCGCGCACACGGACTCGAACCAGGCCAGGTCGGCCGGGTCGATGGCCAGCACGTAGCGCTCCTGGGCCTCGTTGCACCAGATCTCCAGCGGCGACATGGCCGGATCGGCGCTGGGGATGTCACGCAGTTCGAAGCGGCCGCCCCGGTGGGCGTGATCCACGAGCTCCGGAAGCGCGTTGGACAACCCGCCCGCGCCGACGTCGTGGATCATGAGGATGGGATTGGGGCGGCCGGCGGTGGCGGCCAGGGCGCGGCAGGCCTCGATCACCTGCTGGGCACGGCGCTCGATCTCCGGGTTGCCACGCTGGACCGACGCAAAGTCCAGGTCGGCGGAACTCGTGCCGCTGCCTACCGACGAGGCCGCGCCCCCGCCGAGCCCGATCAGCATGGCGGGACCACCGAGGACGATGACGAGGGAGCCGGGTGGCGGATCGGCTTTCTCCACGTCGGGAGCCGCGATGTTGCCGAGGCCGCCCGCCAGCATGATCGGCTTGTGGTAGCCGCGCGCCACGCAGGGATCCCGCGCGTCCGCCTGCTCGAAACTGCGGAAGTAGCCCGTGATGTTCGGGCGCCCGAACTCGTTGTTGAAGGCCGCCGCGCCGATCGGGCCCTCGACCATGATCTGCAACGCGCTCGCGATGCGCTCCGGCCTGCCGATGGCCAGTTCCAGCCGCTCCCAGGGCTGTTCCCAGCCGGGCACCGCCAGGTTGGAGACGGTGAAGCCGGTGAGCCCCGCCTTCGGCCGGCCGCCGCGGCCCGTGGCGCCCTCGTCGCGCAATTCGCCGCCCGAGCCGGTGGCCGCGCCGGGAAACGGCGAGATCGCGGTCGGGTGATTGTGGGTCTCCACCTTCATCAGCGTGTGCACGGGCGCGACGGTGGCGACGTACTGCCCCGTCGCCGGATCGGCGTGGAGGTGGCCCGCCACCGCGCCCGCCATGACGGCCGCGTTGTCCTTGTAGGCGCTCAGGACGCCGTGCGGGTTGGTGGCGTGGGTCGACCGGATCAGCTGGAACAGGCTGTGGGGCTGCTCGCACCCGTCGACGACCCACCGCGCATTGAAGATCTTGTGCCGGCAATGCTCGGAGTTCGCCTGCGCGAACATCATCAGCTCCGCGTCGGTGGGGTCGCGACCCTCGGCGACGAACTTCTCCGCGAGGTAGCGGACCTCGTCGGGGGACAAGGCAAGGCCCAGGTCGGCGTCTGCCCGCTGGAGCGCCGTCGTGCCCTCCTTCAGCAGCGGCACGGACGCCAGCGGGCGGGGTGGCTCCGCCGCGAACAGCAGGTTGGCGAGTTCCGGCCCGGACAGGTGGCCCGGCTGGACGCACTGGGTCATCCGGTCGTGGAGGAGCGGCGCGAGCAGGGACTCCTCGGCGGGCCCGAAGCGCCCGCGCGTGGCAAAACTGAAGCGGACGCCCCGCTCGACCCGGCGCACCCCGGCCAGCCCGCAGCTGCGGGCGATGTCCGTGGCCTTGCTCGACCAGGGCGAGACGGTCCCGGTCCGGGGCAGGACGACCAGACTTGCGTCGGGCAGCTCACTCCCGGCCGCCGCGCCGTCATCGAGCAGGCTGCGCAGGGTCTGCCCGGCCCGGGCCGTCAGGGGCTCGCCGAGTTCCACGACGTGCAGGTAGCACGCCGCGATGCCCGTGACCGCGGGCACCCGCGCCTGGCAGTCGCGCAGCAGTTTCTCCAGCCGGAAATCCGAAAGCGCGGTGCCGCCGGGCCAGATGAGCGCTGGAACTCCCGGTGCCGTCACTTGCCCGGATCGCCGGAACCGCCCGGCGTGTAGATGGGCACGGGGAATTGGGCGACGTTGCCTCCCTCGGCCGCCATCACCTTGCTGACGCCCTGCTTCTCGACCTCGTCGATCCGCAGGACCGAGTGCATGGGCAGGAACGTGCGCCGCACGCCGGCAAACTCGGTCTTGATCCGCTCCTCGGCGGGATCGAGGACGACCGTGGACCGCTCGCCGAAGACCAGGCGCTCGACCTCGATGAAACCGAACAATGTGCCCTGCGTCACACTTCGGGCATAGATCTCGTAGACCTTGCCCTGGCTGACGAACATCACTTTGTAGAGGTGCCTGGCGGACATCGGAGGATAGGCTTGGGGGCGCGCAGTATAACTCACGCCCAAACCGCAGGGGCCTTCCGGGCCGCCCCGAAGTGTGACCGGCTGCAGGTCCGGGGCCGCGGTCATAAGCCATGATGCACACTGGGTAAGGGACTGCCATGCCGCTTCGACTCCGGGTCACCAGTGACAGCAGGGCGCTGCCGCGCGAACAGCGCGTGCGGGAATTCCCCGCCATGGGCGGCACGATCGGCCGCGCCCCCGACAACGACTGGGTGCTCCCCGACGAGAGCCGCTACGTTTCCAGCCGGCACGCCGTGATCGACTACCAGGGCGGCGCCTACTACCTGGTCGACACCAGCCGCAACGGCGTCTTCGTGAACGGCGCGGACACGCCGGTCGGCCAGGGGCATCCCCAGCGCCTCTTCGACGGCGACCGGCTGCGCATCGGCGAGTTCGAGATCGCCGTGGACATCAGCGGCAGCGACGAGGAGCTGCGCGAGGACGGCATGCGCGACTCGATCGTGCGCGCGCAACTCGTCCCCGAGGACGAGTCCGTGGAGCTCATGCTGGTCGCCGAGGACAAGCTGACCGCGGACTCCCACCTCCAGCGGCACCTGAGCCCGGGTACGGCCACCGTGGCCAAAGCGAAAGCAGCGGCCCCGCGACCCGTCGCAGTGCCGGGCCCGACGAAGAAGGCTGCATCGAAACCCGCTGCGAAGGCTGCCGCCAAAGTCGCGGCCGCAACGCCCGCCCCCTCGCCCAGCACCGATCCGGACCAGCGGCTCCTGGCCCAGTTCCTGGAGGCCGCGGGCATCAAGCCGGAGGCCATTGCCGGCCACTCGGCCACCGAGGTCCTGCAGGGCTCCGCCAAGCTGTTGCGGGTCATGGTGAGCGGGCTGATGGAGCTCTTGCGCGAGCGCAGCCACATGAAGGACACGTTCCGCCTGCCCCAGACGGTGATGCAGGCGGCCCAGAACAACCCGCTCAAGTTCTCCCCGAGCGTGGACGAGGCGCTCCGCTATCTTCTCAACGACCGCAGCGAAGGCGCCTACCTGAGCGCCGAGGATGCCGTGCGCGCCGCGTTCCGGGACGTGCGCCAGCACGAGCAGGCCCTGGTCAAGGCCATGCTCCAGGCCGTGCAGGACTACGTGGAGCGCTTCGATCCCGAAGAGCTCAAGGGCCGCTTCGACAAGGGCCTGAAGCGCGGCGGCCTGCTGTCCAGCGCCAACAAGCTCAAGTACTGGGAACTCTACGAGGAGAGCTACCCGGCCCTCACCCAGCGGGAGGAAGGCGGCCCGCCCCAGCTGTTCACCGAGGAATTCGCCCGGGCCTACCTGCAGGAAATCGACGGCCAGAAGTCGGCCCGCAGCCGCTAGTCTCCCGCCCGGCGGCGCCTGTCCGCAGTTTCCCGGATACCCCGCTACCCCGCCGCCGCGGCATTGTGGCCTCGTGAAGGTCCTTCAAATGACAATGATTCTCATTTAGAATCACCCCATGACGCTGGATGAACTGAAGATCGGCCAGTCCGGGACCATCACCCGCATCGATGGCGGGGGCCCCATGGCGCAGCGCCTCATGGCCCTCGGCCTGCTGGCCGGGTCCCTCGTCCGGATCACCCGGCGGGCGATCGGCGGCGATCCCATCGAGGTCGCGGTCATGGACTACCAGCTGTCGCTGCGGCGCGAGGAGGCCCGCCGCGTCCAGGTCGTGCGAGGGTCATGACGCGGCCCGGTACCGGCACCACCGTCATCGCCCTGATCGGCAACCCGAACACCGGCAAGAGCACGCTGTTCAACGCCCTGACGGGCCTCCGCCAGAAGACCGCCAACTACCCCGGCGTGACGGTGGAGCGGCACACCGGCGAGGTCCTCCTCGCCAGCGGACCCGTGACCCTCGTGGACCTGCCGGGCGCCTACTCGCTCGCGGCACAGTCCCCCGACGAGATGGTGGCCGTCGATGCACTGCTCGGGCACGTCACCGACCTGCCCCGGCCCCGCGCCGTGCTCGCCGTCGTCGACTCGACGAACCTCCGGCGCAACCTGTTCCTCGTGACCCAGCTCGCGGAGCTCGGCCTGCCGCTCGTCGTGGCGCTGAACCTGGCGGACGTGGCCGAAGACCGCGAGATCCGCATCGATGCTGCCGAACTGGGCCGCCAGCTCGGGGCCACCGTGGTGCCCGTGTCGGCCGCGCGCGGCACCGGCTTCGCCGAGCTGCGCACCGCACTCGATGCGGCGCTCGCCGCGCCCGCCCCGCCGGCCCTCCAGGTGTTGCCGGAAGTGGGCGCGGCGGCGGCCGACCTGGGCCGGAGGCTGCGGACCGCCGGCTCCCACCTGCTGGACTACGAAGTCGAGCGGGCCCTGATCGACGCCCAGGGCGTCGCCGAGCGGCGCTTCGAGATGACCGCCGGCGACGCGTTCCGCGGCGAGCTGGCCAGGTTGCGCAGCGAGCTCGGGGCCGGCATCTCGCTGGCCGAGGCCGAAGCCACCGCGCGCTACGGGCTGATCAATGCCATCGTGGCGCGCACCGAGCAACGCGTACCCCGGGAGGTCACCTTCGGCGACCGGCTCGACCGGATCACCAACCACCCCGTCATCGGCTCGATCCTCTTCGTGCTCGTGATGGCGGCCGTGTTCCAGGCCGTGTTCTCCTGGGCCACGCCCCTGATGGAGCTCATCGACGGCGCGACCGCCGCCCTGGGCGAGTGGGTGCGGAACGTCCTGCCGGAGGGCGCCCTCGCGAGCCTGCTGGTGGACGGCGCCATCGCCGGCGTCGGCGGGGTGATCGTCTTCCTGCCGCAGATCCTGATCCTGTTCGCCTTCATCATCTTCCTGGAGGACTCGGGCTACATGCCCCGGGTGGCCTTCATGGTCGACCGCCTGATGCGGTCGGTCGGCCTGTCCGGGCAATCCTTCATCCCCATGCTGTCGAGTTTCGCCTGCGCGGTGCCGGGCATCATGGCCACCCGGGTGATCCCGGATCGCCGGGACCGGCTGGCCACGATCCTCGCGGCGCCGTTCATGACCTGCTCGGCCCGCCTGCCCGTCTACGCGCTGCTCATCGGCGCCTTCGTGCCGGACCGGCATTTCCTCAAGGGCACGATCAACCTGCAGGGACTGATCCTCCTCGGGCTGTACCTGCTTGGCATCCTCGGCGGGGTCCTGACCGCCCTGCTCCTGAAGCGCACCGTCCTCCGCGGGCCGACCCCGACCTTCATGATCGAGCTGCCGCCGTATCGCCTGCCCAGCTGGCGTTCGATGCTGCTCAAGCTGATGGAGCGGGGACGGGTGTTCCTGGTCCGCGCCGGCACGGTGATCTTCACCGTGGCCATCGTCATCTGGGCCCTCGCCTATTTTCCCCGCCCCGCCGAGATCGCCGGCAGCTATGCGACGGAGCGCGAGGCGGTCGAGGCCAGCGCGCTGTCCGCCCCCGAGCGGGACGAGCGGCTGGCCGAACTGGCCGCGGCGGAATCCGGCGCCTACCTGGAGCAGAGCTGGCTCGGGCGGCTCGGCCACGTCGTCGCACCGGCGTTTGCGCCGCTGGGCTGGGACTGGAAGCTCTCCGCCGCGGTGATCGCCAGCTTCCCGGCGCGGGAGATCGTGGTGGCGTCGCTGGGCACCATCTATGCCGTCGGCGACCGGGGCGAGAACCTGGAAGGCGCGCTCCGGGAACGGCTCCAGACCGCCACCCGGCCGGACGGCACCCTGGTCTATACCGTGCCCATGGCGATCGGGCTCCTGATCTTCTACGTCTTCTGCCTGCAGTGCGCCGCCACGCTGGCCGTGATGCGCCGGGAAACGAATTCCTGGCGCTGGCCGGTGTTCGCCTGGGTCTACATGACGGGCCTCGGCTACCTGGGCGCCATGCTGGTCTTCCAGCTGGGCAGCTGAGCGGAGGCAACCGTGCCCGACGTCCAGGAACTGATCGCCCTCGGCATCGTGGCCCTCGTCGCGGGCCGCCTGTTGTGGCGCCGCCTGGGGCCGTCCGCCCGGCGGCGCCGGACCGCGGGCGCCTGTGATGGCTGCGGCCCGGTGAACCCGCCGCGGAAGGAGGCGACGATCCGCTTCTACCGGCGCCGGAACGACGAGGGCCCCGCAAGCGGGGCCCCCGGAGAGCAGCAGGACTAGCGCGAGTCCGGCCGGCGGATCAGGCCTGCAGGCGCCGGCGCAGCACGAAGGCGCCAAGGCCGAGGCCCACGAGCAGCAGGGCCAGGACGGCGGGCTCCCGGACGCTGGTGGTGCCGCCACCGCCGGAGGTTGCGGTCCGGTACGTGCCGTAGAGGCTCGCGCTGCCCAGCCGGTGGACGATGTCGTAGCTCCAGGCCAGCCAGGTGTCACCCGGGTTGAGCAGGTAGGCGGCCCACTTCACGTCGTCGTCGAGCAGACTGCCCGGCCCGTTGAGGACGATGGCGAGGCTCGAGAACTGGCTCCAGAGTCCGTCGCCGAGTTCGATGAGGCCCAGGTGGGTGCCGTTGGGATTCACCGCGCCCGAGAGGTTCCAGAAGGTCCAGAGGCCGCCATCGACGCCGTCACCGGTGTTGTCGAGCAGGTCCCAGGTGCTATTGCCGAAGTAGCTGCCGCCGTTGAGGTCGGATGCCGAGTCACCGGTGTCACCGTTCGCGCCATTCCGGCAGTCAATGCTGGGTGCAACGCCGCCGGTGTAGATCGGTCCGCAGGGCACGGCCTCGGCGGTTCCGGTGAAGGCCATGGCCGCGACGAGCGCGAGGCTTGCCGCCGTGGAGGCGAGCGTCCGGATGAGGTTGCCCGATGCAATCATGGATTCTTCTCCGGCCAAGCGTCGGTTCTTGACAGAAAATCTACCACGCGACCCTGCGAACCCCGTCACAAGGCGACATAATCCCCGGCATGGCGCTCCTGCTCGTCGTCGCACTGCCGCTGGCCGCGGCCCTGATCCTCACCCTGGCGGCGTCCCGCCCGGCAGCTCCCGGACCCGGCGTGCGGGACCTGGCCATCGGGATCGGCCTTGCGGCGGCGGCGGGTTCCGCGGCTGTACTGGCGGTGCTCGCGCCCGCCGTGTTCGCCGGCGACGTGCCGGCGGTGGCGATGCCCTGGCTGCCCTGGAACGGCGCCGACCTGGGCCTGCGCCTCGACGGACTCGCGCTGCTCTTCGCCGGACTCGTCACCGCCATCGGGGCGCTGGTGATCGTCTACGCCCGCTACTACCTGACGGGGACGGAGCGGGTGGCGCGCTTCATGGCCGTGTTCATGGCCTTCATGTCCGCCATGCTCGGGCTCGTCCTCGCTGACAACCTGCTGCTGCTCGCCATCTGCTGGGAGCTGACCAGCCTGGCCTCGTTCCTGCTCATCGGCCACTGGCGGGAGCGCGCCGACGCGCGGCGGGGGGCGCGGATGGCCCTGCTCGTCACGGGCCTCGGCGGCCTGGCGCTCCTCGCGGGCGTCCTGCTGCTCGGCCAGATGGCCGGCAGCTTCAAGCTCGACGTGGTGCTGGCGGCAGGCGATAGGATCCGCGCCGATCCGGCCTACACGCCGATGCTCCTCCTGATCCTGCTGGCGGTCTTCACCAAATCGGCCCAGTTCCCCTGGCACTTCTGGCTGCCGGAGGCGATGGCCGCCCCGACCCCGGTCTCCGCCTACCTGCATTCCGCCACGCTGGTGAAGGCGGGCATCTTCCTGATGGCACGCCTGCATCCCGCCCTGGCCGGCACCGACCTGTGGTTCTGGGTCGTCGGCGGGACGGGGCTCGTGACGCTGGTCGGCGGCGCGTACCTCGCAGTCTTCCAGCACGACCTCAAGGGCCTGCTCGCCTACTCGACGATCAGCCACCTGGGCCTCATCACGTTGCTGTTCGGCCTCGACGAGCCGCTCGCCACGGTGGCCGCGGTGTTCCACGCCCTGAACCACGCCACGTTCAAGGCCTCGCTGTTCATGGCCGTCGGCGCCATCGACCACGAGACGGGATCGCGGGACATGCGGGCGCTGAATGGCCTCTGGCGCTACATGCCGGCCACGGGCGTGCTCGCCATCACCTCGTCGCTGGCGATGGCCGGCGTCCCCCTCTTCAACGGCTTCCTGTCGAAGGAGATGTTCTTCGCGGAGACGCTCCTCGTCGAACGCAGCCTGCCGGTGCAGTTTGCCGTGCCCCTGCTGGCCACCCTCGCGGCCGCCCTGGCGGTGGCCTACTCGGCCCGCTTCGTGCACGACGTGTTCTGGAACGGCGAGCCGCGGGACCTGCCGCGCCGGCCCCGCGACCCGCCGCGCTGGATGCTGGCGCCGATCGGGATACTGGCGCTGCTGTGCGTGCTGGTGGGCCTCTTCCCCGAACCCACCGTCGGCCGGCTGCTGGCCAGCGCGGCGGCGCCGGCGGTCGGCGGGCCCCTGCCGGACTACACCTTGGCGGTCTGGCACGGCTTCAGCGTGCCGCTCGCCATGAGCGCCGTGGCGCTCGTCACCGGCGTGATCTTCTACGCGTTCCTGCAGAAGTTGTTCCATCTGCACGACCGCGTGCACCTGCCGAGGGGCGGCGCGGTCGTCTTTGCCGGCGTGGTGGGCCGGGTGACCCAGTTGGCCGACTGGCTCACCTCCCGCGCGCTGACGGCGACCCTGCGCCGCTCGCTCGTCGCCATCCTCTGCGTGGCCCTTGCGGCGGGCGCCTGGCCGCCGCTCGCGGGCGGGCTGCTCCCGGCCGGGTCACCGGCCGGAGCGCTGCCGTCCCTGCCCGGAATCGTCGTCTGGATGCTCGCCGCCGGCGCCTGCGCTCTGCTCGTGATGCGCCACCGGGACCGGCTGACGGCCCTGGTGCTGGTCGGCGCCATCGGCCTGATGATCACGCTCACCTTCGCCGGCCTCTCGGCCCCGGACCTCGCCCTGACCCAGCTGCTGGTGGAGGTCGTCTCCGTCGTCCTCCTGCTGCTGGCGCTGAACTTCCTGCCGGCGACTGGCGCCGCCACCGAGACACGGGGAAGACGGTGGCGTGACGGCGTCCTGGCAGGCGCCGCGGGCCTCGGCGTCGCGGCGCTGGCCTGGGCCGTGCTGACGCGGCCCAGCCGCACGATCGCCGACTGGTACCTGGAGAATGCCGTGCCCGCCGCCTCGGGCACCAATGCGGTCAACGTCATCATCGTCGACTTCCGCGCCCTGGACACGCTCGGCGAGATCGCGGTGCTCGGCATCGCGGGGCTGCTGGCGGGCAGCGCTCTCGCCGGCTGGCGGGCCCCCGGGGCCGACGCCCGGTCGCGCCGACCGGCGGGCGACGGACCCGTCTTCCTGCTCGAGCTCGCCGCACCGCTCCTGCTGCCGCTGATGCTGTCCGTCGCGCTGTTCCTGTTCCTCCGGGGCCACGACCTGCCGGGCGGCGGCTTTGCCGCGGGCCTCGTCGCCGCCGCGGGGATCCTGCTGCTTTACCTGGCGCGCGGCGCCGCCTGGGTGGACACGCGCTGGCAGCCGGACCACAGCGCGTCGTCGGCGCCGGGCTCCTGCTGGCCGGGCTGACCGGGGCGGCAAGCCTCGCCTTCGGCCATCCGTTCCTCACCAGCACCTACCTCGCCCCGGTGCTGCCCCTGATCGGCAGGCTGCCGCTCCCGTCCGCGCTGGGCTTCGACCTGGGCGTGCTCCTCACCGTCGCGGGCGCCACGCTGCTCGCGGTCGTGGCGATCGGCAGGCTCCCGACCCAGGGCGGGGAGGAGCGCCGCTGATGGAAGTGCTCCTTGCCTCGGGCATCGGGCTCCTGACCGCCACCGGCCTGTGGCTGGTGCTTAGGCCGAGGACCTTCGACGTGATCGTCGGCTTCACCGTCCTGTCCTACGCCGTGAACCTGTTCATCTTCGCCGCGGGCCGGCCCGCAACCGGGCAGGCGCCCGTGCTCCGCGCCAATGTGCCCGCGGCCCTGGTGAACTACGCAGATCCCCTGCCCCAGGCGCTCGTCCTCACCGCCATCGTCATCGGCTTCGCGATGACCGCGATCCTCGTGGCGCTCGCCCTGCGCGCCTTCGGCGCCACAGGCTCCGATCACGTGGAGGGGCGCGAGCCGTGACGACGCTGGTCGTGTTGCCACTGCTCGTACCGCTGCTCGCCGGGTCGCTGCTGCTCCTGGCTGGCGGCGGCGCACGCACCTGGCCCGTCCTGGTCAGCGCCACCGCCGTGCTGCTGCAGCTCCTCACCGCGCTGGCGCTCGGCCTGGCCGTCCGCGACGGCGCCGTGCTCGCCTACCTCGCCGGCAACTGGCCCGCGCCGTTCGGGATCGCCCTGGCCGCGGACCGCCTGGCCGCGCTCCTGCTGGTCCTCACCGCCCTGCTGGCGGCGGCGAGCCTGCTGGCGGCGCGGGACGAGCCGCCGGACCCCGCGGGCAGCGGCCGGCAGCACGGCCTCTTCCAGCTGCAGCTCTTCGGCCTGAACGGCGCGTTCCTCACGGCGGACCTCTTCAACCTGTTCGTCTTCTTCGAGGTCCTGCTCTGCGCGTCCTACGCCCTGCTCCTGCGCGGCCAGGACGGCGACCGGTTCCGGGTGGCGACGCACTACGTGGCGGTGAACCTGCTGGCCTCGGCACTGTTCCTGCTCGCCGCTGCCGTCCTGTACGGCGTGCTCGGCACCTTGAACCTGGCCGACCTGGCGGTGCGCTTCGCCGCCGCACCGGAAGGCGACCTGCCGGTCCTGCGCTCGGCCGGCTTCCTGCTGCTCACCGTCTTCGCGGTGAAGGCGGCCCTGCTGCCGCTCGGCTTCTGGCTGCCGGCCACCTACCGGGCCGCGCCGGTGGCCGTCAGCATCCTGTTCGTGCTGATGACCAAGGTGGGCGTGTACGCGATGCTGCGCGTCTCCACGGTGGTCTTCGGGCTGGACGGTGTCCCGGGCGGCGATCCGGCGATCCCGCCGCTGCTGCCGCCCGCCATGCTCACGCTCCTGGCCGCGGCCCTCGGCGCGGTGGCGGCCCGCGACCTGCGCACGCTCGTGAGCCACCTCGTGATCGGCTCGGCGGGCACCCTGCTCATCCTGGTGGCGATCGGCAGCGCGGGCAGCCTGGCCGCGGGACTGTTCTACCTCGTCCACAGCACGCTCGGCGCCGCCGTGCTGTTCGCCGTCGCGGGAGTCCTGGCCAGCCAGCGGGGTGAGGCTGGCGACCGGCTGGTCGCCGGCGCCCGCGGCATGGGCAACGCCGGTGCACTGTTCCTCGTGGGCGCGATCGGCATGGCCGGCCTGCCGCCCCTGGCGGGCTTCGTCGCCAAGGCCCGGCTCCTGGATGCGGTGCTGGTGGACGTCGCGAGTCCCGGCTGGGCGGGGAGCATCGTTGCAGTCATCCT
>Ga0268299_1002892_pt1 | contig 17987 bp, 13 predicted proteins | sample NOBtaG_FD_193484 | JGI IMG/M metagenome (GOLD analysis project Ga0268299, IMG submission 193484) | Activated sludge microbial communities from bioreactor in Nijmegen, Gelderland, Netherland - NOB reactor | ecosystem: Engineered > Bioreactor > Aerobic > Activated sludge | place: Netherlands...
GTTGCTGGAATTGAACGGGGAACCGTTTCCCATCGAAGTGATCGAGGGCGCGGGTTCTTACGTGTGCGGAGAAGAGACGGCGCTGCTCGAATCGCTTGAAGGGAAGCGAGGGGTGGTTCGCGCGAGGCCGCCGTATCCCGCCCAATCCGGGTTGTACGGTTGTCCTACGATCGTCAGCAACGTGCTGACCTTCGCGACGATCCCACAGATTCTGTCACGGGGCGGATCCTGGCATGCCTCCCTGGGAACCGAACAGTCGCGCGGGACCATGGTGTTGCAGCTGGGGGGACGTGTGAAACATCCGGGTCTAGTGGAGGTACCGTTCGGCCTGAGTCTCCACCAGGTGTTGGAGCAGTTCGGTGGGGGGATGGCGCCAGGGTCACGGTTCAAGGCCGTGCAAGTCGGCGGGCCGCTGGGCAGTCTCTTTCCGACGACCGGACTCGAGTTGCCGATTTGTTACGACGCGTTTGCCAAGGCCGGCGCGGTGCTGGGACACGGCGGCATCGTGGTCTACGACCATGAGACCGACATGGTGGATCTGGCGCGGCATTTCATGGCCTTCACCGCGGATGAGTCTTGCGGTAAATGCACACCGTGCCGCATCGGCTCGGTGCGCGGACGCGAGATTCTTGAACGAATCCAGGCGGGCAGCGGCACGATGGATGACCTCCGGCTGCTTGACGATCTTGGCGAGACCATGAAACTCGCCAGTCTCTGTGCATTGGGCGGACGAGCGCCGTATCCGGTGCTCACGGCCATCGAACATTTTCCGGCTGAATTTAGAAATAAGCTGTCAGCGGTCAGCCGTCAGCAGCGAGCTGACAGCTGAATGCTCATGGCTGAGCGCATTAGTATGAAACTCACCATTAACGGACAAGTGGTCGTGGCGTTGCCGGGCGATACGATTTACGTTGCTGCAAAGAAGGCGGGTATCGTCATTCCGGCACTCTGCACCTCGGACCATCTGGCGCCCTTCGGATCCTGCCGTCTCTGTCTGTGCGAGGTCGATGGCCAACAAGGTACTCCTGCCTCCTGCACCACGCCGGTGCGCGACGGCATGGTCGTTCATACCGAGAGCGAACGAGTGCGACGTCTCCGGAAACACCTCGTCGAGCTGTATCTGTCGGAACAACCGCCGGGAGATCGGGTGCCGGAGCCGTTGCATCGGCTGGCGCATTCGCTGGACCTCCGGCACATCCGGTATCCGCAGCCCGCCACCAGAATCGACACCGTCGATCGATCGAATCCGTTTTTCGTCTTCGACAATACCGTCTGTATTTCCTGCGCCCGCTGCGTCCGGGCCTGCGATGACATTCAAGGCACGCATGCGCTGACCATGCTCCACCGGGGATTTGCGAGCAGGCCGGCGGCGGGTGGATCTGCATTGATGGGTGAGTCGGCCGGATTTGCCTCGTCGAACTGTGTGTCCTGTGGGGCCTGCGTGAAGGAATGTCCGACGGGGGCCTTGATTGAGAAGACGGTGATGGATGAGGGTGTGCCGGGACATTCTGTCCGTACTACCTGCGCCTATTGCGGGGTGGGCTGCACCTTTGAGGCTGGTGTACGGGACGATCGAGTGGTTCGAATGGTGCCGGCGGATGACGGCCCTTCGAATCAGGGCCATGCCTGCATGAAAGGGCGATTCGGCTGGACTTACAACTATGCCCCTGACCGGCTGCGCACGCCTCTTTTACGACAGGGGCGGGACTGGGTCGAAATATCCTGGTCCGCGGCCCTCGATCGCATTGCCGAGGAGTGGACCCGCATCAAAGACACCCACGGTCCGGACGCGCTCGCCACGATTTCCTCCAGCCGCGGCACGAACGAAGAGAATTATCTGTTCGGCAAGTTCATGCGTTGCGTGATGGGCAGCAACCACATCGATAACTGTGCACGGGTCTGTCACAGCGCGACCGTGACCGGGATGATGGAAACGCTCGGCGCCTCGGCGGCGACCAACTCCATCCAGGACCTGGATCTGGCGAAGTTGATTCTGGTGGCGGGCGCCAATCCCACCGAATCGCATCCGGTGGTGGGCGCGCGCATCAAACGGGCCGTGCGCCGCGGCGTGCCGTTGATCGTCATCGATCCCCGCCGAACGGAATTGGCACGCCTGGCGGATCTCCATCTGCAATTGCATCCGGGGACCAACGTGGCTCTGTTGAACGGCATGGGCCATGTCATCGCCAAGGAGCAGCTGACCGATGCGGCGTTCGTGAGAAACCGGACGCAAGGATTCGACGAGTGGCTGGCTCTGGTGGCTGGTTGTACACCTGAGGCGACGTCGACTGTGACCGGCGTACCGGTACCTCTCATCATCGAAGCCGCGCGGCTCTATGCGAAGAGCGGGGGAGCGATGGCCGTGCATGGGCTGGGCATGACGGAACATCGGTGGGGCAGCCACGGCGTGATGGCCCTTGTGAATCTGGCGCTGGCCACGGGCAACATCGGGAAACCCGGCACCGGGATCAATCCGTTGCGTGGCCAGAACAATGTGCAGGGGGCGTCGGATGTCGGCTGCCTGCCGACCTTCTTCGCCGGCTATCAGCCTCTCACCGATTCGACGTTGGCCGCGGCACACCTTGCCGTCACCGGGCGGCCGTTGCCGACGGCGCGCGGCATGAAAACGCCCGATATGTGGGACGCGGCGCTGGCGGGCAGGCTCAAAACACTTTGGATCATCGGGTATGACGTGGCGCAGACCGATCCGAATCTCAAAAAAGTACATGCAGCGCTGAAGAGTCTTGATTTCCTGATCGTCCAGGATCTGTTTCTCAGCGAGACGGCCAAGCTGGCGCATCTCGTCATTCCCGGCGCGTCGTTCCTCGAAAAGGACGGCACGTTTACGAATCTGGAGCGTCGCATCCAGCGTATTAGAAAAGCCGTGGAGCCGCCGAATGGAGTGCTGCCGGACTGGCAGGTGGTCTGCGAAGTGTCCGCGCGAATGGGATACCCGATGCAGTATTCCCATCCGTCGGCGATCATGGATGAGATTGCGCAACTGGCGCCGCTGTTTGCCGGCGTCACGTACGATCGGCTCGATCGCCCGGAAGGATTGCAATGGCCCGTGCCCTCGAAAGACCATCCAGGTACCTCCTTGATGCACGAACAGTCGTTTCCCAAAGGGAAGGCGCAGTTTGTCCCGGTGGAGTATCTGCCGCCGGGAGAGCGCCCGAACGACACCTACCCGCTGGTGCTGATCACCGGGAGAATCCTGCAGCATTACAACTGCGGTGCGCAGACCAGGCGAACCGACATCATGCAGGTGGTCGATACCGATGTGTTGGAAATTCATGCCTGCGACGCGTCTAGGTTGGATCTCCGTGACGGCGACCTGGTTCGGCTGATCAGCGCGCGCGGGGAGGCGCGGTTGCCTGTGGTGGTGAGCGACCGTGTTCAGCCGGGCGAGCTCTTTACGAGTTTTCACTTCCCCGACACGGATCTGAACGTGCTGCTGTCGTCCAGCGCCGATGAAAGCTCCAAGTGCCCCGAGTACAAAGTGTCAACCGTACGGCTTGAGAAAGTCACACAAACTGCCGTGCCGACTCCCCCCATGCAGGTGATGTTGATCACGTGACGACTGAGCCTGCCATTCCCGCGCCCGGGTCCGTCGCCGATGCCTATCCGCCGCCGGAGATCGCGGCGCGCGTGTGCAAGGTCGGCCTGGCCAAGGTGAACACCGCGGTGCCGACGATGGTGGCGCTGGCCGTGCTGGCCGGCGCGTTCATTTCGTTGGGTGCTTTGTTTTACACCGTCACGATCACGGTGGGGAACGAGGGCCCGACCTTGCCATTCGGGTTGTTGCGCCTGGTCGGGGGGATGGCTTTCAGCTTGGGACTGATCCTGGTGGTGGTCGGCGGCGCGGAACTCTTTACGGGAAACAATTTGATTGCGATGGCGTGGGCGACCGGATGCGTGCAAACGCGACAGGTCGTGCGCAACTGGTTATGGGTCTATCTCGGGAATTTGCTCGGGGCCGTCGGAACGGCGGCGCTGGTGCTGCTCGCCGGAGTGCAGACATTAGGGGATGGGGCGGTCGGCGACACGATGCTGCGCATCGCGCGCGGCAAGATCGCCCTCGATCCGCTGTCCGCGCTCGCCCGGGGTATTCTCTGCAACGTGCTGGTATGCCTGGCGGTCTGGCTCTGTATGGGCGCGCGGACCGTGGCGGATAAAATTCTCGCCGTCCTCTTTCCGATCAGCGCGTTCGTCGCCTGCGGATTTGAGCACTCCGTGGCGAATATGTTTTTCCTGCCGTTAGGCCTGGTCCTGACGGCGGGCGGCGCTGCGTCCTTCTCCATCGTGGATGCGGTGAGCAACCTTGCCCTGGTCACCCTCGGCAACATCATCGGCGGGACGGTATTGGTGGCGCTGGTCTATTGGTTCATTTATCTGCGAGCTGAGACCCACGCACGATAGTCCTCGCCTCGGATCAACGGGCCTCCAACCCTTCCTTGATGGCCTTGGCGACATCGCCGCATTCCGTCACCACTTCGACGCGGTACTGCGCTCCGGGGCTGCGGGGGATTCTGTGTGCCACACAGGATTCGAAATCCTTGATGTCGTTGTTTTCAAACGTGCGGCTCCAGATCTCGGAGACGCGTGTCCGCTCATCCTGCTGATGCCGATCGACCGCCAGCCAGCCGACCAGCGCGACTGCACCGAGCAGCAAACCGATGCCGAGCAGCTTGACGGGTTTACTCCGCAGCACTTTGAGGAGAACATACAGAGCCGCCCCGCCCACCAGGAGTGCCGCCACGATGGCGATCGCCAGTTCCGTCGGCTCCAGCTCGAGGTAGCGGGAGTTCCATGAGAGGCCTAAGTTTGTCACGTTCATCTCGTCCCTCTCCGTATGGCTTCTTATACCAGGTCAGCTGCACAAAAGCCTCCTCTGATTCATCTTGCGGGTGTCGGCCGGCGAGCGACGAGATACGTACGCCCATGTGTCCTGCGCCGAGGTGTCGCAGAATCCGGCCGGGTAGGTTCCGGTTCGGCACAGAGCTATTCACGATTCTAATGCCTTCAACGCCTAGGGCAGTGGTATGCTGCAGCTCGTGACCTTCCGGTCCCGTTGATCGCATGAACGATTCATCCATTCGCGCCTATCTGACTCCGCGCCTCGGCATCATGCTGCCCCTGGGCTTTGCTTCCGGACTCCCGCTCGCCCTGACCGGGGCGACGTTGCAAGCCTGGCTGACGGAGGCGGACCTGGACCTCGCGACCATCGGTCTTTTCGCCTACGTGGGTCTTCCCTATACTCTAAAGTTTCTCTGGGCCCCGGTGATGGACCGGATCGTTCCGCCCTGGCTGGGGCGCCGTCGTGGGTGGATGATCGTGACACAGACGGGTCTCGCCCTTGCGCTGGCGCTCATGGCCCTGGTCGGACCTTCCAGCGGGGCGCAGGTCTTCGCAGCCTTGGCGTTGGGCGTTGCGTTTCTTTCCGCCTCGCAAGACATTGTGTATGACGCCTACCGGACTGATGTGTTGAAACCGGAAGAACGGGGATTGGGTGCCGCCACGTGGGTGATGGGGTACCGGATTGCCATGATCGCATCCGGCTCGTTGGCGTTGATTCTGGCCGCTCGCCTGGGCTGGTCGGTAGCCTATTTGTGCATGGCCGGTTTGATGGCCTTGGGCGTCGTCACGATCCTCCTGAGTCCCGAGCCGGAGGAGTCGCAGGTTGCGCCGAAGTCCATGGCGGAGGCGGTGTGGGGTCCGCTGACGGAGTTTCTCTCCCGTCCCATGGCGCTGGCGTTGTTGGGCTTGATCGTACTCTACAAACTCGGCGATGCGTTTGCCGGGGCGTTGACGACCTCGTTTCTTCTGCGCGGCATGCAGTTTTCGTCGGAAGACATCGGGGTGGTGCGTGCCTTCGGAATCGGCGCGACCATTCTTGGCGCGTTCATCGGCGGCGGCCTGTTGCCGCGTCTGGGGCTGTTTCGCGCATTGTTTCTATTCGGAGTGCTGCAGGCCCTGTCGAACCTGTCGTTCTTGTGGTTAGCCTGGGTGGGAAAGAGTTACTCCGTGATGGCCGTCGCCATCGGGGTGGAAAATCTCACCGGCGGCATGGGCACGGCGGCGTTCGTGGCTCTGGTCATGTCGCTGTGCAACCATCGGTATACGGCGACACAATTTGCGCTGCTCTCTTCGGTCGAAGCGCTTGGCCGCGTGTTCCTCGGTTGGCCTGCGGCCAAGTTGATCGGACTGGCCGGCTGGGGCCCGTTTTTCTTTGTCACCTTTCTGGCCGCCTTTCCGGGTCTGTGGCTCTTGTGGTATTTGCGGAAGTCGGTCACGCAACAGGCGGAGCTGAGCGGCCGCAGCGCCTCAAGGTTGTCCTGTTGAGCCGACTCCCCGCGGAACTGCGTTCGTATCTCTTCCGATAACAACCTCGCCACTGTTCGGATACACCTGTTCTGTTCTCGCCTCGCACTGCACGGATTACGTCCATTCCGACCTCGCTGTAACTTGAGGGCCTCGGTGCTTCGCCTTTACTTGGGTGCAGCTCTTGCTCATTTCTCGGAGCGAACGACCACAGGCCTTGAGCTGGTTCGAGACAAAGGAGGTGTGATCATGGAGGGCCGAGATCAATTTGCCGCTACCCTTGGAGTGTCGGACGTGTATCTCAAGGGGGTCTTGGATCTGCATCATGCATTTCGTCTGCATACGACCGTCAAAATTCTGGTCGTTGTCGATGGTGGGATATCCCTGACGGAAGCCCCCTCGGGGTTTGGTGTCGGCCGTGTCGTGCGGTTACTGCGTGAATCCCATGTCGGCTGTACACACTTTTCGGTTGACCTTGCCCGGCGCACAGCCGGCGCTCCCAGCACCAACAACAATCCAGCACCCAATCAGCCGCGTTATAACGGTTTCCGATTCGATCAGCAGGAGTCCGGTCAACCAATTCTGAACAAATATCACGAAGTATGGTGCTTCGGCTTCAACCCGGGTAACGATGCCGGGCCGGATTCGAACATCACCCAGACGGGCGCCCTGCCCATGAGCGACGCCGAGTTGACGGTCCTGACGAACTGGATGAACAGCAGGCGCGGGGGCCTACTCGCCATGGGCGATCACGACTACTTGGGTGCATCGATGTGCCATCGCATTCCACGCATCCGCTCGATGCGTCGCTGGACGAACGCGCAAGGCGTGCCTCCGATCGGCGGGGCCGGTCATTCCGACACGCATCTGCGCCTCGATACCAATCAGCCTTTCACGGCGGGACAGATCGCCGGGACGGAAACGATTCCGTTCGCGGTCCAGGAAGACTCGAAACCGCAGAGGATCGACTGGGTGCCTTGGATTTCCCAGCAGATTTCCATCTTTCACATGCGGCAGCGGCCGCATCCGATTCTCTGTCATCCGGTCTATGGCCCGATCGACGTGATGCCGGATCATCCGCACGAAGGGTGGTGTTACGAAGACAGCGAGATCAATCTTGCGGCTTCGCTGAACGTTCCCACCTTGAACGGCGAGGAATATCCGACGGTCGGCGGCTATCAACCGAAACCGATGGTGATCGCGCACGGCACGACGACGCCCAATCCGCCGTACCTGTTGGAGAAGGGCCCTTCCCCGAAAAAACGATTCGGGATGATCAGCGTGTATGACGGGCATCCCGCGAACGTCGGCCGGGTGGCGACAGACTCCACCTGGCATCACTGGTTCGATGAAAACATCTACGCCATAGAGGCGGCAGGCGGCGAAAACTGGGCCAAGATCAGCCGTTATTATTTGAACGTGGCCAAGTGGTTGGCCCCGCCGAGCAGCGCGAACTGGTGCATTGCGCTGGATGTCATCACCACCCATTTCAGCTACCTGGGTTTTCAAGAATACTCGCGCAAGGCAAGCATTTTCGATTTGGGCAAAGCCTTGCACACGCATCTCTCGCGATATCTGGGGCCCTGTTGGGTCACGCAATGGGTGTTCGACAATCTGCACATTGTCGACAACGATTTTTGGGCTTGGCTCAAGGATCGGCTGTTTTGGAAGGATGGAATCCCTCTGCCCGGTGGCGACCCCTGCCTGTCCTGTCCGTCGTTCGAGTTGCTTGAGATGGCGGTGTTGGGCGGGGTAGTGCGCGCGGGCTTTCCGCTTGCCGACACGATCAAGGCGCAAATGGAGAAACGGCCCGACGCTGAGCTCAATCTCGACGTCGAGTCCATCGTCAAACAACAATTGGATGGAGTGACCATCGGTGTAAAGGAATTTCGTTCCGCCTTGGCCAAGTCCGTGAAGCAGATGCAACCGCTGCTTCGTTGAGGTGCGGGCCTCATCCGGCTCGCCCCGTCGCCGGGGCGGGCCATGGATGATGGACCGCGTTATCCTTTCAGCCTTACTCTAGAAATTGTCTGTGAGTCGGGAGCGGCGCCAGAGCAAACGGTACCGGCAGCCGCAGCATGTTTATCCATCCCGGCTTGATCGAACATCCAGATGAAGAGCCAGGCCGGCACGTGACTGACGAGATCTTGCGCTACTTGAGCGCGGCTGGCCCTTGCTCATAGCCGGCAGACCGTGAGGCATGGGTTCAACCATGCGCGTAACAGCTGTGCACGCGACGGATGGCCCGCATTCGGTTGCCGTGGGATGAGAAGAAAAACGGCCGGAATGTTCCAAGCACAGAGTCGTATTCGGGGAGACCCAGTCCTATTGCTCGACGACTAGGCGCCGAGACTTTACGATCCGGTTCAGTGGGAGGACAAAGACCGTTTCTGATTCCGGGTTTGAGCGTCAGGCTACGCATCGTGATTGAGTGACATTGCGATAGGGAAGAGGACGACTGCAGTGGCGTCATTTCAGCCAGAATCGCCACACGACGACAGAGCGCACACTAGAAGGGGGACCGATAGGGGCGGGATATGATTTCTCGAACATGAAAGGGCAGCGGATTCCGTACCGCGGACCGTTGAAGCAACCCATCACGATTCGATTGGACAAGGCCACTGTGACGAATTTCAAGGAGTTGGCAGATGAGATCGGGATGCCATACAGAACCTACGCAATTTGTATCTGCGAGATTGCGCCTTGAATCAGAAGAAACTTGAATTGCGCTGGGCCTCCTAAAGCAGCGCGAATCTGGGCGACTGCTTACCGGTCCTAGAATTGAACATGGCGTTACATCTCTTTGGGAGAAGAGAGCGTTCCAGCTTCGGACTACCTCACCTTCCTCTGCAAAAATAGCACGAACAGCATGAGCGTCGGCAACGGCGCCAGGGCGAAGGGCACCAGCCACAGCCACACGTGTTTACCGCGCACTCTGGCTTGATCGAACATCCAGACGAAGACCCAGACCAGCAGGCCGATGTAATTCACGGCCATCCAGCGGGTGGTATGGATCTTCAGCCCGCTGACGCTTTCCGCCTCTCCTTGAATCAGAAACAGGCCGATGAGCAGGACGAATCCGGCCAGCAGGCCCGTCACGAGGCGCTTACTCCACACAAACATAGGCACTCCTTCCGTTGTCGTCGAATCGGCGTCTCGACACGCCTCGGGATTCCATTCTTCGGAAATCGGGCGTAAGCTAAACAGCGCCGGTCCATTTGTCAAACCATCCGGACGTCCGTCCCGGGTCAGGTGCAACGGTCTCTCGATGCGGCGATATCATGAGTAACGTGACGTTGGGCGCAGTGGTGGCCGTCTTGGTGGTGGCTGTATGGTTGGCGGCGACCAACCCGACAATGGAGGCCTATGTGCAGTTCGTCGAGGCCCGTTTAACGGCCGAGATCGAGAAGATGGACCAATCCGGGCCGAGGCGTGATCGCGACCTGATCAAGGCGATCTTCCGCGCGCAAGGCCCCAAACTCGTGGAAGGGCTGGTGAGGCCGAATACCAGGCGGAACAATTGGGGCCTCGTGAGTCTGTTTGAAACCAACGTGCTGGATCAGCCGGTGCTGGTGTTGGGTGTGGCCGGTCAGTTTGTCCCGTTGCGCGGGGTGGAAGAGGCGACCCTGAAGGTCGGTCGGCTCGCCTTTTAACCTGTGCCAAGAATTTTCTCGCCCCCTTGTGAAAAACCTCCCTCCACAGCCCAGAATTTGCTGTGGATAACTGGTCGAAAAATGAAGAAACCCTGCACCAATTCTGCCGACACGGCTATCACCAGCTTATCCCCATTACTCACAGTTGTGCCACAACATTTTGTTTGACAAAAAAATGGGATCACTATATCTAGTAGGCATTGCAGTTGAGGTCGAGTTCGTTGAAGAGATCGCCCCTGATGGGCAAGCCTCTTTTTCCGCCACACCCAATATAGTCGTTGCCATCCGGCCCTCGGCACCGAACATTCGGTACCTGTCAAGGAGGAACCAGTGAGAATTGAACGAAGATTCACCAAGCGCGGGCAGAGCCCCTACGAGGGTCTTGCGTTCGTAAAACGTTCCTCGGAGATCCGCAATCCCGACGGATCGACCGTGTTCAAGTTGGATCATATCGACATCCCGGAACATTGGACGCAATTGGCTATCGATATTCTGGCGCAGAAATACTTCCGCAAGGCCGGGGTGCCGCAGGTTCACGAGGACGGCACACCGGTGGTGGATGCCGCAGGCAAACCCGTGCTCGGCGGCGAGCGCGATGCCCGACAGGTGTTTGAGCGGCTGGCCGGCTGCTGGACCTTTTGGGGCAAGAACCACGGCTATTTCAAGACCCCGGAAGATGCGACCGCCTTCCACGATGAGATGTGTTACATGCTGGCCCATCAGATGGCCGCCCCCAACAGCCCCCAGTGGTTCAACACCGGGCTGCATTACGCCTACGGGCTCTCGGGGCCGGCGCAAGGTCACTTTTATGTCGATCCCGCGCTGGGGGAAGTGGTCCGGGCCACAAACGCTTTTGAACACCCGCAACCGCATGCTTGCTTCATCCAGTCGATCGAGGACGATCTCGTCAACGAAAACGGCATCATGGACCTCTGGGTGCGCGAGGCCCGGCTCTTCAAGTACGGATCGGGCACCGGCACCAATTTCTCGCGCTTGCGCGGCGACGGCGAATCGCTGTCGGGCGGCGGGCGGTCCTCCGGGCTCATGTCGTTCCTGAAAATCGGCGATCGCGCCGCCGGGGCGATCAAGTCGGGCGGGACGACGAGGCGCGCGGCCAAGATGGTCTGTCTGGACCTCGATCACCCCGATATCGAAGAATTCATCGATTGGAAGGTCGTCGAAGAGCAGAAGGTGGCCGCCATGGTCACCGGCTCCAAGATTTGTGCGCAACGGCTGAACGCCGTGCTCAAGGCCTGCCAATCAGCGGATGCGCAGGGTGTGGTGCAGCTTGAGCTGGACATGAAGAAGAACCAAGTCCTGCGCGAGGCTGTGACGGCGGCCCGGCGCGACATGGTGCCCGAAGCCTACATCCACCGCATGTTCGACTATGCGAAGCAGGGCTACACCCACTTCGTGTTTCACGAGTACGACACCAACTGGGACGGCAAGGCCTACCAAACCGTCTCGGGGCAGAATTCCAACAACAGCGTGCGCATCCCGAACGGCTTCTTCGACGCGTTGGAGCAGGACGGCGATTGGGAATTGCGCCGCCGGATCGACGGCAAGATCAGCAAGACGCTCAAGGCCCGCGACCTGTGGGACAAGATTGCCTGGGCCGCGTGGATCTGCGCCGATCCCGGCACCCAGTACGATACGACCATCAACGAGTGGCACACCTGTCCGGAAGACGGGCGGATTAATGCGTCCAACCCCTGTTCGGAATATATGTTCCTGGACGACACGGCCTGCAACCTGGCGTCGTTGAACCTGGCGAAGTTCTTCAACGAGGAAGGGGAGTTCGATCTGGAGTCGTTCCGCCATGCCGTCCGGTTGTGGACGGTGGCGTTGGAAATCAGCGTGCTGATGGCGTCGTTCCCTAGCCGCGCGATTGCGCAGAAGAGTTATGACTACCGGACGTTGGGATTGGGCTATGCCAACCTCGGTACCATTCTCATGAAACAAAGCATTCCCTATGATTCCCAGAAAGCGACGGCCATTTGCGGCGCGATCACGGCCATCATGACCGGCGAGTCCTACGCGACGTCGGCGGAAATGGCGGCGGAGATCGGTCCGTTCCCCTATTACAGCCGAAACCGTGAATCGATGTTGCGGGTGATCCGGAATCACCGGCGGGCGGCGTACAGCGCCCCACAGGTGGAATATGAGGGGCTCACGATTCTGCCCACCGCTATTCAGCCGGAACATTGTCCGCCCGCGATGTTGCTGGCGGCCAGACGCGCTTGGGATCGTGCCTTGGAACTGGGGACGGCCTACGGGTTCCGGAACGCGCAGGTCACCGTGATTGCGCCGACGGGCACGATCGGCCTGGTCATGGATTGCGATACCACCGGGATTGAGCCGGATTTCGCCCTGGTCAAGTTCAAGAAACTGGCGGGCGGCGGCTACTTCAAGATCATCAATCAGAGTCTCCCCCCGGCGTTGCGCGCGCTCGGCTACACCGAGGCCCAGATCCGCGACATCGTGGCCTATTGCGCGGGGCATCAAACCCTCAAGGGCGCGCCCTTCATCAATCATGAGGTGTTGCGCCAAAAGGGGTTTGACGATGCGGCGTTGGAACGGTTGGAAGGGTCGTTGGGCCAGGCGTTTGAAATTCAGTTTGCCTTCAATAAGTATACGTTCGGTGAAGAATTCTGCCGCCAGAGTCTTGGCATCACTGAGGCGCAGCTGGCCGATCCGACGTTCAACATGCTGAAGTCGCTGGGCTTCACGCAGGAGGATGTCGTGGCGGCGAACGACTATTGCTGCGGCACGATGACGGTCGAAGGTGCGCCCCATCTCAAACTGGAGCATCTGCCGATCTTCGATTGCGCCAATCGGTGCGGCCGAATCGGACAACGGTATATTCCCGTGGATGCCCATATCCGCATGATGGCGGCCGCCCAGCCCTTCATCAGCGGCGCAATCAGCAAGACCATCAACATGCCGGCCGATGCGACATTGGAAGACGTCAAGGCAGCCTACCTCTTCGCCTGGAAGAGTATGGTTAAGGCCGTGGCGCTGTATCGTGACGGGTCGAAGTTGAGTCAGCCGTTGAATGCCTCGTCCGACAGCGGGAAGGGCGCGGAGGCGATGCCCAGCGTCGCACAGGTGGCGGAAAAAGTCGCCGAACGGGTGTTGGTGCGATATCTGCACAAGCGCCGGTCGCTTCCGGCGCGACGCGGCGGGTATACGCAGAAAGCCATCATCGGCGGGCATAAACTGTATCTGCGCACCGGTGAATATGAGGACGGCACGCTCGGCGAAATTTTCCTCGATATGCATAAGGAAGGCGCCGCCTTCCGCAGCTTGATGAATAACTTCGCCATCGCAATCTCGCTTGGTTTGCAGCACGGTGTACCGCTGGAGGAGTTTGTCGAAGCCTTCGTGTTCACCCGGTTCGAGCCGAACGGGCCGGTGAAGTTGAACGACCGGATCAAGATGGCGACGTCGATCATCGACTACATCTTCCGCGAGCTGGCGATCACCTATCTCGAGCGGAAAGATCTGGCGCAGGTGCAGGAAGACGATCTGCGGATGGATTCGATGAAGAAAGATGATCAGGATCCCGAATGTGACGAGGAAGAGGTCGACATGACGGCGTTGAAGAAAGCCTCGATCCTCACCGAACATCTGCCCGTGCGGCGGAACGGCATGAACGGCGGCAACGGTCACTCGCAGAGAGCCGGCAACGGCAGCGTGGCCCATAAATTGGAATTGAAACGGGAGACGTTGACCGTGACCTCGGTCAGGCAAGAAGCGAGGGAGAAGGGCTACGAAGGCGACCCCTGCCAGAATTGCAAACAGTTCACGCTCGTACGCAACGGGACCTGTTTGAAATGCATGACCTGCGGCGAAACCAGCGGGTGTTCGTAGAGCGCTGAATTCGCGACTCTTGTGATGAGGTGAAGGAAGGGGGTGCGACAAAGGTCGCGCCCCCTTCCTTGTTTTTTGACCTGCCGCCTTCTGCTACAGGTGACGGCCGGAACTGTAGCGCCTCTCCACGCGTGAGGCGTACGCCGCGGCGGTGCGCGCGACAAGTCCAACATATTCGACCTGCCCCTCCATACATGCCCGGGCATTGCCCTTGCTCCTTTCAAACAGAAGACCTCCCGGAGGCTGAGTCGCTGTCGCAGGGAGATCACCTCAAACCCTCCTTTACCCAGGGGTGCACTATGGCGACTGAACAGAAGTCAGGAGACAGCGGTAAGCTCACGCTGAGTGTCATCAAGGCGGACATCGGCGGGTTTGTCGGCCATTCGGCGATGCATCCGGCCTTGATGGATTGCGCGAAGGAGAAACTGGCCACAGCCAAGAACAACGGGTTGCTGATCGACTTTCATGTGTCGGCCTGCGGGGATGATTTGCAGCTGATCATGACGCATCGCCAAGGCGTGGACCACGAACCGATCCATCGATTGGCCTGGGAGACGTTTTTAGCGGGCACGGCGGTCGCCAAGGACCTGCATCTCTACGGTGCCGGGCAGGATCTGCTGGTCGACGCGTTCAGCGGGAATGTGCGGGGGCAGGGCCCAGGCGTGGCCGAGATGGAGTTCGTGGAGCGGAAATCCGATCCGGTGCTGATTTTTATGGCGGATAAGACGTCCGCCGGGGCCTGGAATCTCCCGCTGTATAAGATGTTTGCCGATCCGTTCACGACGGCGGGGTTGGTGATCGCCCCGACGTTACACCAGGGGTTCCGCTTCGAGGTACACGACATCTACAAACACAAGAAGATCACCTTCGATTGTCCGGAAGAGTTGTATGACATGCTGATGTTCATCGGGTCGCCCGGCAAGTATACGGTCAAAGCTGTGTATTCCAGGGCGGACGGCGCCATTGCGGCCTCCACGTCCACCGAGCGGCTTTCCTTGATCGCGGGCAAATATGTCGGCAAGGATGATCCGGTGATGATTGTGCGTGCACAGCAAAACTTCCCGGCGGTGGGGGAGGTGCTCGATCCGTTTCGCTACCCCTGGATCATCGAGGGCTGGATGCGAGGCTCGCACTATGGTCCGTTGATGCCGGTCTCGGTGAAACAGGCGACGCCGACCCGGTTCGACGGCCCTCCGCGTGTGGCCTGTCTAGGGTTTCAACTCGCCGGCGGTCGATTGATCGGGCCGAGAGACATGTTCGACGATCCGTCCTATGACGAAGCGCGGCGGGATGCGAATCGGATCGCCGATGTGTTGCGTCTCCATGGTCCCTTCGAGCCGCATCGATTGCCGTTGGAGGATATGGAGTATACGACCATGCCGCAGATTATGAAGAAGCTCGAAGGACGCTGGGGGCAACTGTAAGTCTCATCCTTCGAGGCATCACGATGGCCCAGATCGATCAACAGGCGGTGACGCTGGAGTGGCGGGCGAGGGGCTTCAGTTGTGATCTTTGGGTTGATCCGCCCGGGCAAGTATGGGAGGATTACCGCCACGCGACCGATGAATTGGTCATGCCGGTCGTCGGCCGGCTGGAACTGGAATTCGAAGGGCGGCGTGTGCGGCCCGCTCCCGGAGAGGCCATCCTGATTCCGGCCGGTGTGGTCCATACCGTCAGAAACATCGGCGGGACGACTGCTCAGTGGCTCTACGGGTATAAGCGGATGCAGACAGGCTGATGGACTGACTCACGGAGGGAGAGGAGCCGATGCCGACAACGACGCAGTTTGTGGTGAGTGGACAGAGCAAGCCAGGGGTGCTGGCAGAGGTGGCGGCCGTGCTCGGCGCTGCCGGGGTCAACATCAAAGCCTTTTCCGCGCCTGAAGTCACGGGGCCCGGCAAACTGCGATTGATTGTCGCGGACGTCGATGCCGCGCGGATCGCCCTGAGAAAATCCAAGATCAAATTTCGCGAAGAGACCGCCTTGATTCTGAGCCTGGAAAATAAGCCCGGCGCCTTGAAGCAGGTCGCCGATTCGCTGACCAGGGCCCGCATTAACGTGAAGTGCGGCTATTGCACGCCTTCCCGGGAAGGCAAACGCGCCATCGTCGTCTTGACGGTGTCGAATACAACGAAAGCCCTCGGGGTGCTGCGCACCCATTCACTCGACGAATTTTGATCTCCTCCATGCAGAGGGAGAAGCAGACCGGTAGCTATGGTCTCCTTCTCCCTCTTTCCCTTCTGATTCTGACCTCATGGCTGAACGGGTGCTCGGGCTGGGCGCCGTTCCGTCCTGTGCATCCACCGGGCTACCCGGTGGGTGTTGTCGAACGGGGCAGCGCCTCGTGGTATGGCCCTGGTTTTCACGGCAATCGCACGGCGAACGGCGAAGTCTACGACATGCACAAACTGACGGCGGCGCATCGGACCTTACCCTTGGGATCGGTGGCTGTGGTGCGCTCACTGACGACCGGCCGACAGGTCACCGTCCGGATCAACGATCGCGGCCCGTTTGCTCGCGGACGCATTCTCGACCTCTCTCTGGCCGGCGCACAGGCGGTGGGCATGGTCGGGCGCGGTACCGATGACATTGAACTGCGTGTGATCAGCTACTCGGGGCGGGCAGGGGAGATGGGAGTCCTGCGAGTGCAGGTCGGTTCTTTTGCCGATCCTGCGAATGCGTCTGCGCTGGTGGAACGCCTGCGCGGAGTCTACCCGGGTACGCGGGCAGTGGCGGTGGAGTTGCCCGAGGGACGCCGCTACCGAGTCTATGCCGGACAGTTTCAGACGGAAGCGGCGGCAGAGCAGGCGGCCGCGCACCTGAGGCGGGCGCTGGATACCGATCCGTTTATTGTGCGCGACGACGGCGCTGGGGGCTCCGTGGGAAATCCTTAGCCTGACAGACCATGGTCATGACGAGAAATTGTTGATATTCTAATTGTTTGGCAGCAGGTAGGGAATTCTGGTAACGCTTGATGCGCCTGCCTGCCTGTGCTAATGGTAGTACGCGATGGATGAAAGTGACCCGAGAGGACCAATTCTGGTCGTCTTCTCACGACATGCGCTCAGTCTTGCAGTTCGACCCCTGCGCGTCGAACTGACCCAAGCTGTTGACCTTCACACACACAACCTGGTTCGGATTCTTTAACCTCGATAGGTCTTATGGACATTATCGTACTGATATTCCTCATTCTGTTGTCCGCGGTGATCTCGGTCGTGGAGGTGGGATTTTATTCGGTCAACGACACGAAACTCAGGGCGTTGGCCGACACCGGGAGCAAACGGGCCGAGATGGCCCTGCATCTGCGGACCGACCCGCAGCGGCTGCTCTTGACCATTCTGGTGGGAGATCGACTGGTTGACACGGCGACCGCATCACTGGCGACCATCATTGCCCTGAATCGGTTCGGAGGGCAGGGGCTCGAGGGTGTGCTCGGTGAGGCCTTCGCGGTTCTGGTGGGTATTCTCACATTTGTCCTCCTCGTGTTCGCCGATCTCGTGCCCAAGACCTTGGCCGCCAAATATTCCGTTCCTGTGGTGTTGAACATGGCCTATCCGGCTTATGCGGCTCAGCAGGTGCTGACCCCCATCATGTTCTTCGTCGTTCCGCTCATTTACAAGCTGACCGGCGGCAAGGGGCTGAACGTTCCCTTTGTGACCGAGGAAGAGCTCAAGATCATGCTGGATCAGAGCAGCAAGAGCGGGGCGATCGAAGCGCAGGAAGTGAAGATGATCAAGAACGTCTTCCAGCTGAAGGACATCACGGCGGAAGATTGCATGACCCCCCGCATCTACATGTTTTCCCTCGACTGCAATCAGTTCTTGCGTGAGGCGAAGGAATTGTTATTTAAGTCCAAGTATTCGCGTATCCCGTTGTATGAGGGTACGCTCGATAACATTATCGGCATTCTGTACAAGACCAAGGCCTTGACCGCACTGGCTCAAGGACATACCGAGATGAAGCTGCGCGATATCGCCCAGCCGGCTCTGTTCATTCCCCATACCAAATCTGCGGACGACTTGATGAAGCAGTTCCAGCTGGACAAGCGCCACATGGCGATCGTCGTGAACGAATTCGGCGGCGTCATGGGGCTGGTGACATTGGAAGACCTGCTGGAAGAGGTGGTCGGCGAAATCGTCG
>Ga0268299_1002894_pt1 | contig 17979 bp, 12 predicted proteins | sample NOBtaG_FD_193484 | JGI IMG/M metagenome (GOLD analysis project Ga0268299, IMG submission 193484) | Activated sludge microbial communities from bioreactor in Nijmegen, Gelderland, Netherland - NOB reactor | ecosystem: Engineered > Bioreactor > Aerobic > Activated sludge | place: Netherlands...
TTTTTATTAATTACTTAATTTTTTATTTGATTTTGTGAGTCATTTCTTGGCTCATTACTATCTCTTTGTCTTATAGCTTTATTTAATTTATTTTTCTGTTTTATCTTTTACTCACCGGGAATTGCTGAAGCAAAGTAGAAGAATGGGCAAATATAGGTCAAGAATATAAAGTAGTTATTAGATCTAGAAGAGCTTTAGACAAAAACTTTAAGCAGTCTATTATAGGAAAGTGGAAGCATAAATGGGATGAAGTAAAAAAATTAATTAACCAAACCAGTAAAGAACAGACAATTTATTTTAAAGACGAAACCAGACCTTATGATAATAATACGTGTTGTTTGGAAGAGTTCTTTACATCAAAAATCCAAGATTTGATTAATCAAGAAATAAACATCATAGCTCTTAATCATTCAAATATTCCTACAAAAACAATTTATTTTACTTGTTATAAATTTACTAAACCAGAAGATGTTTTTGATCGACTAAAGCCAGATGTCATAATTTTTTGTATTTTGATCAGTAACCAAGCAAAAAATATATCACAAGTTATCTCGGCTGGTATTCCAGTAGCACTGTGTTTAAGACAAAATGTTAATGACTATCTTATTCATTTAATGAAGCGATTATTTACCGAAAAACAAACGCTCTTACGTTACTTACCTGACATGATTTTTGAACACCGCCAAAAAAGTGAGGATTATAAAGATGTAGAACACACGTCTTTGCTTTGGGATGATGCGGATAGATATCCTACTAAGGTAAAAGATGAAAATGGAAATCTGATAGAACATCAAATGAATAGCCCTATATAAGAAAAGCTTAAATATCTAATTATATGAAAGATCAACAAGTTAAAAGTCTAAAATAAAGGAACAATACTTAAAATAATGACAAATTGGAAAATCTTTGAAGGAACTCGACAAACACATGATGTAAAAGATGTAAAAGGAAAACTAGGAGAGCCACCTAACTGGCGTAAATTTAATGGATTAGTGCCAGCAAAAGAATATTTACTGCCACCAGAAGATGAGTTTGAACGCAGATATGGAAAAACATATAAAGATGGAGAAACTATTCTAAATGATGACATTAATATTGATGAAAGTATTAAAGAGTTAGTAAACGCGGCTCTTTATCTACGTCGCCCATTGTTTATTACTGGAAAGCCAGGTTCAGGTAAATCTTCATTAGCTTATGCTGTAGCACATGAGCTTGGGCTAGGAAAAGTGTTGAGATGGCCTATAACATCGCGCTCTACTTTGTTAGAAGGACTTTATCACTATGATGCTATAGGTAGATTGCAAAATGCTAAAGAAGGAGATCTACCAGATATTAGCCAATATTTAAGGCTAGGCCCGTTAGGAACAGCATTGCTACCTAGAAGTAAACCTAGAGTTTTATTAATAGATGAAATAGATAAAAGCGATATAAATTTACCTAATGATTTACTTAATATTTTTGAAGATGGAGAATTTTATATTCCTGAAATCGGACGACTACGACAAAATAAAGTTGAGATTTTAACTAATGATAGCAATCAAACAATTGAATTGGAGTTTTCTGACACAGACCAAGGTTATATTCGCTGCCATGAGTTCCCCTTTATTGTAATGACGAGTAACGAAGAAAAAGAGTTTCCCCCTGCATTTTTGAGAAGATGTTTAAGAGCAAAAATGGAAGTTCCTAAAGGCGACGCATTGAAAAATATTGTTATTGCCCATTTAGGCAAAGATAGCTTAGAAGAAGCCAATAAAATTTTTAACTTCTTTAAAGAACAAAATGAAGCTAAAGAAGGTGACTTAGCTACAGACCAATTACTAAATGCTATTTATTTAGTTGCTCGCGGAGCTAAGGATGATTTAGAAATCAGTGAAGAAAAAGATAAACAAACCTTATTAAACGCTTTGTTAAAACCTTTAGTAAATGATTAATAGAATAATTAAAGCATTAGAAAATCAAAATATTGAGCTTAACCATAGAGAGATTGCAGATGCTATCTGGCTAGCATTAAAAATGTATGAAATGGAGCAATCTCAAAATGAGCAAAAGAGCAAGGCTGTTAATGATAAGCCTTCACAAAATAGTTTAATTGAACCTGCAAGCAACAATTCAGAACAAATTAAGACAGACAATCAACTAGACTATAAAAAAGAACCATCAGAAACAGTTCCATTGCATGTAGCTAAAAAGCAGCAAAATGCTAATGACACTAATAATGAAGAATCTAAAAGTATTCCTACAAAAGTACCAACAGCAAAAGCGTTACCTAAACAATTAGAAATAGCTAGAGCCTTAAAGCCTTTATTGCAAAAACAAGACTCCAAAACCGAATATGTTATTGATGAGGAAGCAACAGTAAGAAGAATCAAAGAAGAAAAAATTTGGCTACCCGTATTAAAACCCAAGTTAGTTCCTCGTTACAACTTAGAACTAATAATAGATATTAGCGAATCTATGGAACTTTGGCAGAAAACTATTGCTGAGTTTGAACTTTTATTAAAAAGACATGGGGCATTTGGTAACGTCCAAAGTTGGTTATTAGATACAGATAAGGAAACACTGCCATTAAGTAAAAAAGCTAATGGAGTAAAACAAGGTAGTCTAAGATCTTATAAAGAACTAAGTAGTATTGGGAGTGATCACTTAATACTAATAATTAGTGATTGCGTATCTTCTGCTTGGTATGGAAAAGAAATAACAAAACAAATCAACTTTTGGTCTAAAACTAATTGTGTAGCAATTCTGCAAGTATTACCTAAGACATTATGGGAAAATACTTCATTGGGCAAAAGGCCAATAGTAGAAGTAGAAACTATCAACAATAAAGTTAATGCAAAGTTAAAAACTGAAGTAACTGATTTTGATCCTTATAAATCAGATGAACCAAACGAAAAGAAACAACCTGAAAGCGTAATAGTACCAATAATAACATTCCATTCTATAATAATGAATGCCTGGGCAAACTCTTTAGTTGGTATCCCTGATTTTTGGGTGCTAGGAGCAAAATTCTTTGTTGAAGAAAGAATTGCTAGCAGTAAAGAAAAATTAGCACTTTCTCCTAAGCAAATAGTTCAACTGTTTTATGCCAATGCTTCACCAACAGCAAGAAAGCTAGCTATTTATTTGTCATTTTTACCCTTTGATTTTTCTATAGTAAATATTGTTATAAAGCAGTTAGTACAAGAAGCCCAACAATCTCACATTGCAGAAGTTTTCTTAAGTGGATTGATAAGAAAAGTAAAAGTTGAAACTAATAATCAACCTAGTTTTATTTATGATTTTGTTGAAGGCACTAGAGAAATAATAATTAATACTAGCTTTAATATTAGCTCAGAAATAGACACCATAGAAGAAAGTGAAATTCCAAATAGAATAGAACAAATAAAAGAAGAACGTAAGAAAATAATCACTAGTATAACTCAGTACCTAAAGAGAAATCAGGGTAGCACAACGGACTTTGTTGCATTAATAAAATCGATAAAAGGTAGTCTAAATACTGAATTGTCAGAGCCATTTGCTAATATTAAAACAGAAATCTTAAAAATAGTTGACAAAGAATATAACAGTAATTTACCTAATATTGATGATATTATCCCAAAAACAACATTACCTGAATATAAAAGCCTTTATACAACAATAGCCGAAGAAATTAGGCTTAAAGATATGGACACTGTTGAAGAATTATCAGCAAAAATGTCCAAATTAAAAGAATTAGAGGAAAAAGTTAGTAAACTACTTAGCCCAACAGAGTTTGCAGAATGGAAAAAAGAAAATAATCGTTTTATAACTCTGCTACAAAGAAATTACCAAGATTGGAATGGTTGGAAGTCTATTAATCAAGATGAAGTAATAGACTTAAGCTACCAAGATTTAAGCAAATATAAGCTTCATTTAAACTTTATAGACTTCAATAATGTAAATCTTAGAGGATCTGACCTTACGGGAATAGACTTAACCAAAGCATCAATCAATAACGCAGATTTAAGCGAAGCAATACTTATTGGTACTAAACTAGGTAGTGCAACCCTAGTTAATAGTAAGTTGGTAAAAGCTCAATTAGCTGGTAATAATATTTTATATAGTGATTTTTCTGGTGCAGATTTAAGCGAAGCAGATTTAACAGGAGTTAGTTTAACAGAAGTAAAATTAAATGATGTTAATTTTACCAAAACAAAGCTAACTAGAGCTAAGTTGGAGAATACGCCATTGTCAATGGCTAACTTTGACGAAGCACATTGGGGTGATAATGAGCTATGGGATGTTGATTTAACTACAGCTAAAAACTTAGAGACTATAAAGCATGGAAGCTTTTCTATGATAGCTTTTACTCATAAAGATATACTTATAAATAAGTTACCTGCTAATTTCCTTAAGAATATTTGTGTTGTAAAATATGGTAAATTTGAATATGAAACAGTAAAAGTAGATAAAAAAGGAAAGATAATAGAAAGAACTAAAAAGCAAGCTAACCAAATAATAGACGATCTAGGAAAAGGTGTTGTATTAGAAATGGTGGAAATCCCCTCTGGTGAATTTATGATGGGATCACCTGAAGGAGAGGGGAATAGCTGGGAGAAACCGCAACACAAAGTAACAGTACCGACATTTTATATGGGGAAATACCAAGTAACGCAAGAACAATGGGAAGCAGTAATGGGAAGTAATCCAAGTTATTTTAAGGGAAGTGGAAAATTACCTGTAGAGAAAGTAAGTTGGAATGATGCGATAGAGTTTTGTAAAAGGTTGTCAGAAAAGACAAATAAAATATATCGTCTACCAAGTGAAGCAGAATGGGAATACGCCTGTCGTGCAGGGACGGAAACACCATTTGCATTTGGGGAAACAATAAACACAGATATAGTAAACTACAACGGTAATCGCCCATATGGAGAAGGGACAAAGGGAGAATATAGAGAAAAGACAACGGTAGTAGGAAGTTTAGGAGTAGCAAACGAATTTGGGCTATATGATATGCATGGGAATGTATGGGAATGGTGTCAAGACGCTTGGCATAGTAACTATGATGGTGCGCCAACAGATGGAAGTGTACGGGACGATCAACTAAGTAATAATACTTATCGGGTGCTTCGTGGTGGTTCGTACGACGACGATGCTTACTACTGTCGTTCTGCCAGCCGCGACACCGTCACGCCGGGCAACCGTGTCGACGATATAGGCTTGCGTCTTGTTATGGCTGCGCGAACTCTTAAGTAAGATCTTGTACTCTTTTTCCCTATACACTTATAGCGAGCGAAGCGAGCGCATGAAAATTTTTTTTATTTTTGGGATTTTTTAAAATTATCGGTGTATGGCAGTAAATAGACTAGTAATTTATCTGAAAGAGTTAATATGTCAGTAAAAATAAAGACTTGTGTAGAAAAACTAATACCTAAAAGCGGTAATGAATTAGCAGGAACAAACTTTTGGCCGCCAAACAAGGTGTTGAGAATACATTTTTTAGGTGGAGTGTCAACCGTTGTTCAAGAAAAAGTTAAACATTACATAAGCCTATGGCAACCTTACATTAACTTAAAATTAGAGTTTGTTAATGATCCTAGTGCTGAAATCAGAATAGGTTTTAATATGGATGGAACATCTTGGTCAGCAGTAGGAATGGATGCTCTTAATAAAAGGTATTTTCCTAATGAAACTCTTAATCTTGGCTGGCTAACTCCTGAAACAGAGGACGAGGAATATTCTCGCATTGTATTGCATGAATTTGGTCATGCACTTGGTTGTTTACACGAACATCAAAACCCTTCTTTTGATATTCCTTGGGATAAAGAAAAAGTTTATCAATATTACTTTCAAACTCAAGGTTGGAATAAAACTCAAGTTGAGCAAAATATCTTTCGTAAGTGGAGTAGAAACTTTACTCAATTTAGTTCTTTTGATGAGAAATCTATTATGCTTTACCCTATTCCAAAAGAGCTAACTACTAATGGTTATGAAGTTGGGTTAAACACAACCTTATCTGATACAGACAAAGGGTTTATTTCTACTATTTATCCTAAAAACCAATGAGTATGTAGTATGTTTATGGAGATTATATGGAATTAAGTGGTCAACAAATAGGAGAACTTAAAGAAGCTTTACTCAATGCTTTTACTGTAGAGACTTTCCAAATGATGTTTAAGGAAAGGCTTAACAGAGATCTTTTCCATATTGCTCCAGTTAATGCAAACTTTTCTAAAATCCTATTTGATACAATTGATGCTGCTAATAGAGAGGGATGGATTGATGATTTAATTACAAAGGCTAGAGAAGCTAATCCAAAAAACTCTAAACTCTACTCATTTGCTCAAGGAATAGGCTTAACATCTACTACTACACAAGAATTTCGACAATTAGAAAGACTTGTTAGAGATTCAAATCAGTTCTTGGATTCAAATCAATGGCTAACATCTTTAAGTAGAATAGAGAATCAAGTTTGTCGTATTGAAATTGAAACTGATCAAGGTAAAACGTTCTTTGGAACAGGTTTTCTTATTAGCTCAAATGCTTTAATTACAAACTATCATGTAATGGAAGCAGTAATCTTAGGTGAAGCAGGACAAACAACAGAAGATGGTTATAGTGCAAAAAGTAGTAATGTTAAATGTAGATTTGATTATAAAAGGCTTGGAAGTAAAGTTCTTAATCCAGGAACTGTTTATCAATTAGATAGCAATTGGCAAATAGATGTTAGTCCTAATTCATCATTAGACCAATTACCTTCAAGTGAATGCTTGGATTATGCAATCATTCGTTTAGCAGGTGATCCTGGCAATGAATATGTAGCAAATAAAAATGCTTCTAGTGGTGAAATTCGTAGTTGGATTAAATTACCTGAAAACATAGCTAATGATGATTTTCTACCTAATTCACCATTATTTATAATGCAACACCCTCAAGGTCAACCTCTCAAGCTAGCTTTAGATACTAATGCTATTATTGGCTTAACTGATGATAAAACAAGGCTTAGATATAAAACTAATACTGAACCAGGTTCTTCAGGTTCACCTTGTTTTAATCAGAAATTAGAACTAATTGCACTCCATCATAGTGGTGATCCTAATTTTGATATTGACCATAAACCTACTTACAATGAAGGCATACCCTTTTCTGCTATTACTGCTTTGTTAAAGAAAAGAAACATTTATTTTGATGGTAGTGATGTTAAACCTACTAATTCTCATTCCAACAAAGCTCAAAATAATCCAATAACTAGCCAGCACACAAGTAAAGAAACGATAAAGCCCATTACAAAACAATCTACAGAAGCCAAACAAGCTACTAACTTTACTCCAAATAATTCAACCAGCTTAAATAATAATAGTAATAACAATAGCAACCATAGTAACAATAATACTACTATGGTAAATCAACAGGTATTGTCATTTAGACCAGGTGCTATTAAGACTACGATAGTAGCATTTATTATAATTAATGAGATAAAAGACATAGGTGGAGTGGAATCAGCAGAGTTACTAACTACCCTGCATTCTTCTATTAAATCACTTATAAATAAACAAGCCTTATTAAACGTACAAATCCTTAGTAATTTACTAGGAGCAATTATTCTTTTTCCAAATTCACCAGAACTTAACCCTTTAGACAGCATTAAGCTAATTATTGAGCTTAACAATCAAATGACTAGTAATGGCATTGCAATTAAAGTAGGTATGTCTTTAGGTGATGTTCAAGAGTTAATTGATATTGATGGAAAAGCTAACTTTATAGGAGTTTGTATCAATCAAGCGGCTCGTTTAGCTACAGCTAAAATGGATAATCATCCTGGCTTATTAGTTCACGAAAGCCTAGCTAACCATTTACAAGCTACTTTGAGAGCTAGCCATTGGCTATCTGGTAAAAACTCTAGTCGTTTATCTGTTGAAGTTGCTGGAAAAAGAGATGAAAAGTTTCTATGCTACTACCCACCAACAAATATTTGGCCTAAATTATCAAGCATAACTTATTCATATGATGAAAGTTTTCAACCAGAAACTAAAAATGCTGCTTTGGTAGCCTATGACTTGCCTAACTTCTCTGAAGGAGATTTAAACCAACTTAGCCAAAGATTCAGGGCTATTAGCGATGTATTTTTAGCTTTAGTAGCAGAAACTAACTTACCTTTGAAATACTTTTACTTCTCACCTGGTGGAGATGGTGGAGTAATGGTATTTACTGGTTTAGAAAAGAAACCAATTTATGATTTAGCTAAAAACTTTGCTGAAAAACTACTTATAGAATCTCAAAACAAAGGTACGCTAATTTCTAGTGAATGTAGGATTGGCCTACACTACGGTTCTATCTTGCTTTATGAAAATGCTCAAGGTGATTTACGTCCTACAGGGGATGATATTTTTATTGCTGATGCTATTACAGGTGATGATGCTGCAAAACAAGCTGGTAAACTAATCTTTACTGAAACTTTTACTGGGGCTGCTAGTGGAGGTGACAACAATTACCTTAATCAATATTTTCAACAAATCCCTGATTTCCATTTTGCTACTAAAACTATCAGACGTTACACCTATGGACAATTATCCTATTTACCATTAATAAAACTTGAAGTTCATAAAGCTTATTTCAAAGCTAGCCCTATTTTATATTATTTCCTTTGCGTAACTAACCTATCAAATCACCCTATCACCATAACTCATTTATGGTATGAAGACACAAATCAACATATTGCTGTAAATCCTCAGTCACGTCCTTTACCTAAGATTCTTGTACCAACAGAAGTTTGGGCTTCTTGGGTGCCATTAGCGTCTATTCCTGCTCCTTTTACTGATGATGCTTATAACTTATTCAATGTTCGTTTGTCAGATGGTCAAAAATTTTCTTCTTGTCAAAACACTACAATCCCACCTGCTGGCTCTGTTCCTGGCGGGGCAATATTAGCTTCTGATATAAAAAGCCATACTAATACAAATATAATGGATAAAGCTCAAGAACTAGCAATAAATTATATTAAAACATTAGAAGAAGATTTGGAGGCGGCTTATAGGGATTTAAATTCCTCTGTTAGCGAAGTAAACAGAGAGCGTATTAAACGAAGAATAAAATCTTTAGCCGATGAAATTAAGCGTTCAAAAGATAACTTAAGTTAAAATGTATTGCCTTCAATTAAATAGTAAATTACATTATACATTTTTAACTGTGCTTTAATCTTGTAAGTTTTACACTTACATTACTTTACTATAAATAACCTAAAAGCTTGTTTAACAGAAGTAATAGATTTCTTTTATGCGAAACTCAACTAATAATCTTGAAGAATTAGAAGCAAACTATATTAAAGCATTAGAAGAAGATTTAGAGGCGGCTTATAAGGATTTAATTTCCTCTGTTAGCGAAGTAGATAGAAACCGTGTTGGACGAAAAATCTGCTCTTTGAAAGACCAGATTAATCGATTAAAGCAAACCTCGTCATTTCCCAAAGTAAATATTGTTAATGATTTAATTAGCAAAGAAGCTTTTGACCTTAAGAATATTATTTCTGAATGTAGAAATGTTCTTCTTTCTTATCCATCTCCAAATGTTCATACTTTCATTCTTAATTATAACAAAGGGAATTTTGAGGATATTTTTCTTTGTAGACTAAAAAAAGATTGTGCTTTTCTCAAAGAGGAAAAAATTGCTAGTAGAGTGCATACAATAGACGGATCGAAATTTTCTCCTGATTTTACCTTAAATCGTATTATAAATGAACCTACTTACAAAAACATATTGAACAGTCAGCATCTTTGTTTGTTTATAAAAGTTTATGACTACAATAATAACCAAGATATCGTGAATTTTATTAACTCAATACATTCAAAATTTAGTACACATTCAGAAAAAACACTACTTGTAATGGTTTGCTCTAACAATCTAATAGAAATTGACAGAACCAGAAAAAACATAACTGTTTTGCCGCAATTAAGCTTTTTTAGAGAAGATATAGTTAACTGGATTAATGATATTGTTATTGAACTAGGCTGGAACCATATTATGCGTAAATGGGTAGAAGAAGCTTATAAACAGTGTCGGCTAGATGATAAAGTAGACTCAAATATTTTAGATACAAGCTTAGTTTATGATTATATTGATAATATCATTAGGATTTTTAAGGAACAAACCCCTACTAACGCTGAAGATTTTTGGGCTAATTTTAACAATTAGAATAAATTGAGGTAACTATGAATATACGTCCTATAGATGTTTCTACAAAATTTCCTACTGAAGAAGAATACTCTAAATTACACTCAGAACAAGAAATAGAAGATGTTACTGATCAAATTGACATAATTTCTAATTTTATTAATTTTAAGAAGATAACTGTAAAAAAAGAACCTTACGTTCCAGATGAAGCTTTGATTAAAGCGGTTAACTTATCAATAGCTCTAGGAAGACCTTTGTTACTTCAAGGTGAACCAGGATGTGGCAAAACAAGATTGGCTTATGCTGTGGCTTATGCTCTTAAGCTACCTATTGAAGAATGCTATATTAAATCTACTAGTAAAGCACAAGATTTGCTTTACACTTATGATGCTGTTAACCGTCTATATGAATCACAGCTACCCAAGAATTTCAATGCTTCAGATGGAAACTTAGATATCAAAAAGTATATTAAACTTGGCCCATTAGGGCGAGCAATAGCACGCGCACAAGCAGGCCGACGAAGTGTAGTTTTAATAGATGAAATAGATAAAGCAGATTTGGATTTTCCTAATGATCTTCTTTATGAGTTAGACAGATTAGAATTTAAAGTTAATGAAGCACCAGAAATACATTATAAAGCTTCTAGTGAGGCTAAAGTACGCCCAATTATTTTTGTTACACACAATGAGGAAAAAGCTTTACCTACAGCTTTTTTAAGAAGGTGCATTTTTCATTATATAGAATTTCCAAAAGATAAGCTAAATAGCATTTTGAAACTTCATGGCATTGATAACGAGCCTTTATCACAAGAAGCTATAAGAATTATTCTACAATTAAGAAACCCAAACCTTAATCTTACTAAAAACCCTGGGCTAAGTGAATTAATCGATTGGGTTGGTTATGCTAAAGCAGTAGAAACACCATTAGAAGAATTAAAAAATTTGCCACACATTGGCACTTTGTTAAAACAGCATAGAGATCAAAAATCTGCTCCAGAAAAATTAAGTAAAAGTTTTTAACCATTAAAGCTGATTTTTGAGGAGAAAATCATTGGATAAGCCAGAACAAAACCAAGAAGGTATAGAAAAAGATACATTTTTGTGGACTATTTTTGAGCAAATTCGTCGCCGAGGCTTTCCATTAGGCTTAGATGACTATGTGGTACTTTGGCAAACTCTACGTGCTGGTTTTGGTTGGTCTTGCCCAGCAGATTTATTTAATTTATGTTCTTCTCTTTGGGCAAAATCTCGACAAGAACAAGATGTATTGTCTGTTCTATTTAAACAAATAGAAGAAAAAACCTTGTTTAATTGGCAACTCTCTGTTTCGACAAATACTTTTTCATCACCAGAGTTACTTAGAGAAAATAGTAGTCTTATAGAAAATAATAAGCATACTCAAAATTTAGACTTAGTGGATGCCCCAGAAACCATTATAACAACAAACCAATACCCTAACTTACCTGACATTTCTTTTGCAGGTGTTACTATTGCAGAACGCCCATTTGTATTTATTCCTCAATACCCTCTTAATTATCGTGAAATAGTTCAAACTTGGCGACGACTAAGGCAACCTATTCGTGAAGGGCCAAAAATCGAACTAGATGTTGATGCAACTATTTCATCACGTGCTAAAAAAGGTACTGCTGTCGCGGTTGAACTAATAGCAAAGCGCAAAAATAATACAAGTTTATTACTATTAATAGATAGCCAAGGCTCTATGTCACCTTTTCATAATTTCATAGAAGAATTTTCTAAAGCAATTCAAGAAGCTGGAAGGTTTAAGAGTTTTACTAAATATTACTTTCATAACCTGCTATCAGAAGGAGCAAATGAAAGTATCCTAACAGAACTTCCCAAAAAAACTTTTATTACTAGCCTTGATCAAATATTACATTTAATAGAGCCTAATGAAATAGGCTCTATTTATAAAGAGCTTAACCAAATAAACTCATTGCCTTTAACTGATGTGTTAAAAAAAGAAGCCTCATCTAACTATGTAGTAATAATTAGTGATGCAGGAGCAGCTAAAAAAACTCTTAACATAAAGCGATTACTTAATACTATAGCCTTCTTAAAAGCGTTAAATAGTTATACTAAAAAATATGTTTGGCTCAATCCTTGCCCTAAAGATTATTGGCAAAAAACAACTGCTGGAGAAATTGCTCGTCATACGTCGATGTTTTACTTAGATTATGAGGGGATTTATAACGCGGTAAATGTATTACGTGGTCAAGCTTATCTTGTGGAAAGACCTTTATGATTACTATACAAAAAGCAAACCCTTATATTTTAAGCCAAATAGAGAAATATAAAAATAACTATCCTAAAAACTTACATAAATTGTTAGGAAAATTTTTAAGCTATGCTGCAATACCAGTAGCATTAAACTCAGAGCTATTACACCTAATAAGAATAAATTTTTTTTTAGATCCTCCTAATAGCTTACCTTACATAGTAGAATCAGATCTCTTACTATCACCCTTGTGTGAAAACTTAGGGGACTCTCTTTATGAAATAAACTCAGAAATACGAGATTACTTATTAAAAGAACTTTCCTCTAACCAGTCTAAAAAAGAAGAAATAAATGAAGTAGCTACATTACTTTGGCAATATACTCAAAGATCAAAGGCTTGGTTAAATAACCTGCAATTAGACCGGGCGCAAAAACTTACAGCATTAAATTTGTTGGATAAAGCTAAGGCCCAAAGGTGGTTAGATGAAAAAGAAAATGAATTAACTTCTCAATCTAGTAGTAATAAATATTGGTTTATTGCTATGCGCAAAGAACTAAAAAAATACGATAAACCAACTATAGATCCTTCTACAATATCAGAAAATTTGCCTAACAAATGGTTCAAAAAAGTAGCCCTTATTAATTTAGATACTAGTCATGTTTTTTTATCAACGATAGCTAAAGCAGCTAATCAAGCACAAAATTACTACCAATTCCAAGTTGCTAATATTTCAACCGACAGAGAAAAATACGTTAGAACAAGTCGTTCCGCTTCAAAAAACCCACAGACGTTTTTATCTAGTTTAGCAGGAGAAGTCCAAGACTTACCTAAAAAGCTAGAAGTAGATTTAGTATGTTTGCTGACAGAAAACCTAATATCATTTGAAGAACAAGGTAGCTTACATTTTAACTTTTTCTGTGCTGATATAAATGAAAAATGTTTTGCTATTTCTACTTATAACCTAAGCGAGTATGCAGAAAAAGCCAATACCAATTTACCTAAAGCTATATTATTTCTTACATTAGGAATGCTTGTAGCAATGGAGTCTAAATGGGCTATTCACTACCATGATGTGATTGCAGGCTGTTTGTTTGATAGATGTACTGATCATACTTCGATAGTTGAAGGATTAAGAAAAATGAAGTTTGAACATGAAGAATGTCGAAGAAAAGTTCAAAATCCATTTCAACTGCAAGCTATTGATAAATTATTAGCCCTTGACCTTAGTTTTATATTTGAATATGAAACAGTAAAAGTAGATAAGAAAGGAAAGATAATAGAGAGACATAAAAAAGAAGGAAAGCAATATATAGAAGATTTAGGAAATGGTGTTGTATTAGAAATGGTAGAAATCCCATCTGGTGACTTTATGATGGGATCACCTGATGGAGAAGGGTATGACAGTGAAAAACCTCAACATAAAGTAACAGTGTCAACATTTTATATGGGGAAATACCAAGTAACACAACAACAATGGGAAGTAGTAATGGGAAGTAACCCAAGTAGGTTTAAGGGAAGTGGAAAATTACCTGTAGAGAATATAAGTTGGAATGATGCAATAGAGTTTTGTAAAAGGTTGTCAGCAAAGACAAATAAGATATATAGATTGCCAAGTGAAGCAGAATGGGAATATGCGTGTCGTGCAGGGACAGAGACACCATTTGCATTTGGAGAAACAATAAACACAGATATAGTAAACTACAATGGTAATTATCCATATGGAGAAGGAGCAAAGGGAGAAAATAGAGGAAAGACAACGGTAGTAGGAAGTTTAGGAGTCGCAAACGGATTTGGGCTATATGACATGCATGGAAATGTGAGGGAATGGTGTCAAGACGCTTGGCATAGTAACTATAATGATGCGCCAACAGATGGAAGTATATGGGACGATAAACTAAGTAATAATACTTATCGGGTGCTTCGTGGTGGTTCGTACGTCAGCTATGCTTACTACTGTCGTTCTGCCTTCCGCAGCTTCTTCACGCCGGACTTCCGTGACCTCAATTTAGGTTTTCGCCTTGTTATGGCTGCGCGAACTCTTAAGTAAGATCTTGTACTCTTTTTCCCTATACACTTATAGCGAGCGAAGCGAGCGCATGAAAATTTTTTTTATTTTTGGGATTTTTAAAATTACTGGTGTAAAATATGCAAGAATTATCAATTATCCAAAAAACGTATGATTTAATACTATGGTATGTGCCAATATTAAACAAACTACTAAGAGATCATAAGTTTGCAATAGGAGATAGGATAATTACTAGACTCTATGATTTGTTGGAGCAGTTAATTATTGCTCGTTATGCTAAGGAAAAACTCGACAAACTAGAAAGTCTTAATGCAGATTTGGATATATTGCGCTATCAAAGTAGATTGTTGCTTAATTTAGGGTTAATTGCTAATAATCGGTATGAGTATGCAACAAAACAAATTAATGAGATAGGAAAAGGTTTGGGTAGTTGGATTAAACAACAAAAAGGAAAAGCTAAACAATCATGAAGCGTTATGGAAATCTTTGGTCACAAATAACAGATTTTCAAAATATTTATAAAGCAGCGCGACAAGCACAACGAGGAAAACGCTTTCGTGATAATGTGTTGGAGTTTAATTACAATTTAGAATCAGAGTTAATAACTATCCAATCAGAGTTGATAGAAAAAACTTATTTACCAGGAGATTACCATACATTCCAAATAGTAGAACCTAAGAAACGAATGATTTCTGCTGCACCTTATAGGGATAGAGTAGTCCATCACTCGCTTTGCAATGTGATTGTGCCAATATTTGAGAGAACATTTATTAGTGATAGCTATGCTAATAGATTAGGTTTTGGCACTCATAAAGCCCTAAAACGCTTTACTGAATTTTCACGTAGTAGTAAGTATGTATTACAAGCAGATATACAAAAATACTTTCCTAGTATTGACCATGAAATCTTAAAAGCATTGGTACGCCAAAAAATCAAATGTAAAGATACGCTTTGGTTGATAGATAAAATAATTGATGGAAGTAATAAGCAAGAAGCAACAAATTATTATTTTGCAGGAGATGATTTATTTAGCCCTTATGAACGCAGACGAGGACTACCTATAGGTAACTTAACTAGTCAATTTTTTGCTAATGTCTACTTAAATAGTTTTGATCACTTTGTTAAAGAAGAACTTAAAGCTACTAAATATCTAAGGTATGTAGATGATTGTGCAATATTTAGTGATGATAAAGAGTATTTAGAAGAAGCACGATTAAAACTATCTGATTTTCTAACTACATTAAGACTAAAAATACACCCTATTAAAAGCCAAATATTTGAAACTAAAATAGGAGCAACATTCTTAGGCTTTCGTATATTTCCTAATCATATTAGAGTTAAAAGAGAGAATTTAGCTCGCGCTCGTCGTCGCCTACAAAAATTGCAAATAGCTTATCAAACAGGGATAATAAGTTTTGAGCAAGTAAGACAATCTATTTGTAGTTGGATAGCCCATTTAGATCATGGTGACACTTGGCATTTAAGAAAACAGATATTTGATAATTTAATCTTTATTAAGAATAATAACCTAAAAAATATAGCTTAAACCTAAAGCTTTTAAGTCTGTTAACAGTTCTAAAAAGTTCTACTTAGCAATAAGTGGATTGGGATATGCCACTTCGGGTGCTTCGTGGTGGTTCGTACAACAACAATGCTAACAACTGTCGTTCTGCCAACCGCAACAACAACACGCCGGACAACCGTAACAACAATATAGGTTTTCGCCTTGTTATGGCTGCGCTATCTCTTTAATTATCAGAGCCAATAGATGGGAATTTATTGGGAGTATATCAAAAGAGTTCAGAGCATGTTCCAGCGATAAGAGAAATCTTATCCAAAAATAAAACCGATGTAAGTAGCTTGGTAGGCATTTATGTCGAAGTGTTGCTTACATCACAACAAAGAAAATGAACTGTTTTTTGGTAGCACAACAGGAGTTTAATTAAATTTAACTAAATATTACTGGTTGTATTGCAAAAGAATCGACAAGGGTTTATTAGCCAGTTTTGTAAAGTAGGCAAGGCGTTTCTAAGTTAACCAAAAAAGATTATCAGCTTTATTGAAACACGCCCCAAAACAGAACCAGTTTTAGATTATCATCTACAAAAAAATAAAAATCTGCAAAATGTTTCTATAAATCACCATAAATGATGAGCCAATTTTTAAATAAAAATCGCTTGTTGAAGTATTAATAAAATAACTATTTTATTAATACTTTGGCTTATGATAATTTATCAGGTATTTATCAGATTTTTCTAACACTATAAAGGGTTAATAAAATGGAAAATATAGTCTCTACTTCAAATTGGGATTTAAGAAAACGCATTTTATTTAGATTTATTTGCAGTTACCTTATTTTATACAACTTACCATTTCCTATAGGTGAATTACCCTTTACCAGTTACCTTTCTACCTTGTACTACGATATGTGGTTCAAACTTGTACCTTGGGTTGGCAAACATATCCTTCACTTAAGCTATGACATAAAGGTTTTTCCCAATGGTAGCGGCGACACAACTTTTAATTATGTTCAACTATTGTGTTTTCTAGTAATAGCTACTCTAGTAACATTAATTTGGTCATTTTTTGACCGAAAACGACCCAATTATGAAACACTTTGCCAATGGTTAAGATTTTATGTTCGTATACCTCTAGCTACTGCAATGATGGCTTATGGAGGTTTTAAAGTAATCCAATCACAATTTCCTGCTCCATCATTAGATCGCTTAATTCAGCCTTTTGGAGATGCTTCACCAATGGGACTAGCTTGGACTTTTATGGGTGCTTCCTACAGCTACAATTTTTTTGCTGGTATGGGAGAAATGCTAGCAGGATTTTTACTTATATTTCCTCAAACAATAACTCTTGGAGCATTAGTAGCTATTGGAGTTATGAGCAATGTTGTAATGCTTAATTTTAGTTATGATATACCTGTTAAGCTTTATTCCTCTCATTTGCTTATGATGGCAATTTTTTTAACTTTCCCTGATCTAAAACGTCTAGCAAACATTTTGGTTTTTAACCGTTCTGTAGAAAAAAACGACCCTAAGCCTCTTTTTACACGTGTTTGGCTTAATCGCACTATACAAATAATTGCTGGAACTTTTATTTTGTATGTAGGTGTAACAACTCTTTTAGAAGCACAGGAAAATCGCAAAACTTATGGAGATCTTGCACCAAAACCTCCTTTGTATGGTATTTGGACAGTAGAAGAGTTTGAAATAGATGGGCAAATCCATCCACCATTAACCACAGATGAAAGTCGTTGGCAACATATGGTTTTCAATTATCCACAATCAACTTCTATTTATCTTATGAATAATCTTAGAAAATATTATGGAGTTAAAGTTTCACTAGAAAATAAAACTTTGGTTTTAGAAGATTATGGTCAAGGCGAAGATGAATCTAGCGAACCTAAAAAATACAACTTTACATTAGAACAACCTGAAGTAGAAGTTTTTACATTAAATGGCAAGATGCAAGATCACGAAATCCGGGCTAAATTCCGTCGTAGAGATGAGAAAAAATTCTTGCTTACTAGTCGTGGCTTTCATTGGATAAACGAATATCCTTTTAACAGATAGTTTTTATT
>Ga0268299_1002896_pt1 | contig 17961 bp, 14 predicted proteins | sample NOBtaG_FD_193484 | JGI IMG/M metagenome (GOLD analysis project Ga0268299, IMG submission 193484) | Activated sludge microbial communities from bioreactor in Nijmegen, Gelderland, Netherland - NOB reactor | ecosystem: Engineered > Bioreactor > Aerobic > Activated sludge | place: Netherlands...
TTTCGCAGACGGTTAGTGCGAGTGGTGCGATCATACACACCTTTATCAATAATCAGCAAAAGGATAAAGCGCTGGCACGCTGGGCGCGCGAACGTCTCCCAACAGGCGCGACCCTTTATACCTTCAGCGTGACTCTGACGATAGAGCATTACACCACACTCGACGTTCATGAAATTTTTTACGAAACGCCGGAAACGCTGGCGGAACGCTGGACGACTGAGCGCGCCAATGGCGACTCGCGAAACGATTACCTTCTGCTGAATGTCTGGGATATGTCGCATCAATGGGAGGGGCGTGGGCCGCAGCTTGCCTATCAATGGCTGAAGGATGAGCGCGGGCTAATTCGCATGGGGCGTTATGGCAATTACACGCTGTTTAGGATCAGGCCTTGAACGTCGGAATTTTGCTCCCCGGCTTCAGCAGCGACGAAAATGACTGGGCGATCCCAGTACAGTTGAATCTGGTGCGCGAAATGGCGCGCCGTGAGGACGTGCGCATATTGGCGCTGCGCTATCCGCATCGCCGTGATCGCTATTCTGTATACAGTGCGGAAGTACACTCACTTGGCGTCGGGCAGGTGCGCGGCGTCGGACGTTTGGCGCTGTGGTGGGAGGCATTAAAAACGCTGCGACGGCTGCATCGCGAAAAACCCTTTGACGTTCTCCATGCCATGTGGGCGGACGAAACCGGATTAATCGCGGCCTGGGCGGGGCGCTGGTTGGGTATACCTGTCGTTGTGTCGATTGCAGGTGGCGAACTGGTCGGCTTCGATGACATAAGTTATGGCTTGCAGCGCGGCGCGTTCAGCCGTTGGACAGTCGGGCAGGCGCTTACAGCAGCAGATGCCGTCGTCGTTGCCTGTTCATATGCAAAAAATCTGATCGCCCAGGCGGGATATGCCGTACCCAATTCGAGAGTTCACTCCATTACCCTCGGCGTTGATACCAACATTTTTTGCCCAGGTTCAGAATCGCCTATTCAAAACCGCCTGATTCATGTCGGCTCGTTGGTGGGTGTGAAAGATCAAGCGACGCTGCTGCGGGCGCTGGCGCGGTTGGACGGTGTGACGCTGGATATGCTCGGCACAGGGCCGGAGCAGGCAAGGCTCGAAAATTTAGCCTCCGAACTGCAAATTCGCGAACGTGTCAATTTTATCGGCGCGGTACATCATCTCGACCTGCCGAAATTTTATCGACGGGCGGCGCTCAACATGCTGACATCGCGGCATGAAGGGCTGGGCATGGTCACGTTGGAGGCGGGGGCATGTGGTGTGCCGACGGTCAGCACGGATGTTGGTTTGCTGCCAGATGTTGCTGAAATGGGTGCTGTCGTGCCTGTCGGCGATGATGCAGCGCTGGCAGACGCGATTCAAAATTTACTGTCTGACGACCAGCGCCGTGCTGAGATTGGCTTGACCGCACAAAAAATGGTCGGCGAAAAATTCACGATACAGCACACCCTTGAGCAGTTCCGCGCGCTGTATCAGCGGCTTTAATGTGCTTTGAGCGCGCCGCAGGCTGGAAGCCCTACGGCTAGATTTTTAAAGCCCTCTCGAAGAGGGCTGTATCATTGCCTGAGTTTGTTCTCAGTCGGCTTCGAGCCGACTTTGTTCAATTAGCCAGGTGGCTTCTAGCCCCTGGCGACATTAACCTAAAACGGTTGAATAAACATGATCTTACAGCGAATAATAGGGCTATTTTCTTAAACCGTTTTCCACCAGATTCCCGTGCATTCCGGCACGATCAGCATTTTTTCGCGCACGATACGGTTGGCGAGGTCATCGCCGAAGAAAAAGCGCGTCAGATGGTCGGCTTCGTCCACCGAATTGAAGCGATAATCGGTGCGAATCCACGTAAATTCAAAGCCTTTTTCCTGCTCAAGCCACTCGTAATAATCCTTGAGTTTGCGGCTTGGCGCTTCAGGTTTTTCGCTACCCGTGCCGAGTGTTTCGAGGATGATGGCTGTCCCGCCGGGGCGCAGGGCGCGCTGCATTTCCTTGATAAACTGCCCGATCACATCCATCCAGTAATCGACGTACCAGCCTGTCGAATGACCGAAATTCCACCCGGCAATGGCAACATCGGCGCTGGTATTTTCGGCAGGCAGCGAACGGTTATCCGCGCGCAGCAGCGTCCAGTTATTCGTGCCAATCGCTTCCAATGTCGGACGGGCGGCGTCAAGCATGTGCTGTGAGGCATCAAATGCGCGAATCGATTTCACTTTTGGCGAGAGTAAGCGTGTTAATCGGCCTGTCCCCGCGCCCATCTCGACAACATCCAACCCCGCCAGCGGGCGAATTTTTTCCAGGGCAGGCAGGATATTGCCCTCATAATCCTCGCGGCTGACCATCGCGTCGTATTGGGCGGCTTTGCTGGCATAGATTACTTGAAAATGATCGCGCATGAAAATCTCCGTTAGTTGGTGACAGGTGCAGGTTCGATAACCGGCACTTCAATTGTAAGCGTCATGTTCTGGTTGGTGAATTGGGCAGCGATCCAGCCACGAATTTTTTGATCGCCGCCTTCCCACTCAACCAGATACCATTCGGTATATTCGGTTTCAGTTCCCTGGCGTCCGGTGCGTCCCAGCCCTGAAACCGTTGCACCTTCCTGAAGCAGGCCGATAATCGCATAATTTTGCCCCGGCCCTTCATGCAGGCGCAGCGGGCCGTCCTCAACCACAGCTTTAGGAATATAACCTTCAAGGGTGGCGACGGCGGCGACAGCGGTTGCCGCATTGTTATTGGCTCGAAGCGCATTATCGGCGGCGGCCTGCCACTGGATAAACGCAAAAACCGCTAATACACTCGCGATGAGGAGGCCAAAAACCAGCGCGCCAACGGTTGTTCGCTGGCGGGTATTCACATTTCTCCGGCTGATGGCGATAAACTGTTTATGCAGATCGAGCGGCTGGGGGTCTTTGCCCGCGCAAATTTCCTTCCACCAGTCAGCCGATAGCGGAATATCTTCCCAATCGACCCAGATGTCGCGCTGATGCTTGGTGAGCGCTTCGTGCAGACGGCGCATGAAATCGCTGTCTTTACGCGAGTATGAAATGAAAACGTCGGTCATCGATGCCGCCTATTGGCTGAAGGCTTCGATCTGCCGGGTGAGCTTATCCTGGTTGACTTCGGGATGTTGATCGAGCAGCGCCTTAAAACGTTTCATATATTCCAGAACCTGGGCGCGTTCATAAGCCTCGAAACGCAGCGTGATCGCGGGCTGCGTATTGCTGGCGCGCACCAGTCCCCAGCCATGCTCGAACAGCGCGCGTACACCGTCGAGCGTGATGACTTCATAACTTTTCGCGAGTTCCTGGCTGATCTCGTCAATAATCGCGAATTTCACATTATCCGGCGCGTCGAGGATAATTTCCGGCGTGGCGGGCAGCTTGGGGATTTCGTCAAATAATTCAGAAACGGTTCTGCCAGAGTTGGCGATAATTTGCAGTGTTTTTAATGCAACCAGCGGCGCGTCGTCAAAGCCATAATAATTTTCGCCGACGAACAGGTGTCCACTGACTTCGCCGCCCAGAGGTGAGCCGATTTCCGCCATTTTTTGCTTAATCAGGCTGTGTCCGGTTTTCCACATCAACGGGACGCCGCCCGCTTCTTTAATGACATCCGGCAGCGCTTGCGAGACTTTTACGTCGAAAACGATGGTCGAACCGGGATGACGCGAGAGTAGATCGCGCGCCAGCAGCGCCAACAGTCGATCTGCCGCGATGTGATGCCCGTGATTGTCGATGAAACCGCAGCGATCCGAGTCGCCGTCAAAGGCCAGCCCCATGTCCGCGCCAACTTCCACGACTTTCTTTTCCAGGTCTTTGGTCATTTCGGGGTCTTCCGGGTTCGGCAGATGATTGGGGTATGTGCCATCCGATTCGCAGTAGAGACAGTGAACTTTGATACCCAGTGCTTCCAGCACAGGCGGCACATACGTCCCGCTCAGGCCGTTGCCCGCGTCCAGCACCACCGTCAGCGGCCTGCTGATTTTGACTTTGCCCTGGATCGTCGCCATGTGGCGTTTAATGGTGTCAAAATCCTGCGAGATTGTCCCATTTCCGCTGGCGAACCCATCTTTCAGAATAATATCGAGCAAATCCTGAATTTGCTGTCCTGCCAGCGCGAGATTGCTATAAGCCATTTTGATGCCATTGTAGCGGGTGTCGAGGTGGCTTCCGGTAATCATCACCCCTGCGCCCTTTGCGCCATAGCTGGCTGAGGCGAAATACAGCGTTGGTGTCAGCACCGCGCCAATATCGGTGACGTTCAGCCCGGTAGAAGCGACGCCTTCCATCATGCCCTGCTTGATGGCGGGCGAGGATAAGCGGTTGTCGCAGCCGACAAACATGCGATCTGTGCCGAACTGCTTGGGAAGATACGTGCCGAGTGCGCGCCCGACCAGCCGCGCCAGTTCCGGTGTAATTTGGGGTTTTTCACCCGTGACTACGCCTCGAATATCGTATTTGCGGAAAATTGAGGTATCCACTTGCGCCATTTTTCAATTCCTTTAATAAAAATAAGCGTCTCAGCCAGTCAGCATTTCAGCTTATCAGCAAGCCAGCATTTTAGCTTATCAGCAAATCAGCTTTTGAATTTTGATTTTTTAGCTGACAAGCTGACCCGCTGACAAGCTGACCCGCTATTTAAATTCCGTTGCGGCATTGCGATAAAGCAATTGGCAGGCCTCGCGCAGAGTCGCGCCGCGTCCGCCGCTGTTTACGGTATCATGGCGGGCGATCAACCGAGCCTGGACCCGCGCGTTGGGGTTAGCGACAGGCTGGTAGACGAGTACCAATCGCCAATCGCCACCAAACGCCTTCTGAATCACTTGAATCAGACTATCCAGGCTCTTTTTCGTCTCGACATCTAACCATTGATCATCTTTGTAGCTGACTGGCCTTTTGAGTCCCGCTTCCAACGACCTGAAAATGGTGTGATGCCGATCCACTTCGCGCCAGAGAGTGCGCAGCGCATCCGGCAGGGAGCTAATATCCGGCGATTCTTCGGTGAATGTCGCCCAGGATGCCGCCGCTTTCCACCCGACTCCGCCATTCTCCAGCGGATAAGCCGTAAGGGTCAGCAGCGCATCCGGGCTGTGTTCCGAACTGATGTAGCCAATTGTCGCCTGCCACGCCATAAACCCTGTTTCGGGACGCTTCGGTACAGGTACAGTGGGTAATGTGTCGTCCATCACTGGCCTCTCTAAATCCTACTTCGGAAACAATTTGCGTACTGGCAGACGAAATCCCGGCGGCACATCTTCTCCATCTAAAACACCGTCAATATCGACAGTATGGACATTGAGGCTGCCATCTGCTCCCTTGCGATAAACGTCAACTTCTTCTTCATCAGGGGCAAGAACCCACCCCAATCGCGTTCCATATTTGAAGTAGGTCTGCATCTTTTTTAAGATGTCTCTCGGCTTGTTACTGGGTGAGATGACCTCAATTGCCAAATCTGGCACGAAATTAAAGGTTTTGGGAAAGGGTAATTCGGGCGCGCGGGCTTTTGAGACAAACGACGCATCCGGAATCAATACATCTTCATCCGACAGCGTGTAAACGCAGCCGTCGCCAAATACATATCCCAAATCATGTTCTTCGACAAATTCATCAAGATAGCGGGCGAATCTTTGCGAGATGAAGGCGTGCATCGGACTTGGCGATATGAGTTCGTAAATCACCCCGCTGATGAGTTCGAAAAGCTTGTTTTGATTTTCCGGCAGTTCCACAATGGTGTGCAAATCTGCAACGGTATGTCGCTTTTCCTGTGCGATCATGTGTTTGCCTTAATCGCCAACCGCGATTTCTTTCCCATTGACCAACGCTGCAAATTTCAGGCCGCTTGCGTCGGGCGCGTCGATTCGTACCTCGGTTCCGGCGGGCGGGTTGCTCTTGAGCAAAAAGTCAGCCAGCGGTTCGCGCACAAAGCGCCGGATGATGCGTTTCAACGGGCGCGCGCCATATTCGGGTTCGTCGTTCTGTGCCAGCATCCATTGAACCGCCGCTTCGGTAAAATCGATCTTCAGGCCGCGATCCTGCGCCAGTTTGTTCTCACTTTTAAGCTGCAATTTGAGAATGTCGTACAGGTCTTCATTGGTGAGCGCGCTGAACATAATCACTTCGTCCAGACGGTTGAGAAATTCGGGACGGAAAAAGGTTCGCACTTCTTCCATGGCGTCCTCGCGGATTTCGTCGGTGATGACCGGAACAGCCAATTCTTGTGAGCCGAGGTTGCTGGTGAGGATAATCACCGTTTCGCTGAACTGTGTCGTATTGCCGCGCCCATCGGTCAGGCGGCCTTCTTCGATCACTTGCAGCAAAATATCGAGGATGCGTGGATGCGCTTTTTCCACCTCGTCAAACAGCACGATAATGTAGGGCTGCTGGCGCACACGCTCGGTCAATTGTCCGCCTGCTTCGCTGTCCACATAGCCGCTGGGCGAGCCGATCAGACGATTCAAGCTGCTTTCGTCTTTAAATTCGCTCATGTCCAGCGGGAGCATAGCGTCCTCGCTGCTGAACATGAATTCCGCCAGCGCTTTCGCCAGTTCCGTTTTACCGACGCCCGTTGGCCCTAAAAATAGAAATGCGCCGATGGGACGTTTGGCATCTTTCAGGCCAACACGGGCGGTTTTGATGGCACGGCTGACGGCTAAAACAGCTTCGTCCTGCCCGATCAGGCGCTCTTTGAGATGCTCGACCATGCTGGCGTAGCGCAGGCGTTCATCTTCGCCGAGCTTGCTCACCGGGACTCCGGTCATCTGGCTGGCGGTTAAGGTCACATCCTCGGCGTCCATATTCGAATGATCTTTGAGTTCTGGCTTGAACGCCAGGTGCGACTGCTTGCTCATATTGACCATCGCGGCGGTGCGGTGCAATAACTGCTCGGCACTGCGGGGCAGAGGCGTAGCTGCCATATAACGTTTCGCCAGCCGCGCGGCAATCGGCAGCACTTCGTCGACAATCTCAAGCTGATAATCGGATTGCAGGTGGGGCTTCAAAATTTTGAGAATTTCAATCGTTTCCTCAACCGTTGGCTCTGGGACGCGCAAAATCTGACTGTTTTCGGCAATCGCCATCACCGTCGCGATTCGCTGGTTGTATTCCTGTTCGGTAGTTGAGGCGATAATCACCGGATCGTCATCCAGAAACGCTTTTTGAATCAACGGCGTCGATTTGGTAAAGTCAGCACGAATCTGCCCGCCGAAAAAGCGATGCAGGTGCGGAATAAACAAAATGCCGCCGCGCGCCTGATTTAAGCCCGCGCGAACCGCTTTGTGGTCATTATCCAGCAGTGCTGTTTCGTCAATCCGAACGAGGCTGCTGAGTCCTTTTGGCCCTTTGCCCTGTGACATCAACAGCGAAAGGCTGTAAGCTAACGTGCGCTTGCCGACGCCGTCCGGCCCGATGAGGATGATATGACGATTGATGGCCTGCGTGAGAATATTAATCATCTCGCGTAGTAAATCCTCGCGGAAATAGACCGCGCGCAGTTCACCCGCCTTGGCTGAGGCGACATAATCCTGAGTCGTGCCACTGTCTGGCTTGCTGCCATACTGCTGCTTGTCGCCCATAATATCGGTCAGCGCTTTGGGCGTGATCCCGTGCTGACGCAGCAGGCCGCTGGTGCTCATCGAGCCTTCCGCCAGCACCAGCAGAACGTGATCGGTATCGACGCGCACTTCATCGTTGGAGTTGGCAGCACTGAGGGCATCATCAATCAAAATAATCGTCTGGCGCGAAAGGGGAATACTGCGGTTGCCGCGCCCGATGAAATCCAGATTGCCATTCTGGTCACGCCGATTTTCGACAGCCAGATGAACCTGCCGTTCGAGCTTGGTCAGATCAACCCCACGACTGCTTTTGAACACGTCCAACAGGCGGGTGGCGGCGGTATCGGCGCGGCGCAGCAAAGCCAGCAGCACCAGTTCGGGCATTACCGTTGGCTTGCGATATTCATCTTTAAGCGCAGCGGCATCATTGAGTACCGCGTCCATGTCCTTCGAGAGCAGATCGGGGTTTAACGTTCCCATGCGATATTGTCCTGTGGTTAACGTGCATACCTAAAATTAACCCGAAAATGGGTTGGCGGCAAGGCAATACATCCTATACGGCGGCAAGGCTACATCTTATACGGCGGCAAGGCAATACATCCTATACGAATGATTTGTCGCAGCGTCGCAAAAACGTTCACTTAGCTTTTGAGGATTTTATCAATTAAATTCGCTCGTGTGATCTGCGAATATCGTTTGAAATGCTCATTGGCCTGGTTAAACTGACCTGTGACCTGCGCCAGTGTTTTTCGCCGCTTCTCGATTTCGGCCTCGATCTCTTTGACCTGAAGTTGATTCGTTTCGCGTTCTCTGGCTTCAAGCGTTTTTTGTTCCAGCGTCCGGCTGGTCAATTCGCGGGCAAAATCGGCGTATTTATCGCGGATCGCCTGAATCTCCGGCGTGTCGGAAGGCGGTGAGGAGTATTCCACCATCTGTTCCAGCATGTTGCGCCAATCGAGCAATTTTTGCCAATCTTCCTGAATCCGCTCCGGCGAGGCATTTTTGAAGGATAAGGCCTCCTGCGCCAGAATTTCGTTACCCGTGTGAAGGTCAGCAGCGGTCAGGATGCCAAAATCGTGCAAGCAGGAAATGCGTTTTTTGCCAAAGCCGATAATGCCATCAAATTTCAGCTCTTTGACGCTGATAGGAATCTCGCTTAACTGTTGGTGAATGAACTGCTGGCGATCTCCCTCGACATACTGCGCGATTTCCTGCTGTTCGAGCAGCGGGAGTTCATCAAACTGCTGCCACATCCAGGCGATTTCCATCTCGATGCCTTGCAGTTCGGCCTCAAATTTTTCTTCCGTCTCCTGCAAATAATTGACAGCTAATTTGAGATTGGCCTCGGCATTGGCCTTCTGTTCCAGCAGGCGATAGTAGACCGTTTCAAATTTTTGCCGTTCAATCGCTTCCGGGTAGGTGGCAAAGCGCTCATCGACGCGCTTGGTTACGTAATCTTGAAATGAGAATAAGAGGCGGCTGAAGCGCTTGACCACGTTCATCGCGTTATATTCAGACTCAAACGTTCGCCGTTCCTGGGCGGCAAAGGTATCGCTGAACTGAACATCCTGATAATCGGCAATCCACGACGCCTGCTTAGGCATAACGACGGGCGGCGCAATAGGAGCTTCAGGTACGCGATTCGACGGCCTCCAACTCGCGAACGTCAAGCGTTTGGGGCGCAGGTCTTCTAGCGGCGGCACATCGAGGTAGCTGGGATACTCCAGAACGCGCAAAACCTGCTCGGCGGCTTCGCGCACCTGTGAATTGGAATGATTGCGCAGCGTGGCAAAAGTTTTCGATTTGCTTGGCGCGTTGTAATCACTGTCGCGGAAAATCAGGCTGTCCTCGCCTGCGCCCGTTTGCCGCCATAACTGCGGATCAAGCGACACAATTTGCAGCGAAGCGCGAATCACCCAGGTCGAAAAATTGTCGATATTCAAAAAGCTGTTGGCGTTAATTCCAGCGTCGGATTTGCGTGTGGGATGCTGGTAGTGGCGATGTCCAAGCTCATAGCCTTTTTTGCCGATCAATGGCTGGATGTAGATGCCATCGTAGTCGATCAGTTTGATGTCGCCGTTGTCCATGACGACGATATTGCCATGCTGCAAATCACCATGCGCGATGGATGCTTCTCGCAGCGAACGGCAGACATCAATCCAGCGTTTCATCAAAGGCTGAATTTTTTGCGGCTGTTTCAGGTTTTGCTCGATATAGGTGTCGAGGTTTAAGCCCTTCATCCATTCCATCTTGACGATGGGATACCAGCGCCCGCTGACCCGGATGCCCTGTGTCAGATATTGGAAGCCGACCATAAACGGCAGGTTGTACTGTTTGAGGTGCTGGCTGATGGCGTCGTAGCGCTCTTTCTGGTCGGTGATCTCGCGCGAGAAGCAGCGCACCGCCCAGGTACGGTTGCCAGACTGCACCTGAAAGACCGTCGCGAAATTGCCGGAAACAGGGCGCGGTTGACCGAGTTTATTGACGATAACGGTGCCATTCTGAAGCTCAAGATCGGAAAATGCATAACGTGGGTTTTGCAGGGCTTCAGAATAGTCACTCAGACTAGGCCATGCCAACGCCATTCTCCTGTGACATGATGTTTACGCGCACCAGCGTGACATCATCATTTTTGCAGACTTTCATAGTGCGAAGTCGGCTGACGAGATACTCGAAAAAGCCCTGGTCAATCACGCGCGAAAAATTGCGGCGTGTCAGATATTCATTGGTGAGATAACAATGTGCCAGGGCATCGGTCATCAAAAAAAATTGATCGCCATCCTTCCATACACCCTCGACGGGAATGGGGGTGAGCGCGTTATTGCTGCTGGGATTGGTCGAAATCAACATCGGATGATTATTGAACTGATCGGCCTGGGTAAATGGAGACGAGACGATACGCTCACTATCGCGAAGCTGGAACACACAGCTATCACCGATACTGATCGCTTTCCACGTGCCGCCAGGATCGATTTGCAGGCCGAGGAACGACGAAAAAGCGCCGCTCCTCAGTTTTTCCTCGGCGTACCAGCTTAACGGCCTCTCGCGGGTCACTTCGTTAATCTGCTCCTGCCATGCTTCAGCCAGGACGCGAATATTTTCAGCATCGAATCCAGTCAGCCGCTTTTCGATAAACGCCGTGACCAGGATATGCGCCCACAATCCCGAAAAGGACGTTTCGGTTGCGCCATCGGCTACCGCGCAAAGAAAAGTCGATTCGCTGCTGTTGGCATAAGCGAACGCATCCTCATATTCTTCGCGCTGGTTTCCCGCTTTTTGCATCCAGAAAGCGTGTGTCGTGATGTGCATATGCACCTTTAGCGTAAGTTGCTGGGCCGCGTACCAATATCCAGAAAACGAATCACCGAGACAATATCGGCGTTAAAGACGAACCCGCGTGACTGCGGTGTCACGCGATAGCCTTCCTGCTCGGCGGCGTTGCGGATATGCTCCGGCAGTTCGCTCGACATTTTGAACAGCAGCTTGGCGAATTGGTCGGGCAGTTCGGATTCGATGTTTGGAAATTCGAATTTTGCTCCCTCAATCGATGAGACATGCACGTTGAACAGCAGCACGTTGCCATCCGATGTTTTCAGATCGCGAAGCTGTTCCGACGCTTTGAGCGGGTCGCCGTCGGTGGTTTCGCCGTCGGTGATGTTGATGACGATGGGCGGGAAGCCGTCCGGGTGCTGTGAAAGCCATTGTTCGACAATTTTTTGCGCTTTCGTGAGTACCTGCACCATCGGCGTCCCGCCATTCGCGACAGGCTTAAACCAGATGGGGAAGCGAATTTTTTGCTCGACCAATCCGCCCGCGCCGTCCTCGACTTTTTTCGTGCGTTCTTCGATTTCGACGGGTGAGTCGGCAATGGTGCTGATCGGTACAAGGTCTTTGCCCGCGAGTGAGCCGCCGAACGCTGGGCCGACATTCGCGCCATAGCCCAACACGCCGACGTGATAATAATCGCGCACACCTTCCGATTTGGCGCACTTGATCGCCAGATTTTGCAGCAAACGGTTGATCGCGTCGGCTACGGCCTGATCTTTACGCCCGCCACCGCCGCCAAATTTATCCTGCATCGAGCCGGATTGGTCAATGAGGAATAAAAACATGCTTGGATTACTGCGGCTGATTTCCGCCTGATAAGCCATCTTGAATCTCCTGTTTTGTGAATACTACAAGCGAATTTTAACGCTTGTGAGGACTGCGGCAAAACAGCCCTCACAATTATTATGCTATATGTAGAATGGATGTCTAGTGTTCAAAATTGGGGGTATTTGCGCTCAACGGGCGACGGTGAAGCTCTCGGCAGCGCTCCAGCTTCCCCATACCCCGTTGACGCGGGCATGGACGCGCCAATAGTAGCGACCATCAGTGGGCAGCGTCACGGGCTGGAATGTATTTGCGCCTGCCGGGTAAAGTGTCGCTCCCGTGAAGGTCGTTTCGTTGTCCACTTGAACTTCATAGCTTGTCGCCCCGGAAATTCGATTCCAGGTGAGGGTCGTGCTATTGGTGTTGAGAACCAGATTGCGCGTCGGTGCAGCGTTTGTCTCCGATTGGATGATAATCTGCCGGACAGGACTCCAGGGGGTTGTAACTGCGCCCGATATGGCTCGAACCCGCCAATAATAGGAGGTATTTAGCAGCACAGGTGTGGTATAAATTGTTGGCGCAGTAGAAAGCACTGTCGCGATGATGTTCGTGGGCGGGTCGGTTCGACCAAGCTGAATTTGATAGCTGATGGGGGTTGTTGCGCTCGTGACCGTATTCCAGTTTAAGGTCGGCTGCGAGTTAATGATTTGTGCGCCGTCAGCCGGGGTGCTGAGGGATGGCGCAGGCAAAACCACCGTCGCGGGTGGTGGTGATACAATCACTTCAAAGGCCGTGCCGGGGATACCTTTGAGCCAATTCAGATCGTCATCATCCCAGCAGTTATCCAAATCGCGCTCACCAGAAATGTACCAGTTTGAGCCATTATCGGCCAGAATCATGCCGTATTTTTTGAGCGCTGTCGCGATTGCCAATGACTGAGGTCCAGCACCCGTAAGACTGTAATCCGCTTTTAGACGGAGTCGCAGCCCCATCGGCGGTGCATACTGATCGTTGTTGCTGGATGCTTCGTGCGTGGCTGGATAAATGTAAGCGCTTTTCGTCGTGTTGACCGTAAAGCGAAAAGCGTGCTTAATTTCCCCGGACATCGCTTCAAGACAGCGGGCGAGGCCGGGAAAAATTGGCAGTCCGGCGGCATCAGCCGATGTCCATCCGTCGGGGCGCATGGCATTCGAGTTGAGATTATAAATCGCCCCTGAATCCGCTTCCCAGGCGTTCTGTGGGCCGCCGACATAATAGGATGCGTAAGTTTCATAGAGAACGCAGTCATCGTTACCGTCAGTGGCATCCTCATCCGTAGTAATAACGATCACATGGCGATCCCCGCCGCCTTCGACGGGCGCATTGGCAGGGATGGGGTATGGGCCAGGATCGCTCTCGTCGTCGTATTCGAATGTAACTGGCACTTTGGGCTGCGTACCAGGTACGGTGATATAAGGAATGCCGTATTGCAGGTTTTCGCCAAAATCAGGATGCACATAATCGCCGCCTTGATCCATGATGTAGTCAATAATTTCATCGGAATCCGGATGAACCGTCGCGCCGGAAATATCGGTGTTCCAGGGGTTATCGAGCGGGAACACCTGGCAGCCATTGATCAACGGGTCGGCATTGGCGACTGGAGGCGAAAAAATCAGAATAAATGCGAAGGCAAAAATGAAAATGGGCGCAAATCTGCGCATGATAAATTTCTCCCGATGCTTCATTTGTTCTGTCAGCGTAAGGGGGAACTGAGGGAAGATCAATGAAGATAAAGTAGTGCTTATTTAAGAAGATTTCGAGTGCTTGGGTAACAAAGGCTTTTCTGTAACAAGATCATACCCAAGAGCATCGCTCGTAGCTTTTGCCTGAATATGGATAAGTTTCGCCACACCCCAGACAATTTCCATAGCTGTTGATTCCGTAACAATTTCTGCTTCACCAAGTTTGTCAGTTGCAAGCTGTTCAGCGAGGCTTGTATAAATGAGCGCATACTTACCAAAATGATCTCGTGGATTCTCTTTCTTATTGATTTTGAGTTCACCGCGTAACTGTGCTGTGGTTCGTTGCCAGAGTCCTTTATAAACTTTTTCAGTAGCTTCTGCATAAATCGTCGGGGGAGCATTTAGAACAGCGACTTTGAGAGCCTCTACAAATTTGGTTCGAGTTATTATCCCTTCAATTCGAGCCTTAATCCAACCTTCTGCTTTGCCTTCTTCACGGTACTGATCAATTGCTCGATCAAAAGTACGGAATAAGCCTAATTCAGGATCATGGGTTTCTTCCAAGCGTTCTTTACCGACCTGTGCAAGCCACAACTTCATAACTTCTACTTTTGGTGATGGGATAGACTGAATAACACGCAAGGCTTCTTCTGTGTTGACTACATCAGTAAAACGTTTCTTGCCATCCTCAGCGACGAGTTTCAACCTCTTACAATTTGTAAGAGTTTCATTCCCTTCCTTTTTGAGGCGGCCTTTGAGGACATGATAGTAGTTTCTTGCGCCCTTCAAATCAGCATCTATCAGCACTGCAATCATATCGATTACGCTGTAATACCATTCATTTTCATACCACTCTTTCCTGATACGGCTTTCATCTATAGGAATATGGGTAAGATCGCTCAAGATAAACTCCAACTATCTATAAGTTCAAGTTACTTATATTTTAAGTAGTTTGGCTTGCAAGTCAAGTAGCTAGGTGAAGAATTTGGAAATTAATTCAGTCCTGACCTGATTTACGTCCTATTCCCGCCATCAACTCCGGCGAGAGCGTCACCGGGAGCTGGCCTTTTGCGGGGATCGCGCCGAACAGCACCGCGCAGGCCGCGGGAACTGCCGGACGCATCGGGCTGTAGGTTGCGACGTAGCCCGCGACATTGGGGTAGGTTTGCCAGTCGTAGGGCGAAAAAATCGCGACGGCGATGGTTTTTTCCTGCGGCAGCGCATTCACCAGCGCTTGCTGGCGTTCATTATAAATAGCGTTCTGTGTGAACACGACAGCCGTGTCCGACCAGTTTGCCGCCTCGACGGCCCAGCCGATTTGCTCGTCAGAAGGCTCATCGCCTACGCCGACCCAGCGGATATTCGGATTATATTGAGCGCATTCCTGCTGAATCTGCGCGCGGGTCGCCAGAAAAATAATGGCGATGCGGCGGTCAGCGGTCAGCGGAATGAAATTGTGCGTATCGTAGGCGATGGTCACGCTGGAACGAAATAAATTTTCGATAATTTGCTCATGCTGCGTCAAATTGATGCGCTCGGATGCCGTATTTTCGTCCAACGGCTGCCAATCGAGGATGCCGAAACGCGCTTTCGTATCGAGAATCCGCTGTACCGATTCGTCAATTCGCGATTCAGGAATTTCGCCGCTGCGCACCGCGTCAATCACGGCCTGAATCATCTGCGTTTGCGTTTCGAGGCCGATTCCAGGGCCGGGGGATACGATGTCCACTCCGGCTTTGATCGCCCTGATCGCTGCGTTTGCATAGCCGTACTGCGTATCAATCGCGCCCATATCCATCGCGTCGGTGAGGACAATGCCCTGGAAGCCCAGTTCATCGCGCAGAATGCCCGTGATGATGTTGCGCGAGAGGCTGGCTGGCAAATTTTCTTCAGGCTCAAGCGCCGGATACCAGATATGCGCGACCATCACCGCCGCCACGCCTGCATCAATGCCCTCGCGGAAGGCTTCAATTTCAACCGATTCGAGCCGTTCGCGGTCAAGTGAGACAATCGGCAGTTCGGCGTGAGAATCAACAGTGGTTTCGCCATGTCCGGGGAAATGCTTAAGTGTCGCCAGCACATTCCGGTTTTGCAGCCCCAACGCGAAATTAGCGACGGCCTCTCCGCTTAAACGGGGGTCACTGCCTGGGGAGCGCCGAAAAATGATCGGATTTTCGCGATTCGTTTCCAGATCAGCGACAGGCGCGAGATTCATGTTAATGCCCACCGCCGCCAATTCTTCGCCGACCATCTGCCCGACCTGCTGCGCGACTTCGGCATCGCCCGTCGCAGTGACAAGCAGTGGGGATGGCAAAATTGTGAAGCCATCCGTCAGCCGTTGAACGACTCCGCCTTCCTGATCGACGGAAATGAGAAGCGGAACGCCGCCCGCATCGGTGATTGTCTGCTGATAGGCGTTGGTGAGGCGGGTCATCGCCTGGGGTGTGCCGATATTGGATGTAAATAAAACGACTGCCCCTGGCTGCCAATCTCGCAAAAATGCTGCGCCGACTTCGGTCATCTGCGCTCCGTGCAGCGTCACCATGAACATCTGGGCGACACGTCGCTCAAGTGTCCAGGTTTCAAAGCCCCCCTGGCGGGCAGAAACCGGCTGAATAATCAGAATCAACAAAAGAAAAATGATCGAAAAAAGAGAGCGGTTGTTTACTTTAAGGAATAAAAAGCTGACCGCTGACCACTGACCGCTGACCGCTGTTTTGTGATTCAAAATTGAATTTTACTGAGCCTGTTCGCTCAGGCGATAGCCGATTCCACGCACATTGACGATCAGATCAGCATCCTGACCCGCTTGCTTCAGCTTGCGGCGCAAATTGCTGACGTGCGGGCGAATCACCTCACGCGCTTCGGCCTCGTCAACGGTATACCCGCGCACTTCGCGCACCAGTTCATGGCACGAAACCACACGCCCGCGATGTGCCGCCAGATAGAGCAGCAGATCGAATTCAGTCGGCGTCAGGTCAATCGGCTGGTTGTCCACCGCGATCTGATAGCGTCCGGGATAGATCGTTAGCGGCCCTAATGTCATGTTGGTGCTGATTGGCTCGGCAACGGGTTCGTCCATTTTGGGAGGTTCATCGTCAAAATCGGCGTCATCAAAAATATTTTTGACGACATCGACATCGGTGCGTGTCAGTTCGCTGACGTTGCTGCGAATCGCATCCAGCAGCGCGCGACGGCGTTTGAGATTGCGCGAACGCTCGACTCCACGTGCCACGCTCTGGCGAATATCCTGGCTGGAGCTGGGTTTAATCAGATAGTCGTGTGCGCCGAGCCGCAGCGCTTCTACTGCTGTTCCCAGGCTGGCATAACCGGTCATGAGGATGACAATGGCATCTGGCGCAACTTCTTTAATTCGCTTGAGGAGTTCGACCCCGGTTAGCCCTGGCATACGAATATCGGTGAGAACGACATCGTAACGATCTTTTTTCATCGCTTCCAGGGCTTCCTCGCCACTGGCGGCTTCGCTCACGGTATAGCCGACGCGCTGCAAGGTTTTGCTCACAGAATAGCGGATAGCGCCTTCATCATCGACCACCAGAACATGAGCAAGTTCATTATTTGAGTCCATGTATGACCCCGCCTAAATTAATTAATCCTTATCCTTTCTTCAGCATACATAAATTAACTTATTTTTGCAAATCCTACGTTTAAGGTAATTTAGGCCAATGATGGATGTTAGCAATCGTCGTGATAAACAACAAAGTAGACAATTCGTTCCCCATTCGAACGTACCGCCAACGACTCCCCAATTATCCATTGATTCTCGGTAATAATTGCCGCGATTTGGTCATCTACGATCAGCAGTGGCACTTGATCGCGTATGGATTTTGGAACTTTGTGGTCGATCATCCATTCTCGCACTTTTTGCCTATGCCCCCCCAACCCCAGCGGCGCGAATCGATCCCCGGTGCGTCGGGTGCGGAGCGAGACGCGGCTGCCTTCGGGAATCGCCAATTTTGCGCCTTCCGAGGGTGTCAGACTGGCCTCAATTCGCCACTTTGCCTGGGGAATGACCGTGACGCCGGGAATATTTACCCGAATTTCCTCTGTTGTCCTTAACAATGGGGCGTTCGAGGGCGGTGGTGGCGCGTTGATCCTTTCAATATCGAACGTTTCATAACCGATATGCAGCCGCAGCCCGCCCGATAATAAGGAAACAGCACCTGTATGACCCTCTAACGCCAACCGGACGGCGGCGAGGATATGCTCATAGCCAGTTTCGGCGCTGCCAAGCTGCTGCGCTGCCCAATAGATGAAACGGCGTTGCAGCGCTGGATGCAGTTCGCGAAATATTGTTTTGGGGATTCGCAGTCTTTCGTTGGTTTTCTCGGTGTGTTCGGCAGTGATTTTTTCAAGCTGTGTCTGGAGGAAGTCACCTTCGACACTCGCAATTTCTGACAATTGAGTCAGACTGCGCGCAATTTGTGGGTTCAATTTTTGCAAATAAGGCAGCGTTTCCAGCCGGAGATGATTGCGTAATAAGGAAGTGTCGCTGTTGGTGGCGTCCTGACGTGGATTCAAGCCATTTTCAGCGCAATAAGCTTCAATCTGTGCGCGTGTGACAGCTA
>Ga0268299_1002897_pt1 | contig 17960 bp, 15 predicted proteins | sample NOBtaG_FD_193484 | JGI IMG/M metagenome (GOLD analysis project Ga0268299, IMG submission 193484) | Activated sludge microbial communities from bioreactor in Nijmegen, Gelderland, Netherland - NOB reactor | ecosystem: Engineered > Bioreactor > Aerobic > Activated sludge | place: Netherlands...
CCTGGGTGAGCAGGAGGCGGGCCAGCCGCTCGTCGCGGTCTTGTCCGGTCGACATGGCCCCAGTCTCGCGCGGCCAAGTACGGTGCTGCCCATGACCACCGTGACCGTCACCGACACCTTCGATCACCCCGTCGACCAGGTCTGGCCCGTCGTGGCCGACTTCGGCGGCATCCACAAGTACATGCGGGGCATGCCCGAGACCGAGGTCAAGGGCTCGGGCATCGGCCAGGACCGGTTCCTCGGGATGCCCGGGGGCACGGTGGTGGAGCGCCTCACCTGGCTCGACAACGACAACTACGCCTTCAGCTACACGATCCTCGACGGTCCGCTGCCCTTCGACCGTTACGTGGCCACGGTGAAGCTCACCCCCAAGGGCGACGCCACCGACATCGAGTGGCAGGGCAACTTCGAGGTCAACGGCGTGCCGGAGGAGGAAGGCGTGGCCATGGCCAACGGCATCTACTCCGGGGCCATCAAGGGCTTCAAGAAGTTCCTGGCCGGCTGAGCGGCCCACGACGAGACGCCAGAGGGGACCGGGACCATGCCCTACGCCGAAGGTCGGACGTATTTCGACGCCGACAGCCACCTGATGGAGCTGCCCGACTTCCTGGTCGAGCACCTCGACCCGGGGTTCCGGGGCGTGATCCCGCCCCTCGCCATCCCGCCCATGTCGGCGCCGGCCGGGGGGCCGACACCGGCCGAGCGGATGGCCCGCCTCGTGGCCGAGCGGGCCCACGAACCGGAGCGGGCCGACGAGCTGGCCCGCGACGTGATGACGTCGGGCAAGAACTACGACGCCCTCGGCGCCTTCAACCCGGCCGAGCGCACCCGGGCCCTCGACCTGCTGGGCTTCCGGGCCCAGTGGGTGTTCTCCTCGTTCTCGGCCGGGCAGGTGTTCTTCCTGCGCGACATCGCCGCCCGCTACGCCGCGGCCCGGGCCCACAACCGGGCCATGGCCGCCTTCTGCGCCGACGATCCCCGCCTCCTGCCGGTGGCTCTCCTCCCGCTGGACGACCCGGCGATGGCCGCCGCCGAGCTCGACCATGCCCTGGAGCTGGGGGCCCAGGGGGTGTGGGTGCCGGCCGGCCCCTGCGGGGGCCGCTCCCCGGGCCACGACGAGCTCGACCCGATCTGGGCCCGGCTGGCCGAGGCCGGGATCCCGTTCCTGTTGCACGTGGGGGCCCAGCCCATCCAGATCCGTCCCGAGTACATGAACACCGGGCGGCCTCAGCCCAAGGACTGGCTGGGTGGGGCCGAGAACGTGCGGTCCAAGGACCTCACGGTGATCCACCAGTCGAGCGAGGAGTTCCTGTCGGTGCTCGTGCTCGACGGGGTGTTGGAGCGCCACCGGGCCCTGCGGGGCGCCGCGGTGGAGCTGGGGGCCACGTGGGTGCCGGGCATGCTGCGCCGGCTCGACCATGCGGCGGAGATCTGGGCCCGGTCCGAGCCCGAGCTGCGGGCCTTCACCCGCCGACCGTCGGAGCAGATCCGGGAGCAGCTGGCGTTCACGCCCTACGTGTTCGAGGACGTGGGGGCCCTGATCCGGGAGTCGTCGCCCGACCTGTACCTCTTCTCGTCGGACTACCCCCACGCCGAGGGCGGCCGGAACCCGATCGGACGGTTCGAGGCCAGTCTGGGCGACCTCGCCCCCTCGGTCCGCGACGCCTTCTACGAACACAACTTCGTCAAGCTGCTCCCCTCGGTGGCAGCCTGAGCACATTCTGAGGAGCCTGAGCCGTACTGAGTACGGCTCAGGCTCCTAATTTCGCTTGGGTTAGGCGCCCTGATGGCGGACGGCGTCGACCATGGCCCGGTCGAACAGGAGCTCGCCGTCGGTGTCGGGGACGGGCAGGAGGATGCCGTCGGCCACCATCACGTCGATCCGGTCGACCGGCACCGTGAGGAGGTCGGCGGCCTCGATGCGCCCGATCAGGCGGGGGTTGGTGGGGTCGTCGGCCATGCTGTCGCCGCCTCCCCCGTCGCGGTCGCTGTCACCGAAGGCCAGGCGGCCGCCGAGGTAGCCGGCGCCGGTGGCCACGCCCGCCCCGGCCAGCGCCAGCAGCTTGCCCCGCACGTACCGGTGGCGGCCCCGGGCCCTCCACGACGCCAGGTAGAGCAGCGCCGCCACACTGTTGCCGGCGGCGTGGACGGCGGCCACCCGCCGGGTCTTGGGGTCGGTCATGCCCGAGTAGTCGGCCAGCCCGGCAGCGGCCGTGGCCGGCACCGACAGCAGGCCGAGGGCGATCAGGCGCCGGGCGGCGGTGCGGCCGCTGCGGCCCCCGATGAGGTCGAGCACGTTGGCCGAGGTGAAGAACCCGATCGGCAGGTCGGTGAGCGCCGGGTGCAGGGGGTGGCCCAACGGCTCGCCCCGCAGCAGCTCGCCGTTGCGGCCCTGGCTGACCTTGGCCGCCAGGCCGTCGAGCCGGGTGGCCACCGGGTCGAGCTTGGGATTGGACTCGATGCGCTCCAGCCACTGGTGCAGCGCTCGGCGCATCCCTGCCGCCGGCTGGGGGACGGCGGTTGAGCTGGGGCTGGCGGCGCGGTCCATGGCGAGTACCTCCGGGTGGTCGATCACCCGGTCTCTGCCCCCGCCCGGCAGCCGGCAAACGTGGCGTGGGTGGCGCTACCCCAGGTCGTAGACCTCGGCCAGGTTGTCGTGGAGGATGGCCCGCAGCTCGGTGTCGGTGAGCTGGGCCGTGTGCTCGCCCAGCAGCTCCTGGCTCCAGGGCCAGGTGGAGTCGAGGTGGGGGAAGTCGCTCGCCCAGCACAGCATGCGGTGCATGGGGGTGTCGTCGAGGCGGCACATCTTGAACGCCACCCAGTCGTCCTGGAAGGTGAGGCGGATGTGGTCGAGGCAGAACTCCGACGGCATCTTCGACAGCTTCTTGTAGCCCATCACCGCGCCCTCCCGGTTCACGGCATGGTCCATGCGGTACATGAAGTGGGGGATCCAGCCGGCGTCGGCCTCGGAGCAGACGAGCTTCAGATCGGGGTGGCGCTCGAACACGCCGCCCAGCACGAACATGGCGATCACGTCTTGATTCCCCCGGATGATCGACATGAAGCTGGCGATCTTCGGGCCCCGGTGACGCTGGCTGCCCATGGTGAGGATGTGGAAGCTGATCGGCATCCTCAGCTCGATCGACGCCTCCCAGAACGGGTCCCAGTAGGGGTCGTCGTAGTCGGGGCTGTTGCCGTTGTACGTGTCGGCCGGGTAGCCGGGCATCATGATGCCCTTCAGCCCCATGTCCTTCATCTTCACCAGGTCGTCGATGCCCTGCTCCACCGACAGCAGGGCGCTCTGGCCGAGGCCGAACAGGCGGCTGGGGTCGTGGGCGCAGTACTCGGCGATCCAGCGGTTGTAGGCCTCCATGCAGGCCTGCTTGTAGGCCAGGTCCTTGTGGTTGCACAGCAGCATGCCCACGGTGGGGTAGAGGATCTCGCCCGCCACGCCGTCGCGCTCCTGGTCGGCGGCCCGGGCCACCGGGTCCCAGCCCGAGCGGTGGATGTCTTCGAAGCGCTTGCCGTGGTTGCGGAGCTGGTCCGATGGGATGCCGGCCGAGCTGAGGGGGGCGATGGCGATCGGCTTCATGCCGGGGATGATGAACAGGTCGCCCTTGGTCTCGTGCGTGATGATCTTGGGCGCCTCGTCCCGGTACTTCGGGTCGATGTACTTCGTGTAGCAGTCGGGCGGCTCGGTGATGTGCGAGTCGGCCGAGATGATCCCGGCCGGGACCCGGTCGACGACCGTGGTGGCGTTCATGATGCGACCCCCCTGGGTGTGCGTGTGTCCCCACGCTACGACCCACCGTTCTTGCACGTCTAAAGCGCGCTCAGCGCGAGTTGGACGTGCAATTTCGGGCATGGTGGCAGCGTGACACGGATCGAGCACGACTCGCTGGGGCCCGTCGAGATACCGGAGGGCCGGTACTGGGGGGCGCAGACCCAGCGGGCGGTGGAGCACTTCGCCATCGTCGACGACCCCGGGCGGTGGCGGTGGGGGCGCGCCGTGATCGCCGCCCTGGGCCAGGTGAAGAAGGCGGCGGCCGGGGTCAACGACGAGCTCGGCCTCCTCCCCGAGGGTGTGGCCGACCTGATCGCGGCGGCGGCCGACGAGGTGATCGCCGGCACCCTCGACGACCACTTCCCCCTCCTGATCTGGCAGTCGGGCTCGGGCACCCAGACCAACATGAACGCCAACGAGGTGATCGCCAACCGGGCCATCGAGCTCGCCGGGGGCGAGGTGGGCTCCAAGCACCCGGTGCACCCCAACGACCACGTGAACCGGAGCCAGTCGAGCAACGACGTGATCCCCACCGTGATGCACCTGGCCTGCATCACCGAGCTGCGGGGCCGCCTGTACCCGGCCGTCGGGCAGCTCACCGCCACCCTGCGCCACCTGGCGGACGAGCACGCCGACCTGGTGAAGGTGGGCCGCACCCACCTCCAGGACGCCGCTCCGGTGACCCTCGGTCAGGAGATCGGCTCGTGGGCCACCCAGCTGGAGGCGGCCCTGGCCCACGTGAAGCGGGCCGAGGAGTGGCTGCGCCACGACCTGGCCATCGGCGGCACCGCCACCGGCACCGGCCTCAACAGCCCGGCCAGCTTCGGACCCCGCATGGCCGAGCGCCTGGGCCACGCCCTGGGGCTCGACCTCGCCCCCGCCGCCGACCACCTGGCCGCCACCGCCAGCCACGATGCCCTGGTGGCGACGTCGGCCGCTCTGCGGACGCTGGCCTCGGCCGCCCTCAAGATGGGCAACGACGTGCGGTGGCTGGCGTCGGGCCCCCGGGCCGGGATTGGGGAGCTGATCCTGCCGGCCAACGAGCCGGGCTCCAGCATCATGCCGGGCAAGGCCAACCCGACCCAGGTGGAGATGGTGGCCATGGTGGCGGCCCAGGTGATCGGCAACGACGCCGCCGTCGCCTTCGCCGGCACCCAGGGCAGCTTCCAGCTCAACACCTACAAGCCGGTCATCACCCGCAACGTGCTCGACAGCGTCGAGCTGCTGGCCGGGGCCCTGGCCTCGTTCGACCGCCACTGCGCCCAGGGCATCGAGCCCGACCGGGCCCGCATCGCCGCCCACCTCGACGCCAACCTGATGCTGGCCACCGCCCTCAACCCCCACATCGGCTACGACGCAGCGGCCCAGGTGGTCAAGCGGGCGGCGACCGACGGCATCACCGTCCGGGAGGCGGGCATCGCCGTCGGCGCCTTCACCGCCGTTGACTACGACCGCTGGGTCGATCCCCGCACCCTCACCCGCCCCGACCCTGACTGAGCAACAATGGCTCGATGGACCCCTCGATGAGCATCAACCGGGCGCTGTGGGACGAGCGCGCCCCGGTGCACGCCGCCTCGCCCGGCTACGGCGTCGACCGGTTCATCGCCGACCCGGCCCACCTGAGCAGCGTGGTGCGTTTCGACCTCCCCCGGCTGGGTTCGATCGAAGGGCTCGACGGCATCCACCTCCAGTGCCACATCGGCACCGACACCGTGTCGCTGGCCCGGCTCGGGGCCCGTATGGAGGGCCTCGACTTCTCGCCCCCGGCGCTGGTGGAGGCCCGTCGCCTGGCCGAGCTGGCCGGCGTCGACGTCACCTTCCACGAGGGCGACCTGTACGACGCCCCCGACATCGTGGGGCGGGAGCGGTTCGACCTCGTGTTCACCGGCATCGGGGCCCTGGGCTGGTTGCCGAGCATCGGCCGCTGGGCCCAGGTGGTGGCGAGCCTGCTCCGGCCCGGTGGCCGCCTGTTCCTGCGGGAGGGCCACCCCCTGCTGTGGGCGCTGGCCGAGCACCGCGACGAGCTGGTGATCGACCACCCGTACTTCGAGACGGCCGAGCCGTCGGTGTGGGACACCCCCGGCACCTACGTGAGCACCGAGGCGACCCTGACCACCAGCGTGTCGCACGAATGGAACCACGGGCTGGGCGAGATCGTGACCGCCCTGCTCGACAACGGTCTCCAGCTGACCGCGCTGGAGGAGCACCGCAGCGTGCCGTGGGAAGCCCTGCCCGGGCTCATGACCCACAGCGACGAGGACGACGAATGGCGCCTCACCGAGCGCCCCGACCGCCTCCCGCTCACCTACACCCTCCAGGCGGTTCGCGTCGCCTGAGCGGCCGGCGCCACGTTTGCCCTGTTTGGAGGGTGCAGGGCCCGGGTATCGAGCGGGCCGTGAGTTCCGACCCGGATCGGCCCACGGGCCACCCGGATCACGTGGCGTCGTACGACGAGGTGCGGCGGATCCTCGTGATCCGGGCTCTGCCCGGACTCGGCGACATGCTGTGCGCCGGCCCCGCCCTGCGGGCCCTGCGGCTGGCCTACCCCGACGCCGACCTGGCCGTGCTGGGCCTGCCGGGGGCGGCCGACGTGCTGGCCCGCAGCGGGAACCACGTCGATAGGGTGCTGCCGTTCCAGGGCTGGCCCGGAATCCCCGAGAGCCCGGCCGGCTGCGGCCAGGGCGCCCCCGGGGCGACCGGCGAGGCGACAACGGTGGATCTGGGCGTGGCCTACGCCGGCCTGGTGGCCCTGCAACGCGAGCAGTTCGACCTCGTGCTCCAGATGCACGGCGACGGCACGGTGACCAACCAGCTGGCTCTGGCCATCGGGGGCCGGTTCACCGCCGGGTTCCACGCCCCGTCGGCCCCGGCCCCCGGCGCCGGCCGCTTCTTCCCCTACCCCGACGATCTCCACGAGATCCGCCGCCAGACCCGGCTGCTGGAGCTCCTCGGTCTCCCCCTCGACGGCGACGACCTGGAGATGCGGGTCACCGCCGAGGACCGGCGGCGGGCCCGGCACCTGGTAGGGCCGGAACGGGCACCGTCGTACGCCTGCCTCCATCCCGGCGCCAGCCGGCCCAGCCGGCGGTGGCCGCCCGAGCGGTTCGCCGCCGTGGGAGACGCCCTGGCCCGGCGAGGGGTCGCGGTGGTGCTGACGGGCTCGCCGGCCGAGGCCGGGATCACGGCCTCGGTGGCGGCGGCCATGCAGGAACCCTGCCTCGATGTGGCCGGGCGTCTCACGCTCGGCCCGCTGGCGGCCCTGTTCCAGCAGGCCCGCCTCGCCGTCACCAACGACACCGGCACCGCGCACCTCAGCGTCGCGGTGCAGGTGCCGAGTGTCGTGGTGTTCGGCGGTCCCGACCCGTCCGACCCCCGCCGCTGGGCTCCGCTCGACACCCACCGCCACCCGGCGGTGGTGCCGACGGGGCCCGGGTGGCCAGGGGTGCCCGACGTGCTGGCCCAGGTGGACGAGCTCCTCGGGCGGGCTGGCCGCGGCGCCGGCCGGGCGGAGCTGGTGTGAACGAGCGGCCACCCGCCCCGATGCTGTCCGCCTTCGCCGGCCTGCTCCCGTCGGGCGCCCGGCACCAGGAGGTTCCCACCACCACACCAGAGCGAGAAGCCGATGCACCCCACCTCATCCCCGTCTGACAGCGGCACCGTCGCGCCCGAGCGACAGGCCGAGCCGCGCCGAATCTTGGCCGTCCGGCTCGACAACCTGGGCGACGTCGTGCTCCTCACCCCGGCGCTGCGGGCGCTGCGGCAGCGGTATCCCGACGCCCACCTGGCGCTGCTGGCGTCGGCCACCGGGGCCCGGGCGGCGCCGCTCTTGCCCTGGGTCGACGAGGTCTTCGTGCTCGACGCCCTGTGGCAGCAGCTGAGCCCCGATGGGGCCGACTGGTACGGCGACATCGCCGCCATCAGCCGGCTCCGCCAGGCCCGGTTCGACGCCGCCTTCATCTTCACCAGCTGGGCCCAGTCGCCCCTGCCCCCGGCCTATTTCTGCCACCTGGCCGGCATCCCGGTGCGGGTGGGGGAGTCCAGGGAGTTCGGCGGTGCCACCCTCACCACGACGGTGGAGCCCGGACCCCACGAGGAGCACCAGGCGGTCCGGAACCTGCGGCTGGTGACGGCGGCCGGCGTCCCGCCCCAGGGCGACCACCTCGAGCTGGCGGTGCCGCCGCCCGCCGCCTATGCCGCCCAGCGCCTCCTGCGGGAGGCCGGCGGCGACCCGCTGCGCCCCTATGCCGTGATCGCCCCCGGGGCCAGTGCCCGGTCCCGGCGGTGGCCGGCCGAGCGGTTCGGGGCGGTGGTGGCCGGGCTGCGCCGCCTGGGCCTGGCCTCGGTGGTCGTGGGCGGTCCCAACGACCACGAGCTGGCCGCCACCGTGCTGGCGGTCAGCCGCGAAGCGGCTGGCCCCGGGGTTGGGGTCCCCGGGGCGGATGGGGAGGCTCCCGTAGGGGGCCGGGGGCGCCCAGCCCCCCGGATCGAGGCGGCCGGCGGTGACCTGCCGCCGCCGACGGTGGATCTGTCGGGGCGTACCTCAGTGCCGGAGATGGCGGCCCTGGTGGCGGGGGCGGCGCTGGTGGTCACGAACAACTCGGGCCCCATGCACCTGGCCGAGGCCCTCGGGCGGCCGATGGTGGTGACGTTCGCCGGCACCGAGCTGGAGAGCCAGTGGGAACCCCGCCGCGCCCCGGCCCGCCTGCTGCGCCGGCCCACGTCGTGCCACCCCTGCTACGGCTTCGACTGCCCCTACGACCTGGCCTGCCTCGACATCACCCCGGCCCAGGTGCTGGCGGCGGCGGCCGACCTGCTGCACCCGGCCCCGCCCATCGCGCTGCCGGCGGTGGCGGCGGGAGCAGGCTGAGCGGAGGAGGAGCGAGCAAACGATGACACGGCGGTTGCGGATCCTGACCTGGCACGTCCACGGGGCCTACCTGTGGTATCTGTCGCACATCCCCCACGACCTGATCGTGCCGGTGAAGCCGGGCCGGCCCGAAGGCTACGGCGGCCGCAGCGGCACCCTGCGCTGGCCCGACAACCTCTACGAGGTCCCGGCCGGGCAGGTGGCCGACCTGGAGCTCGACGCCGTGCTGTTCCAGTCGCACCGCAACTGGCTGGTGGACCAGCACGAGATCCTCACCCCGACCCAGCGCCGCCTGCCCCGCCTCCACCTGGAGCACGACCCGCCCCGGGCCAGCCCCACCGACACCGTCCATCCCGTCGACGACCCCGAGGTGCTCGTGGTCCACGTCACCCCGTTCAACCGGCTGATGTGGGACTGCGGCCCGTGCCCCACCGCGGTGGTGGAGCACGGGGTGACAGTGCCGGCCGGGGTCCGCTGGCACGGCACCCGGCCCCGGGGTGCGGTGGTGGTCAACGATCTCGACCGCCGGGGCCGCCGCCTGGGGGCCGACGTGTTCGAGCGGCTGGCGGCCCAGGTGCCGCTCGACCTGATCGGGATGGGCAGCGAGCGCCTGGGCGGCCTCGGCGAGGTGCCCCACGGCGAGCTGCCGGCCCTCCTCGCCTCCTACCGGTTCCTGTTCAACCCGATCCGGTGGACGAGCCTGGGGTTGAGCGTGTGCGAGGCGATGCTGGTGGGCGTGCCGGTGGTGGCGCTGGCCACCACCGAGATGTCGACCGTGGTCCGCTCCGGCCACAACGGCTACGCCGAGACCGACGAGGCGGCGCTGGCCGCCCGCATGAGCCACCTCATCGAGCGGCCCGACGTGGCCGCCCGACTGGGAGCCAACGCCCGCCGCACGGCCCGCGCCCGGTTCGGCCTGGACCGGTTCGTGGCCGACTGGGACGCCGTGCTCACCGGGCACGTGGAGGCGCGGCGCCGCGCTGACCGGCCCGGTGGTAGCGCTGAGCGCGGTCATTTGCGGTGTGTTCCCCCAGGTGGCGCTGGCGAGCGGGGTTTGGTCGGCCAGCGCCCGGGGTAGGCCGGGCAGACCGGCGGTGATCAGCGGCCACCTCCGGTTCACAGCCCCGCTCGGCGGGGGAGGCGGCGGAGCCGGACCTCGGCGTGCGGACGTGGTCCGATCCGGCTCCGCCTGCCCACCTGAACGACATCAGCAAGGAGGCAGCCATGGCCCAGGCCCAGGCGATGGTCGACACCCACCCCGGCGGTTCCAACCTCGACAGCCACCAGCTGGCCGACACCATCGAGGCGCTGATCAGCTGCGCCAACACGTGCACCCAGTGCGCGGATGCCTGCCTGTCGGAGCCGAGCGTGGCCGACATGGTCACCTGCATCAGGCTCGACCTCGACTGCGCCGACATCTGCGCCGCGACCAGCCGGGTGGTGGCGCGCCAGACTGCGTACGACGCCACGGTCACCCGGGCCGTCCTCGAAGCGTGCATCGCCGTGTGCTCGGCCTGCGCCGCCGAATGCGGCCAGCACGGCCAGCACATGGAGCACTGCCGGATCTGCGCCGAGGAGTGCCGCCGGTGCGAGCAGGCGTGCCGCACCCTGCTGGCTGCCGTGGGCTGAGGCGCTCCCCCCGTCGGCGACCGGGAGGGGTCCAGTTTGGGGCGCCCTGGGCGGGGTAGCCCCGGGCCCATGGAACAGACCGTGGGAGTGAGCGTGGCCCGGCGCCTGGCCGACTGGGGGGTCGACACCGTGTTCGGCCTTCCCGGCGACGGGATCAACGGGTTGATGGAGGGTTTCCGCCAGGAGCGGGACCGGATCCGGTTCGTTCTCGTGCACCACGAGGAGGCGGCGGCCTTCATGGCGGTGGGCCACGCCAAGGCCACGGGGCGGCTGGGGGTGTGCGTGGCCACGTCGGGCCCCGGCGGCATCCACCTCCTCAACGGCCTGTACGACGCCAAGCTCGACCACGCCCCCGTGCTCGCCATCACCGGCATGCAGGAGACCCCGGTGCTCGGCACCCGCTACCAGCAGGAGGTCCACCTCGACCGCCTCTTCGCCGACGTGGCGGCCTACAACCTGCTCGTCACGAACCCCCAGCAGGTGCCCTCGGTGGTGGACCTCGCCGTCCGCACCGCCCTGGCCGGGCGCACCGTGGCCCACCTCACGTTCCCCAACGACATCCAGGTGGCCCCCGTCGCCCAGGACCCGTACCGCCACGTGGCGCCTGCCCTCAGCCCCACCACGTCGCCCACCTGGGTGGCGCCGTCGGGTGCCCCGGACCACGGGCAACTGGCTGCCGCCGCCGCCGTGCTGGCCCGGGCCGAGCGTCCCGCCGTCCTGGTCGGGGCGGGGGCGCTGCACGCCCGGGACGAGGTGCTGGCTCTGGCCGACCGCATCGCCGCCCCCATCGTCAAGACGCTGCCGGGCAAGGCCGTGGTGCCCGACGATCATCCGCTCACCACCGGCGGGCTGGGCCTGCTCGGCACGAAGCCGAGCGAGGAGCTGATGGAGCGGTGCGACACGCTGCTGATGGTGGGCACCGCGTTCCCCTACACCAAGCATCTGCCCCGGCCCGATCAGGTGCAGGTGGTTCAGATCGACTCCGACCCCACCGCCGTCGGGCTCCGGCTGCCGGTGGCGGCCGGGGTGGTCGCCGACACCAGGCGGGCGCTGGCGGAGCTGCTGACGCTGGTGCCCGAGGCCGCCGACCGCTCGTTCCTGACCGGGTGCCAGGAGGCCATGGCCTCGTGGCGGGCCGACATGGAGGCGCTGGAGGACGACGAGCGGGCGCCCGTGGCCCCCCAGTACCTGATGCACTGCGTCGACGCCGCGGCGGCCGACGACGCCATCCTCACCTGCGACTCGGGCACCGTCGCCACCTGGGCCGCCCGCCACTGGACGATCCGGGGCGACCGGCAGTTCTACCTGTCGGGCAACCTGGCCACGATGGCCCCCGGCCTGCCCTACGCCATCGCCATGCAGCTGGCCCACCCCGGCCGCCAGGTGATCGCCTTCGTGGGTGACGGCGGGTTCGCCATGCTCATGGCCGAGCTCCTCACCGCCGTCCGCCGCGGCACGCCGGTGAAGGTGGTGGTGAACAACAACAACTCCTATGGCCAGATCCTCTGGGAGCAGCTGGTGTTGGGCTACCCCGAGTTCGCCGTGCGCCATGAGCGGCCCGAGGCCGACTTCGCCGCCTGGGCCAACGCCTGCGGCGCGTTCGGCGCCAAGGTCACCGAGGCGGCCGACCTGCCCCAGGCGGTCGAGGCCCTCCTGGCCCACCCCGGGCCCGGCGTCCTCGACTGCCGGGTCAACCCCAACGAGCCGCCGATGCCGGGCAAGGTCAGCTACGACCAGGCCAAGGCGTTCGCCCAGTCGTTCCTGCGGGGCCAGCCCCACAAGGCGGCGACGCTGGCCACCATCGCCCGGGACAAGATCAACCAGCTCCGCTCCTGACGCTGCGGCGGGGTAGAGCAACGTCATGGCCCGGCTCAACATCGTGCGACCGCCCTGGACCCATCCCCGCATCCTGTACGACCGGCTCCGGGGGTCGCTGCTCACCGTGCCCCTGGTCCTGGTCGCCGCCGGGTTCGGCCTGGCGTTGGGGGCGGTGGAGATCGACCGGGCCATCAGCCGCTCCGGCAACACCTTCGCCTTCACCGGCGGCCCCCAGAGCGCCCGCGACGTGCTGTCGGCCATCGCCTCCACCATGCTCAGCTTCACCGGCCTCGTGTTCTCGGTCACGATCGTCACCCTCCAGCTCACCAGCAGCCAGTTCTCCCCCCGGGCGCTGCGCAACTTCCTGCGCGACCCCATCAGTCAGGTGTCGCTCGGGGTGTTCCTCGCCACCTTCGTCTTCGCTCTCACCGCGCTGCGGGAGGTCCGGGGGTCCGACGGGTTGGTCGACCGGTTCGTGCCCGGCACCGCCATCTCCGCCGCCTTCGTGCTGGTGGGCCTGAGCGTGGTGCTGTTCGTGGGCTACATCCACCACATCGCCCAGTCGATCCGGGCCGTCAACATCATCGGGCGGATCGCGGCCGAGACCCGGCGCTCGATCGACCGGGTCTTCCCCGACGAGGTGGGGGCCGACGACAGCGACTGCCCCGGCAGCGGCAGCAACGGAGCCGGGCTCGACGTGGTCGGCGGCGAGGTCATGGCCGCCCCCCGCACCGGTGTGGTGCAGCTCGTCGACGGCCCCACCCTGGCCCGGGTGGCGGCCGACGCCGAGCTGGTGGTGGCGGTCCTGGTGGCGGTGGGCGAGTTCGTGCCCGAGGGGGCGCCCCTCCTCCGGGTGGCCCCGGACCGCCGGACCGGAGCCGGGCCCACCGGGCCGGGAGGCCGGGCTGGCGATCGGAGCGACCGGGAGCGGCGCCGGCTCGACCGGGCCCTGTGCCGGACGGTGGTGATCGGCGACGAGCGGACCATGGAGGGCGACCCTGCGTTCGGCTTCCGCCAGCTCGTCGACATCGCCGAGCGGGCCCTGTCGCCCGGGATCAACGACCCGACCACCGCCGTCCAGTGCATCGACCAGATCCACGCTCTGCTCCGCCGTGTCGCCGGCCGGGCCGAGCCGGAGGCCATCCAGCGCGACGCCGACGGCCGGCCCCGGGTGCTGCTCTCCGTGCCGACGTGGGAGGGCCTGGTCCATCTCGGCTTCGACGAGATCCGCCACTGGGGGTCGTCGTCGATCCGGGTCCGCCGCCGGCTCCAGCTGGCCCTCGACGACCTGGCCGGGGCGGCGGGCCCCGACCGGCTGTTCCCGCTGACCGAGCAGTTGCGCCAGCTCCAGCTTCAGGCGCCCCTCGGCTCGCCGTCCCGCTGATCACCCGACGCGCCTCCCGTCGCCCCCGGGACGAGCCCCGCGACCCGCTCCCGGCGCTCCTCGTCGGCCGCCCACATCAGCAGGAGGCCGACGAGGATGTTGCTCACCACCAGGTCGCCCGCCACCCACAGGAGCCACCCGCCGGCCTGCTGGTCGGCCAGGCCGCCGGCGGCACCCGCCGGTTGGAGGCTGGGCGTGGGGAGGCTGAGCACGGCCAGGCCGAGCAGGGCGTGGACCGGCAGGCTGAACCCCACGGCGGCGGCCCGGGCCGGGAAGGCGGGCCGGGAGGGGAGGGGCACCGACCCCACCGCCAGCTCGGCGAACAGCATCCCGGCCAGCAGCATGTGGGCGTGCACCACCTCGTGCACCACCGTGTTGCGCAGCGACCAGCCGTACAGCGGGGTGAGGTAGAGGGCGGCGAGGCCCCCGTTGAACAGGAGCCACACGGTGAGGGGGTGGGTGGCGACCCGGGCCGGGCGCCGGTGGCGGAGCCATGCCGTGGCCCGCCGGACCCGGACCGAGGTGGCCGACGCCACCGCCAGCGGAGCCCCCAGGGTGATGAGCACCGGCCCGAGCACGGCCACCAGCAGATGGGAGCCGACATGGCGGCTGAAGGCGTCGTCGGGCATGGTGAGACCCGCCGCCACCACCATCGTGCCGGCGGCGAACGCCCCCTGCCGCCATGACGGCGGCGCCGGCTGGGCCCGCCCTGCCGCCCGGAGGTACGCCACCAGGGCCGCTCCGGTCACCACCAGCACCACGACCGCCCGCATGCCGTGGCCCTACCCGCTCAGACCCGGCGTCATCCCACGCGGCCCCATCCCCCCCCGCCCCATCCCAGTCGGCCCCGGCTGGGCGAGAGCGTTTCGGGATGCCCGTCGAGGGGGAACGTCGTAGGATGAGCGTCGCCGTTCCGTCGTCGACCCGGCCGGTTCCGGGGGCGCCCCGGGTGCCGCTGCTGCTGCTCGGCACCGCGATCTGGCTGGCGTCCGAGTCGCTGTTCTTCGGCGCCCTCCTCGGCGCCCTCTTCACCCTGCGGGCCCGGGCCACCGGTCCCTTCCCCCCGGCAGGAGCCGAGCTCGACACCGTCCAGACCGGACTGGCGACCCTGGTGCTGATCGCCTCCAGCGGCACCGTCCACCTCGCCGTCGCCCGCCTCCGGGCCGGTGACCGAGCCGGCTTCCGCCGCTTCGAGCTGGTCACCGCCGCCCTCGGCGCCGTCTTCCTGGCGGCCCAGGCGGTGGAGTGGAGCCGGCTCGACTTCGGCGTCTCGGACCACGCCTTCGGCTCCGCCTTCTACCTCACCACCGGGTTTCACGGGCTCCACCTGCTGGGCGGGATCGTGGCCCTCGCCCTCCTGGCCGGGCGCTCGACCCGTCCCGCCTTCGGCCCGGCCCACCTCCCGGGGGCCGAGATGGTCTCGCTCTACTGGCACTTCGTCGACGTCGTATGGCTGGCCGTCTTCGCCTCGTTCTACCTCGTCGCCTGATCGCCGCGGCGCTGGTGCCGCTGCTGACGGCGGCCGGGGTGGCGGTGGCTCTGTTGTGGGACGGACCGGCGGCCGGTGACGAGGCTGGCGGCGCCCCGTGGCCGCAGCAGGTGCCGGTGGAGGATCTGGTGGCCCAGGGCCGGGCGCTGTACCAGGTGGGATGCGTGTCGTGCCACGGGGTCGACGGTCGGGGGGTGGAGGAGCGGGGCCCGAGCCTGGAGGAGGCGGGCCCGGCGTCGACCGACTTCTACCTGTCATCCGGCCGGATGCCGGCGGCCAGCGGCGCCGGCCAGCCGAGCCGAAAGGAGCCGGTGTTCGACGCCGATCAGCGGGCCGCCCTCGTGGCCTACGTCTCGACGCTGGGCGACGGCCCCGCCATCCCCGACGTCGACCCGGCCCGGGGCGACCTCCCCCTCGGCCAGCAGCTCTACACCGCCAACTGCGCCGCCTGCCACAACTCGGCCGGCTCCGGCGGTGCCCTGGGCCAGGCCATCTACGCCCCCGCCCTCCAGCCCGCCACCGCCCTCCAGGTGGCCGAGGCGGTGCGGGTGGGGCCGGGCGCCATGCCCGGGTTCAACGAGGAGCAACTCGACCAGCACCAGCTCGACTCGGTGGTCCTCTACGTCACCCACCTCCAGGATCCGGTGGACCGGGGCGGGTTCCCCCTGGGCCGGGTCGGCCCCGTGCCTGAGGGCCTGGTGGCCTGGGTGGTGGGCCTGGGCCTGATCGTGCTGGCCATCCGCTGGATCGGCACCGCCGATCCCGTGTCCCTCGATCCGCCGATCGACGGCACAGGCACAGGCACCGCGACCGGCACCGGCACCGCGACCGGCTCGGCAGCAGCGACCGACGGCCACGACGAGCAAGGGAGCAGCCCGTGATCAGCTACCGGGGGATCGGGCTGGCGTTCGCCGCCAGCGGCCTGGCCGGCCTCGGCCTCACCGTGGTCTACGTCGGGGGCGGCCAACCCCAGTGGGAAGGGGCCCTGCTCATGGTGGCCCTGGGCGGCATCGGGGTCGGCCTCATCGCCTGGGCCAAGCAGCTCTACGGCGACAGCGAGGAGACCGACCAGCGCCCTGTGCTGCCCTCGGCCTACGAGCCACGGGTCGACTTCCGCACCAGCCTGGAACGGTCCGAGGTGTTCAGCCGCCGCCGGGGCCTCACCGGACTCCTGGCCTTCGCCGGCGGCTCCCTGGCCCTGGCCGCCCTGTTCCCGCTGCGCAGCCTCGGCCCGTCGCCCGGCGGAGCGCTGCGACGCACCGCCTGGCGGCGGGGCAGTCGCCTCGTCACCGAGGGCGGCCAGCCCCTGCGGGCCGACTCGCTCAACCGGGGTGGCATCGTCACCGTGTTCCCCGAAGGCGTCGAGGCCCGAGAAGACGCCGCCACCCTGGTGATCAGCATCGACCCGGCCCAGCTGGCCGAGGGGGCCAACGCCGACTGGGTGGCCGACGGCAACATCGCCTACTCGAAGATCTGCACCCACGTCGGTTGTCCCGTCGGCCTCTACCGGGAGTCCGAGCACTCGCTGCTGTGCCCCTGCCATCAGAGCACGTTCGACGTGCTCGACGGGGCCCGGGTGGTCTTCGGCCCCGCACCCCGGCCTCTGCCCCAGCTCCCCCTCGGCACCGACGACGAGGGCTACCTGATCGCCCTGGGCGACTACCCCGAACCGGTCGGCCCCACGTTCTGGAATCGAGGTCGTTGACGTGGTCCTCCGTCTCCTGCGCTGGTTCGACGACCGGGTGGGCGGCGCCCGCTTCGGGCGCCAGGCCCTCGACCGGATCTTCCCCGACCACTGGTCGTTCATGCTGGGCGAGGTGGCGCTGTACTGCTTCATCTCGCTCGTGATCACCGGCACCTACCTCACGTTCTTCTTCGAGCCCTCGGTGCGGGAGGTCACCTACGACGGGAGCTACGCCCCCCTCCAGGGGGTGGAGATGTCGGCCGCCTACCGCTCGGCCCTCGACATCAGCTTCGAGCACCGGGCCGGCCTCGTCATGCGCCAGATGCACCACTGGTCGGCCCTCATCTTCCTGGCCTCGATGACCGTGCACCTGGGCCGGGTGTTCTTCACCGGCGCCTACCGCCGGCCCCGGGAGCTGAACTGGCTGATCGGGGTCACGCTGCTGGTGGCGTCGATCGCCAACGGGTTCCTCGGCTACTCCCTCCTCGACGACCTCCTGTCGGGCACCGGCCTGCGGGTGGCGTACGCCATCACCCTGTCGATCCCGCTCCTCGGGCCGGACCTGGCCTTCGGCCTGTTCGGGGGCGAGTTCCCGGCCGAGAGCATCATCCCCCGCTTCTACACCCTGCACGTGCTGATCCTGCCGGCCGTGATCGCCGCCCTGCTGACGGCCCACCTGGCCCTGGTGTGGCGGCAGAAGCACACCCAGTTCCCGGGGCCTGGCCGCAGCGAGGACAACATCGTGGGCAGCCGGCTGTGGCCGGCCTACGCCGCCAAGTCGGTCGGCCTGTTCTTCCTCGTGATGGCCGTCCTGGCCGGGCTCGGCGGCCTGGCCCAGATCAACCCCGTCTGGGTCTACGGCCCGTTCCGCTCGGGCCTGGCCGTCACCGCCGTGACCTCGGCGTCGCAGCCCGACTGGTACATGGGCTGGCTCGACGGAGCCCTGCGGCTGTGGCCCGACTGGGAGCCGACGGTGGCCGGCTACGCCCTGCCCAACCCGTTCCTGCCCGCGGTGGTGTTCCCCGGCCTGTTCTTCACCCTGCTCTACCTGTGGCCCTTCCTCGAGGCCCGGTTCGTCACGAACGACCGCCGGCCCCACAACCTGCTCGACCGGGCCCGCGACGCCCCCACCCGGGCCGGCGTCGGCGCCGCCGTGGGGGCCGTCTACGGGGTGCTGTTCCTCGCCGGCAGCAACGACGTCACCGCCGGCGCCCTCAACATCGCCCCCGAGACCCTGACCACGCTGTACCGGGTGCTGGTGTTCGTGGCGCCGGCGGTCGCCTTCACCCTCACCAGGCGGATCTG
>Ga0268299_1002899_pt1 | contig 17950 bp, 14 predicted proteins | sample NOBtaG_FD_193484 | JGI IMG/M metagenome (GOLD analysis project Ga0268299, IMG submission 193484) | Activated sludge microbial communities from bioreactor in Nijmegen, Gelderland, Netherland - NOB reactor | ecosystem: Engineered > Bioreactor > Aerobic > Activated sludge | place: Netherlands...
CGGCGGCCGAGATCAGCACGGTGGCGAGGAGCGACGGGTCGAGGAGCGAGTCGGTGCCGCCGGTGGTGTCCGGGGCCCCGGTGGTGGAGCTCCCGGCCGCGGTGTCCGGGGCGGCGGTGGGGTTGGGGGCGGTCGGGTCGGTGCCGGCCGGCGATGGCACCGCCACGCCCACCGCCGTGCCCTCGGCGTCGGTGCCGCCACCGCCCCTGGTCAGGGCCCACGCGCCGACGACCACCGCCAGCAGGCCTGCCGCCACCGCCGCGGCGACCAGGGGCCGGCGGCGGCCAGCCGCCGAGGTGTCGGCGGGAACGGTGGGGGTCTGGTTGCCCGGCGCCGCGCTCACCGGGCCAGACGATAGCGGTCGGGTCGGTGGGGCGGGCTGCGGCCGGCGGCTCAAACCCGGGCGTCGCCGGCCGACGGGACCGCATGGCACCAGGCTCCAACCGGTCACGGCCCAGCGCCTCCCGCTCCCGCTGGCGCCGGGTGTCCGCTCTCGGCGCCGGGGTGGTGCTGGTGGCCGTCACCGTGGCCGCCACCGCCGTGGCCGCCGTCACCCTGGGCGGCATGCACATCGGCGGGTTCGGGCCCGACGAGCTGGCGTCGGTGCTGGGCCAGAACGGCGACAGCAGCGCGGTGGTCACCGGGGCCGACACCACCTCCACCACCGGCCGGGTGGCGGCCACCACCGGCGCCACCGTGGCGGCTCCGGCCGAGCTGGCCTTCGATGGGCAGGCCGGGGAGGCGTCGTCCGTTCCCGCCTCCACCACCCCGGCCCCGGACACCACCGCCGGCGCCGCCACCGTCCCCACCTCGGGGGCGAAGGGCCCGGCCACCACCGCGGCCGCCGGCCCCTCCACGGTGGATCCCGATGCCGTGTATCAGGGCCTCGTGGGCCGTCTCGGGCTCGACGAACCGGTGGCCACCCCGGTGGCGCCCGCTCCCACCGCGGCGCCCGGCGTGCAGCCGCTCACCGGCCTGCCCGGCCCGGTGCCCGAGCGTCCGGCGGTGGTGGTCAAGATCGACAACTCGCCCAAGGCCCGACCCCAGGTGGGCCTGGAGCAGGCCGACATCGTGGTGGAGGAGGAGGTGGAGGGCGGGGTGACCCGTCTGGCCGCCGTGTTCCACAGCCTCGGTGGGGTGGTGGGCCCCGTTCGGTCGGGCCGCACCACCGACATCCCGGTGCTCGACGGCCTGGGTTCGCCCCTGCTCGTCTACTCCGGCGCCAACCAGGTGACCGACGCCCTGCTCCTGCGCCAGCCGGGGGTGCAGAACCGCAGCGCCGAGCGGACCTCGGGCTACTGGCGCGAACGGTCCCGCAAGGCGCCGTCGAACCTGTTCACCGACCTGTCGGCCCAGTGGGCCTCGGCCGCCGGCGGGCAGCCCCCGGCCCAGTTCGCCTACCGGGCCGGCGGCCAGGCCCCGGTCGGGGGCCAGCCGGCCACCGGCTTCACGGTGTCCTACCGGGCCAACCGGGTGTCGTGGGCCTGGAACGGTGAGCTGTGGACCCGCAGCCAGGGCGGCGCCCCCCACGTGGTGGCGGCCGGCGGGCAGTTGGCGGTGGCCAACGTGGTGGTGGTGGAGACGGCCAAGCTCGACACCGGCATGGTCGACACCTCGGGCGCCCGGGTGCCCGAGTTCGTCTTCGTGGGCGCCGGACCGGCCACGGTGTTCACCGGCGGCCAGCGGATCGCCGCCACCTGGACCCGCCCCACCCTGCGCAGCGCCGTCACCCTCACCGCCGCCGACGGCTCCGTGGTCGGCCTCACCCCCGGGCGCACCTGGGTCCAGGTGGTCGAAGCCGGCGCCGGCCAACTCCGCTGAGCCCCCGGCAGGGCCGCCACCGGGCCACCCGGCCACCCGGCCACCCGGCCACCCGGCCGAACGGCTCGGGCCGAACTGCGCGACGGAAACCGCGCCCCGCCACCGATCTGCGTCACCTTTTCGACGATTTCCGGGGGTTTCGCGACAAAGTTCGCCGGCGGGGCGCGGTTTCCGTCGCACGGTTGGGAGGGGGAAGGGGGCTTGATTCGGGGCGGTGTCGGCCGATGGGAGGCCATGAACCTGCCCCGCCCCCACCTGGGTCGGCTCACCGTCGCCGCCGCGTTCGCCATCGCCCTCCCGGTGGCCGCGGCGGCATGGGCTCAGGCCGGCTCGTCGGCACCGAACGACGGCGACCGCCGGACCGCCTTTCCCGCCGCCCTGGCCCACGCCGTCTCGGTGGCCACGACGCCCACCACCACCCCCGCCCCCGCCGCCCCCTCGTCGAGCGCACCCCAGCCGCGGACGCTGGGCGACGACGCGGTGCTCGACGACCTGTGGCACCGGTGCGAGCAGGGGAGCGGCGCCGCCTGCGACCAGCTGTTCGAGCAGGCCCCGTTGAACAGCGACTACGAGTCGTTCGGGCTCAGCTGCGGCAACCGGCCCGACGTGCTGCGCTGCACCCAGGAGATGGATACGCCGTCCACCACGGTGCCGCCGCCCACCCTGCCGGCGCCGATGTCGGTGCCGTCCACCGTGCCGCCGCCGGTCACGCCCACCTCCACCACTGCGCCACCGGCGGCCCCCGCCCCCGCGCCGCAGACGCCGACGAGCGCAGCCGGCTGACCGGCTCCGCTCACCGGAGCCGGCAGCGGACCGGGAGGTGCTTGACGCCGCTCACGAAGTTGGTGGCCAGGTGCTCCACCGGGCCGGCCAGGGTGAGGTCGTCGACCCGGGCCGCCAGCTCGTCGAACAGCACGCGCACCTCGAGGCGGGCCAGGGCCTGGCCGATGCAGTAGTGCTCGCCGTGGCCGAAGGCCAGGTGAGGGTTCGGGGTGCGGTCGATGTCGAGCTCGTCGGGCCGCTCGAACACGGCGTCGTCCCGGTTGGCCGACGGGTAGAACAGGGCGAGGCGGTCGCCGGCGGCGATGGCGTGCCCACCCAGCTCGGTGTCGACGGCGGCGGTCCGGGCGAAGTGGACGACCACCGAGGTCCAGCGCAGCAGCTCCTCGGCCGCCACCGCCCACAACCCGGGGTCGGCCCACAGCCGGGCCCGCACCTCGGGCCGCTCGATCAGGGCGAGCAGCGATCCCGCCAGCACGTTGCGGGTGGTGTCGTGGCCGGCCACGGCCACGGCCACGAAGTACGACAGGAGCTCGAACTCGGGCATCGGCTCGCCGTCGATCCGGGCCTCCACCAGCACGGTGGCCAGGTCGTGGCGGGGGCAGCCGCGGCGGTCGGCGGCCATGGCGGTGAAGTAGCGCAGGAACTCGCCCGTCGCCCGGTTGATGGAAGCGGCGGCGTCGGGGCCGTCGCGGAACTCGGGGTCGGAGGCGGCCAGGACCAGGTTCGTCCAGCGCAGCACGTCGGCCTGGTCGGCCTCCGGGATGCCCAGCACCTCGCTGATCACGGCCAGCGGGTGCCAGGCCGCCACCGTCTCCACGAAGTCGAGGGTGACCGTCTCGCCCGGCCGGCCATGGCGGCCCAGCTCCCGGTCCAGGATGCGTCCGGCGATCCGGCGCACCGTCGGCTCCAGGGCCGCCACCGAGCGGGGTGTGAACGAGCCGACGGCGACCCGGCGGTAGGGCCGGTGCTCGGGCAGGTCCATGTGGACGATCGTTCGGGCTTCCTGTACCCGGCCCGACGAGTGGCGGGTCTTCACCTGGATCGTGGGCTGCTGGGTGTAGACCTCGGGCCGGCTCGACACCTCCCGGACCAGGGCGTGGCCGGTGACGGCCCAGTACGGCTCGTGGTTGGGGTGGTCGATCCGGCACACCGGGGCCTCGGCCCGGAGCCGGGCCCACTCGTCCCACGGATACCCCTGGGCGTAGCGGCGGGGGCCGAGGAGGTCGATCTCCCGGCCCGGCGGCGGGCCGGTCACGACCCGCCGGCGACCAGCGCCGCCCGATCGGCCGCGGTGGGCCCCTCCACCTTGTAGAGCCGCTCGGCGTTGGCCCACAGGATCCGGTGGCGCACGTCGTCGCTCTGGCCGGCCAACCCGCCGTCGATGCGGTCCCACACGTTGCCGTAGAGGCAGGTGGGGTGGGGGAAGTCGGTCTCGATCATGATCCGGTCGGCCCCGATGCAGTCGATGAGGCGCTGGGGGCCCACCTGCTCGAACCAGTAGCAGATCGACACCTGGCGGGCGAAGTACTCCGACGGCTTCAGCTCGAACTCGGGCCGGGCCCGGCGCACGTCGGCCTCCTCGAACTGGTGGTCGATCGCCTCCAGCAGGAACGGCACCCACCCGATCCCGCTCTCCACCGACACCACCTGGAGCCGGGGGAAGCGGGGCAGCACGCCCGACAGCAGCAGGTCGCACAGGTGGAACCCGTTGCCCAGGAACAGGTTGGTCGACACCCGGGCGTAGGCGGCGGGGAACCCGTAGGCGCGCACCCGCTCGGGCGAGAAGTCCTTCTCGAAGTCGCCCGAGCCGATGTGGAAGCTGATCGGCAGCTCCAGCTCCTCGGCCACCGCCCACAGGGGGTCCCAGTAGCGGTCGGCCAGGAACGGCTGGCCGAACGATTCGGGCTCACCGGTGAACAGGATGCCCCGATGGCCGAGCTCGTGGCCCCGGCGCACCTCGGCCACCGTGGCCTCGACGTCCCAGAACGGGGTGGCGGTCACCGGCAGCAGGCGGCGGGGGTCGGCCGAGGCCCACTCGGTCTGGAAGTCGTTGTACGCCTGCACGCAGGTGAGCATCAGCTCGGGGTCCTTGAGCCGCAGGAAGCCCTGGCTGCCGAACCCGCCCACGTTGGGGTACAGCACCATGGCCCAGATGCCTTCGGAGTCCATGTAGCGCAGGCGCTCGGCGGCGTCGTGGGCCGCCGGGTGGAGCTGGTCGATCGTCATCGGCCCGCCCTCCGACAGAGGCTCGGTCCAGCCGGCCACGGCGGTGAAGCCCACCGAGGCGATCCGGTTGCCCTGGAGGTACCAGGACTGGCGGCCCCGGCGGTCGGTGTCGACGTAGGGCACGAGGTCCCGCATGCGGGCCGGCACCCGCGAGGTCCACAGGTCGGGCGGTTCGGTGACGTGGGTGTCGACGTCGATGATCCGGTAGTCGGTGACAGCGGGTGCAACCATGGTCAACCCTAGATCACCTGCCCGCCTACAAGCTCGGCCATCTCTTTTCCGTCGTAGGGCGGCGGCGTTCGCCCGGCTTGGGGCCGAGCGCCCAGCGGCGGCGCCAGGCGCCGACCTCGGGCCCGCTCAGCTCGGCCGTGGCCTTTCGGGCGGCGTTGCGCCGGGCCTCCCACCAACCCTGGGAGAACTCGTCGGCCAGGATGTCGATCTGGGCCTGGATCCGGGTGGCGAAGTCGCGCACGTCCTCGCCCTCGCCGATCTTCATCGGGCGCCCGAACACGACGGCCGTGGAGGACCGGCTGGGCCAGTTCTGCCCCTTGGGCAGCACCCGGCCGGTGCCGTCGATGTAGACCGGCACGACCGGGGCACCCGTGCGCTGGCTCACGAACGCCGCCCCCGGGCGGTGGGGCCGTCCCCAGCCGTCGGGGCTTCGGCCGCCCTCGGGGAAGATCAGCAGGTTGCGGCCCTTGTCGATCATCTTCACCGTGTTGGCGATCGACAGTTTCGACAGCCGTTGGCGCTCGATGGGGATGGCCCCGATGAACAGGGCCGACGCCGCCGCCACCAGCCGGTTGGGGAAGAAGTAGTCGGCCCCCGCCGCGATCACCAGGTTGCGCCGCAGGTGGGCCGGGATGGTGGCCAGCAGCAGGGTGGTATCGGCGTGGCTGTGGTGGTTGGCGGCGAACAGCACCGGACCCTCGACGTCGTCGAGCCGGTCCGCCCCCACCACCTTGGGCGAGCCGTAGATCGTGATGGCGGGCTTCATGAAGCCCCACACGCCGGCCCGCCGCACCACCTTGGCCGCCGGGGAGTGGGCCCACTCGATGTCGTAGTAGACGCCGGTGGTGGACGGCTTCTCCCGCCTGTCCACCCCCCTGGGGGCGGTGGGCGGCTCGGTCACGAAGCGGATCCAGCGCAGCACGGACACGGTGATTGCCCTCCTTCCCGCTCAGCTCACGTCGGCCATGAGGATCGGCGGGTTGTGGAGATGGGTGACGGTGGGCTTGGGGCCCACCACGTCGCTCGCCATCTCCAACGCGTCCTGCAGGGTCGACGCCGGCTTGAACCCGAGGCGGCGAACGGCCCGGGGGTCGCCGCCCACCACGATGATCTGGCCCAGGTACTCCATGGCGTGCGAGCCCCAGTACCACATGTAGAAGGGGTGGACGCCGTGGTAGGCGTAGCTCGTGCGGTACAGGTGCCGGTACCAGTCGTCCTCGGCGAACTGCTTTTCGTACTTCTGCTCGATCTCCACCGGGTCGGTGGTGTCGGCCAGCACCTGCTCGAAGAAGTCGATGTAGCTCGGGTGGTGCACCGGGTGGAACTCCCACGGGGTGGGGTGGCTCATGATCAGCACCCCGCCCTCCCGCACCACGGGCTTGCCCCGGTACAGGTTGAAGAAGTAGCCGAGCCCCTGCACCATCACCAGGATCGGGTTCATGATCGAGTTGACGTTGTAGGGGCACAGGTAGGGCAGGCCCATCGTCACGATGTCGGTCTGGCCCTCCACCGGCACCAGGTGCTGGCGGTAGACCATCTCGGTGGTCTTGCGGTGGACGGCCTCCACCTCGCCGGCCTGCACCGAGGTCAGCTCGTAGGGGGCCCGCCAGGCGTGGAAGAACCGGCGCCGGGCCGGGCCCGACATGGCCTTGAGCCCGCCCTGCATGGCGGCGAAGGCGGCCCGGTCCTTGAGCGACCACTCCCACTCCCGCTTCTGCAGCATGGCCAGGGGCCCGTCGTGGCCGAAGGTGTTGGTGTTGAGCGTGGTCTCGATCTGGAAGATGCGGGGCCCGTGGTGCTTGATGATCTTGCCTTGCCGCCAGTTCGAGCGGTGCAGCTCGCTGGCGTTCTGGTCCATGAACGAGCGCGACTGGCGCATGGTGGCCACGTTGTGGTGGGCACGTACCCCGGCGTAGCCCGACAGCCCGGTGGCCGTGCTCTTCCAGCCGCCGTCCATCGACACCAGGTTGATGTTGACGTAGACCACGAGGTCCGACTCGGCCGCCCGCTTGCTCATCTGCACCGACTCGCCATGGTCGGTGGTGCCCAGGATCACCATCCCGTCGGGGTCCTCGGCATCGTGGTTGTAGAGCAGGCCGTGGGGGGCGAAGGCCTCGTACACCCGGTCGCCCACGGCGTGGCGCAGCTCGGCCTCCGTCATCCGCCGGTGCAGGGCCAGGGCGGCGATGATGTGGACGTCGTCCACCCCGGCCTCGGCCGCCAGGTCGAGCACGGCCTCGATGACCCGTTGCCGCACGTCGGGGCGCTGCATCGGCGGCAGGGGGAGCGACAGGTCGTCGAAGGCGATCGTGAGCTTCATCCCGGGCCGCAGCAGGGCGGGCAGGGGATCGTCGTCGATCGGCTCCAGCAGCGCCCGGCGGATGGCCTCGTCGGGGTCGGGCAGGCCCGCCAGGGGCTCGGACGGGTAGATCACCCGGCTGCGGCCCACCGGCAGGCGCTCCAGGCGGAACCCCTCGCCGTGGTGGAACAGGATCGGTGGGGTCGACCGGTCGACGTCGAGGACGAAGCCGGGGCGGGGCCGGGGGCGTGCCGTCTTGCTCACTGGGGTGCTCTCTTCTCGGACGGTCGGCAGGGTGGGGCGGGGATCATTTGCGGCTCCGGCGGCGGGAGGGCAGGGGCCCGAAGGGGAGCAGCTTGTCGGTGCCGCCGGGGGCCTTGGCCCAGCTCTCGATCAGCCAACCCCGCTTGATGGCCAGCGACGCCAGCCTCGTCTCGGGGTTCACGGCCACCGGGAAGCCGACGGCGTCGAGCAGGGGCAGGTCCGACGAGGAGTCGGCGTAGGCGACGGACTCGGACAGGTCGAAGCCGTTGGCCTCGGCGTAGTCGCGCAGGGCCTGGGCCCGCACCTCGCCGGTGGGGGGCACGTTGAGCAGCTCCCCGGTGTAACGGCCGCCGGTCTGGGACATCTCGGCGCAGATCACGTCGTCGAACAGGGGGCCGAGCGGCTTGACCACGATGTCGAGGGCGCCCGTGATCAGCAGGGTCTTGTGGCCCAGGCGGCGGTGCTCGCGGATGCGGCGCAGGGCCGCCGGGTAGGCCTTGGTGAGGATGTGGTCGGCCAGCAGGCCGGGCCCCAGGCGCTCCATCTCGGCCACCGACGCGCCGTCGTAGCGGCGGTAGAAGTGGCGGAGGAAGTCGGTCCGGTCCCGCCGGTCGAGGGCCAGCAGAGCCGGAGCTTCCAGCACGGTTCGGGCCGTGAACAGCGCCCGCTCCCGGGGCGGGAGGCGGCGGGTGGCGAGCCAGGCGTAGCTGAACACCACGTTGGAGGCGATGATCGTGTTCTCCAGGTCGAACGCCACCAGCTGGCGGCGGGGGTCGAGCACCCGTTCCCGGAGCCGCTTGGTCCGGGCGTCGGGGTCCGACGCCTCGCTGCGGGTCTTGACCCGGGCGTGCTCCACCACAGAGGGCAGGTGGACCTGGGTGACGTAGCGGTCCCAGTCGATCACGGCCGGGTCGCAGCCGAAGGCGGTGGCGTCGTCGGCCGGCAGGCCCTCCTGCAGGGCCACCAGCCGGTCGACCCCGTACAGGGCCTCGCACTCGGCGTAGGAGCCGTAGATCCGGACGTAGTCGAGCGCCCGCTCCACCTGCTCCCGGTTCTCCTCCAGCTGGGCGTTGAACAGGGCCTGGCGGCCCCGCAGCGGCAGGCGCTTGAGGCCCTTGTCGGCCAGGTCGAGGTTGCGCTGGACCCGGGCCAGCTGGCGCTCCACGGCCCCCCGGCCGGGGAACGACCACTCGGGCACCGAGATCGGCTGGCCCTTCTCGTCGTACAGGGGATGGTCGCCGAACCAGGTGCTGGTCAGGTCGACCAGGCGCCGGTACCGGAGCGGGTTGCGGGTGCCGGAGGCGACCTGGGTGACGCCCACCGAGCCGTCGGGCTCCGGCCCCTTGGCCGCCACGTTGACGATGGCCGCCACCACCAGGTCCACCGGGATGACGTCGATCACGCCCTCGGGTACGCCGGGGAACTCCTTGAGCAGACCCCGGGCGTAGCTGATGATGATGGGCTCGGCCATGCGGAAGCCCTTGATCCAGCCCGGGTAGGGCTCGGCCCAGCTCGATTCGATGATCGAGGGCCGAACGATCGACACCGGCACCTCGCCCCGGCTCTCCACCAGGGCCCGTTCGGCCAGGGCCTTGGTGTAGGCGTAGGCGTCGGGCCAGCCGAGCGAGGCGGCCCGGGCCCGGCCCGCCTCGATCAGCTGCTCGTCGACCCAGCGCTGGCGGAGCTGCTCGGTCTTCGCCGCCAGGAGGGGCGTGCCGGCGGCCCCCAGGTCCTGGCGGGCCTGACGACGGAACTGGGTGAGGCGGTCGGCGTCGCGGCTCTGGGCGTCGAAGTCTCCCTTGGCCCGCCGGGCCGCCTGCACCTCGGCCCGCCAGTCGATCTCGATGTGGAACGGGCTGTCGGTGAGGAGCTGCTCGGGGGCGCTGCCCCGCCGGTTGCCGGCCACGTAGCACGTCGACACGGCCACCAGGTGGGGGTTGGCGTCGAGCGATTGCAGGGTCTGCACGATGCGGGTGGGGCCGAGCAGGTTGACCTCGACCGCCTGGTCGATGGGGGCGTCGAAGCTCACCGTGGCCGCCGAGTGCATCACCACGTCGCAGCCGGCGATGATCTCCCGGCCTTCGGGGTCGAGGCCGAGGCCGTCGGAGCTGATGTCGCCGGCGATCACCGTCACCCGGCGGTCGATCTCGGCCCAGAAGGCGTCCTTGCCCCGGTCGGCCAGGAGCCGGTTGAAGGCATCGTTGCGGAAGATCTCACGGCGGGCCCGCTCGGCCGGGCTCGACCGCTTGCCCGGCCGCACCAGCAGCACCAGCTCGCACTCGGGCACGGAGCGGATCAACCGCTCCACCAGGGCCGTGCCGAGGAAACCGGTGCTCCCGGTGATGGCGATCCGCTGGCCCGCCAGCTGCTCGGCGATCATCGCCGGACGGCCAGGGGGGCCGGGTTCTTCTGGGCTGGGGTCATCGTGGTCACGAGGCGAATCCCTTTCACTGCCCGGGCGAGCGTACCGACCATCCGGCGATTCCCTACCATTTGGTAAGTGAGCGCAGGGACGACCAAGCATAGGGTGGTCGAGGTGGCGACGGTCGCCTTCGCCGACCGCGGCGTGGCGGGGTCTTCGCTCGACGACCTGGCCCGCCAGGTGGGGATGACCAAGCAGGCCATCCTCTACCACTTCGGTTCCAAGGACGGCCTGGTCACGGCGGTGCTGGAGCAGGGGGCGCGGGACCTGATCGACGTGCTGGCGGCGGCCGGGGCGCCGGGGGCGGCCGGCTGGGACCGGGTGGAGGCCACGGTGCGGGCGGCGTTCGGCCTGGCGGTGCGGAGGCCTGAGCTGGTGGGCCTGCTGCGGGAGCTGGGCCGGTTGGCGCCGGAGCGGACGGGCCCGGTGTTGTCGCTGCTGCAGCCGATGATCGACGACGCCGTGGCCGCCCTCCAGGCCGGGATGGACGCCGGCCGCCTCCGTCGCTCCGACCCCCGTCTGGTCCTCGTGTCGGTCTACGCCATCGTCACCGGGGTGGTGGCCGACACCGGCGTGCTGCGGGCGGTGGGCCTCGAGCTGAACCTGAAGCTCGCCGTGGAGCTGCGCGGGGCGGTGCTCGCCTTCCTCCGGGCCGCCCTGCTGTCGGAGTGAGGGCTGGTGGCGTGAGCGGGGCGGCCGGCCCGGGTAGGCCCCGGGGGTGCGCGGGTTTCGCCACCGGGGGTGATTAGCGTTGAGCGCCGTGCAGCTCCCACGTCGTGCCACAGCTCTGGCCCACCTGGTCCTACCGGCCGCGCTCCTCGCCCTGGGCGTGGCGGCGACGCCGGCCGGGGCCCAGGGCGCCGACCCGGCCAGCTGCGACGCCGTGGTGGCCGACACCAGCGGCGAGCTCGACCTGGCGGCGATCGAGCGGGCGGCGGAGGCCGAGGCCCGGGCCACGGTGGTGGTGCGGGGCTTCGACTCGGTGCCCAACGGCGACCTCATCTCGGTGATCGATGATCTGGTGGCCACGTGCTTCAGCGATGCCGGGGGCGTGATCCAGCCCACCGACCTGGCCCTGATCTCGTTCTCGGTGGAGGACCGGCAGAGCGACGTGCTGCTGGGCCGGGCCCTGCCTCCCGATCCGGCGTCGGCCGATGTGCGCGACGCCATGGGCGACCGGTTCCGCCAGGGCGACTTCACCGGGGGCGTGGAGGACGCCATCGCCGAGCTGACCAATCAGATCAACGCCGAGAGCCCGGCCCTGCCGGCCGACGACAGCTCCACCGGCTCCGGCTCCGGAGCCGGTGATGCGGCCACCGCCACCGACGGCGACGACACGTCGTCGGGCGGCAACGGGGCCCTGTTGGCCGGCGGCGTGTTGGGCGGGGCAGCCGTGCTCGGGGCCGGCACCGCCACCGGCGTGCTCGTGCGCCGTCGCCGCCGGCTCAACGACCAGCGCCGGGCCGTGGCCGCTGCCCTGGTGGAGCCGAGGAGCCGGGTCGGTGTGCTCAGGGAGCGGAGCCAGCGGGTGGAGGCCCAGGCCGACCTGTGGGCCCGCACGTCGGCCGGCCGGACCCTCGACGTGCTCGAGGACCAGCGGCGCCGGGCCCGCTCGGCCCTGGCCGACACCGAGCGGGGGGCCGCCCTGCTCAGCCAGGCCACGCCCCAGGGGGTGGACGCAGCCACCGCCGTCCAGCTGGCCGACGCCCGTGAGCGGCTGGGGACGTTGGGCACCTACCTGGAGGCCAACCAGCAGGCGCTCGACGCCCTGGTGGCGCTGGGAGCCCGGCTCGACCATCTGCGGGTGGCGCTGCCCGAGAAGCGGGCGCTGCTCACCGCTGAGCTGGGCGATGCCCAGGTGCTGGCCGACCAGCGGCGGGGCGAGGGCTGGAAGGTCGACGAGCCGGCGGCCGCCCTGGCCGACGTGGCGGCGACGTTGAACGCCCTCGATCTCGACGACCTGACGTTGGACCTGCTGTCGCTGTCGGAGCGTATCGAGGCGGCCGAAGCCACCCTGTTCGCCGCCACCCACGACCTGCGCAGCCTGCCCGACCGTGCCGGCTCCATCGCCGAGTGGCACCGGGAGCAGCAGGTGGCAGCGGCCATGGAGGAGCAGCGGGCCGATCAGGCGGCGGCCCGGCTGGCCCAGATCGGCCCGCTCCACGCCACCGAGAGCTGGGAGTGGGCGGCCCACCACCCCGACGAGGCCCTGGCCCGACTGCGGGCGGCGGCCGAGAAGGCCGAGGCGGCGGGAGCGCTGGCCGGCGACCAGCAGCGCTTCGACGACGCCGGGCGGGGGATGGAGGCCGCCGGGCTGGAGCTGATGGCGGCCGATGAGCTGTTGGACCAGATCGAGGACCTGCTGGTGGACCTGGAACGGGCCCGGGAGCAGGCCCCGGCCATGGTGGCGGAGTCCCGCCGGGTGGCCGGCGAGCTGGCCCGCTACGTGCAGCAGTTCGCCGCCGACCTCGGGCCCGACGTGACCGCCAGCCCGGCCCGGGTCGACGCCGCCATCGAGGGGCTGGAGGCCGAGCTGGCCGGGGCCCGCCCCAACCACTTGCGGGTGGCCCAGACGGCCGATCGGATGAACCGGGAGATCGACGGGCTGCTGGCGACGGCCCGCCAGCAGCACGAGCGCATGGAGGCCCTGCGGCGCCAGGCCGAGCGGGAGGTGGCCCGGGCCCAGGGGGCGATCAGCCGGGCCCGCCAGGCCGTCGGATGGCAGATCTTCGGCGGGAGCGACGGCGACGAGCTCGATCGCCTGGAACGGCGGCTGGCCGAGCTGCCGGCTGATCCCGAGGCCCGGTTCCACGAGGCCGACGCCATCGCGGACGCCGCCTTGGCGGTGCAGGAGCGGGCCATCGCTCGCCGCCGGCGCCAGAGCAACTGGATCGTGGTGGGGCCCACCACCGGCGGCTGGGGCAGCTCGGGCGGCCACCACAGCGCCGGTGGCGGCCGCTCGTTCGGCGGTGGCGGCCTCGGCGGCCGGTCGTTCGGTGGGGGCGGCCTCGGCGGCCGTTCCTTCGGTGGCGGCCGCTCCAGCGGCGGCTGGTGAGCCCGAACCACTGATCTGGAATCCCTGCCCGTCACCGGTGACGGCCGAGGACACCAGATCCTGATCTCGCTCGCAGACCGCCTAGTGGGTCGTGACGCGCTTGGCTGAGCGGCGGTCGTGGCGTTCGATGGCCAGATCCACCAGGCGGTCGATGAGCTTGGCGTAGGGCAGGCCCGACGCCTCCCACATCTTGGGGTACATCGAGATCGGGGTGAACCCGGGGATCGTGTTCACCTCGTTGAGCAGCGGACCCCGACCGTTCTCCTCGTAGAAGAAGTCGACCCGGGCCATCCCCTCGATCCGCAACGCCCGGTAGACGGTGGCGGCCATGGCCTGCAGCTCCTCGGTGACCCCGGGCGGGAGCTGGGCCGGGATGATCAGCTGGGCGTTGCCGTCGAGGTACTTGTCTTCGTAGTCGTAGAACTCGGCGCCGGCCACGATCTCGCCCGGCACCGACACCTCCGGTTCCAGGTTCCCCAGCACCGACAGCTCGATCTCCCGCCCCCGGATCGCCTCTTCGATCACCACCAGCTCGTCGTAGACGAGCGCCTTGTGGATGGCGACCGCCAGCTCGGTCTCGGTGGTGGCCTTGCTCACCCCCACCGAGGAGCCCATGTTGGCCGGTTTCACGAACACCGGCAGGCCGAGCTGGTCTGCCACCTCCTTCATCACCGCCTTGGGGTCGGCGGCGATGTCGTGCTCCCGGAACGCCAGCCACCGGGCCTGGGGGATGCCGTGGGCGGCGGCCACCGTCTTGGCCATCGCTTTGTCCATGGCCAGGGCCGAGCCCAGCACCCCGGCACCGACGTAGGGGACGTTGGCCAGGTCGAGCAGGCCCTGGACGGTGCCGTCTTCGCCCATGGGGCCGTGGAGCAGGGGGAGCACGACGGTGCGGGCGGCCCGGGAAGGGGTGGCCACCAGCGCCGTGAGCTCGGTGGAGGGACCCGACGGGCTGAGGGCCGGGGGCAGGTTGCGGGCCCCCTGGGCCAGGGCGGCCATGGCCTCGTCGGCCCGCACGAAGACACCGTCCCGGGTGATGCCCACGGCCTCGATCTCGTACCGGGCCGGGTCGACCGCTGCCAGCACCTGGGCCGCGGTGGTGCACGACACGTCGTGCTCGGCCGACATGCCGCCGAACAGCACGATCAGCCGGATGGGTCCGCCCGCGGGCGGAACGGGGGCGGGGTAGGGCGACGACGGTGTGACCACGACCGCCAACAGTAATCGCAACCGCGCCCGGAATCGGCTACACCAGCCCAGGTGCACTTCCATGCCAGTGACCTCGCCCGCCGCCTTCAAGGGGAGCTGTCCGGACCCGACCGTGAGCTGGTGGGCGTGTCGATCGACAGCCGCACCGTCGCCCGCAACAACCTGTTCGTGCCTCTGGTGGCCGAGCGCGACGGCCACGCCTACGTGCCCGCCGCGCTGGCGGCGGGGGCCGGGGCCTACCTGAGCTCCAGCGGTCGAATCGAGGGCACCGGCCCCGACACGACGGCGATCCTGGTGCCCGATACCGCCGAGGCCCTGGCCGGCATCGGCCGGTTGGCCCGGGAGCGCCTGGAGGGCGGGGCGGTGGTGGGGGTCACCGGCAGCGTGGGCAAGACGTCGATGAAAGACCTGGCCCTCGCCGCCTGCAGCGGGGTGAAGGCCACCCACGCCAGCGAGAAGTCGTTCAACAACGAGCTGGGCGTCCCCCTCACCCTGGCCAACGCCCCCGAGGGCACCGAGGTGGCGATCGTGGAGATGGGAGCCCGGGGCAGGGGCCACATCGCCCTGCTGTGCGGGATCGCCCGGCCCACGGTGGGCATCGTCACCGCCGTGGCGCTGGCCCACTCCGAGCTGTTCGGCTCGATCGAGGGGGTGGCCGAGGCCAAGGGGGAGCTGGTGGAGGCGCTGCCGGCCGGCGGGGTGGCGGTGCTCAACGCCGAAGACGAGCGGGTGGCGGCCATGGCCGGGCGCACCGCCGCCCGGGTGGTCACCTACGGCCGAACCCGGGGCGACGTGCGGGCCACCGGGATCGTGCTCGACGAGCTGCTGCGGCCCCGGTTCACCATCGAGTGCGACGAGGGCCGGGCTGAGGTGGCCCTCGACGTGCGGGGGGCCCACATGGCGCTGAACGCCGCCGGGGCGGTGGCCACCGCGCTGGCGGTGGGGGTGCCGCTCGAGGCGGCGGCGGCCGGGTTGGCGGCGGCCCGCCTGTCTCCCTGGCGTATGGACGTGGTCCGCACCGCCGACGGCGTGGTGGTGGTGAACGACGCCTACAACGCCAACCCCACCTCGATGCGGGCGGCCCTGGAGGCGCTGGCCGCCCTGCCCCGGTCCGGTGGTGATCCCGCCGGTGGCGGCGGGCGTCGTGTGGCGGTGCTCGGCCTCATGGCCGAGCTGGGCCCGGAGGGTCCGGCCGAGCACGCCGCGGTGGCGGCCGAGGCGGCGCAGGCCGGGGTCACGGTGGTGGCGGTGGGGGCGCCGGCGTACGGGGGTGCCGCCGTCCACGTGCCCGACCGGGAGGCGGCGGCCGACGCCATCGGGCCCCTGGAGCCGGGCGACGCCGTGCTGATCAAGGGCAGCCGGGTGGCGGGCCTCGAGGTGCTGGCTGCCCAGCTCGTGGCCGCCCACGGTGGCCCGGCAGCGCCCTAGGTTCCATCATAGCCCTAGGGTCCATCATATGAATCGCTGATTTGATATGGTGGCGTCATGAATGGCGCCACCTACGCCTCAACGGTCATGAAGGTCACCGCCAGCGGTCAGATCTCGATTCCCGCCGACGTTCGCCGCCGTTGGCGGACAGACCGGGTGATCGTGATCGACACGTCGGAGGGGCTGGTCGTTCGCCCGTTCGATCCCGACCATGTTCGGTCTCTGCGGGGCAAGTACCGCCAGTGGGTGAACGAGACGACCGAGGAAGCACGTCGGGCCGCCCGGGCCGAGGAGGCAGAAGTGGAGGAACGCCGTGCTGGTGCTCGACGCGTACGCCCTTGAGGCGTTCCTGGTCGACGAGCCGGGTGCTGGAGCTGCGGTCGAGGCACTCGTCTTCAGCGGTGAGCAGCTCGTGGTCTCGGCCGTGAACCTGGCGGAGGTGGCCGACCGGATGCAGCGGGTGCACGGCTTGTCACGGACCGAGTTGGAGATCGACGTGCTGAGCATCGGTCTGACGATCAGCGACGTCGACGCCGGAGTCGCCTTCGACGCCGCCGCTCTGCGTGCGGCCCACCACCGGCGCCGGGGCCGGTCGGTCAGCATCGCCGACTGCTGCGCGGCAGCCCTGGCCCTGGACCGGGATGTCCCGTTGGTCACGAGCGACCCGGCCCTGCTGGAGCTGATGTGGAGCCAGGCCGGCGAGTTCATGGCCCTGCCGGACACCGAGGGTTCTGTCTGGAGCCCGCCGGAAGGGCCCCTCGGTCCGGGGCGGGTCGACCGATGACGGGGGCGACTGCGCCGGTGGTGCCGACGGGCTGGAGGCTGTGGCTGGCCGGGGCCCGGCCCCGCACCTGGCCGGCGGCGGTGGTGCCGGTGGCGGTGGGCACGGCGGCGGCCTCGGGCGTGGTGCCGATCATCTGGTGGCGGGCGGCGGCCGCCCTGCTCGTGTCGGTGGCCATCCAGGTGGCCACGAACCTGGTCAACGACTACGCCGACGGCACGCGGGGCACCGACCACGCCCGCGTCGGCCCGCTGCGTCTCGTCGGCTCCGGCCTCGTGCCGGCGCCCACGGTGAAGCGGGCGGCGATGTTGAGCTTCGGCGTGGCGGCGCTGGCCGGCGCCGCCCTGGCGTGGGCCGTGGGCCCCGAGCTGCTGGTGGTCGGGGCCGTCTCCATGGTGGCCGGCTGGGCCTACACGGGCGGACCCAAGCCCTACGGCTACCTGGGTCTGGGCGAGCTGTTCGTGTTCGTGTTCTTCGGGCTGGTGGCCACCGTGGGCACCACCTACGTCCAGACCGGGACCGTCACCGGTCTGTCGGTGACGGCGTCGGTGCCGGTGGGTCTGCTGTCGGTGGCCCTGCTCGTGATCAACAACCTGCGCGACATCCCCACCGATGCCAGGTCGGGCAAGCAGACCCTGGCCGTGCGGATGGGCGACGCCGCCACCCGTCGGCTCTACGTCGCCATCGTGGCCGTGGTCGGCCTCGGCGTGGTGGCCTGCGGGGTCAGCCGGTGGCCGGCCCTGGTCGGCCTGGCGGGCCTGGCCGCCGCCGTGGCCCCGGTGCGCACCGTGACCGGCGGGGCCACCGGCCCCCAGCTGATCCCGGTGCTGGGAGCCACCGGCAGGTTCCAGATGATCACCGGCGTGCTGCTGGCCGCGGGCCTGGCCGTCGGCGGCCAGCTCTGAGCCGCCGGGCGCCGAGGGCCCCGGCGCCCGGGATCAGGCGCCGCCGCCGAGGGTGATCGTGGCCGCCATCTGGTCCCACAGGTCCAGGTCCACGTACTGGGCCGTCGCGGTGAAGGTGGACGTGATCACCGAGTTGCCGTTGACCTGGTGGTACTGGCGGCCGGTGGCCTCCACGCCGGTGGCCGTGGTGAGCGTGTAGTCGACCACCAGGGTCTCGAGCCCGCCCACCAGGGCCCGGTTCTGGGCGTTCACCGTGCCGCCCACCGTCTGGAGCTGGGACGGCACGATCGACTGGATCGTGTCGAGGTCGGTGATGAACCCGCTGTCGTCGACGATGACGTTGGCCGTGGTGGTGAAGCCGCTGGCAGTGGTGGCGGCGTCCATGACCATGATGTTGATCTGGTCGAGCAGGTCGGGGGCGATCGAGTCTATGTAGGCGCTGGTCGACTGGTCCTGGATCGACTGCTCGAACGCCGCCCGCTGGGCCGGGTCGGTGACGAGGGGCTTGAGGTCCACCCAGCCGGCC
>Ga0268299_1002900_pt1 | contig 17942 bp, 10 predicted proteins | sample NOBtaG_FD_193484 | JGI IMG/M metagenome (GOLD analysis project Ga0268299, IMG submission 193484) | Activated sludge microbial communities from bioreactor in Nijmegen, Gelderland, Netherland - NOB reactor | ecosystem: Engineered > Bioreactor > Aerobic > Activated sludge | place: Netherlands...
TCGGCGGCGGGCGTCGAGGCTGGCCCAGGCGATGTGCGGCGTGATCACGCAGTTGCGCGCCGCCAGCAGCGGGTTGTCCGGCTGCAGCGGCTCGACCGAGACCACGTCGACAGCGGCGCCCGCCAGCCGACCCGCAGCGAGCGCGTCCGCCAGCGCCTGCTCGTCGACCAGGCCGCCGCGCGAGGTATTGATCAGGAACGCGCCCGGCTTCATCCCCGCCAACAGGTCGCGCCCGACGAAGCGTTGATTGGTGGCATCGAGCGGGCAGTGCAGACTGACGACGTCGGCCTGCGCGAAGATCTCCGCGATCTCCGCCCAGGCGAAGGGCGAGTAGGCCGGCGCCCCCGTGCGCGTCCGCGCGTGCGCCAGCACCCGCATGCCGAAGGCGTGGGCGATCTCTCCGACCCGGCGCCCGATGCGACCGAAGCCGACGATGCCGATCGTCCTGCCCGCCAACTCGATCGGCGTCTGCCGCCAGAAGCAGAAGTCGGGCGCGCGCGACCACTCTCCCGCATGCACCGCCGCATCGTGCTCGCCGGTGCGGTGGCAGAGTTCCAGCAGCAAGGCGAAGACGTGCTGCGCCACCCCCGCGGTGCCGTACTCGGGCACGTTCGAGACCGGGATGGCGCGCGCCCGCGCCGCCGCCACGTCGACCACGTTGTAGCCGGTCGCCAGCACCGCGATGAAGCGCAGACGCGGCAAGCGGGCGAGCGCGGCGGCGTCGAGCACGGTCTTGTTGGTCAGCACGATGTCGGCGTCGCGGGCGCGCTCGACGACCGCCTCCGGCGGAGTGCGATCGTAGACCGTCAGCTCGCCCAGGGCGGAGACGTCGCCCCAAGGATTGTCGCCCGGATTGAGAGTGTATCCGTCGAGACAGACGATCTTCACGGTTGCCATGGCGGAACTCCGCTGCGCTCGATCTGGTGCTGGTCGTGGGCCGGCAGCACGGTGAAGGCGTGCTGCTGCTGCAGCTCCCGCAGCCAGCGCCGCAACTCGCCCTGGCGACCCTCGTCCTCGGGCACGATCAGGGTGCGATAGAGGAGCGGCTTGGGCACGTCGTAAGCGATGCCGTCGGCGTGATTGACGATGTCGCCGGCGAAGGCGAAGCGGCGACGCGCGGCCCCCTCCCCGACCGTCGCGAGGACGATCTGACTGCCCGGTGTGTGACCACCGGCGGCGACCACCCGCACCCCCGGAAAGCCCTCCACCTCCTTCGAGGACAGGCCGCCGAGCCGCGCGAGCCGCAGGCAGCCGGCCTCTTCGAGCAGCCGGCGACCGCCGCGCGTGGTGTAGTTGGGACGCTCCATCTGCGCCTCGCTCATGAACACCGTCACCGGCTCGGCCAGGCCGCGACAGACGTCGGGCAGGCCGCCGACGTGGTCGGTGTGCAGGTGGCTGAAGATCGCGCCCCGCACGCGCGCGCGTCGATCGGCCAGGCGTTCCGCCACCGGGGTGTGCACCGTGATCGGCTCGCCTCCCGCCAGTTGCTCGATCGTCGCGCCGAACTCCGCCGCGCCGTCGCGCGTCATGCCGCTGTCGATCAGCAGGATGCGGCCGTCGCCCCACTCCAGCACGAACGCGGGGTGCGCCATGGTGTAGGGCTCGGTCGGCGCCGGGTCGCGGCCGGCATCGAGCACGCCGGCGCGCGGCATCGGCTGGCTGGCGGTGTTGATCCAGGAAACGCGCGTCGGTCCGGTCTCGGCCTCGAGAGCCGCGACCACCTCGCCGGCCGACGGTAGGGGCGTCCGCTCGCGCCGGATGGCGACGTGCGCCCAGACCAGCCCAGCCACCGCCAGCAGCAGCAGCAGCGCGCTCACCGCCCCGACCGCGGTTGCGATCCTCTTCACCATCAGCAGCCCTCGTTTCGTTCCGCCCCCGCTCGGGCACCGGAGACGGCGAACCCCGTACACAGCCCCCCGCCGCCACGTCAAGCGCTTCCAATCCCGCTCGGGCTCTCGTAGGCTCGCGGGAGTCTCGAATGACACCCGACCATCACTCGATCGAGCAACGCGCCGCCGCCGAGATGGCGCGCACGGTGCAGCAACGTCTGCCGCTCGCCAGCGGCGTCTTCGCCCTCACCTGCGCGCTGGTCGGCGCGATCGAATGCTGGACCCACCCCGAACGCCTATCCACCTTCGCCGCCCTGTACGCTCTCGGCCTGGTCGCGCTGGCGGCCAGCCTCTACTACGTGCGCCGGCCGACGCTCACCCCGGCGCAGGTCGTCGCCGCCACCGTCGTCTCGCTGATCGTCTTCATCGCGGTCGTCACCGCCTATTTCGTCCTCACCTGGGCCCAACTCGAGCTGATGGCGCTCGGCATGGTCTATCTCGTCCTAGGCACGGTGATCACCCTGCCCTGGGGCGCGGGCGCGCAGGCGGCGGTGGTCGCGGCCGCGGCCGCCGGCTTCCTGTTCGCCACCATCATGGGAGTACCCGCCGCCACGCCGCCGGCCGCGCACGTGGTCGGGATGGTGTCGGTCGCCGCCCTGACGGTGCTCTCGGCGCGCGTCCTGGCCCGCGCCCACTTCGACCTGATCCGGCGCGACGAGGAGAAGAACGGGCTGCTGGAGATCGCGCGCGACCTGACCGCCAGCGTCGACATCGACCAGGCGTTCGACCGGGTGCAGCAACGCGCCGCCATGCTCCTCGGTTGCGAGATCGTCGCGACCTACTTCCTCGACCGCGGCGCGGGCGTCTACCGCCTGACCTCCCACCACGGCATTCCGGTGCAGCTCGTCGACGCCGCCACCGCCATCGAGATCGCCGAGAGCGACAGCGTCTTCGGCACGGCGCCTTCGGGCACCCCGCCGGCGCTGATGATCAACGACCCGTCCGCCCACCCAGGGCTGCGTCCGAACCTGCTCGCGCCGTTCGGCGTCACCGCCCTGTTGATCGCGCCGCTCGTGCTGCGCGGCCGGATCCTCGGCTTCATCGTCGCGGTGCGGCGCTCGCCCGGCGCGTTCGACGAGAACCACCTGCAACTGCTGGACAGCATCTCCCGCCAGTTGAGCATCGCGGTCGAGGCGGAGAAGCACCACTACCGGCAGCAGGAGGAGGCGCAGGTCGCGCAGGCCCTCGCGACCGTCAGCCGCGAGCTGATGTCGGCCCTCGACCAGCCGATCCTGCTCGAACGGCTCTGCCGGGTGAGCGCCGAGGTTCTGCGCGGCGACACCAGCCACGCCTTCCTGCGAGAGGGCGGAGCCTTCGTCGTACGCGGCGGCTTCGGCGACGAGCCCGAGCGAGAGGCGCGGTTGTGCGAGCTGCGCATCGGGATCGAGGAGATCGAGAGCGCCACCGGCGGCTTCGCCGACTCCGACGTCGCGGTCGCCGCGGTGCGGCCGCGCGACGGCGGGCTGCGCCCGCTGCCGGAACGATGGGGCACGGCGGTGGCGCTGTGCATGGCGCTGCGCCGCTCCGACGAGCTCGTCGGCATGCTCACCGTCGGTCGCCGCCGAGAGCGCTCCTTCACGCAGGCCGAGGAGCGCATCGCCCAGGGGATCGCGCAGCTCGCCGCCCTGGCGCTCGAGAACGCCCGCCTGGTGACCGAGCTCGACGCCGCCAATCGGGTGAAGAGCGACTTCGTCGCCAACATGTCGCACGAGCTGCGCACGCCCCTCAACGTGATCATGGGCTACAACGACCTGCTCCTGGAGAAGGCCTTCGGCGCGCTCCAGCCCGAGCAGACGGACATCGTCGAGCGGGTGAGCAAACGCGCGCGCGAGCTGCTCGAGCTGGTCAACGTGACCCTCGAGCTCAGCCGGGTCGAGGCCGGCAATGCGCCGCTGGTGCAGCGCGAGGTCATCCTGCCGCAGCTCCTGCGCGAGCTCGAGATCGAGACCCGCATGATGCGCCTCAAGCCGGAGGTGGCGATGGAGTGGGACGTCCCTCTCGACCTGCCACTGCTGGTGACCGATCCCGGCAAGCTACGGCTGGTGCTGCGCAACCTGATCACCAATGCGCTGAAGTTCACCGACGCCGGTCGGATCGCGGTGTGCGCCGAGACGGTCGCGGCGGGCGTCGAGGTCCGCGTCGCCGACACCGGCATCGGCATCCCCGCCGACATGTTGGAGCGGATCTTCGAGCCCTTCCAGCAGGTCGACGGCACCCCCGGGCGGGCCGGCGGCGTCGGCCTCGGCCTGCACCTGGTGCGGCGCCTGCTGAGGATGCTGGGCGGACGGGTGTCGGTCGAGAGCGAGCTCGGCCGCGGCTCCACCTTCCGGGTCTTCATGCCAGTCGCGGCGGCCGACGCCCCCGAAGACGGAGGTCGCGCGCCCGCCGCCGCCGACGCGTGAGCCAGGCCGCGGCGTCCGGAGCCGCGGATCGACGCGGATGCACGCGGATCCTCTTCCGCCGCCCTGCGAATCCGCCTTCATCCGCGTTCACCCGCGGCCCATTTCGCCCTCCCGCCGTTGATCCCCGGCCGCGATTGACGCAAGGAGGGCAGCCATGCGCGCACTCGTCCTGGCCCTGCTCCTCGCGCTCACGCCCGAGCAGCAGGAGCTCCGCGACATCTACGAAGAGCTGGTGGAGATCGACACCTCCGACGCCGGCGGCGGCACGACGGCGGCGGCGGAGGCGGTAGCGCGGCGGCTGCGCGCCGCCGGCGTGCCGGCGGAGGACATCCGCCTGCTCGGCCCGACGCCCGACAAGATGAACCTGGTCGCGCGCCTGCGCGGCCGCGGCGAGCGCCGGCCGTTGCTGCTGCTGGCGCACCTCGACGTGGTCGACGCCCGGCGCGAGGACTGGACCGTCGACCCGTTCCAGCTCCTCGAGGCCGACGGCTTCTTCTACGGCCGCGGCTCGATCGACGACAAGGCGATGGCGGCGATGTTCACCGTCCTCTTCCTGCGCCTGCGGCAGGAGCGCGAGCGCCCGGACCGCGACGTCATCCTCGCCCTGACCGCCGACGAGGAGGGCGGGCCGCACAACGGCGTCGAGTGGCTGCTCGAACACCACCGCGACCTGGTCGACGCCGGCCTGGTGATCAACGAAGGCGGCGGCGGCCGCATGCGCGAGGGCAAGTACGTCTTCAACGGCCTGCAGGCGAGCGAGAAGTCGTACATGACCTTCGTGCTCGAGGTGCGCAACAAGGGCGGGCACAGCTCGGTGCCGACGCGCGACAACGCCATCTACCACCTCGCCCAGGCGCTGACGCGCCTGGCGGCCTACGACTTCCCCGTCGAGCTCAACGAGGTCACGCGCGCCTTCTTCACCCGCAGCGCCGAGATCGAGGGCGGCGTGCGGGGCGAGGACATGGCCCTGGTGCTGCGCGAACCGCCCGACCCGGGGGCGCTGCGCCGTCTCGCCGAGCAGCCGAGCTACAACGCCATGCTGCGCACCACCTGCGTCGCCACCCGCCTCGAGGCCGGACACGCCGACAACGCCCTGCCCCAGACCGCGCGCGCGACCGTCAACTGCCGCATTCTGCCGGGGCACTCGACCGAGGAGGTACGCTCCGAGCTGGCGCGCGTGATCGACGACCAGGAGGTGACCATCACGGCGATCGAGAAGGACACCTCCGCGCCCGCCTCGCCCCTCGACCCGGGCATCCTGCAGACGGTCGAGCGCATCACCGCGCAGATGTGGCCGGGCGTGCCGGTTCTGGTGACGATGAGCACCGGCGCCACCGACTCGCGCTATTTCCGGCGCGCCGGCATCCCCGCCTACGGCGTCTCCGGCATCTTCGCCGACGTCAACGACATCCGCGCCCACGGCCGCGACGAGCGCGTCGGCGTGAAACAGTTCTGGGAGGGATACGAGTTCCTGAAGCGGCTGGTCGACGCCCTCGCGCACTGAGGCGTCAGGGCAACAGGCCGGCGCGTCTCGCTGCCGCCAGCGCCTCGATCGCGTCGACGCGGCGGATGGCGCCGGCCAGCTCGTCGGCAAAGGCGCGGCGGCGCTGGCCGAGGTTGGGGACGTCGGGCTCGGCGAGGCCGCGGTTGCGCGCCAGCTTGAGCGCCGACTCGAACAGCACCTTCGACACCGACTCGGCCCGCCCGATGCGGCGCTGCAACTGGTACTGCTTGCCGAGCGCGAGGCAGCGGCCGAGAAACGGCCCGTCCTCGATCGCGGCGTCGTCGCCGCGCGCCACCAGGGCATCGGCGACGACCCGGTAGCCCTCGAGGAAAGGCTTGAGGATGCGGTGCGCGTTGAACGGGCGGATGCGGCGCACCAGCGCGTTGATCGCCTCCGGGCCGCCGGCGAAGGCCTCCTCCCAGTCGGCGGCGTGCAGCGTCAGCTCTGCTCGCAGCTCGCGCCGGTAGACGTCCTTCTCGGCGAAGAAGAACTCGAACTTGAGCAGGTCGCGCAGCCGCATCGCCTCCTCCCAGAACTCCGCAGCGCGTTCGCGCACGCCCTCCTCCGCCGCGCGCAGCAGCGCCAGCTCGGCGATCGCGCCGTTGACGAAGAAGTGGATGACGGTGTTGCGGTAGTAGGCGGCGGTGAGGTGCTGGTCGGGGTCGATCATGTAGACCGGCTCCTCGCCCTCGGCGAAGCAGTTGAGGACGCCGTTCTCGACCAGCGACTCGAGCACCCGCTTCACGCCCTCGGCGCCGTCGAGCTCGAAGTCGTCCGTGGTCGGCAGGTTGCGCCGCCGCACGTAGTCGAGCAGGTTGCGCAGCAGCGCCTGAATCTGCGCCACGCTCATGGCGCGGTCGCCGCCGCCCAACAACGCCAGGGTCACGAGCGAGGTGGCGGTGATCGGGGTGGCGCGGTTGATCCGCACCGACACCTCGAAGGCCAGCTTCTGCAGCGTCAGGTTGCGCTCGCCGTCGTCGGCGCTGGGCGGCGCGTCCGGGTCCTGCGCTCCGAGGGTGCGTTGCAACGACAGCGGTTCGCCGAAGTTGATGTAGACGTTGCCGTAGCGGTGGCGCAGGCGGCGCACCACGCCGAGGAACCAGCCGAAGCCCTCCTTCTGCTTCTTCGCGCCGCGCTGCTCGGCGACGTAGTCGCCGACGTCGGTGATCTGGTCGTAGGCGATCGACACCGGGATGAGGAAGACGTCGTCGCTCTTGCCGCGGCGGTAGGCGTCGACCACGTACCCCAGGATGCCCATGCGCGGCGGCAGCAGCTTGCCGGAGCGCGAGCGCCCGCCCTCGATGTACCATTCGAGCGAGAAGCGCTTCTCGACCAGGTAGTCGATGTACTGGCGCAGCACGAACTTGTAGAGCGGGTTGTCCTTGAAGGTGCGGCGGATGAAGAACACGCCGCTGCGGCGGAAGAGCGGGCCGAGCGGGAAGAAGTTCATGTTGATGCCGCCGGCGGTGTGGTTCGGCGGATGGCCGTTCTCGTGCAGCGCGTACTGCAGCACCAGATGGTCGAGGTTGGACTTGTGGCTCGGCAGGAAGACCACCGGGAAGCGCTGGCCGATGGCGAAGATCTCCTCGAGCTTGGCGTGGTCGTAGTGCAGCGCCTCACTGTAGCCCATCTGGTACATGCGCTTGATCAGGTTGGAGACCAGATCGATCACGTACGGGCTGTGGCTGGCGGCGATCTCGCCGAGGTAGGCCGCGGCCTTCTTCTGCATCGCCGCCTCGGGCTTGCCGAGCTCCTGGGCGACGTGGGCGACGCCGCCGCGGAACGCCGGCCGCGACAGGATCTCCTCGTAGACGAAGCGCGGCACCTTGTAGCGCGCGCCGCGCAGCCGGCGCTCGGCGCGCTCCAGGGCGAGCGCCGCCTGACGGGTGACGAACTCGGCGAGGCCGGTGGTCTGGCCAGCGTCGCTGCCGCAGGCGCGACGCCAGCGCTCGCGCAGGTCGGAGGCCGGCGCGGGCTCGCCGACGACGACCGAGTAGCGGTCGGGGTGGCGACGCAGCACCCACTCCTGGCGCAGCCGGCCGGGGTCGCGCGGATCGCCGAGCGTCAGCAGGTCGCGCAGGCCGACGGTGCGAACGCCGTCGCGCTGCGGCGGCTGCCAGGCGACCCGCAGCGGCGCCAGCAAGGGATCGTCGCCGGTGGCCAGGCGCTCCTCCAAGCGCGGGTCGAGGCTGCTCTTGCCGGCGCGCCGGCGCGAGGGTGGAATGGCGATCGCCTCCCAGCCGTTCTTGGCCCCCGGCGCCGGCTTGTGGGTATCGATCCAGTTGCGCAGCAGCCTCTGCTCGAGGCCGCTCGAGGCGTCGATCAGGAACACCACCGGGCGATCGCCCGCGGGCGAGAAGCGTGGCTGGGAGTCGTCGGCGGCCATGGCGTTCCCGTAGCACGATCCTCGCGCGGTTGTCTCGGGGCGCCGCGGCGCCAGCCGCTCCCCGGCGCTGGTTGGCACGCCATCGGCGCCGCGACCGTCAGAGGCCGTCACGCGATCAAAGCGCGGTACGATCCGGCACGACATCGGAGCCGCGACCGTCAGGGAGCGGTTGGCCTCGCGCTGGTACACAGCCAACCGCTCCCTGACGGTCGCGGCTCCGATGCTGTGCCACGGCCGTCGATCGTGGTAGGCGGTCCCCTCATGTCCGTGCACGCCGCCCTGACGCGCGAGATCGACGAGGGACCCTCCGGCCCGCGCATCGGCGCGTTCTTCGACCTCGACGGTACGCTGGTGGCGGGCTTCTCGGCGGTCGAGTTCCTGCGCGACGGGCTGCTCAGCGGACGCATGGGCGCGGGCGACTTCGGCCAGGCGCTGGCGACGGCGACCCGCTTCCAGATGGGGCAGATCAGCTTCTCGGCCTTCGTCGCCGGCACCGCCGGCGCGCTCGCCGGCAGCACCGAGGACGACTTCCGCGAGGTCGGCGAGCGCATCTTCCGCGACCGCCTGGCGGCCGCGATCTATCCCGAATCGCGCGCGCTGGTCGAGGCCCACCAGCGCAAGGGCCACACGGTGTGCGTCGTCTCCGCCGCCACCCCGTACCAGATCGAGCCGCTGGCGCGCGACATGGGCATCGAGCACATCCTCTGCACCCGTCTGGAGGTGAAGAAGGGGGTCTTCACTGGCGAGGTGCTGCGGCCGACCGTCTACGGCGAGGGCAAGGCCGACGCCGCGCGCGCCTTCGCGCGCCGCCACAAGGTGCGGATCAAGGAGAGCTGGTTCTACACCGACAGCGACGAGGATCTGCCCCTGCTCGACATCGTCGGCCGGCCGCGGCCGCTCAACCCCAACCGCCGCCTGCGCGAGATCGCCGTCAAGCGCGGCTGGCCGGCGCGCCGCTTCCACAGCCGCGGCACGCCCGGCGTCGCCGAGGTCGTGCGCACCGGACTCGCCGTCGGCAGCATGGTGCCCTCGTTCCTGCTCGGTCTGCCGGCGGCGATCCTCGACCGTAGCCCGCGGCGGATGATCAACCTCGCCACCTCGCTGTGGGGCGAGCTCGGCACCGCACTCGCCGGCCTCGACCTGCGCATCGAGGGCGAGCAGCACCTGTGGGAGCACCGCCCGGCGGTGTTCATCTTCAACCACCAGAGCGGCGTCGACTTCCTGCTGCTCTGCAAGATGCTGCGGCGCGACATCGTCGGCGTCGCCAAGCAGGAGATCCGCTCCAACCCCATCTTCGGCCCCGCCTTCGCCGCCGCCGGCACCGTCTTCATCGACCGCTTCAACCGCGAGAAGGCGATCGAGGCGATGAAGCCGGCGGTCGACGCCCTGCGCCAGGGCCTGTCGATCGTCATCGCCCCCGAGGGCACGCGCAGCCCGACGCCGCGCCTCGGCCGCTTCAAGAAGGGCGCCTTCCATCTCGCCCTGGCCGCCAAGGCGCCGATCGTGCCGATCGTCTTCCGCAACGCCCTCGACGCCCTCCCCAAGAACGGCGTCTTCATCCACCCCGCCACCATCGAAGCCGTCGTCCTGCCGCCGATCCCGACCGCCGCCTGGAAGGCCGAGGAGCTCGACCAGCGCATCGAGGAGGTCCGCGGGCTCTACGAGCGGACGCTGCGCGAGTCGGAGTGAGGCCGCGCGGCCGTGGCGCGCCGCCGGGTTGGCGCATCGCCGGCCGGCGTGCCATGAGCGGACGGAATCCAGCCTGAGAGGAGACACGCATGGGACTCTTCGATTCGCTCCTCGGGAGCTCGACCGGACTGGCGGTCGGCGACGAGGCACCGGCCTTCGCGCTGCCGGACCAGGACGGCAAGACCGTCCGCCTGCAGGACTTCGCCGGCCGCAAGAACGTCGTCGTCTACTTCTACCCCAAGGACGACACCCCCGGCTGCACCAAGGAGTCGTGCACCTTCCGCGACCAGTACACCGCTTTCACCGACGCCGGCGCCGAGGTGATCGGCATCAGCAGCGACTCGCCGGCCTCGCACCGCGCCTTCGCCGACAAGTACCGCCTGCCCTTCCCGCTGCTCTCGGACGCCGACGGCGCCGTGCGCAAGGCCTTCAAAGTGCCGAAGTCGCTCGGCCTGCTGCCCGGCCGGGTGACCTTCGTGATCGACAAGCGCGGCGTCGTGCAGCACGCCTTCAACTCGCAGTTGAACCCGACGCAGCACGTCTCCGAGGCGCTGGCGGTGCTGGCGCGTCTCGGCTGAGGGCCGTCCGCCAGCCGACTCAGCGGCGCAGGTCGTCCGGCGAGCCGGCGTCGGTGCCGAACGCGCCTGGCGCGGGCGCGATGGCCGAGCCGCGGACGCCGTCCATCGCCGGGCCGTGGGGAGCGACTCCGGGGCCCTTCACGTCGCCCCTCGGCTCTTCCACGCGCTTCTCGGAATCGAAGCGTCGCTCCGCGTTCGGGATGGGCGTCGGTTCTTCGGCGGCCTCCTGCGCCGCCGCAGGACAGGCCGCCAGGACTCCACACGCGATCGCCACGAGGAGGCGGACGAGGGCGCGTGGCGCCCGCAGTGCTGTCGTTCTCATGGCCCCTACCTTAGGCCACTGGCCCGGGGGAGCAAGCACCGACCGTCTGGAGCAGCGCCTGAAGCGCCGCACTCCAGGCGCGGCTCCGCCGCGAAGAGCCGCCGCGGTCTGCCGCGCGATGGCCTCAGGCCAGCTCCACCGGTGTCACCCGGCCCGAGGCGAGATCGAAGACGCCGCCCGCCAGCGTCAGCGTACCGTCCCTCAGCGCCGCTCCGATGACCGGCGAGGAGTCGCGCAGCTTGCGAGCCTGGAAGCGCACGTTGGCGGCGATCGCCGCCGCGACGTCGGGGTTGGCGCGGTCGATCCCCGGCGCGATGTGCTGGAAGAGCGTGCTGATCTGGCCTGGCACCGCCTTGCCCGCCAGCGCCGCCTTCACCGCGCCGCAGTTGCCGTGTCCGAGCACCAGAATGACCTGCACGCCCAGCGCCGCGACGGCGAACTCGAGGCTCGCGATCTCGACCGCGGTCGCGACGTTGCCCGCGACCCGCACCACGAAGAGATCGCCGAAGCCCTCGTCGAAGACGATCTCGACCGGCACCCGCGAGTCGGCGCAGCCGAGAATCGCGGCGTACGGCTTCTGCCCCTCGCCGAGCTGCCGCAGACGCTCCAACTCGCGGCGGGGCTGCAAGACCTCCCCAGCCACGAAGCGCGCGTTGCCGGCGCGTAGCTCCTCGAGCGCCGCCGGCGGATTCGCGGGGGGCACCGGCGCGGGGGCGCCGCCAGCAGGCGCCGACTCCCCGGCGAGGGCGCGCGCGGGACGCGCCGACAGCGCCAACGCGCCCGCACCGAGGAAGAGCAACTCGCGCCGGCGGAGGGCGCGAACGGGGGCCTGATCGCCGTCGTTGGTGTGCACGCGACGCTTGTCGCGCATCCGGGCGTAGCCGGCAAGCGGCTGCGGCCGCGATACCCGGACCCCCAGCGATCCACTGAGCCGTCGTGCGCAGACGGTCAGCTCGCGCCGGCCGAGAGGATCAGGTGTCCTCGTAGCGCGCGCCTCATGCTTGGTAGCCCTCCCTGCGCTGGGGATCCCGACCCACCCCTTGAAAGTCGACCTCGGAAGGGGGCAGCCTAGCGTCGGGGAGGGAGTCCATGGACCAGGAGTTGCCATCGCCGTCGGGCCTTTGGTGCTGGGTCGCCGCGTGTGCCCTTCTCTACGGCGCCACACCGGCGCTCGGGCAAGCGTACCTCGTCAAGGACATCAACACGCTGCCGGCCGGCGTCGGCGCGACTCGCATCACCCGCGTCGGCACCGAGATCTTCTTCGTCGGCACCGAGCCCGAGCACGGCGCCGAGCTGTGGCGCAGCGACGGCACCCTCGCAGGAACGGTGCTGGTGCGCGATCTCGTTCCCGGCCCCGCTTCGGCCAGCATCAGCGCCATGGTCGCCCTCGGCGAGAAGGCCTGCTTCGTGTCGAGCGGCGAGCTGTGGTGCAGCGACGGCAGCGCCGTCGGCACCGCGCGCGTGGTCGACATCAACCCCTCCGGAAACGACGCGGTCGCGGGGCTGACCAGCATCGGCGGGCTGCTCTACTTCGCCGCCAACGACGGCAGCGGCCTGGAGCCGTGGATCAGCGACGGCACCGGCGGCGGCACGATGCGCCTGCGCGACATCGTCAGCGGCAGCGGAGGATCGAGGCCCCAGGAGTTCGTCGCTGCCGGCGGGCTGGTGTACTTCTCCACCCAGCCGAGCTCCTTCGGCGCGACCACGGTGTATCGCACCGACGGCACCGAGGCCGGCACCGTCGCGGTGCGCGTCTTTCCGGCGAACGTGCTCGGCTCGCGGCCATCGGGCTTCGTCGCGGTCGGCGACCTGCTCGTGTTCGCCGCCCTCGGCGCCGCGGGCATCGAACTCTGGGTCAGCGACGGCAGCGAGGCCGGCACGGAGACGATCGCCAGCTTCGCCGCCTTCCCGGTGCTCTCGCTGCCGCAGGCGCCGCTCGGGCCGCAACTGCCCTTCTTCGCCGCCTCCTCGTTCGACGATCGTCAGATCTGGAAGACCAACGGCACGTCCGAAGGAACCTCGATCGTGGCACCGCTACCCAACGCCACCGTCGCGCAGATGCGCACCGCGGGCGCGATCACCTATTTCTCCACCGGCCAGAACGGGCTCTGGCGCACCGACGCCACGATGGCCGGAACGGCGCTGATCAGCGCCGACTTCTCCGCTTCCCCGAGCGGGCTGACGCCCGCCGGCAACACCCTCTACTTCCAGGGCTCGCAGACCGCGACCGGCAGCGAGCTCTGGCGGAGCGATGGCACCACCCCCGGCACGGTCCTCGTCCGGGACATTGCCGCCGGCAGCGCCGGCTCCGGCCCGAACGAGCTCACCCCCGTCGGTGACCTACTGCTGTTCTCCGCCAACGACGCCCTCACCGGCATCGAGCTGTGGCGCAGCGACGGCACGCAGATGGGAACGTCGTTGGTGCGCGACCTGAACCCCAGCACCCAGGCCAGCAACCCCACGTCGTTCACGCCGTTCGACGGACGGCTGTTCTTCGTCGCCGAGGCCGGCGATCTGCGCGGCGAGATCTGGTCGACCGACGGCACCGCCGAGGGCACCGCGATCCTCAAGGACATCGTCGGCGACACGCTCAACATTCCCCCGTCGAACCTCACCGTCTTCGGTAACCTTCTTCTCTTCGGCGCCACCCCGGGGGGCGAGGCCGGCGGCCGCGAGCTGTGGCGCAGCGACGGCACCACGGCCGGCACCTTCGAGCTCGCCCAGATCAATCCCGGCCTCCCGGCCTCGGAGCCGCGCAGTTTCGCGGTGCTCGACACCCTGGCCCTCTTCACGGCCAACGACGAGACCAGCGGTGAGGAGCTGTGGCGCACCGATGGCACGACGCAGGGAACCGTTCGCGTCAAGGACATCCGCAGCGGACCGGCGTCGGGCATGGCGGGCAGCGTCCCCACCTTCCGCCTGGGGCCCGCGGCGTACTTCGCCGCCGACGACGGCAGCAGCGGCGTCGAGCTCTGGCGCAGTGACGGCAGCGGCGATGGCACGACCCGCGTGCGCGACATCGCGCCCGGACCCGGCTCGTCGAGCCCGAATGGCTTCGCCGCCCGCAACGATACGCTCTACTTCTCCGCCACTCATCCCGACACCGGCGCCGAGCTCTGGCGCAGCGACGGTACGGAGGGCGGCACCCAGGCCGTCGGCGATCTCTATCCCGGCCCCACCGGCTCCGCGCCGAGCCAGCTCACGCTCTCGGGTCCGTATCTCTTCTTCGTCGCCAGCGACCCCACCGCCGGCGCCGAGCTCTGGCGCACCGACGGCACGCCGGAGGGCACCCTGCGTCTGCGTGACCTGCCCGCCGGTCCCTCGGGCGGTGGCGTCGGCGATCTGTTCGACGCCGACGGCGTGCTCTACTTCCGCGCCGCCGATGGCGTCCATGGCACCGAGCTGTGGCGCAGTGACGGCACCGTCGCCGGCACGACGATGGTCGCCGATCTGCGCCCCGGGCCGGACTCGAGCTTCCCCGCGGGCTTCGCCCTCCTCGGCGACGGCGTCTACTTCAGCGCCGTCGGCAGTCAGGGCTTGGAGCTGTGGCGCACCGACGGCACCGCCGACGGCTCGCTCCAGGTCGCCGACATCGCGCCGGGCGCCGCGGGCTCGTCGCCGTCTGGCCTCACCGCTCTCGGCACGCTCCTGCTGTTCGGCGCCAGCGACGGCTACTCCGACCGTGAGTTGTGGGCATACGACCCGTCGCAGGCGGGGGTGCCCACGCCGACCGCAAATGCGCCCACGCCGACCGCGGGTGCGCCGACGCCGACCCCGCCGCTCGTTCCCTGCTTCGGCGACTGCAACGGCGACGGGCGACTGACCGCCTCGGATCTCGGCCGCATCAACGCGCTGATCCTGCGTTGCGGCCCCTGTGCCGGCGGTGTGCCCGGCGGCATCGCCACCGGCTGCGCGGCGGTGACCATCACCTGCGGCGCCGCCGACTTCAATGGCGACGGCTGCCTGCGCGCCAGCGAGCTCGGGCGCGCCAGCCGCAACATCGTCTCACTGGGCAACAATGGTTGCGGCTGACGCTCCTGGGGGAGTCGAGATGACTGCCGTTCTGCACCAGTTCCAGTTCTCTCACTACAACGAGAAGGCGCGCTGGGCGCTCGACTTCAAGGGCATCGCGCACCAACGGCGATCGCTGCTGCCCGGGCCGCACATGCTGCCGATGGTGCGCCTGTCGGGGCAGAAGAGCGTGCCCGTGCTGTCGTGGAACGGCGACGTCATCGCCGGCTCTGCCAGGATCATCGACGCGCTCGAGAAGCGCGTGCCCGAGCCGGCGCTGTATCCGGCGGACGAGCAGCAGCGGCGCGCCGCGCTCGAGACGGCCGCCTGGTTCGACGACGAGCTCGGCCCGCAGATCCGCCGCGCCTACTTCTACGACGTGCTTCCGGGCAGCACGTGGGCGGCCGAGTGCTTCCTCTTCGGCCGCGGCGCCCTCGCCAAGGCCGCCTATCGCGCCGTCTTCCCGGCGATCCGGGCGGCGATGATGAAGGACATGCAGATCGATGCCGCGGGCGCGGCCCGCGGCATCGAGACGACGCGTATCGCGCTGGAGCGAGTCGCCGAGCAGGCGAGGGCCACCGGCTATCTCGTCGGCGATCGCTTCAGCGTCGCCGATCTGACCGCGGCCGCCCTGCTCTCGCCCGCGACCATGCCGCCCGAATTCCCCTACCCCATCCCCGAGCCGCGCTGCGCCGGGCTCGATACCTGGCTGGCTCGCTGGCAGGGCCATGCGGGACTCGCGTGGGTGCGGGAGATCTATCGCAGGCATCGCGGCTCGACCGCCGAGATCCCCACCTGACTTCCGGTCTACTGCGCGCTGCGTGACCGCCCGCGTCCGCCGGCGGGTCAGCCGCGGTCGCCGGCCCTCGCCCGTTCGACCTCGGTGAACGCCTCTCCCACGGCGGTGGCGAGCGCCGCCGCGTTCGCTTCGCTCAACACCGTGTCGTGCGTTCCGGGCATCGGCCGCACGCGCACGTCGCGACAGAGCGCGCTCCAGCCGTAGGTCGGCTCGACCACGGCCAGGCGCATCCATTCCTCGGGCTCGGCACGATAGAGCCAGAGCCGGCCCGGGTACGACAGCGGTCGGTAGGAGCGCGCCGCCAGCACGTGCGCCTCGTACACGGCCCGCATCCGCCTCTCGGTCGGCGTCCCCGCGCCACCGGCATACGGCTTCGCCGCCGCCGTCGCCGGCAGCCCGGTCCAGCGCCGCAGGCGGCGCTCGAGCAGACCGCCGAGGTAGCGCAGGCGATCGCCGCGGGCGAGCGGTCGCAGTCGGGAGATGTGGACGCCGACGCGCTCCGTCAGCGGCCGCGGGCGGAAGGCCCCCGGCCCTGGCGTATCGAGCAGCCCGAGGAATCCGACCTCCTCGCCTGCCGCGGCGAGCTGGCGCGCCAGCTCGTAGGCGACGAGTCCGCCGAACGAGTAGCCCAGGAGTCCCGCCGGCGCGTGCGGCAGGACGATGCGCATCTGCCGCAGGAACTCCGCCGCGATCTCCTCGACGCGCGCGAGCGGCGCGCGCGCATCGTCGAGCCCCGGCAACTGCAGGCCCCAGACGGCGATGCCCGGCAACCGGGCGGCGAGCGGCCGGTAGGCGAACACGTGCCCACCCCCGCCGGCGATGCAGAAGAGGGAGCGCGCCGCCGGTCCGGGCGACAATGGAACGAGACTGGGCGCATCCCTCGGCACCTCGGGAAGGCGTGCCCGCGCGGCGAAAGCGCGGACGGTGGACGAGTCGTAGAGCCAATCGAGCGAGAGCGGTCGGTCGAGCCGGCGCTCGGCTTCGACCACGGCGGAGACGGCGAGCACCGAATCGCCCCCGAGGGCGAAGAAGTCGTCGTCCAGGTCGATCGAGCGCAGACCGAGCACGTCGGCCCAGGCGGCGGCGATCTCGCGCTCGAGCGCATCCGCCGGCGGCGGCGCGCCGGAGCCCAGCGAGCCACCCGCGTCGGGCGGCGGCAGCGCGTCACGCTCGACCTTGCCGCTCGGCGTGCGCGGCAGGGCGTCCAGCCAGACGTAGGCGGACGGCACCATGTACGGAGGCAGCCGCCGTCGCAGCAGCGCACCGAGCTCGGCCGTCGCCGGCGGCGCCGCGCCGGCGACCAGGTAGGCCACCAGACGCATCCCCCCATCGTGGGCGCGAACGAATGCTTCGCGCACGCCCGGGTGGTCGCACAGAGCCGCCTCGACCTCGGCCGGCTCGACGCGCGCGCCGCGGACCTCGATGCGGTCGTCCACCCGACCCACGAACTCCAGCTCGCCCTCGCCGTTGCGGCGCCCGAGATCGCCACTGCGGTACAGACGGCCCCCATCCGGCGCGAACGCGTCCGGCAGGAAGCGCTCGGCGTCGAGCCGTTCCTCGCCCAGGTAGCCGGCCGCGAGCCGATCGCCGGCGACGCAGATCTCTCCCGCCTCGCCGTCCGGCACGGGCGTGAGCGTCCCGTCGAGCAGGTGGACGCGCACGCTGCCCAGCGGCTGGCCGATCGGTACCGTGCCACGCGCGTCCGCCGGCGGGGCATCGACGACGCGAGCGCAGACCGCGCCCGCCGTCTCGGTCTGCGCGTAGAGATTGACGACGCGCACCCGCCGGTGACGCCGCAGCCAGCGGCTGACGAGGCTCCACGGCAGCGGCTCGCCGGTGCACAGAAGCAGGCGCAGGCGATCGAGTGGCAGGGCCGTGCGCTGCTCCTCGGGCAGCTCCTCGAGGCGGTCGAGGCACAACCGCAGCCAGCTCGGCACGGTGTCCCAGACGGTCACCGCGCGCTCCTGCATCGTCGCCAGCAGGCGGCGCGGGTCGCGTCGGTCGCCCTCCCCCGCGAGGACGATCGCTGCGCCCGTCGAGAGCGGCAGCCATGTCTGGCGCTCCGCGGCGGAGAAGGCGAAGGAGGCGGCGTGCAGACAGCGATCGCCGCGCTGGAGGCGAAGCAGCGCGTCGACATCGAGCTGGGCGCGGGCGAGACTGGCGTGCGCAACCGCGACCGGCTTCGGCGCCGCGGTGCTGCCCGAGGTGAAGACGACGTAGGCGATGGCGGCGCCGTCCACTCTCTCGCCGGGCGGCGTCTCCGGCGCGCCGGCGGCGCTGTCCGGGGCGAGGGCGAGCACGCGCGTCTCCGCCGGCAGGCTCGCCGCCGGCGGCGGCTCGCCATCGGCATCGCAGAGGAGCA
>Ga0268299_1002901_pt1 | contig 17924 bp, 15 predicted proteins | sample NOBtaG_FD_193484 | JGI IMG/M metagenome (GOLD analysis project Ga0268299, IMG submission 193484) | Activated sludge microbial communities from bioreactor in Nijmegen, Gelderland, Netherland - NOB reactor | ecosystem: Engineered > Bioreactor > Aerobic > Activated sludge | place: Netherlands...
GCCAGGGATAGACATAGGGCCAGGCCAGCGCCCCCGAAAAGGTGGCCTGCGCCGTCAGCCCGAGGTTCTTCGAGGCGCTCAGCGCCTTCTTCACCTGATCCACCGCCCATTCGGCCCGCGCCTTGGGATTGCCGCGCACCGCGGGCGCCGCGAACCCGTCGAAGGCCGTGTCATAGGCCGGATGCACCGCCACCAGCTGGCCCTGAAGATGCGTCGACAACTCGGTCACCGCGATCCCGGCCTCGGCCGCCCCCCCGCGGAACGCGTCGCAGTAATCCTTGCTGACCGCCGCCTTGTCGAGATCAAAGAGCCGCCCGTCCCAGCTCGGCACCTGAACCCCCGCATAACCGCAATCCGCAGCCCAACGCGTGATCGCACCCCAGGAATTGAACGGCGCAACATCCCCCCCAAACTGCGCCAAAAACAACCCAGCTCCACGCATCGTCTTCATCACATGCCTCCCTGCACCCAAGGTGCGATGTCCAGTTCGTGGGGCACGTCAAGCCCCTGACAAATATCGCTTTCCGGCCGTTCGATCGCCGAGATCAGCGCGCGCGCCAGAAAATCGCCGGCGCGGCCCACGTCTTCGTGGACGACGATGATCTCGGGGCGGAAGCGTTTCAGGAAGCGGATCGCCTCTTTCGCCACCAGATCGAAATCCGGGCCGATGTCATAGCCCTGCCGCTCGGCCCCGGTAACGGCGGCCATCGCCGCGTTGGTCGAGCCCGAGAGGATGCCGTCAGGCGCCGGCAACCGGGCAAAGCGTGCGGTGACCGCGGCCTCGACCGTGTCGGCGCCGCTGTCCGAGGTGTAGCCTTCTGCAATCTCGCAGACCACGCCCTGTGCCTCGGCCTCGGCGATGAAGCCCGCGCGCATGTGCAGCGAGTAGTTCTGGTTGCCGGGCGGCGGGATCAGATACAGCCGCTTGCGGCCCCGGCGCACCAGCGCGCGCACCGCGATGCGGGCGAAGGTTTCGTTGTCGAAGTCGAAGAACGGATGTCCGGCATCCTCACCCGTCCGGCCATGGGTGGCGAAGGGAAAGCCCTGCTCGGTCATGTAGCGCACCCGCGGATCGCCGGGCCGGGTCTGGTTCAGGATGATGCCGTCGGCGCTTTCGGTTTCCACCACATAGCGCACCGGGTCCATCGGGTCCTGATCGGGGAAATAGGGCATCACCACCAGATGATAGGCCGTGCCGCGCAGCGCATTGGCGATGGAATAGATCAGCCGCGAGGTGTGGTTCATCATGTCGGCTTCGGTCGAAAGGATCAGCGCGATCACGTTGGTCTTGCCGGTGCGCAGGCGGACGCCGGCGCGGTTCGGCCGGTATCCCAGCCGCTGGGCGACGGCGCGGACGCGCTTCTTGGTTTCCTCGCCGATGTCGGGGGCATCCTTCAGCGCACGGCTGACGGTGGCCACCGCAAGGCCCGTCTCGCCCGCGATGGTCTTGAGCGTCGGACGCTCGCCATGCGGCGTGCCCTGCGTGCTGTCGCTCATCCCGTCCTCCCTGGCCGGTTCATCCGGCTGATTCGTCTTTTTCCGGCGGGCAGGGCGGCCGGTTTCCGGGCGCCCGTTCCGTTGCCGCCGGTGATTCTGCAAGCGATTCCACCGCTTTCCGCGCGCGCCACCAAGCCCAATAAGGCGCAGATTTGCGGGCGGCGACAAGGGAAAAGAATGCTTGCTTGACGAATCTATAACGATATAGTTTCCACCTATAACGTTTTAGAACCGGGAGGAACCACATGAAGAACTGGAAACTGGCTGCGGCGCTTCTTGCGTCGGCGGCGATGCCTTCGGCCGGCTGGGCGACCGAACTTGAGGTAACCCACTGGTGGACCTCGGGTGGCGAAGCGGCTGCGGTGGCCGAGCTGGCCAAGGCCTTCGACGCCTCGGGCGACAAGTGGGTTGACGGCGCCATCGCCGGCGGCGGCGGCACGGCGCGTCCGATCATGATCAGCCGCATCACCGGCGGCGACCCGATGGGGGCGACCCAGTTCAACCACGGCCAGCAGGCGCTGGAACTGGTCGAGGCCGGGCTGATGCTGGACCTGACCGATGTGGCCGAGGCCGAGGGCTGGAAGGACAAGGTCTATCCGCCGTCGCTTCTGGATGCCTGCACCGTTGACGGCCGCATCTACTGCGCCCCGGTGAACATCCACTCGCCCGAATGGCTGTGGCTTTCTAACAAGGCCTATGAGGATGCCGGCATTCCGGTGCCGACCAACTGGAATGAATTCGTCGCTACCGCGCCGCAGCTGGAAGCCGCGGGCAAGATTCCGCTGGCGCTTGGCAACCAGCCCTGGCAGTCGAACCTCGCCTTCGGCGCCATGCAGATCGCGGTTGCCGGGCTTGATGCCTGGAAAGCGGTGAACATCGACAAGAACATGGATGTCGCGGCCGGCCCGGAATATGCGGCCGTCTTCAAGGCAGCGGCGGATGCCCGCAAGCTGGCGGCGAAGTCCAACGTTCAGGACTGGAACCAGGCGACAAGCCTTGTCATCACCGATCAGGCCGGCGGCCAGATCATGGGCGACTGGGCGCAGGGCGAATTCCAGGTCGCGGGCGAAGTGGCCGGCAAGGACTATACCTGCCTTCCGGGTCTGGGCCTGAACGAATACATCTCGACCGGCGGCGACGCCTTCTACTTCCCGAAGCTGGACGATCCTGAGAAGGAAGCCGCGCAGAAGCGTCTGGCCGCCCTTCTGGTCAGCCCCGAGGTGCAGGTGGCCTTCAACCTGAAGAAGGGCTCGCTGCCGATCCGTGGCGACGTCGATCTTTCGGCCGCCAACGACTGCATGAAGAAGGGTCTCGAAATCCTCGCCACCGGCAACATCGTGCCCTCGGGCGACATGAACTGGAGCCCGGACGTCCAGAAGCAGGCCGAAGACCTGATGGTCGAGTTCTGGAAATCCGACGCGATGTCGGCCGAGGATGCCCATGCCAAATGGGTGGAAATCCTGAAGTCGGGCCTCTGACGGCACCTGTCTGACCCGGGCCGCCCCACCGCGGGCGGCCCTTTTCACACCCATGGGCAAGGGAGGTGGCCGGATGGCCGGAAACACGCTGGGGGCGCGGCTGATGCGCAACCTGAATGCCAAGATCGCGGCGATCCCGATGGTGACGACGGCACTGGTCGTCTTTCTCGGGGGCACGGCCTGGACGGTGCTTTATTCGTTCACCAACTCCAAGCTGCTGCCGCGCAACAGTTTTATCGGCTTCGATCAGTATGAACGGCTGTGGTCGAACAGCCGCTGGCTGACCTCGATCCAGAACTTGATGATCTATGGCATTCTGGCGCTGGTCTTTACGATCGCCATCGGTTTCCTGCTGGCGGTGCTGATGGACCAGAAGATCCGGTTCGAAGACACCTTCCGCACCATCATGCTTTACCCTTTCGCGCTGTCGTTCATCGTGACGGGGCTTGTCTGGCAATGGATCCTGAACCCCGAATTCGGCATCCAGCACATCGTGCGTTCGCTGGGCTGGGACGGTTTCACCTTTGACCCGCTGAACAACCCCGATGTGGTGCTTTACGGCCTGCTGATCGCCGGGCTGTGGCAGGGCACGGGCTTTGTCATGTGCATTATGCTGGCAGGCCTCCGCGGCATCGACGACGACATCTGGAAGGCCGCCCGCGTTGACGGCATCCCGCGGTGGAAGACCTATCTCTTCGTCGTGATCCCGATGATGCGCCCGGTCTTCGTGACCACGCTGGTCATCGTCGCCAGTGGCATCATCAAGCTTTACGACCTTGTCGTCGCCCAGACCTCGGGCGGGCCGGGCACGGCCAGCCAGGTGCCGGCAATGTATGTCTATGACTACATGTTCCAGGCGCAGAACCTGGGTCAGGGCTTTGCCGCCTCGTCGATGATGCTGCTGTCGGTGCTGATCGTGCTGATCCCCTGGGCCTATCTGGAATTCGGAGGCAAGAAACGTGGCTGACCTGACCGCAACCGCCATTCCGAGCGGGCCGCGGCCGCGCCGCCGCCTGTCGGGCCGTAACATCATGATCTACGGCACGCTGCTGATCGTGAGCCTGTATTACATCCTGCCGCTGTGGGTCATGGTGATGACCTCGCTGAAGGGCATGCCCGAAATCCGCATGGGCAGCATCTTCTCCCCGCCGGTCGAGATCACCTTCCAGCCCTGGGTCAAGGCCTGGGCCGAGGCCTGCACCGGCCTGAACTGCGACGGTCTCAGCCGCGGCTTCTGGAACTCGGTCCGCATCCTGATCCCTTCGGTGATCCTGTCGATCGCGGTCGCCTCGGTGAACGGCTATGCGCTGATCAACTGGAAGTTCAAAGGATCCGAGGTCTTCTTCACGATCCTGATCTTCGGGTCCTTCATTCCCTATCAGGTGATGCTGTATCCCATCGTGATCCTCTTGCGCGAAATCGGGCTTTACGGGTCACTCTCGGGCCTTGTGATCGTGCATACGATCTTCGGCATGCCGATCCTGACGCTGCTCTTCCGCAACTACTTTTCCTCGATTCCGGAAGAGCTGTTCAAGGCCGCGCGGGTCGATGGGGCAGGGTTCTGGGGCATCTATTTCCGCATCATGCTGCCGATGTCGCTGCCGATCTTCGTCGTCGCGGTGATCCTGCAGGTGACGGGCATCTGGAACGACTTCCTCTTCGGCGTCGTCTACACCAAGCCCGAGCTTTATCCGATGACGGTTCAGCTGAACAACATCGTCAACTCGGTGCAGGGCGTGAAGGAATACAACGTCAACATGGCGGCCACGCTGCTGACCGGCCTTGTTCCCCTGACCATCTATTTCATCTCCGGCAAACTCTTCGTCCGCGGCATCGCCGCCGGTGCCGTGAAAGGCTGACGCATGACCCACTCGATCCAAGTCAAGGATTTGACACTGAATTTCGGCGCCGTCTCGGTGCTGAAGACCATGAACCTCGATGTGGCGGAAGGCGAATTCATCGTGCTTCTGGGGCCGTCGGGCTGCGGGAAGTCCACGCTGCTGAACTGCCTTGCGGGCCTCTTGGAGCCGTCTGACGGCGAAATCTGGATCAAGGGCAAGAACGTGACCTGGGCCGAACCCAGCGAACGCGGGATCGGCATGGTCTTCCAGTCCTATGCGCTTTACCCCCAGATGACGGTGCGCGGAAACCTGTCCTTCGGGCTGAAGAACGCCCGGATGCCCCGGGACGAGATTGAAAAGCGCGTCGCGCGCGCCGCCGAAATCCTGCAGATCGGCCCGCTTCTGGACCGCAAGCCGGCAGCCCTTTCGGGCGGGCAGCGGCAGCGGGTGGCCATCGGCCGGGCGCTGGTGCGCGATGTCGATGTCTTCCTGTTCGACGAGCCCCTGTCGAACCTTGACGCCAAGCTGCGCAGCGAGTTGCGGGTGGAAATCAAGCGCCTGCATTCGCGGCTGAACAACACCATGGTCTATGTGACCCATGACCAGATCGAGGCGCTGACCCTGGCCGACCGCATCGCCGTCATGCGCGGCGGCATCATCCAACAACTGGCGGCGCCGCAGGAAATCTACAACCGGCCGGCCAACCTGTTCGTCGCGGGCTTCATCGGCAGCCCCTCGATGAACTTTCTGCCGGGCAAGACGGTGGACGGGGGCCGCGCCTTCGAATTTGCCGGCAACCGCATCGGGCTGGAGGGGTATGAGGGCGCGCCGGGCCAGCGTGACAAGGCCATCCTTGGCCTGCGCCCTGAACATCTGGTCATGCAGGACACGGCTGAGCCCGGCCTGACCCTGCCCGCCACGGTCGAGATTGATGAGCCGATGGGCGCCGACAGTCTGGTCTGGCTGAAGGCGGGCGGTCAGCCGGTTTCGGTGCGCGTGCCGGTCGAGAAACGGCCACGCGCGGGACAGGAAGTGCATCTGAGGGTGGATATCCGCCACGCCTCGGTCTTTGACGCGGGAACGGAAGAGCGGGTCTAAGGTAATGCTTGATCTTGCAGGGGTCTGGGCGCTTTCGGATGAAAGCGGACAGCACCGCATTGCCATGATGGTGCCCGGGGACGGGATCAGCGCGCTGCGGGATGCGGGCGCGATCCCCGACCCCTATCATGGCCGCAACGAATACGGCCTGCGCTGGATCTGCGACCGCGACTGGACGATCTCGCGCAGCTTCACCCATGACGGCAGCCCGGCGGAGCTGTGCCTTGAGGGGCTGGACACGCTGGCGACCGTCACGCTGAACGGGGTTCAGGTGCTGCGCGCCGCCAATGCCCACCGGCGCTGGCGGGTGGATGTGTCGGGCGCGCTGCGGGCCGGCGGGAACGAGATTGCCGTGACCTTCCGCGCCGTCCTGCGCGAAGCGGCGGCGCTGCAGGCGGCCCAGCCCTTTCCTGTGCCCTATCACGCGCCGAACTGCCCGCTGCCTAACGGCAACATGCTGCGCAAGCCGCAGGCCGATTTCGGCTGGGACTGGAACATCGCCCTTGCCCCCTTCGGCATCTGGGGCGGCGTGCGGCTGGAGCCGAAGCGCCCCCGAATCCGCGACGTGATTGTGACGCAGCGGCATGAACCGGGGCTGGCGCGGGTGGAGCTGCAGGTTCATGCGGAAGGTGAGGAAGTTACCGTAAGCCTTTGTGGCGTATCGCAAAAGGCGCAGGTGATTGCCGGCGTCGCACGGCTGGAACTGGCCGTGCCCGACCCGGTTCTGTGGTGGCCGGCAGGGCAAGGCGCGCAGGTGCTGCATGACCTGACGCTGACCATGGGCGATGTGTCCGAGACCTGCCGCATCGGGTTGCGCGACCTGCGGCTGATCAGTCAGCCTGACAGCGCCGGCCGCAGCTTCGGCTTCCGCGTCAACGGGCGCGATGTCTTTGCCAGGGGCGCCAATTGGATTCCCGCCGATGCCTTGCACGGTCGTATAAGCCGCGAAAACGTGCGCGATCTGCTGCAATCGGCGGTGGATGCCCATATGAACATGATCCGCATCTGGGGCGGCGGGCGGTATGAGCCGGACTGGTTCTATGACCTCTGCGACGAGATGGGGCTGATGGTCTGGCAGGACTTCATGTTCGCCTGCCACCTTTATCCTTCGACCCCCGATTTTCTGGCCGAAGTCGATGCCGAGGTGCGCGACGTCGTGGCGCGGCTGAACCACCATGCCTGCCTTGCGCTGTGGTGCGGCGACAATGAACTGATCGGCGCCCTGGGCTGGTTCGAGGAAAGCCGCCGCGACCGCGACCGTTATCTGGTCAGCTATGACCGGCTGAACCGCACCGTCGAGACCGCGCTGCACCAGACCCTGCCCGACCCCAACTGGTGGCCCTCATCCCCCAGCCCCGGGCCGATGGCCTTTGGCGATGCCTGGCACGATGACCGCTCGGGCGACATGCATTTCTGGTCGGTCTGGCACGAGGGCCGCGATTTCGACCATTACCGCGATGTCTCGCCGCGGTTCTGTTCGGAATTCGGGTTCCAGTCCTACCCCTCGCTTCTGGCGATCCGCCGCTTTGCCGGGCCGCAAGACATGAACATCGCCGCCCCGGTCATGGAAAGCCACCAGAAGAACGCCGGCGGCAATGCCCGGATTGCCGAGACGATGTTCCGCTATTTCCGCTTTCCCGAAGGCTTCGGCAATTTCGTCTATCTGTCGCAGGTGCAGCAGGGGCTGGCGATCAAGACCGCCGTCACCCATTGGCGCAGCCTGAAGCCGCACTGCATGGGCACGCTTTACTGGCAGCTGAACGACACCTGGCCGGTCTGCTCCTGGTCAAGCCTGGATCACGGCGGCAACTGGAAGCTGCTGCACCACATGGCGCGCGGCTTTTACCAGCCGGTTCTGGTGGCTGCCGTGCCCGGGGGCGGGGAAATCCGGCTGGTCGGCGTGAATGACCGGCCCGGCGCGGTGGCGCTTTCCCTGCAGGCCATGGCGGTGAACATGGCGGGGCAGTTGCGCCCCCTGGCCGAGGCTTCGGCGCGGCTGGAGGCGCCGGCGCAGACGCTGCTGACCATTGGTGCCGGCGCGCTGGCCGCCGATGAGATGCTGTACTTCGACTGGCAGGGCGATGACGGCACTGCCGCGCAGGACATCTTCGCCCCCCGGCCGCACAAGGCCTATGACCTGCTTGCCCCCCGGCTGACCCACCGCGTCACCGAAACCGCCGGTGGCTGGCAGATCGCGCTGAACGCCGCCGCTTTGGCGCATTTCGTGGCGGTCGAGGCCGATTGCCCCGGCCGGTTCAGCGACAACGCCTTTGCCCTGCTGCCCGGCCGCCCCGCGACCCTGACCTTCACCCCGGCCCAGCCCGGACCCATGCCGCGCTTTACCCTGCGCGACCTTCATTCCGCCACTTACGGCGCCTCCTGAAAGGACAACCGATGTTCAGCTATCAGCTTTACTCCTCCCGCAACTTCCCGCCGATGTCGGCCACGTTCGAGATGCTGTCGAAGGCGGGTTATGGCGCGGTCGAAGGCTATGGCGCGCTTTATGCCGATGATGCGGCGGTCGCCGCCACCGCTGCGGGCCTTGCCGCCACCGGGCTGACTATGCCCACCGGCCATTTCAGCCTGGCCATGCTGGAGGGCGAGGTGGAAAAGGTGCTGGGCATCGCCCGCGCCCTGAAGATCGAGCGGATCTATTGCCCCTACATCATGCCCGACGACCGCCCCACCAGCAGCGCCGGCTGGCGGGCCTTCGGTGCCCGGCTTGAGGCGGCGGCGGCGCCCTATCGTGCCGCCGGGCTGGGCTTTGGCTGGCACAACCACGATTTCGAATTCGGCGCCACCCCCGAAGGCACCCTGCCGCAGGATGAGATTTTCGCCGGCGGCCCGGGTCTGGAATGGGAGATCGACGTGGCCTGGGTGATCCGGGGCGGGGCCGACCCCCTGGCCTGGATCAGCCGCTATGCCAGCCGCATCACCGCCGCGCATGTCAAGGACATCGCGCCGAAGGGCGAGAACGCCGATGAAGACGGCTGGGCCGATGTGGGCCACGGCACGGTGGACTGGCCGGCGATCATGGCGGCCCTGCGCGCCGTGGGTTGCCGCCACTTCATCATGGAACACGACAATCCCAAGGATCACGCGCGCTTTGCCACGCGCTCGATCGCTTCCGCGAAAGGGTTCTGAACATGGCCAATCTTGGCATCGGCATCATCGGCTGCGGCAATATCTCGGCCGCCTATCTGCGGCTGGCCCCCGCCTTCAAGGGGCTTGAGGTGCGCGCCGTCGCCGACATGAACATGGCAGCGGCCGAGGCGCGCGCGGCCGAGTTCGGGGTAAAGGCGCAGTCGGTCGATGACCTTCTGGCCAACAAGGACGTGGACGTGGTGATCAACCTGACGATCCCCGACGCCCATTTTTCGGTGACGAAGCGCATCCTTCAGGCCGGCAAGCATGCCTATTCCGAAAAGCCGCTGGTCCTGACGCTGGAAGAAGGCGAAGAGTTGCGCGCCCTTGCCAGCGGCAGGGGCCTTGCCGTGGGCTGCGCGCCCGATACCTTCCTGGGCGGCGCCCACCAGCAGGCCCGCGCCCTGATCGACGAAGGGAAAGTCGGAAGGATCACAGCGGGTTGCGCGGCGGTCCTCAACCACGGGATGGAGCATTGGCACCCCAGCCCCGACTTCTTCTTCCTGCCGGGCGCCGGGCCGATGCTGGACCTTGGGCCCTATTACGTCGCCAACCTGATCAACCTCCTTGGCCCGGTGCGGCGGGTGGGGGCGCTGACCTCTTCCGCCACGGCCGAGCGCACCATCGCCAACGGCCCCCGCAACGGTGAGAAGGTTCCGGTCAAGACCCCCACCAACATCCATGCGCTGCTGGAGTTCCACTCGGGCGCCACGATCAACCTCTCGACCAGCTGGGATGTCTGGCACCACAAGCGCAACCATTTCGAGCTTTACGGCACCGAGGGCACGCTTTACGTCCCCGACCCCAACTTCTTCGGCGGCACGGTGGAAATCGGCGGGCGCGACGGCAGCCTGACCACGGTGGCGCCATGGGATCACCCCTTCGGCAAGGTGAACCAGCACCACAACGGCCGCGATCTGGCCAATTACCGCACCGCCGGACTGGCCGACATGGTGGCGGCGCTGGTGGCGGGGCGCGATGCGCGCTGCTCGCTGGACCGGGCGCTGCACGGTGTCGATGTGATGACTGCCTGCCTGAAATCGGGCGAGACGGGGCAGTTCGTCACGCTGACCACCACCTGCACCCGCCCCGCCGCGCTGGGGCTGGATGAGGCGCGGGCGCTTCTGGCCTGACAATACCGCCGGGGGCGGTCCGCCCCCGGCCCCGATAGCGGAGCATCGGCATGGCGCAGAACCCGGTCCTGCGGGGCTTCAACCCCGACCCCAGCTTTTGCAGGGTGGGCGAGGATTACTACATCGCCACCTCGACCTTCGAATGGTATCCGGGCGTCGCGATCTACCACTCGCGCGATCTGGTGAACTGGCGGCTGGTGGCGCGGCCCCTGCGGCGGGCAGCGCAGCTGGACATGCGCGGCAACCCCGACAGCTGCGGCATCTGGGCGCCCTGCCTGTCGCATGCCGACGGGCGGTTCTGGCTGGTCTATACCGATGTCAAACGTCTCTCGGGCGCGTTCAAGGATGCGCATAACTACATCGCCACCTGTGAGACGATCGACGGCGACTGGTCGGACCCGGTCTATGTGAATTCCTCGGGCTTCGACCCCTCGCTGTTTCATGACGCGGACGGGCGGAAATGGTTCCTCAACCTGCGCTGGAACCACCGGGAGGCCGGGTCGGGCGTGAACCCCGCCCATGACCGCTTTGACGGGATCGAGCTGCAGGAATGGCATCCTGAAACCGGGCTGACCGGGCCGGTGACAACGATCTACCCCGGCACCGACCTGGGGCTGACCGAGGCGCCGCACCTGTTCCGCCGGGGCGGCTGGTACTACCTGACCACGGCCGAGGGCGGCACCGGCTATGACCATGCGGTGACAATGGCGCGGTCGCGCGACATCAGGGGGCCGTATGAGACCCATCCGCAAAAGCACCTGATGACCGCGCGTTTCGCCCCCGACAGCCCGCTGCAGCGGGTGGGCCATGGCCAGTATGTCGAGGGCCATGACGGGCGGCACTGGCACAGCTTTCTCTGCGGCCGCCCGGTGCAGGGGCCACGGGGGCTTTTCTGCGCCACCGGGCGCGAAACCGGTCTGGCCGAGGTGGAATGGCGCGACGACGGCTGGCTTTACCTGAAATCCGGCGGGCTGGTGCCGCCGCTGGATCTGCCGCTGGACGCGGTGCAGGCGCTGCCCGGCGCGGTGGAATACCGCTTTGACGGGCCTGACCTGCCGGCCGATTTCCAATGGCTGCGCACACCCGATCCGCAGCGCATCTTCGGCCTGACCGGCAGCGCGCTGCGGCTTTTCGGCCGCGAAAGCCCGGGGTCTTGGTTCGAACAGGCGCTGGTCGCGCGGCGGCAGGACGAATCCCGCTGCCGCGCCGAATGCACGGTGCTGGCCGACCCGCTGGGCTGGCAGCAGGCGGCGGGGCTGATCAGCTATTACAACCGACACAAGTTCCACGCGGCGCTAGTCACCCTTGACCCGGCCTTGGGCCGCTGCCTGCGCATTGTCTCATGCCCCGGCGATGTGACCGAGGCGCTGGTGCTGTCGCCCCCCGTGGCGCTGCCCGATGGCCCCGTCGATCTGGCGGCCGAAATCGCCGGCCCCGTGCTGCGCTTTTTCTGGCGGACGGGCGGCGGGGGATGGCTGCCGCTGGGCGCGGCGCTGGATGCCTCGGTCATCTCGGACGAGGGCGGGCTGGGTGAACATGCCAGCTTCACCGGCGCCTTCCTGGGCATGTTCGCCCATGACCTGACGGGGCAGGGGTGGAGCGCCGATTTCCCCCGCTTCGCCTATGCGCCCCTTGTTCATCCTCTCTCGGAAAATATCCCGGGGTGAGGGCCGGCACGGCCCGAGGGGCAGCGCCCCTGCCACGCTGCGGCGGGGCGTTGGCGCGGCCGGTCCGGGCGGGCTTGCAATGGGGCGCGCGCCCGGCGTAACTCTAGCCAGTCCTTGACGAGAGAGCCGATGAACGCCGAAGACCGCAAGATACCCAGCCATGAGCTGACCTATGCGCGGCTTCGCGACATGGTGCTTTTCGGCCATCTTGAACCCGGGCAGCCGGTGACCATTCAGGGGCTGGTCGGCGATCTGGACGCCGGCATGACCCCGGTGCGCGAGGCGATCCGCCGGCTTACGGCCGAAGGCGCCCTTCTGCCGCAGGGCAACCGGAGGGTGACGGTGCCGCGGCTGAACGCCTCGACGCTGGAGCAGCTGGCCTTCGCGCGGCTGACGATTGAACCGAAGCTGGCCGAACTGGCCGCCGAACGGCTGACGCCCGAACTGATCGGCCGGCTGGTGGCGATTGACGATCAGGTGAACGCGGCGATCCGCGCCGGCGACATTCCGGCCTATCTGCAGTCGAACCACGCCTTCCACTTCGCGCTTTATGAAGCGTCGGGGGCGGCGGTGCTGACCGATATGGCGCGGTCCTTGTGGCTGCGGTTCGGGCCGTCGCTGCGGGTGGTGGCGGGGCTGGCCGGGGCGGGCAGCCTGACCGACAACCATGCCACCGCGCTGGCCGCCATGCGGGCGGGCGATGCGGGCGGCATGGTCGAGGCGATGCGCCGCGACATCGCGCAGGGCGTGGACGAGGTGCGCGCCGCCCTGGCAAGCGGCGCGGTCTAGGTTCAGGCGGCTTCGGCCGCATCCATCACGAAGCGCAGGTGAAAGCGGCTGGCGATGGCTTCCATCGCGGCGGGGCTTTCGGGCGGGTTGGCAGCGACGGCGGGGAAGAAGCCCTCGAACCCGCCGGGGGTCATCACGCACATCAGCCGGCCGGGCGTGCTGCCGGTGTTCTGAAAGCGGTGGACTGCGCCGCGCGGCACGACCAGCGTGCCGTCCGCCGTCAGATCGACGCGCGCGCCGTTGCACCAGAAGGCGAAGCTGCCGGACAGCACGCGGAAGAATTCATCCTCGTGGTCGTGGATATGGGGCGGCGGGCCTTCACCGGGGGGCACTTCGGCCTCGAAGACGCCAAGGCGCCCCCCGGTCTCTGCCGCGGCAATGCGGATGGTGTGGCGGCCGAAGCGGTCGGTCACGATCTGACCGGCTCCGGCGGGTGAAAAGGCAGCCTGTTCAAACGGTTGCATCTGGGATTTCCTTAATGGTTGCATGAAAGTGGCGCTGGTATACCCTTGTGCCACCGCCCTGATAATCCGGGCGGACCCCACAAGATTGTCTGGATGATCCGACAGATGAAGACGGTTGATCCGCTTTATGGGCTTGCCGCCTTTCTTGCCGTGGCCGCGCATGAAAGCTTTACCGGCGCGGCGGCGGCGCTGGGGCTGACGCGGGCCACGGTCAGCGCGCAGGTGGCCGATCTTGAGGCGCGGCTGGGGGTGCGGCTGTTGCACCGGTCAACCCGGGCGGTGCGGCTGACCCCGGCAGGGCAGGCCTTTCGTGATCGGCTGGCCGATCTGCCCGACCGGGTGGACGCGGCAGAGCGCGCGGCGCGGGCGGAACAGACCGCGCCCGAAGGCCGGCTGCGGGTGACGGCGCCGCCCGATCTGGGCCAACGCTTCCTGATCCCCTGGGTGGCCGAGTTTCTGGCCGAACATCCCCGCATAACGATCGAGCTTGACCTGTCGAACGCTGCCCACAACCTGATCGAGCGGCATTTCGACCTGGCCGTGCGCGGCACACTGGCGGTCGAGCCGAACCTGGTGACGCGGCAGCTGGGGGCGTCACTTCTGCACACCTGCGCGCGGCCCGATTATCTGGCGCGGCGCGGAGTGCCGGCAGAGCCGGGAGATCTTGCCGGCCATGACCTTCTGCACTTCGCCCATCTGCGGGGCGGGCGGGTCTGGCCGATGAGCCGGGGGGAAGCGCGGGTGCTGGTGCCCGTCGCGCCGCGGCTAGAGCTGAACGACGGCTGGGCGCTGCGGCTGGCGGCACTGGAGGGCGCCGGCATCTGCCAGCTGCCCGGTTTCATCGTCGGAGAGGATATCCGGCAAGGCCGGCTGGTGCCGGTGCTGGGCGACTGGCAGGCAGGGCGGGTGCCGCTGCATGCCGTCTATCCCGACAACCGGCTGATCGCGCAGCGGGTCAAGGCCTTCGTGGCCTTCCTGGCGCGGAAGGCCCGGGCCGAGCCCGATCTGACCGAAGGGCTTACTTGAGCGGCGTGCGGTATTCGATGCGGCGGACCGAGCCGGTCTTGGACCGCATCAGGATGGTTTCCATCGTGACCCAGCCCGGTTCCCGCCGGATGCCCGACACCAGCGAGCCGTTGGTGACGCCGGTGGCGGCAAAGATCACGTCGCCGCGCACCAGATCGTCGCGGGTATAGACGCGGTCGAAATTGGTGATGCCGGCCTTGCGGGCGCGGCCGCGTTCGTCATCGTTGCGGAACAGAAGCTTGCCGAAGAACTGCCCGCCCATGCATTTCAGCGCGGCGGCGGCCAGAACGCCTTCGGGTGCGCCGCCCGACCCCATGTACATGTCGATCCCGGTCTTTTCCGGCTCGGCGCAGTGCATCACCCCGGCCACGTCACCGTCGGTGATCAGGCGGATCGCGGCGCCGGTCGAGCGGATTTCCTTGATCATCTCTTCATGGCGCGGCCGGTCCAGCACGCAGACCGTGATGTTCTCGGTCGAGACGCCCTTGGCGGCGGCCAGGGCCGAAACGCGCTCGGACGGGCTCATCGTCATGGTCACGGTGCCGGGTTTGAAGCCCGGGCCGATGGCCAGCTTTTCCATATAGACATCGGGAGCGTGCAGCAGGGTGCCGCGCGCCGCCATGGCGATCACGGTCAGGGCGTTGGGCATGTCCTTGGCGGTCAGCGTCGTGCCTTCCAGCGGGTCAAGCGCAATGTCCACCGCCGGGCCTTTGCCGGTGCCGACCTCTTCGCCGATGTAAAGCATCGGGGCTTCGTCGCGTTCGCCTTCGCCGATCACCACGACCCCGGCGATGTCGAGAAGGTTCAGCTGGTCGCGCATGGCGTTGACGGCGGCCTGATCGGCGGCCTTTTCATCGCCCCGGCCGATCAGCCGCGCCGAGGCGAGCGCCGCCGCTTCGGAAACACGGGCAAGGCCCAGGGAAAGCATGCGGTCCTGGAACTCATTGGCTTCGGACATCGGGGAATCCTTCAAGAATGCGTTTGGCCGAGCCTTAGCGGCCCCGGTCACGGCGGGCAAGCGTGGTGACGCTAACGCCGGCCCGCGGCGCGCAGTTTGACCCGCCGGCGGCGCGGGATGCCCTAGACTTCCTCGATCCGGATGGCCACCGGGGCGCCCACCAGAACGCCCGTGGCCGCGAAATGCTCCATCGCATGGGCGATGTCGGCGGGCGCGGCCTTGTGGGTGACGAACAGCACGATGGCGTCGTCGTCTTCATCCCCCGGCTGGTTGATCTGGCGCATCTGGTCGATGGATACGCCGGCCTCACCCAGACAGGTGGCGATTTTTGCCAGAGCGCCGGGTTTGTCCAGCAGTGTCATCCGCAGGTAATAGGGCGCTGGCGTGGCGGCGCGGGCCGGCACGGCGGGCGCCAGAGTGGCGGCGGGCTGGCCGAAGGTCGGCAGGCGCAGTCCGCGCGCAAGGTCGATCACATCGCCCATCACCGCGCTGGCCGTCGGGCCTTCGCCGGCGCCGGGGCCGCGCAGCACGATCTGGCCGACGCTGTCGCCTTCCAGCACCACCATGTTGGTGCCGCCCTGCAACTGGCCCAGCGGGCTGGCCGCCGGCACAAGGCAGGGGGTCATCCGCTGTTCCAGCCCCCGGCCGGTCATCTGCGCCACGCCCAGCAGCTTGATGCGGTAGCCCATCTCATCGGCCAGCCGGATATCGTCGACCGAGACATTGCCGATGCCTTCCAGTTCCACCGCGCTGAAGGCGACCTGCGTTCCGAAGGCGATCGAGGCCAGAAGCGACAGCTTGTGACCGGCGTCGATGCCGCCCACGTCAAGGTTGGGGTCGGCCTCCAGATAGCCCAGTTGGCGGGCCTCTTCGAAGACGGTTTCGTAAGGCAGCCCGGCCGCCTGCATCCGCGTCAGGATGTAGTTGCAGGTGCCGTTCATCACGCCCATGACGCGGCGCATCTGGTTGCCGGCCAGCCCCTCGGTCAGGGCCTTGATCACCGGGATGCCGCCTGCGACGGCGGCCTCGAACCGGATCACCCGCCCGGCGGCTTCGGCGGCAAGGGCCAGCGCATGGCCATGATGGGCCAGCAGCGCCTTGTTGGCCGTCACCACATCCTTGCCGGCGGCAATCGCGGCTTCGGTCGCGGCCCGGGCGGGGCCTTCGTGGCCGCCCATTACCTCGAGGAAGACATCGACATCCTCGCGCCGGGCCAGCGCCACCGGGTCGGTTTCCCAGGCATAGGCCGACAGGTCGGCGTCGCGGTTCTTGGTGCGGTCGCGGGCCGAGACGGCGGTGATCACCACCTCGCGCCCGGCGCGGGCGGCGATCAGCGCGGCATGGCGCTGCACGATCCTGACCACGCCGATGCCCACGGTTCCGAGACCGGCAAGACCGAGGCGGAGGGGGGCGGGGGGCATGGGGAACTCCGTAGCTGTTCGACAGCCTGTTAGCCTGTCGGCAAGGCCATGGCAACGCGGCCGAACGTCAGCGGTTGCGAAGCTGGTCGGCGCGGGCCTGAAGCGCCGCCGCATCGCCGGCCAGACCGGTGCCCGGGTCGGGCGCGGTGCCGGGCACTGGCAACTGGTCGGCGGGCAGGAGGGGCGGCGTCGCGCCGGTGGCGCCGGCGCCCCAGGGCAGGCGCGGCAGCTCGGCGCAGGCGGCCAGGGCCAGAAGGGCGGATAGGGCAAGAAGGCGCGCGGTCATGGGGCGATCCTAAGGGGCGGCGCGCAGGGGGGGAAGGGGCAGGGCGCTGCCGGGGCAAAGAATGTCGGGGCAGTGTGAAACACCCCCCGGTTTCCCTGACCCCGGCCATCGCCGGGGTCACGCGGTGCCGTTCCCCCTTGCCGCCGGTGGCCCCAAAGGCCGCCGGCCAGCGCCCGCCCCGCCCATGGTGGGCGCTTCTCGCCCGCCCGGGCAGGCGCCGTCCTATGTCTTGGGCTTTGGCTGGCGGTCGGGTGGCGGCTTGGTCGCTGCGGGCGGGGAAACGCGGTGCGTTTCCTGATCCGCCCGTCGGGCGCGTGCTTGCACGCACCTTCCGTCGCGGCCTTTTCCTGACCCGGCCCACCCGCAATGGTGCGTGGGGACCACGCACCCTACGCCAGAGGCCCGTCACAACGCTTCGGCCGCCCCGCCCTGACCCCGGCCATCGCCGGGGTCACGCTGTGCCGGTGCCCCTCGGCCCGCCGGTGGCCCCCAAGGCCGCCGGCCAGCGCCCGCCCCGCCCATGGCGGGCGCTTCTCGCCCGCCGGGTCGGGCGCCGGCTTTTTGTTATTGCTTCTGGCTGGCGGTCTCGTGGCGGCTTGGTCGCGACGGGCGGGGGCGAGGCAGCGCCTCGCCTTTTCCCGCCCGGCCTTGCCCCTTCGCGGTCAGAGCCCCTTTGACCGGTAGGTCTGCGCCACCCGGCTGATCGCCACGATATAGGCGGCCACCCGCAGGTCCTGCACGTCGTTGCGGCCGTGCCAGACCTCGCGCATCGACTGGTAGGCCGTGCGCATCGTGTCATCGAGACCCGAGCGCACCAGCGCCAGTTCGTCCGAGCCGGTCAGGAACCGTTCCTTGAAGTCCTCGGCCAGCGTCCAGCCCAGGCCCTTGTCCGACGACAGCCGCTCAAGCTCTTCGACCAGCAGGCGCGACCGCGCCTCTTCCGCCCGGCGCTGCATGCGGCCAAAGCGGATGTGAGACAGGTTCTTGACCCATTCGAAGTAGGACACCGTCACCCCGCCGGCATTGGCATACATGTCGGGGATGATCAGGCAGCCCTTCTTGCGCAGGATCTCATCGGCGCCGAAGGTGACGGGGCCGTTTGCCGCCTCGATGATCAGGGGC
>Ga0268299_1002902_pt1 | contig 17920 bp, 15 predicted proteins | sample NOBtaG_FD_193484 | JGI IMG/M metagenome (GOLD analysis project Ga0268299, IMG submission 193484) | Activated sludge microbial communities from bioreactor in Nijmegen, Gelderland, Netherland - NOB reactor | ecosystem: Engineered > Bioreactor > Aerobic > Activated sludge | place: Netherlands...
AGGAGGACGGAGGCTGGGGGGGAGGGGTCGGGGCAGTCGGGGGGGGCGGAGCAGGCGGAGAGGAGCGCAGGCAGCAACGCCGCCGCGAGGGCGCGGGGGGAAGGGCGCGGCGGGTGAATGGGACTTCTCACTGCGGCGTGAGTTTCTGGATGGTCTCGGTGGCGGCCTTGATGGCGGCGACCTGCTCGGCCCCGTCGCGGGCGACGGCCTTGGCCAGCGCGGGCTCGGCGGCGAGGATGGTCTTGCAGGCGTTGTGGATGGCGGCCTTGGGCTCGCTCGGGAACCCGCCGGCCTTGGAGACCATGATCTGGACCATCTCGCGGGTGGCGAGGAGGCCGCGGAGGACGACGGGGAGTTTGGCGGCGGGCTTCTGCTCGGTGGGGAGTGCGGCGACGCGGTTGGCCAGGGCGGAGGTGAAGGCGACGAGGGTGGCGTTGCGGAAGGCCCAGGCGTTGTCGCGGATGGTGTCGGGGTCGAGGTCGAGGGCGGCCTTGATGCCCAGGACGGCGCCGTCGAGGACGAGGGGGTCGGCCTCGGACTTGACGAGGGCGTTGAGGGCGGCGACGAGGTCGGCCATGCGCTGGGGCGTGACGGCGGGGTCGGAGCGGCCGGCGGCCTCGAAGAGGCGTGCGGCGCCGAAGGCGGCGGCGTAGCGGACGCTGGAGGACTTGTCGCGGGTGCCGGTGATGAGGGTTTCGACGAGGGTGTTGGCGGCGGTCTCGCCGGCGACGCGGAGGGCGTTTGCGCGGTGGATGTCCTTGGGGCTTTCGAGGGCGCGGGCGAGGACGGGTCCGAGGGCCTTGGCGTAGGCGCGGCGGAAGTCGGGCGAGACGCCGACGGCGGCGAAGGGGCGGATGAGCATGTCGCGGGCGGACTTGACGGCGGCGTCGTCACCGGTGAGGCCCGGAGCCTGGGCGGCGATATAGGCCTCGATGGTGCGTTCGTCGGCGGGCGCGATGGAGGGCTTGGCGGGGAGGTCGGCGAGGCTGACGACGCCCGGGTTGGAGGCGCTCTGCGCGAGGGCCGGGCTCGGGGCCGGGAGGGCCACGAAGGCGGCGGCAAGAAGCAGGGCGGACAGGGGTCGGAGCATCGCGGGGGTCACCTGTGAGGGGCCGAGGGGGCGGAGGGGGGCGGAGATGGAGGGAAACCTAAGGAAGAGTGGAGCGGGGGTCAACTGAGGAAGTGGCGGAGTGGGGACGTGGGGACGTGGGGACGTGGGGACGTGGGGACGTGGGGGCCAGGGGAGGTGATTAGCCGCCGCCGGGGGGCGAGGAGGGGTTGCGGGGGAGTTTGGGCATGCCGGGGGGCATGAGTTTGGCCATGAGTGCGGAGGCGACTTGCTCTTTGGTGGCTTTGCCGGCCTTGACGTCGTCGGTGAGGTCGGCGGCGGCCTGGCCGAGGCCGACCATCATGGCGGCGGCGGGACTCTTGGCTTGGGCGGCGAGGTCGGAGGGGACGGTGAGGAGCCAGCGGTCGCCCTTCTTGACGACCTTTGAGGGCGGGCCTTTCTGCTCGGTGGTGTTGACGACTTCGGCGGAGGTTGCGGAGAGGAAGCGGACTTCCTCCTGATCGGGCTTGAAGGTGGAGAGGCTCTCGCCGCCCATCATGAGGGGCCCGAACATGGGGCCGATGGGGGTGGCCTGCATGATCTCGGCGAGGCCGGCGTTGAGTTTGCTCTTGCAGGCGGCGTCGAGGGCGACGAGGTTGAGCATGGGGGTGAGGACGGCCTCGACGGCGGAGGCAGCCTCGTCGGTATCGGTGAGGATGAAGGCGAGAGCGTCGTCGGCGCGGCCTTCGCGGATGGCGGTGGTGAAGTCGGTGAAGGCCTTCTTGATGGCGGCGGTTTCGGCGGCTGGGTCCGCCGGGGAGTTGGCGGCGGGGTTGGCGGGATCGGCGGGTGGATCGCCGGGCGTGGCGGGATCGGCGGAGGCACCCGGGTCGGCCTGAGCGGGGTCGGCGGGATCGGCGGCGAGTTTGGCCTTGCCGGCGGAGACGCGGTTGAGGACGTCGATGAGTTTGGCGACGGCGTCTTTGACTTCGGGCTTGCCGCCGGCGGCGTCGAAGCCCGCGCGGGCGTCCTCGTAGGCGGCGCGGGCCTCTTCGATAGTGGAGGCGAGGGCGTCGCGAGCGGACTTGGCGGCGGCGGCGAAGGAGGAGGCGTCGGGGAGCGCGGGGGAGGCGGAAACGGCGGCCTCGGCGATGGTGGCGAAGGAGTCGAGGCCGCGGGCGTGGACGAAGAGGGCGTCGCCCAGAGCCTGGCTGAAGCCGGCGGCGGCGAGGGCGGCCTCGGTGCGGGCCTCGTTCTTGCCGCCCTGCTGGGCTTTTTTGGCGCTGGCGATGGCGGCGCGGTAGTTCTTGGTGGCGGTGTCGAGGCCGGAGGCGATGGGGCCGGAGCGGAGGGCGGAAGCCTCGGCGAAGGCGCGGGTGGCGTCGGCGGCGGCGGAGGCGGCGAGACGGCGGGCCTCGACGGCGGCGGCCTGGCCGGCCTGGGCGCGGGCCTGGACGGCGGCGCGGGAGGCCTTGAGGCTCTCGCGGCGGCTGGCGAGGAGGTCGATGGCGCGGCGGGCGTCGTCAACCGCGGGTCGGGCGAGCGCGGCCTGGGCCTTGAGGTCGGCGGCGCGGACATCGAGGGCGTCGGCGGCGCGGGCGATGGCAGCGGCGCGCTCGAGGAGGGAGAGGGCCTCGGTCTCGGAGGAGTTGGCCATCTGCTGGCGGAGAGCGGCGGCGTCGGTGCGCTTGGCGCGGGACTGTGCGATGAGGGCGTCGGCGTCCTTTTCGAGGGAGGCGACGCGGGCGTCGGCGGCGCGCTGGGCGTCGGCGGCGGCGCCTGTGGCGGCCTCGACGTCGGCGGCCTGGCGGTCGATGGCGGCGAGGTCGGCGTCTGGCTTGTAACTCTCGGCGATGGCCGCGCGGGCGTTCTGGGAGGCCCAGATGCCGAGGGCGGCGCGGACGGCGGTGAGGCTGCCGAGGACCTTGCGTTCGCCGTCAACGAGTTCGGTGGCGCCGATCTCGGCGAGGCCGGCCTGGGCGCGGGCGGTGAGGCCGGCGGCGGCTGCGGCGGCCTGCTCGGAGAGGCCCTTGGCTGCGGCAAGTTCGGAGATGACGGTGGAGAAGGTCTGTTTGCGGGAGTCCACGCTTGGGACGGACTGCGAGCCGCCGAAGGTGATTTTGTTGAGCGTCTCGGCGGCGTGTCGGACGGCGTGGTCGTCGGAGCGGGAGCAGGCGGGGAGGCACGCCGCGAGGGTGAGAAGGGCGGCGGCGGAAAGAGCGGCGGGAGTGCGGTGGCGGGTGGGCATTGGGGGGCTCGGTCGCGTGCGGAACGGGTGGGAGCGAAGGAAGGACGAGTGAGGCTGGCGCGGCTGGGCGCGGGGAGGCCGATACGAGCGGCGAAGGGCGCGGGATTCACGGCCCGTCGCCACATTCGGCGGGACGGGGACTTTAGCAGATAGGTCGGGAGTGGACGAGGGGCGTGGGGCGATCGTGAGGGGATTGTGAGGGGCTGGTGAGCGATTGAGGCGTTGGCGGGGCCGGGGCAGGTGAAGTCGGGGAAGGCATCGAGGCACGGGGCATCGAGGCATGAGTGCGGGGAGTGGGGCGTTGGTGCGGAGCGCGGCCAAGGATCGGGCGTGGCGGACTCACCCGGTACGAGCACAAGGCGGCTACGCGAGGCGCACGCGCACCTGGTGTCGCTGGGGCAGGCGCTGGCGCTGCCGAGCGTGGAGGGATGCGGGTGCGTGAGGGAGTGTTTGGAGGTGGTGCGGCGTGAGGTGGCGGTGTCGGGGGGCGGGTGGGTGCGGGTGAAGGGGGCGCGGGTGGCGGGGTGGGCGGAGGGTCGGTGGCCGACGCTGGCGGAGTTGGACGGGGCGACGGGCGCGGTGCCGGTGGTGGTGATGTCGTTCGACCATCACGAGGCGGTGGGGAACAGCGCGGCGTTGCGTGCGGCGTGCTTGAGCGCTGGGCAGCAGGTCGGGGTGAACGGCGTGGTCGAGGCGGATTGCCGGACGGGCGAGGCGACGGGGCTGTTGCGGGAAGAGGCGGCGTACGCGGCGTGGGGCGTGGGGGGTGCCGCGGCGGAGGCGGAGGAGGGCGCGCGACGCGGATGGGTCGAGGCGGCGCTGGGGCACTTGGCGCGGCTGGGGTATGTGGAGGCGCACGACCTGCACAGCCAGGCGTGGCTGCCTGGGGTGTTGGCCGCGATGGAGCGGGAGGGCGCGCTGGGGATGAAGGTGTGGGTGTATCCGCCGGCGGCGGGGCTGGAGGAGATGGCGCGTGATCGGGGCGCGTGGGAGAGCGAACGGGTGAGGTTGGCTGGGGGCAAGGTGTTCGCGGACGGGACGCTCAATGGGCGGACGGCGCTGATGCTGCATCGGTACGCGGAGCCGCTCTTGGGGCATCCGCGCGGTCAGGCGATGGTGAGCCCGATGGCGCTGGACGAGGCGTATCGGCGGGCGGGTGTGCTGGGGCTGCCGCTGGCGGTACACGCGATCGGGGACGGGGCGGTGCGGATGGTGCTCGACAGCATCGAGCGGGTGTTCGGGAAGCGTGGCGACGCGGGGGTGACGGCGGGGGGGATCGGTCGGCAGCGGATCGAGCACGCGGAGGTGGTGGACGGGGCGGATGTGCCGAGGTTCGCGGGGCTGGGGGTGGTGTGCTCGGTGCAGCCGAGCCATTTGCTGGCGGATGTGGAGGCGTTGCGGCGGTTTGTGCCGCACCGGTTGGAGCGGGTGCTGCCGCTGCGGGAGTTGGTGGATTCGGGGTGTGTGCCGGGGCGGGGCGGGCTGATGTGGATGGGGTCGGACGTGCCGATCGTGAGGGCGGAGGCTGAGGATTGCGTGCGCGCGGCGGTGTGGCGGCGGCGCGAAGGGGCGGCTGAGGAGGAGGCGATCGGGCTGGGTCAGGCGCTGACGGAGGCGGAAGCGTGGGCGGGATTGGGGGCGCGGGGGTGGTAGGGAGAAAGTTGGGTGTGGGGTTGTCGCACCGTACTATTACCGCATGTCAGTGCCGATGCTGCAAACCGAAGCCGACTTGCTGCGAACGATGCCAAAGCGGCTGACCAAGGCAGCACGTGCCGAGTTTGGCCTGCCGAGCGCTGGCGAGGGCATGACGTTCGCACTGGAATCGCTCGACGGGCGGACGGCGTTTCTGATCGACGCGAACCGGCGGGGCAAGATCAAGCTCACCAAATGCACGCTCTTGGAGAGGTACAGGGTCGTCGATGTCTTGGCGAGGCTGGACATCGACGGGCCGCCGCACACCAACCCGACGACCACGAATCCGCCGCTTCCGTTACTTGCGCCGTACAACGGCCAGACCGTGCCGTGTCCGCACTACCACTTCTTTGTCGAGGGGTATGAGGACCGATGGGCCGTGCCCGCGAACGTCGTCGGCCTCAACCAGACCACCGACCTCGTGCTGGCACTCCGCGAGTTCATGACTCATTGCGGCGTGCAGCAAGTGCCGACAATCCAGTATCCGATGCAGTGACCCATGAGCAAGAGCATCAAATCCCTGATCGACGAGTACACCCGCTGGCTGCGGGACGGTATCTCGGTGGCTCAGGTGGGCGATGCGTACGAGGTGACGACGCCGTTCCTCGACCGGCACAACGACCACATCCAGATTTATGTGCGGCAGGAGGCCAACCGGACTCTGCTTTCCGACGATGGCTATGTCATTTCCGATCTTCGCCAGAGCGGTTGCACTCTCGATTCCGAGCACCGCAAGCGCGTGCTCGCGTCGGTGTTGAACGGCTTTGGCGTCCACCGCGACGGCGACGAACTCTTGGCCGTGTCGCACAACGGCGATTTCCCACAGCGCAAGCACGCGTTGATTCAGGCGATGCTCGCGGTGGGCGATCTCTTTGCGACGGCCCAGAGCCACGTCAAGAGCCTGTTCTTGGAGGATGTCGCAGACTTTTTGGAGCGCATCGGGGCCTCGGCGTTCCCAGACTTCCAGTTGGTTGGCAAGAGCGGCTTTCAGCACAAGTTCGACTTTGCGTTGCCCAAGTCGGCGAAGGCACCCGAGCGGTTGATTCGGGCCGTAAACAGGCCCAACAAGGACACGGCGCTTCTGGTCATCGCGGCGTGGAACGACGTGCGGGCCAGTCGCCCGGCGGACTCGCAGATGTACACGATGCTCAACGACTCTGAGCACAAGGTACCGGGCGAGGTTGTCGATGCCCTGAAGCAGTACGACATCGTCGCCGTCCCGTGGAGCCAGCGGATGGATCATCGCGACAAGATCGCCGCGTAGGCAGCAGAGGACCGGGTACCCGTGTGGGGAACGACGGATTCGGCGTCTACGCTGGGTGATGCTTCCAGTCTTGGCGATGACGCGGGCGGTGCCGGTGCGGGGTGGGGCGGACGGGGTGGTGCCGCGGGTGGGGTGGGCGCGGGTGTCGATGGCGCCGGCGGTGCCGCAGATGGGGCGGGAGGCGCTGTTGGAGTTCGTTCGGACCGGAGGCGGGTTGGGGCCGCCGACGGTGGTGGCAACGATGTTCCACGATCGGGTGGACGAGGAGTTTCTGAGGGCGGCGGGCGGGCAGTTGCGGGGCGTGTGCAACTTTGCGGTAGGGGTGGACAACATTGATCTGGGGGCGTGCCGGGCGCGCGGCGTGGCGGTGACCAACACGCCCGACGCGGTGACGGAGGGGACGGCGAACCTGGCGATCGGGCTGATGCTGGCGGTGAGCCGTCGGATCGTGGAGGGGGACGCGTTCGTGCGGAGCGGGCGGTTTGAGAAGGAGGGGAACACGTTCCCGACGGGGTGGCTGGGGATGCACCTGTCGGGGCAGGTGATGCTGATCGTGGGTGCGGGGCGGATCGGTCGAGCGGTGGCGCTGCGGGCGCAGGCGTTCGGGATGCGGGTGCTGTACGTGGCGCGCGGGCGGCACGTGGACTTTGAGGGCGGGCCGCTTGGGGCGCGGAAGGTGGAGTTGGACGAGGGTCTTGCGCTGGCGGACGTGGTGAGCCTGCACACGCCGCTGACGACGGAGACGCGGCACCTGATCGACGGGCGTCGGCTCGGGCTGATGAAGCCGACGGCGATCCTGGTGAACACGGCGCGGGGGCCGGTGGTGGACGAGGCGGCGCTGGCGGCGGCGCTCTCTGCGGGGCGGATCTGGGGCGCGGGGCTGGACGTGTTCGAGCGCGAGCCGGCGGTGGACGCGGGGCTGGTGGGGCTGAAGAACGTCGTGATGACGCCTCACGTGGGGAGCGGGGAGCGGTACTGGCGCGAGGAGATGACGCGCATGGTTCTGGAGAACGCGGAGGCGATCATCGCGGGGCGGGAGCCGGCGAACCGGGTGTCGGGGGCATGTCGAGGTTCGGGGTGAAGCGTGAGGGGTGAGGGGTGAGGGGCTGGTGGTATGCTGGTTGGATGAGGCTCATCTGCTGGTGTGCGGCGGTGGTGTTGGCGTTGGCACCGGTGGCGCGGGGGGGTGACCCGGCGCACGACGCGCGGTTGGCTTGGTGGCGCGAGGCGCGTTTGGGGATGTTCATTCACTGGGGGCTGTACGCGATCCCCGGGGGCGCGTGGGGGGGAAAGGAGAGTTACGGGGAGTGGGTCCGGCACGAGGCGAAGATCCCTCGGGAGGAGTACGCCAAGTTGGCGACGCGGTTCAGTCCCGCGGGGTTCGATGCCGACGCGGTGGTGCGTGCGGCGAAGGACGCGGGGATGGGGTACATCGTCATCACGACGAAGCACCACGACGGGTTCTGCCTGTTCGATTCGGCGCTGACGGATTTCGACGTGATGGGGACGCCCTTCAAACGGGACGTGATGAAGGAGATGGCCGACGCGTGCCGGAAGCACGGCGTGAGGATCGGGTGGTACTACTCGATCATGGACTGGCACCATCCGGACTATGTGCCGAGGCGGGACTGGGAGGAGGACCGGCCGAGGGAGGGTGCGGAGTTTTCGCGGTACGTGTCGTACATGAAGGGGCAGTTGACGGAGTTGCTGACGAAGTACGGGGAGATCGGGGTGCTGTGGTTCGACGGGCAGTGGGAGGGGAGTTGGAACGACGAGTTGGGGAAGGAGATCGAGGCGCACGTGCGCGGGTTGCAGCCGGGGATCATCATCAACAGCCGGGTGGGGCGCGGGGGCGGCGCGTACGGGCTGGACGGCACGCGGCTGGGTGATTACTCGACGCCGGAGCAGTTCATCCCGGAGCGTGACCCGGGGACGGACTGGGAAACGTGCATGACGATGAACCGGCACTGGGGGTACAACGCCGCGGACAAGGCGTTCAAGCCCGCGCGGGAGTTGGTGCGGATGGCGACGGAGATCGCGGGGAAGGGAGGGAACTTCCTGCTCAACGTCGGGCCGACGGCGGAGGGCGCGATCCCGCCCGAGAGCGTCGAGCGGTTGAAGGCGATGGGTGAGTGGATGCGGGCGCGGGGGGTATCTGTGCGAGGGACGCGGGGAAGCCCGTTCCCGCCCGCTGTGGTGGGGGCGGGGGAGCGGGCGCGGGGGTGGGGCGCGTGCACGATGAAAGCGGTGAAGACGCCGCCGGCGCGGACGAGGTTGTACCTGCACGTGTGGGCGTGGCCCGCGGACGGTCGGCTGGCGCTGCCGGGCTTGCTGAGCGAGGTGCACTCGGCGGGGTGGGAAGGCGAACTGAGCGGGATGATCGGGATCGAGCGGGCGGGGGACGACGTGGTGCTGTCGATCGGGCCATCTGGTGAGCGCGGCGAGGGGCCTTGGGTGGTGGCGGTCGACGTGGTGGGGGAGCCCGACGTGGCGGTGCCGCCGGAGATCGAGGCGGAGGCTGACGTGTTCGTGGATCGGTTGCGCGTGAGGGCGCGGAGCGCGCAGCGCGGGGTGGAGGTTCGGTTCACGCTGGACGGGACAGAGCCGGTGCCGGCGTCGCCTGTGATGGGGCCGGAGGGAGTTGAAGTGAAGGCATCGGCGGAGGTGCGTGCGCGGGCGTTCCGAGCGGGAAGGGCGGTCGGGCCGGCAGCGAGTCGGCGCGTGGAGAAGGTGGCGCCTCGGCGGACGGAGATGGTGAGCCGGGCGGCCCTGGAGCCGGGCGTGGTGTACGAGGCGTGCACGCTGGCGGGGGACATCAAGCGCGTGGCAGAGGTCGCGGAGGGCACGCCGGCGGGTCGAGGTGTGGCGGCGGGGTTTGATCTGTCGAAGCGGCCGCGGGAGAAGAACTTCGGGATGCGGTTCGGCGGATACATCGACGTACCGGTGACGGGGGTGTATCGGTTCTGGACAGCGTCGGACGACGGGAGCGTGCTGCGGATCGGGGGGAAGGTGGTGGTGGACAACGACGAGCCGCACTCGGTGAAGGAGGAGACGGGGGTGATCGCGCTGGAGGCGGGGCTGCACACGATCACGGTGGAGTTCTTCGAGAACTGGGGCGGGTACGAGTTGCGGGTGATGTGGCAGCCGCCGGGCGGGATGAAGGGGCCGGTGCCGGGGAGCGTGCTTTGGCGGCCGCGAGCGCAGCCGTGAGCGCCGGGGCGGCGGAGGTGACGCGGCGTGCGTTCCTTGGCGCGCTGGCGGCGGCGGGGGTGGGGTACGCGGCGTGGCCGCGGAAGCCGCGGGGTCGCGAGGGCGTGCCCGCCGGGCGCGTGGTGATCGAGTACTGGGAGAAGTGGACGGGAATCGAGGGCGAGGCACTGCAGGCGGTGGTGGATCGCTTCAACGCGATGCAGGACCGGATCTGGGTGCGGCGGACGGCGGTGAGCGAGATCCTGAGCAAGGCGCTGGTGGCGATCGGCGGGGGCGACCCGCCCGACGTGGTCGGGCTGTTCAGTTTCAGCGTGCCGCAGTTCGCCGAGACGCGGGCGGCGTGGCCGATGGAGGAGTTGGAGGCGGACTTTGATGGGGGGAAGGGGGTGGGCGTGGGGGCGATTGATCGTGGGGCGTACGCGCCGGCGGTGCTGCGTTTGCTGTCGCACGGCGGGAAGCAGTGGGCGGGCGTGAGTTCGATGTACAACCTGGCGCTCTATTACAACCGGGCGATGTTCCGGGCGAAGGGGCTAGACCCGGACCGCCCGCCGCGGACGGTGGGGGAACTCGACGAGATGGCGGCGCGGCTGGAGGAGCGGGGGCCGGACGGGCGGGTGCGCGTGGCGGGTTTCTCGCCGCGGCTGCCGGAGTGGTGGCCGTACTTCTGGCCCGTGATGTTCGGGGGCCGGCTGTACGACGCGGAGGGGGACCGCGCGGTGCTGACCGACGAGGCGACGGTGGCGGCGTACTCGTGGGTGCAGGCGACGGCGAGGCGCGTGGGCGTGGAGGACGGGCGGGATTTCGCGGCGTCGTTCTCGCGGAGTTTTCACTCGCCGCAGGACCCGTTCATCAGCGGGAAGGCGGCGATGATCGTGCAGGGCCCGTGGATCGCGAACTTCATCGCGCGTTACAGCCCGGGGTTGGACTATGGGGCGGCGCCGGTGCCGGTGGCCGAGGGCCTGTACGACCCGGACCAGCCCCGCGGGATGCTGGAGGCGGACGTGCTGATGGTGCCGCGGGGGTGCCGGCATCCGGCGGAGGCGTACGCGTTTGTGCGGTGGATGCAGAGCCGGGAGGCGCAGGAGGATCTGGCGCGTCGGCACGGGAAGGGCTCGCCATTGCGTGAGGTGAGCCCCGGATTCCGCGCGGGGCATCCGAACCGGGTGGTGGCGGTGCATGATGCGATCACAGCGAGCCCGGCGGTGCTGGTCCTGCCGCAGACGCGCGCGTGGCAGGCGTACGCGGACCTGATGAACGGGATGTTCGACGCGGTGTGGCGCGGGGCGGACGTGCGGCGGGCGCTGGGCGACGTGGAGCGTCGGGCGCAGGGGCTGCTGGATCAGGCGGCGCGGCTGCGGGCGAAGCGCGGGGGTGCGGGGGGTGGCGCGTGAGCCCGGGCGCACGGGACGTGCTGCGCGGGGTGGCGTGGATCAGCCCGTGGCTGGTGGGGTTCGCGGTGTTCACGCTGGGCCCGGCGGTGCTGAGCGCGGCGCTGAGTTTCTGTGATTATGGGCTCCTGGACTCGGCGGTGTGGGTGGGGCTGGACAACTACCGGGAGTTGTGGGGCGATCCGATGTTCCGGGTGGCGCTGCGGAACACGCTGGTGTACGCGTCGGCGTCGGCGGTGCTGGGCGCGGCCGTGACGCTGGGCGTGGCGCTGCTGTTGGAGCGCGGGCTGCAGGGCGCGGCGCTGGTGCGGGCGATCGTGTTCTTGCCGACGCTGGTGCCGGTGGTGTCGGCGTGCGTGTGCTGGATGTGGCTGCTCAACGGGCGGTTCGGGCTGGTGAACCAGGTGCTTGGGTGGGCGGGTGTGGAGGGCCCGAACTGGCTGGGCGATGCGCGGTGGGCGATGGGCTCGCTGGTGGTGATGAGCGCGTGGACGATCGGGGGCCCGGTGCTGGTTCTGGGGGCGGCGATCCGGAACGTGCCGCGGGCGCTATACGAGGCGGCGGACCTGGATGGGGCGACGGGGCTGAGGCGGTTCGGGGCGGTGACTTTGCCGATGGTGTCGCCGGCGGTGCTGTTCAACGGGGTGATGTCGGTGATCTGGTCGCTGCAGGTGTTCGGGCCGCCGTTCATCATGACCAAGGGGGGCCCTGAGAACGCGACGCAGGTGTACGCGGTGTACGTGTACCAGAACGCGTTTGTGTACGGGCGGATGGGGTACGCGTGCGCGCTGGCGTGGGTGCACGTGCTGGCGACGTTGGTCCTGACGCTGGGGCTGTTGTGGGTGGGCAAGCGCGTGGTCTACGCACGGGGGGCATGAGGGCATGAGGGCCGGCGCGGGACATCGCGGCGTGGCGGGCAGCCTCAGGCGAGCCGGGCTGTGGGCGCTATTGGCGGCGGTGGGGGTGCTGTACGCGGCGCCCCTGGCGTGGATGGTGGGGGTGTCGCTGCGGAGCGCCGAGGACGCGGCGGCCCCGGGCGGGGGATTGCTGCCCAGGGTGCGGGGGGTGGAGGGGGTGGAGGGGGTGGAGGGCGAGGGTGGGCTTGGCGCGTACGCGCGGGGCGTGGCGGCGCAGGGGGCGGCGAACTACGGCGAGGTGTGGTCCAGCCCGCTGGCGGACTTCCCGCTGTACCTGAAGAACAGCCTGGTGGTGACGATCCTGAGCGTGGCAGGGGCGGTGGTGTCGAGCGCGATCGTGGCGTACGGGTTCGGGCGGCTGCGCTGGCGCGGGCGCGAGGCGGTGTTCGTGGTGCTGCTGGCGACGCTGATGATCCCGCAAGCGGTGGTGGTCGCGCCGCAGTATGTGCTCTTCAAGTGGCTGGGGTGGATCGGGACCTTCGCGCCCCTGTGGGCCCCGATGTGGTTCGGGGGGGCGTTCAGCATCTTCCTGCTCCGGCAGTACTACCTGACGATCCCTCGGGAACTCGACGAGGCGGCGCGGCTCGACGGGTGCTCCCACGCGGGGGTCTTCTGGCGGATTATCCTGCCGCTCTCGGGCCCGGCCCTGGCGGCGGTGGCGGTGCTCCAGTTCGCGGCGTGCTGGAACGACTTCCTCGGGCCCATGCTGTTCCTCAACCACCAGGATGACCGGACCCTGGCCGTCGGGCTGCACATGTACCTCACGCAGCACGGCGGCACGCCCTGGAACCTGGTGATGGCCTTCAGCGTGATGGTCGTGGCGCCGGTGGTGGCGGTGTACGTGCTGGCAAGGCGGTTCTTCGTGGAGGGGGTCGGGACGGAGGGCTTGAGGGAGTAGGGCTGGGGAAGTGGCGGAGTGGCGGAGTGGAGGGTGGGGAGTTGGGGAGGTGCGGAGGTGCAGAGGTGTTCGGGGAGCGTGCGGGTCGTCGGTGGCTTGGAAGCGGAAGGGGGGATCGGGCTATCATCGGGGCCCGTCGCGGAGCGGTTTCTGCTGGGCGGGGTGTGGGGGGGCTCCCACTGGACGCGTGAGGCACCGATGAAGTCGAACATCCATCCGAAGTACTACCCGAACTGCAAGGTCTATCACAACGGGCAGGTGGTGATGGAAGTGGGCGCGACGGTGCCCGAGTTGCACGTGGAAGTGTGGTCGGGCTCGCACCCGTTCTTCACGGGCAAGAACGTGTTCGTGGACTCGGCGGGCCGGGTGGAGAAGTTCCAGCGGAAGTTCCAGGGCAACTACTTCCAGAAGAAGGACGCCAAGCCCGCGGCCGAGACCAAGGCCTGAAGGTCAGAGTGATGCGGGCGGGTGGGCGGGTGGGGGGTGATCGAGCCCATGCCCGAGCAGCCTGAGAGTTCGGTGAGCGATTCGCCGACCGGTGCGACGAGCGTGCCGGGTGGGGTGGCCGCGCCCACGAAGCCCCGACGTCGGCGTGGGCGGTGGCTCGTGGTTGTGGGGCTGCTGGGATTGATCGGTCTGGTGGGTGCGGAGGTGGTGGGGCGGGTGGTGCTGCGTCTGGGCGATCCGCCGCTGTATGTGGCGGATCCCGACGTTGAGTACATGATGAAGCCCGGGGGCCGGTACGAGCGGTTCTACGCGGTGAGCACGTACAACCGGTGGTCGATGCGGGCGACGCCGGAGATCGAGAAGGCCAAGAGCGATCCGCGCGAGTTCCGTGTGCTGGTGATGGGCGACAGCGTGGTGAACGGCGGCCCACAGACCGACGACAGGCAACTGGCGACGGTGCTGGTGAAGGAGCGCGTGGCCGGCGCGGCGTCGGGACGGCCGGTGGTGGTGGGGAACGTGTCGTGCGGGTCGTGGGGCCCGCCGAACCTGCTGGCGTACGCGAAGAAGTTCGGTTTGTTCGGGGCTGACGTGGTGGTGGTGGTGCTGAACCACGAGGACGCGTACGACGTGCCGACGTTTGCGCCCCTGGGCAAGGAGATGCCGACGCGCAAGCCGGTGCTGGCGCTGGAGGAGGCGGTGTTTCGGTACATCCCGTCGTGGCTGGAGACGAAGATTGGGGGGGGCGGGGAGGCGGCGGGAGCGGGGGCGACGATCACGCCGGAGCGAGCCGCGGCGATGGAGACGTGCGACAAGGCCCTGCAGGAGTTGATCGGCCTGGCCCGGCAGAACGGGTGCAAGGTGGCGGTGGTTTTGCACGCGGCGCGGAGCGAGGCGCAGGGCGAGGCGCTGCCCGGCACGCTCCGCATTCGGGGCGTGCTGCGGGACCTTGGCGTGCCGGTGCGGGAGACGACGACGGCGATGCAGGAGGCGCTCCGGCGTGGCGTGCCGGCGTACCGCGACAACATCCACCTGAACCCGGAGGGGCAGCCCATGCTGGCCGACGTGCTGGGCGAGGCGATCGAGGCGGCGCGGTAGCGCGGGTGGATCGGCGGGGGGTTGGGTGGGGTGGGGATTGGCGGAATCAGCAGAGGGCGCGTGAGCGGCGGGCGGCGTTGCCGTTGACGCTGTATCGCCGACCCGTGCGGGGCGGCCTGAACAGAACCAACCAGACTCGGAGATTCGGCCATGCTTACAGCAACGGTCCACGGTGTTTCCTCGCGCACGACGCTCATGCTGGCCTGCGCGGCGGGGCTGGCGGTCGCCGCCCCGGTGGTGGCGCAGACGCGGCTCTTGACCAACCAGCAGGGGGCGATGGGGGCGAACCAGCGGTCGTACGTCCGCGACGCCAACGGTCGGCTCGTGGCGACCGATCGCCAGTTCGTGCAGGACATCCGCGACAACTGGCCCGGCGACAACAAGACCGTCGATGCGGTGTTTCAGCAGTGCTACGGCGGGGGTTTCGTGGCGCGGTTCGAGGCCGATGCCGGCGCGGGCCCCGCGGCCAGACGGATCCAGAACTTCACCGCCTCGTCGGCCGCCAAGCACGATCAGGCGGCCGCGAACGTCGTGAACTTCACCGGCACGCCCAACCCCATGCCCGGCGGGCCGGCGCTGCCCCCGTTCACCTTCCGCGGCGTGGACAACTTCAGCCGCGCCTGGTCTGAGGACGCCCGCCGAAACTCGTTCACCCTCACCGCGCCCAACGGGCGCGTGATCCAGATCGGCGGGAACTTCCGCTACTCGGGCACCGGCGCCAACGGGCGCGTCGGGCTCGCCGACATCGGCACCGTCACCGTCAGAAGGCCGGCGGTCGCCTCGAACCCGCAGTACTACTCCCCCGACCCGCAGAACCGCGGCTCGGAAGGCCCCAACAACGGGCGGCTGTGGACGCACACCCCCGAGGACCCGGTGTTCGCCATCCTCGTCGCCTGGGACACGTACAACGACGCGATCGTCGAGAACCCCGGCGCGGGCATCGACCCGCGGGGTGAGGCGCGGTTCGCGGGCAACCTCACCCGCATGTACCGCACGCTCCGCGACCGCTTCGACGTGCCGGTGAGCAACATCGTCGTGCTCTACAAGAGCCAGGCCCGTGGCACCTTCACCCCTGCCTTCACGAGCCTCCTTCCCAACGACCACGACGGGGCGGCGTTCGACCTCCGCTCGTTCGTCAACGAGGCCAACCCTAACGGGCGCGGCGTCTATGTCGACGGCGCCAACGACCGTGCCACCTGGCTCCAGGCCATCCGAGGCGGGCTGTTCGTCCCGGCCCGCACAACCGGGGCCCGCCTGTTCATCTACAGCACGGGTCACGGCGGGACGGGTGAGATCGCGGGCATCAAGCGGCGCTTCGGCAACGTGGGGGCCCTGGCCTACGAGACGCGCCCCGGCGCGGTGGACAAGAGCCTGCCCGTGGTCGGCCCGTCCGACGATGAGGGCAACTTCGAGGTCGCCATCGCGGGCGGGTCGGGCGAGGTGGACCTGCAGATCACCACCTCCCGTCCGCTCGCCCCGGGCGCCCGCGTGCGGATCGACGGGTCGCTCGTGCACGCGTCGCTGATCGAGGTGCCCGAGGGTTCCGAACGCGACCTGGGCGAGTTCCTGCCGCTCGAGGGCGACATCGAACCCCGCTTCCACTACCGCGTCACCTTCGCCGGCGAGATGTTCGATCCGACCAACCCCGCTGTGGACGTGGAGATCCTGGGCGCGGGCGATGCCGATGCCGAGAACACGCTGGTGCGGGCGATGGTCTTCACGACGGGCGAAGCGGAGTATCTCTCGACGGTCGCCCGGGCGCTGTGCGCGGTGGACTTCAACGCCGACGGGCGAGTGGACCCGGACGATCTGAGCGACTTCATCGCCGGGGTGTTCGCGGTGCCTCAGGACCCGCGCTGCGACCTGGACCTCGACGGGCTGGTGACGCCCGATGACCTCTCGGACTACATCACCGCGTACTTCGCGGGGTGCTGAGCGAGAACGCACGGAAGGCCTCGCGATCGGCGGAAAGACGAAGAGAGGGGTGGCGGAAGGGCCCGGGCCGCGCGTGGAGCGTGCGCCCGGGCCTCACGCCGCGCGGCAAGAGACGGGAGCGCGGGCGGGGGGGTGGGGGCGGCGAAAGGGCAGGAGGCACCGACATCGCCGGGTGGACCTCGCCGACGCGGCGTTCCAGCGCCGGCTTCAGCGGATCAACTCCGCCCGCACCTGCCGGAGGAGAAGCGTCGCACCGTCGCACATGGGCGGCGACTCGATCAGCACGGCTTCGAGCCGCCGCAACGCCTGAACACGATCATCGGCCGACCACGGGCCGTCGCGGGTCGGCCCCGGGGCGACGTCGCGGAGCATCTCGATGACGCGCCGGCACACAGCGAGTTTGGCGGTGCAGTCCGGGCTCACCGGGTGCCACGCGGCGAGTTGGAGCCCGACGCTGATCATGATCGGGTTCGCCGAGTGCTGGCCGTCGTTCCAGAGCGCCAGGTGCGCGTCGAAGGAGCCACGCAGGTCGCCCGCGTCGCGGAGCCACTGAGCCCGGGCCAGACGGAGCGCCAGCCGTTCGCCGTCAGGGCGAGAAGCCGCCCCCGGAAGGCCCAAGGCCCGGGCGAACGCGCGGGCCGCGCCGAACCGGACACGCAAGGCGTGCGGCCTGGCCTGAGCGCAAGGTCCAACCCATCCGGCTCGGCGAGAGCCAAAGCCAGCCCGCCCACGCGCGACCAGTTCGGGTCCCCACCATCGCAACCAAATCTCAATACCCCACACCCGCTCGGGGACCCCCTACCCTACTTTGGGCGGTTGTGCCATGTTTACCGCGAAACTCGGTCAGGTTAAGTGCTGTGGGAGTTCAGCCGTGTTCGACAAGAGCGTGTGGACCAAGTCGATTCTGCCTAGCGTCCTGGCGTCAGCCATTTTTCTGGTGTTTGTGCAACCACTCATTAATCTTCTCGGCAGCGGGTTGGATAGTCTCGGTACCTCGCTCAGGAATGCGCCTCATGCCGCTGCAGCGGCGGGCGACTCCAATTACCTCATAGCTCAGATTTTCGCATGTGTTATGATCTGCCCGATCGCATTTCTTGTCGGCGCTGTCGCATTTGCGCTTGGCTGAAACCCGGGTGTTTTGGAAGCCTCAGCACGCGTGCCGTTGGATCGGACCGACTCGTATCACCAGGCGGGGGATCACGAGAAGCGCCCAACCACGTCTACTGACGCCAAGCCCCAGCAGCGCCGTCGATCAGTTCTCTATCGCGCTTGGATCGCCCTCGTCATCATCGACATGGTGCTTCTCGTATGGCAGTTGTTCTCGGGAGTCATGACACATAAACTAATCACAGAATTTCATCATAACATGAACTCAATCGCAGTCATTATGTCCGATCGGCAGGAGCGGGAGTTGCGAACCAGGTGGGCCTTCATGAAGTCGAGAGCCGATTTCATCGAGATCCACTCCGAGATGTCCAGGATCGCCAGCGGTGCCGGAAGGACTCTCGCCAAGCCCGTGGAGTAGGTGTCCCTCCACCCCAGCCCCACCCAACCCTTCCCCGCGGCGTCCCAGACGATGTGGGTGCTGCTTGGTCGGGTTCCGAATCGCGCGTACCCTTGGCGGGTCCGCGGCAGCCCCCTGCTCTCCCCTCAACCCGATCACCGGTCTGCGCGCTCGACCCATTCTTCCCCCCGCCGGCACTGTGGCGGCGCGGGGGTGTTTCGCCGCGCACTGTTTCCTCGACCCCAGGCCCCCACTCCTTCCCCCTTCCCCCTTC
>Ga0268299_1002903_pt1 | contig 17916 bp, 16 predicted proteins | sample NOBtaG_FD_193484 | JGI IMG/M metagenome (GOLD analysis project Ga0268299, IMG submission 193484) | Activated sludge microbial communities from bioreactor in Nijmegen, Gelderland, Netherland - NOB reactor | ecosystem: Engineered > Bioreactor > Aerobic > Activated sludge | place: Netherlands...
TGCGCAGCGGTTGAATCCCCATTCCGCCAATCTCGCCTCGCTCCTGAGTGGTCAAAACTGAAAAAGTTCGTTTTGAATATGGAGCAAGGAAATCCCGATGGGCTATAACACGACGACAATCGAGACTCAATCGCCGTTTGGCGTGACGGCGCGGCATCCATTTACGGCGCACGAACCCGCGTCCGATAAGTTGGTGATACTGCTGCCAGGTCGCGGCTACACCAATGAAGGCCCGATTATGTTCCACACGCGGCAGATGGCGCTGGAAAATGGTTATGACGTGCTGGCGGTTCAATATGGCTTCCAGGCCGCGAATGGCGATCTGAGGCCGGAGCAGTTTCCATTTTTGCCGCAGGATGTCGATTTAGCGGTAGGATCAGTTTTGAAGCGCGGCTATCGCGAAATCTGCGTGGTCGGCAAATCGCTGGGAACACCGCTGGCGGTTGAGCTGGCGAAAAATATTACTGCCGAAAAAATTTCGCTTATTCTGCTCACGCCGATTGGCGGGGCGCTGTATGGGCTGAACGGTTTGCGCACGTTGGCGGTGATCGGCACGGCTGATCCCATTTACACGCCTGAGATGGTCAAAACCCCGGACATTCAGTGGAAAGTGTTCGATGGCTTCAATCATGGGCTGATTCTGGAAGGAAACTGGCGGGTGTCAGTCCATGCCCTGCATGATATGATACAGGCGTGTGAACAATTTATGCGAGGCGAGACTCATGAGTAACACAACTCCCGTGACGGAGTGGGATTCGACACTCTACGACGACAAACACCGTTTTATCCCCACCATTGGCGAGGAAATGATCAGCCTGCTCGCGCCGCAAGCGGGTGAACGCATTCTCGATCTCGGCTGCGGTACGGGCCATCTGACGCAAAAAATCGCATCCTATGGCGCGATTGTCACCGGAATCGACAGCGCTGCCAGCATGATTGACCTGGCGCATCAAAATTATCCAGACCTTGATTTCCGCGTTGCCAACGGCGAGGATTTTCAATTTGACGAGCCGTTTGACGCCGTTTTTTCCAATGCAGCGCTGCACTGGATGAAAAACGCCGATGCCGTTGCCGGACGCATCGAACGCGCACTCAAGCCTGGTGGACGGTTTGTTGCCGAGTTTGGGGCGAAGGACAATATTAAAAAAATATACAGCGCCTTGCTGGAGGCGATTGACGCAGCAGGCTATCCGCCGCCAGTTAGCCCCTGGTATTTTCCGAGCATTGGCGAATATGCCTCACTGCTGGAAAAACACGAGTTTGTCGTGAATTACGCGGCGCATTTTCCCCGTACCACGCCGCTGGAAGGCGAAGATGGGCTGCGGAATTGGCTGACGATGTTTGTGAACGGCATTCTTAAGACGCTGCCGCCCGATGTCCAGGCCGCCGTTTCGGATGATATTGTTAATCGGCTGCGCCCACAGTTGTATCATGACGGTGTTTGGTCAGCGGATTATGTACGGATGCGCATCATCGCGACGAAAAAATCAGCATGATTCAGCCCATTTATGAGTACGGCGGCGCGGGAACGATCATTCACATGGCGCTCGCCAACGGTTTCCCGCCGCAAACCTATAAATCCCTGCTCGACCCGCTGACCGCGCAATATCGCGTGGTTTCGCTGCCGCCGCGTGCGCTCTGGTCGGGGATCGGCGCGCCGCCGGAGCAGGTCGGGACATGGCAGGAATTGGGGGACGACATCATAGCCGGGATTCGGCATCATGGACTTAAAAATGTCATCGCGATTGGACATTCATTTGGCGGGATCGCGTCGCTGCTGGCGGTCTTGCAAGCGCCTGAACTTTTTCGCGGATTGTGCCTGCTCGACCCAGTGATCTTTCTGCCGCAGATGATGGATGCCGTCAAAGAACTGCGCAAACAAGGCACGCCGCCGCGCATCCCGCTGGTGGATGGCGCGCTCAACCGCCGCAGTCGTTTCGCCAGCCGCGATGAAGCCTTCGCCTATTGGCGCGGAAAGCCACTTTTTCAGGATTGGTCAGATGATGCGCTCTGGTTGTATACCGACAGCATGACGCGGCCAGCCGATGACGGTGACGGTTTGCAGCTTACATGGTCGCCTGTGTGGGAAGCCTATTATTATATGGCGCTCTATCCCTATACCTGGGATGATCTGCGGCGTTTAAACGGCCTGCTGCCAACTTTGATTATTCGGGGTGGAAAAACAGATACCTTCGTGACCGAATCGGCAGAAAAAGTGCGCGATATGCTCCCGGCTGCGACTCACGCGATGATTCCGGGTTATGGACACCTGTTCCCGCAGGCCGCGCCGGATGCCACGCGCCATGTGATCGAAGATTGGCTAAAAGCAGAAAAATTATAGGATAACTCACGAATCATCCTATAATTTTTCTTGGATTTTGATCGATCTGTTTTAAGGTGTCACCACTGGAACGTCTGCGCATTCGGCAGGCGTGCCTACCACGTCACTGCGTACCCATGTCCCATCTGTCAGGTGATACCAGGTCATGCCGTCTGCGCCTGGGGCTTGCCCATCCACCTCAGCCGTTTGTCCGGCAGACAAAGCACCTGCTCGGTCAAACTCTGTGCCTGGCCCGCTGCGCAGGTTGGCATTGTTCGGCGCGGTGATGGTGCAGGCAGATGCGGAAGTCGTGGTTTCTTCAACCGACTCAGATGTTTCACCCGCGCTTTCCGGTGCGGTGACTTCTTGCGATGACCCGCTATCCGCTTTCGTCCCCCATAATACGACGCCTCCAGATGGCCCACCGGAGGCCAGCAGTGTTCCGTCTGGACTAAAGCCTACACTATTCACCTCTTGACCAGAAGGACTTGTGAGCGCGACCAGATTTTCTCCCGTTGCGGCGTCCCACAGACGCACCGTTCCAGAATCTCCCGATGCAATGAGCTGTCCATCCGGGTTGAATGCCAAAGCAGACACGCGGTCAACATGCCCTTCAAGCAAAACCTGATTATCATTCTCCATATCCCACACCCAGGCATCGGGGTCAGAGCCGCCATAGACCAGCACTGCGCCATCTGGACGGAAGCTCACGCTGGAGATTTCGTCGATTTCAGTTTCCAGTACAGCCTGAGCATTCCCAGTGGCTATATCCCACACTCGGATGGTGTTGCCGCCGCCAGCCGCCAGCTTTGTCCCGTCTGGGCTGAATGTCACACTCTCGACAGGTGTCAGGTTATTGTTGTCCGCCAGGGCTGCCTGTTCGCTGCCCATTGCTATATCCCACAACCGCACACTGCCATCGAGCGCGCCAGATGCGACTAAAAATCCGTCCGGCAGAAATGCAATGCTTTCGACGCTGGTACTGTGCTTTTGCAAAAGCCCGCTGCCCTCGCCAGTTGTTGCATCCCACAGCCGCACTTGTCCATTGCTATCGCCAACTGCCAGTAGGTAGCCGCCGCTGCCGAAGGCAACACGGGTAGCTCCATCGGGATGCCCCTTCAGAACCAGACGATTTTCGCCTGAGCGTATATCCCACAACTGGACGCTGCCATCCGGCGCTCCGGCAGCTAACAGAGTGCCATCCGGGCTAAAAGCCACACTGGTAACGGGAATGGTTTCATCTCCCAGCGTCATAAGTTGAGATACCTGAGCAGCATTTGCTATGCTGATTGGTTTCAAATTATCGAGTGGTGATTCGACGATAGGCGGTGGCGGGCCATCTCCATACTGAATAGTCTCCATCATCGCCATAACGGTTGGCTTTAACGCCTCTACATCGCCGAAACCAATCAAAGTGCCGAACATTCCCCCGCCAAAATCAATGACGGTATTCAATTGACCCATAAAACTGCTGCCAGATTGCAAGGCGCGATAACCCGCGATGATTAACTCCTCCGGTTCGTTGAATTCGAGCGCAGCACGGGTATCTGCATCTTCTCCAACACCTATTTCCAGTAATTCAAGCGCTGTGACGGGAGCATAGCCACTGTTCGCACTGTCATAAAAGCTGATCTGAAAAAGCACCCCATCACCGTTAAATGCAATCGGGCCGTCTTGGCTATCCTCGGCAGTCCAGCCTTCTGGATAGTTTATCGTAAACTTTCCATCAGCGGAGCTATAGGTTTGTGTTAATTCTTCTTGAGCAATAATTGCAGTTGGGAAAGTAAAAAGGAACGTGAAAAAAATGAGCAGGAATAACATCTTTTTATCACGCATAATATCCTCCTGTTAAAATAAACCGAATAGAAGATTCGTGCATGATGATTATATAGATAAAGCGGTTGAGTTACTGATAAACAAGTCGTAAAAGATATAGAGGTGTCTTGGTAGGGGCGCACGGCTGCTGCGCCCCTACCGCGCTGGTCTATCAGATGATTTCGATCATCAAAATTTTGCGCTTACCCCTGCCCCTCACTGATGAGCGAACCGATTGTCTCGCAGGCCGGGCATGAGCCATCAGGTCGGATAATGGCATAGCCGCCCTGAGGATCACCCTCGGTATACACGTCAAAATCGACATTCCAGACGATAATCAGGGCGATTCGCGCGCTGGAAAAACTGGCAGCGATTTCAACCGCATCGCGCAGCCAGGTAGCCTGCTCCTCGACGCTGTTATTGGCAGCCCAGGCAAATCCCGACGGCAGTGGGCCATAACCATCTGGCGTGAGATAGCCCAGTTCTGAAAAACACAACGGAATATTCGCGCTGCGGAACGGGAAAGCGGCACGCTGAATCATCAACGGCAGATAGCGTGTCGGATAATCTGGTGTGCGCGGGTCGCCGCCCTGCTGCTGCGGCGCGACAATGCCTTCATTGTAATGGACGCCGATGCAGTCGGCATAATCGGCTGCGCCCGCGTTCGCCATGCCCTGATAATAGCGATCATCATTCCAAACGGCTGCCAGCCCAAATGCGCCTTCTGCGCCAGTGGGGGCAGGCGCACCCGTAATCACAAACACTTCAGGGTCAGCCGCTTTGATCGCTTCATAAGCCTGACGCAGCATTTCCACGTAAGCCGCCGGGTCAATTTTTCCGTTAGGCCATTCCCGATCCAGGTTTTGCTCATTCCAGACTTGAATCGCGTCTGGCCCCAGCGCGGCGATCCGCCCAACAAAATCGGCATACAGTGGATAGTATTCCTCATCCAGCTCGTCAAGTTCGTTTTTATCGCCTTTGATGCTCAACAGGACATTAAAGCCGTTTTGATGCGCAAAATTAAGCCGATCCAGCGCCACCTGAACCAGCGAATCGTCACCGATGACAAATGGAATCTGCCATTTCATCCAGGTCATCCCGGCGCTTTTCATGGCATCCACTGTCGTCTGCTCAAATTTGGTCACATGACCGCCCACCGGAATCGGCAGTTGATTGACCGGACGTGGACGCGGGATGATGGCGACTTCTGTCGGCGCGGGTGTCACCGTTGGGGCGGCGGCAATGGTCGGCAAAGCGACAGGTGCCTGGGCTTCCCCTTCTGGACGTTCGAGCGTGTTGGCGATGCGCAGCGGCCCGACCACTACGTACAAATCTTCGCTGCCACTCACCCGCACACGCAGGCGTAGTTGATAGAGGCCATCGGCGTACAAAGTGGTGTCCCAAACGCCGATCACGCCGTTTTCGACAGGCACGTTGTTCGGCAGGCTAACCGGAATCCAGAACGGCTCAGCCGATTCGCTGTACTCACCCGCTTCCAGAAAATAATTGACTAAACCGGGAGGATTAACCGTGCCTGTAACGCTCACTTTTCCGGCGAGATCGTAAACAGGTGGAGGCCAATCAATCGATATGCCAGAATCCTGAGCCGACAGCGGCAAACTGAGCGAGAGCAAAAAAATCATCCCCCAAAAGAGGCTTCGTTTTTTCATATAATCATCTCCATAACTTGTAGGGGCGCAGCGACTAAAGGAAATCCCTGCGGGACGCGCTGCACCCCTACCCAAGCGCAATCTAACTATGTGCTAACGATTTTCACGACTATAGCACAATTTTAACTGCAAGAAGCCTTTTGCAGTGTGTAGTCGCGCACAACGGAATTATCGCTTTCGTTGGTTTCGGCGACCTGATTCAGCGAATCAATGACGATGCTGATGCGGTGAGCCTCATTAAAAAAGGTGCTGACCGTCAGCGGAATCGTCGCGTCAAACGACTGCCCAGGCGCGAGAATCGGGAATCCGCCGCTGGTTGTTGCTGCGATGGTGCCTGTCGCGGTATGAACATCCTGCACCGCAATCGCGCCGCTGGACGAGGTTGAACCCGTGCCAAAATTGGTGATCCGCAGCGTGATAACAAACGTCTCTTTGCAGCGCGGCGGGTCAACTGAAAGCGTCAGGCTGCTCACCGCCAGATTAGCCTGGGTGATCGGCGTCGGTGTGAAGGGAATGGGCGTGGCGGTGGGCGGCGCGGGCGGCGAAATGCGTGGAAGATTGCGCGTGTCGCCGGATACTGTAACCACACTCGGCGCGATCCAGGCGCGTGAGCCGTTCGCCAGTTGGATGTTATACCAGCCTGAACCCGAATCGCTGATGCCAATAATTGTCGCGGATTCGCCGGGACGCAGCGCGCCAAGAACTTCGTGGAAGATACTGTCACCGCGCCGGATATTGGCGTTTGTCGTCGCTGTGACGCGCGGCGTTGTATCAAAGGGCGTAGCGGTGGGCGATGCCTGGATAGGTGGAGGCTGAACAGTCGGCAGAATAACCTGTGGCGGTGGTGTCGCCGTGGCAACAGCCGCAAAGGGAGGTGGAAAATTGAGAATGCGTACCGGACTCAGACGGTAGATTACCGGAGCGCTGCCACGCATATTGATGGTCAGGCGCAGCTCATAAAGGCCATCTTCTTCAGTCGTCGTGTTCCAGACTCCCAGCACGTCATTGAGGACAGGTGCAGCGCTGGGAAGAGTCGCCGGAAGCCAGGGTGCGTTTTCGTCGGGGATTGTCTGATCTTCGTTGAGTGGACGATACTCAATGAAATAATTGGTCATGTTTGGCAGATTTGCCGAGCCATGAATCGTAAATTCACCGCTCACGACGTAAACCGGCGGCGGCCAGGTTATCATGGCGTTGGGGTCAGCCGGAGCGCCTTCCTGTGCTTGAAGCGTTATCGTGAAGACAAGAAGCAGCAGCAAAATCGCAGCAGATCGAAATTTGAGCATCATAAAATCATCCTTGTGCAAAAGCAGCAACTTATTCTAAATCTCAGCATAGCGAAATTTTTCATAGAGTGCTGTGCGCAAAAGAGACGATTGCTATTCGCGAAAGGGGTTGTGGAGGCAAAATTGTAGGGGCAGATCTCAGACCTGCCCCTACCATGATCGTCTATGGTGCAAGAAGTTGCGTGGTGATGCTGAAGTAGTTGTTATTATCGTCGATTTCAGCCACCAGTCGGTTCACGTCAACCGCGCAATCGACGGTGACATTACCGCCGCCACCTGTGGTCAGGGTGCGTGCAGGCAAATACACATCCCGCTGCTCGAATGCGTTCAGGCTGCCCGTGTTGGCACTGGTTTCTACATTCATCGGCTTGATCGTGCAAAGAAGCTGCGAGTCCGGCATAAAGACGCCGCTGTTATTGCGCACGGTAGCGATCACCTGGAAGGCTTCACCCTGTTTGATCTGTCCACGATCATAACGCAGGCCTGTGATGGTGACATCGGGCAGCGTCGGCGTCGCCGTCGCGATGGGCGTTGGTGTAGCAGGTGGCGAGACACGCGGTACGGCGCTGATGTCGCCTGTAACTGTTACCACGCCCCCGGCGACCCAACCAACAGTGCCGTTCGCCAACTGTACACGATACCAGCCTGAGCCTGTGCTGCTGATTCCCTGGATAATCGCCGATTCGCCCTGTCGCAGGCTGCCGACAATCGGATAGTTGGTGTTGTCACCACTGCGGATGTTGACATCAATGGCGCGGTTTGGTGTGACGCGCGGTGTTGGGTCAAAAGCGGTTGGCGTCGGCAGGAGCGTCGGAACAGCTTGCGGCTGTGTAGGCGGTGCTGCAATCGTCGGCAAAATCAGTTCCGGCGTGGCAGTTACCGCAAATGGAGGCGGCACATTTTCGACGCGCACCGGGCTGACGTAGAAGAAAACCGGAGCGCCACCGCGAATATTGATGGTCAGGCGCAGTTCATAAACGCCATCTTCTTCTGTGACCGTATTCCAGACCCCCAGAATATTATCCAGAACGGGCGCTGAATTGGGCAGCGTTGCCGGAAGCCAGGGTACATTATCAGCTTGCGGTGTGAGATCGTCATTGAGGGGACGATACTCGATGAAATAGCTCACCATATCAGCGAGGTTGGCAGACCCACGCAGCGTAAACTCACCGCGCAGCACGTAGACGGGCGGAGGCCAACTGATATTGGCGTTTGGGTCAACTTCTGCTGCATCGATAGACTGCGATTGTACCTGGATGGCGAAAAACAAAAGGAAAATGGGTAGTAACATAAAGGTGCGTTTTATTCTCATGTTCAATCCTTTAAGCGCGTTTACAAGTTTTGCTGACACGCCCCCCATGCCAGCCTTTATTATAGGTGCGCTGTATATAAATCGTGTAAGCACACCTTGCACCCTCGGCGGGGAGGCCGCATTTTTAATTAATAACGGGTATTGAGCGGAACTTGAATAGTACGAAAAGCCTAAGCTGTTGTGCTGGGATCGGCTGGCAGGGGCAGATAGATTGAAAAGGTGCTGCCTTCGCCAACCGTGCTGGAAATTGTGATCCGTCCGCCATGCAGATTGACGATCCCTTTGACAATTGCCAGACCAGCCCCTGCGCCCTGGTCTTCGTTCACTGGACGGTTGATCTGGTAAAAACTTTCCATGATTTTGCGGTGTTCGTAGGCGGGTATCCCGCGTCCATGATCCTGAACCCAGATACAAATTTCATTCTGTTCGCGCCGCGCGCCTGCGTTGATCTGTTTACTGTCCGGCGAAAATTTGACGGCGTTATCCATCAACTGCACCAGAGCGCGCCTGAGAAACTGCATATCCCCGGTGAAAACGGGCAGCGTATTTTCGACTTCGACTTCGCAGCTATGACTGATCCCGTCCCGACTCGAAATCTCGCTCCAGGCCGACACCAGGATGGTATGAAGATCGTTGACAGGTGCTTTGCGAATGTTATAGGTTTTGCGGGCGTCGTTGGTTTCAAGCTCAACTAGGAGGATGAAATTTTCAATCAATCGTCGCAGGCGCTCCGCACCGACGCTGACTCCCCGCAGATAATCCTGTAATTCGCCCGTACTTAACTCCTGCGGCTGCGGCGAACTGAGCATATCAGCGTAGGCCACCACAAAAGTGAGCGGGGTGCGAAATTCGTGATTCAAAATTGTGAGGATGTTGTACTTAAGGTCGTTCATCGCCGCTGAATAATGCTCGTTCAGTTTTCGGTGGCGATCCAACCGGGATTTGATAGCGACCAGGAGATAGTCCGGGTCATAGGGCTTTACGACATAATCATCGACTCCCAGGAGTTTGCCCTTTTGGATGTCGATTTTTTCGCCTTTTGCCGTCAGATAAATGACTGGAATGGAAACCCAACCCGGTTCCTTACGCACTTCTTCCAGGAGACGGATGCCATCCATGCGCGGCATCATAATATCCGAAAGAATTAAATCGGGCGGTGTGGCTTCTGTGCGCAAAATCTCTAGCGCTTCAATGCCATTTTCAGCCGTCAGCACGTGGTAGTGGTCAAGTTCAAGGATGTTGCGAACGCCCTCCAGCAGATTTACATCATCCTCAACCAGCAAAATTTTCGCCTTTGGTGATTCCGCTACTGTTTCCTTGGAAGCAGAAGAATCATCAGAACTGCGCCGATTTTGTTCCATTTGTTCCACGTTATTGGATTCCATTCTATGGTTCATCAAGTCTTATAATATTTTATATGACAATGCCCTTTAGTTCATAGAGATTCAATGAAAAGATACAATTTATGGACTTTATAGGCTTCAATGAATGCTTAGCAAATCAGGTTATAAGCTCTCTCTATGCGCTGCGATGAATGCTCAGTAAATCTGCCAGCAGGCCAAATCCCGTTGGCAAGCGTCCCGCACCCGGCCCCACCAGGGTAACGCTGCCGATGAGATCCGTTTTATAGGTAATAGCATTGGTTGCGCCGGAAATATTTGCCAGCGGGTCGGTAATGGACAGCCGTGTGGGCGCAACACTGCCGCCGTCCGGTGTCACGCGGGCAATGAGTTTCCAGCGTTCACCCGCACGACGCGCCGCCTCAATATCATCGGATGTGAGGCTGCTGATGCCGCTGACAGTCATCTGTGCGAGCGTTAATGGCTTACCGATGATCGCATTTGCCACGATCAGGGCTTTTCCCGCAGCATCCCATCCATCCACATCGGCGGTTGGGTCAGCTTCGGCATAGCCAAGAGATTGGGCTTGTGCCAGCGCCTCTTTGTAGGGCATTCCATTTTCCATCTGTGTAAGAATGTAATTGGTCGTGCCGTTGAGTATGCCTTGCGCTTCCAGAATCCGACAGCCTGCCAGCGCTTCCATAGCAAGCCGTATCGAAGGCGTTCCTGCCATCACAGTCGATTCGAAATAAAGTTTTTTACCCAGACGTTCCGCATGAGTGACCAGTTCAGAATAGGCCAGCGCCACAGGCCCTTTATTTGCCAGAACGACATGCTTGCCGCTGTCAAACGCGGCTCGGCAGTAATCCAGTGCGGGTTGGGCGGTTTCAAAATTCGAGTGTGTTGATTCGACCATCACGTCAGCACTGCTTTCGCGAATAAGGCGCTGCACGTCCCAATTACGCTTTAAGCCATCGGCAGCGGGGTAGTGGTCGAGATGCCCTTTTCCAATCGACGCAAGCAGATCATCGATTTGCAGTCCATCAGGATGATAGAGTGTGCCACGCCGCTGGGTCGCGACGGCGATAATCCTGGGCGCAAACCCGTAGGCCTGCCGCAGATCGTCGGCTTTGTCGCGCAAAATTTCGGCTAATCCTTGCCCAACGACGCCAAATCCAATAAGAACAAGTTTCATCACGCCATTATTCCCTGTTGACCTGAGATAGAGATGTACCCGATATGTTAGCCTTCAGATCGATACTGTCAAGTCATTGAAATTTTTTTTAATGTCAAAAACTACTTGACAAGCTTCAGTGTTTATCATAGAATGTATTTCAATCATTCAATAAAATTTGAATGGTGAATGAAGTTTCATCTATCAATGGGGATCATCATGAACGGATATTGGTCAGACTACAGGATCAACCAGCTTCATCGTCAGGAAAAGATGCGTGAGGCTGAGATGCACCGCCTGGGGCTAGTCGCAAGGGGTGTGGGTACAGCAGTCTCGAATCGCCTCGCATTCATCATTTCCAATATCACCGCGCTGCTGGCATAGCGCATGGTCGAATTGCAACGATCACGGCGCTGCTGGCATAGCGCACGGGCGAATTGCAACAAATCTGCGAAGTTCGCCGTATTAGGCAGCAACACGTAGATATGTTACAGGGGGCAGCCGATGAAACCTACTTATAATATGCGAACGTTTTACACGCTGATTTTGTCGCAAACCTTTTCATTGATTGGCAGTCGTATCAGCGGCCTAGCGATTAGTATGTGGGTTTTTAGTCAAACGGGCGATGCTACCCCACTGACACTCGTCGCCTTTTTTCATATCCTGCCGACGGTGCTGGCCTCCACCTTATCCGGCTTGCTGGCTGACCGCTGGAATCGGCGCTACGTGATGGCGTTGGCGGATGCAGGGCAGGCTGTCGGGACGGTTCTGCTGCTCATCAGTTTTTCGTCAGGAAATTTTCAACTCTGGCATCTTTATGCAGTCGCTCTGATTCAATCGATCTTTGGCGTATTCCAGGGGCCAGCTTTCCAGGCATCTGTAACGCTGCTCGTGCCGGATGACCAGCGAGATCGCGCCAATGCTATTCAGCAGATTAGCAGTCCTGCGGCGGGAATCATTGCTCCGGCGCTGGCGGGTTTCATCTACGCTCTGATCGGCATCACAGGCGCGATTGTAGTCGATCTGGTCACGTTTCTGGTAGCGGTGTCGGTGGTGCTGGTCGTCCCAATTCCACAGCCGGAACAAAGCGCTGAAGGTCGCCAATTAAAGACCTCGCTGTGGAAAGAGGCATTGGGCGGACTGTATTTCCTGTTGGAACGGCGCGCATTATTTTTTAACTTTCTCTACATTTCGATTGTCAATTTCCTCGTTGCGGGCGCGATGGCGTTGGGTACACCCTACATTCTTGCCCGCACAGGCAGCCAAACGACGCTCGGACTCGTGCTGGCTGCATTTAATATCAGCGCGATTGGCGGCGCTATTGTGATGGGCGCGTGGGGTGGCACACGCCCCCGCATTCACACGATAATGATCGGCATTATCCTGGGCGGAACTTTTCTGGCATTGGTGGGGCTGGCACAAACAGGATGGGCGTTGGGTATCGCGATGTTTTGTTTCATGTTTCCGCTGCCCTTTGTCAACGCTTCGTTTATGTCGCTCATGCAGGCAAAAGTTCCAGCGGATGTGCAGGGGCGTGTATTCGCGCTCGGCGATCAACTTTCGATGCTCCTGCTGCCATTGTCCTATTTGCTGATCGGGCCATTGGCGGATAATGTTTTTGAGCCAGCCGTCGGTCAGCCAGGGTGGGAAGTCGTCGCGCCGTTGGTCGGCACGGGTACAGGCGCGGGGATGGGGTTGATTCTATTCCTGGCGGGTGCGCTGACGGCGATTATTTCGCTGATCGTTTACGCAGTTCCGGCGATCCGTCACATGGAAGCCACACTGCCAGACTATAACTCAGCAGTTACCCCTCCAGAATCTGCCGATACGCCCGCCGAAACTGCCGATTTAGCCGCTGTGTAGATGATTTAGGTCTATACTGTCTTTAAAAGTGGCGATTATCTCTGTTTAGGGATAACGTGCAGCACTTTCATACAGACGGAACAATGATCTTAAAAATCTAAGATTTCAATCAGAGACGCCGTTTGCATAGACAAGAACTATGGGACGGCGTTATTATTATAGGGGTAGTAAAGAGAGGTTAAATGATATGTCAGATGCAAATACCAGCCAGGATCCATATCACATCGCCGATAAAATGGTGATTGAAAATCTAGAAACGTTGAAAGTGGTGGCCGATCCCTTGCGGTTGCAGATTTTGGATGCCTTTGGCGATAAACCCCATACCGTCAAGCAGATCGCCAAAGTGTTGGGTTTGCCTCCCAATAAATTGTATTACCACGTCAACATGCTAGAAGAACACGGCCTGATCCGGGTAGTGGATACGCGCATTGTGTCTGGCATCATCGAAAAGCTTTATCTGATTACTGCCCATCAGCTTACGCCCGCCAAAGGCCTGCTTTCGCCCGGAGGGCCGGGGGATACCGAGGGCTGGGAGGTCATGCTGGAAAGCATTTTTGAAGACAACAAGCAAATGCTGCTGACCAGTGTGCGCGATGGCGTTGTCGATCTCTCCAAAGAAAATGGCACCCATACTTCGTTCAATTTTGGCACGCACAGCCTGGAGTTGACCAGCGAGGAAGCAAAAAGTTTTAACAAGCGGCTGGTTGAACTGGTTAACGAATTTTCCAATCGAAAACATGAAACGACAGATGATGTGAAAATGTATCGCCTGTTCATTTCATTTTTCCTCACCAATCGCCCGCCTGATGCGCCGGAAGACGAAAACAGCGATTAGTTGCAACTTTCTTCGCTGCCCCGCGTATTAATGGATGACGTGCTGCACTGAGAGGTGCGGCTCCAAAGGGGTTAAAGACGTGTCCGTAACCGATCCAACAATTTTGCGGTGGGTAGAACAAGCGCTTGAAGGCGATCAGGACGCTTTTGCCGAATTAGTCAACACGTACCAGAACGCAGTTTACAACCTGTGTTATCGGATGCTGGGCGAACGTACCGAAGCAGAGGACGCCGCCCAAGAAGCCTTCTTACGGGCTTATATGAACTTGCAGCGCTATGACCCGGCCCGTTCATTTAAAACGTGGCTGCTATCGATTGCCTCGAATCATTGTATTGACCGCTTGCGCCGCCGCCGTTTGACATGGCTCTCGCTCGATGAGCCGCTGCCGCCGAATATCATGTTGAGCAGCGACGAGCCAGAGCCGGAAGAAGCCACGATTAAAGATCAACGCAGTCAAGCCATACAAGCGTTGTTAAATGAATTAAGCACCGAATATCGCGCCGCCGTTATTTTGAGATATTGGTACGATTATTCATATACGGAGATTGCAGATATTTTAGATACGACTGAGAGCGCCATTAAAAGCCGCCTATTCAGGGCACGGCAGGCGCTGGCAGATAAGCTGGCTTCACAATCTCATGCCAGCAGCCTTATCAGGCCGATTTTGGAGAGTTTATAGTCAATGACCGTCAGTGAAAATAGACGGTTTGACACTCAGCGGAGGCCAACCGTGGAAGTGCAACGTAAGCATCGACTAGACAGATAGTAACAAGCGTTCTGGGCGTGGCAGCCTGAAACACAATACGAGCGTCCCGCTAACTTGTATGTTCCTGTGAACGCCTGTGTCGAAGCGGTTAGTTGCCGCCCTTCGGGGTGAGAATGAGGTAACTCATGCAATATGTTCCTGTCTTAAGCAGTACCAATAAAAGCCTGATGCCATGCCATGCGGCGCGGGCGCGTGAACTTGTCCGCAAAGGTCGCGCTGTTCGCTGCTTTGATCGCGGTCTGTTCTACATTCGGTTGCTAGATCGGGAGACAGGTAATACTCAACCCATCGCAGTTGGCATTGATCCTGGTTCTAAGAAAGAAAGCATTACTGTCAAAAGCAAAGCACATACGCTCTTGAATATTCAGGCTGATGCAGTGACTTGGGTCAAAGAAGCTGAGGAAACTAGCACTAATATGCGGCGATCTCGGCGTGGACGGCATACTCCTTATAGACAATGCCGGGTTAACCGTAATCAGGGACAGTTTAGGCTGCCGCCATCTACTCGTGCGCGTTGGGCATGGAAGCTGCGCCTCATCCATTGGTTAAACCGTTATTACCCGATCCGTGCTTTTGTTGTAGAGGATATTCAAGCCATTACAAAATCGGGCAAACGTGGCTGGAATAAATCGTTCTCCCCATTGGAAGTGGGTAAACAGTGGTTTTACGAGCAACTCGCAAAAGTTGCACATGTCGAACTACTGAAAGGCTACGAGACCGCCGAGGAGCGTAAGCGCCTCGGGTTGAAGAAATCGAAGCAAAAGATGTCGGATCTTTTTGAAGCGCATTGTGTCGATAGTTGGGTACTGGCAAATGCTTGGACAGGTGGACATCAACGACCTGATAATACAAGGATACTTTATATAGTCCCGTTGCGTTTTCATCGGCGTCAGCTTCACATGCTATGGCCCGCAAAAGGAGGGATTCGTCGACGATATGGGGGGACAATGAGCTTAGGTTTGAAGCGTGGAAGTTGGGTCAAACACTCCGAACATGGCATTTGCTATGTTGGGGGAACGACGGGTAAATCCGTCTCACTTCACGACATGCAAACGGGAGTACGGATTGCAAAGGTTCAGCCAAAGTCGTTACAGTTCCTCTGTCGATCAAGCTGGCGTTTAAGGAAAGGAGAAGCGGCTTCATCTGCTATCTAAAATAGGTAGCTCCAGCCGCAAGAATTTATGGCAAACGAGCGACAAAAACGGCTCATGCAGGAAGCGCTGGACGAGAATTTATCGCCAGAAGCCCGCACCGAACTGTACTCGCATCTGAGTCAGGATGCGCGGGATGCGGCTGCATTTGACCGTTTAAAGCAGGTCGATCACATGCTGCGGAGCGCCCCGCATGAACGCGCACCCCACCGTTTGGCGATGAGCATTATGGCGCGCCTTGCGGAAACGATGAGTCCTCAGCAGCTTTCACGCATATCCGGGCTGGCATTGGCGTTGGGGTTATCGCTGGTGGCTGCGATGATGCTGCCTTTGTTAGCGGCGGCTGGATGGCTGCTCCTGGGTGCATTTGGCAGTGCCGGTGCGCTCACAACCGCGATTCGCTACATAGTGAGCATTCTGGCAGTCGGCATTGCCCTGCTGGAAGCCATTGTACGCGAGATTCAGGCTTTTCTTTCAGCTCATCCCGAACTGCCGCTGCTGATGATTTCACTGATCCCGGTTTCCCTTTTCTGGTTACTGCGTTTCGTTCCGCGCAACCGCAGCGCGAATCCAACGTAATGTATTGAAACGCAGAATCATCACAAGGACTTTATTATGCGGATTCGCCGGGGATTGTTATTTTTAGGGCTGGGCTGTCTGGCGCTGGTCATCGTGTCAAATATCGTGCGGCAGGCCGTCACACGTCAGCCGCTTATCGATAGCAGCGGCATTGCCCTAGGACAATCTTACCAACTGGATGGTCAGCTTGACGATGATCTGGCAGCCCTGGCGGAAACGATTGATCTGAAATTGGGCAGCATCGTTCAGGGCGATGCGGCTTTGATCGGTGGAACGATCACCATCAACGGGCGCGTCAATGGCGATCTGACGGCGGTTGGCGAATCACTTTTAATTGGCCCAGCGGCGGAAATCACTGGGAGCGCGACGTTTCTGGTGAAAGAAGTCAAAATTGATGGGCGCGTTGACGGCATCATCAATATGCGCGGCGAAAATCTGCAAATTAACTCAACTGCCCATTTGAATGGTGAGATTTTTGCCTGTGCTGGCACGATTGCTTATGAGGGCAGCCTTCGCCCGGAGCAAATACGACCTTGCAGCGAGAGTGAAGCGCTGGAATACCTGGATAGGGGTGACATTTTCCGTGATGCAGGCATTACCCTGCCGCCGCTGAACATTCACGTCGGCAATTCGCCCGCTACCGGATGGCTGTTCTCGATTTTGGGCGCGCTGGCATTCTCTGGCTTGTCCATTCTTGCTGTCGTCATTTTCCCGCGCCAGATCAGCCATATGGAAGAATCGATCCGCGCGAATCCACGCGGTTTGGGCGGGGTCGGCTTTATGGTGTTCCTGCTGGCGATTGGAATCAGCTTTGCCTTCGCCGTGATTCTGGCAATTGTGCCGCCGATTGGTGTGCTGTTGATCCCCGTTTATTTCATCGGCGGGATAATTTTCTTCGGGATGACGCTGGCGGGCTGGATTACGGTAGCGCTGCTGTTTGGCGATTTGCTGCTGCGACGTTTCACACGGACAGCTTTCCCGCCGCTGGTAACGGCAGCCGTCGGCAATTTTGCGCTGTTTTTCTTCTGGCAAATTCTCCTGCTCATCCCGCTGGCGGCGCTGCTGCTGCTGGCGATCCCCACATCGATTGGGCTGGGCGCTGCGGTTTTGACACGCATGGGTACAAAACCTTCGCATAAGAGCTATTTCGTGCAGGGGTAAGACTTAGGTGATGAGTAACGAGCAATGAGTGATGAGTTTAAAGTATAAAGTGCTGGATGCTGAGTAAAAGAAAATCTTAGCCCTCAGTCCTTTCACCTCAGCCCTGATTTCCCACTTTAAACTCAGCATTTTCCACTCGGCACTTGCATTCACTCATCGCTCATGACTTCCCGCTCATCACTGATTCCTCAGTCCTCAAAAAGCTGACCCGCTTTTGAACAATTCCCCCACATTTGCGGTAATGAAAACAATTCGTATGTGTTGAAAAGCGCCAGCATTTTCAGCGAACTTTCAGCCATTCACACGCTGAAGTTTGACAGCCGCATGTTTTATATTTTTGCCAACCCTTTGTTAAGTGTGTATGATAGGACACACAAAATTTCTTTCAGGAGGCTTGTTCCATGAGGAAAATAGTTTTACTGGTGACGATATTGCTGCTGGTGGTCGGTGCATTTAGCCCAGCCGCCGCCCAGGATGGAAATGTCTTGCGCATTGACTTTACGCAAGAGCTAGATACCCTGAATCCGATCTATACGAATATGTGGTTCTCGACTACGGCGATGGATCTTTATCTCTCACCGCCCTGGTTTATTGACGAAAATCTCACGCCAGTTCCGGTGCTGGTGACCGAAATTCCCAGCGCT
>Ga0268299_1002904_pt1 | contig 17902 bp, 11 predicted proteins | sample NOBtaG_FD_193484 | JGI IMG/M metagenome (GOLD analysis project Ga0268299, IMG submission 193484) | Activated sludge microbial communities from bioreactor in Nijmegen, Gelderland, Netherland - NOB reactor | ecosystem: Engineered > Bioreactor > Aerobic > Activated sludge | place: Netherlands...
GAGCTATGGCTTCGGCGTGCGGCTCAACCTGTTCAACATCGCGCTCATCCGCTGGGACTACTCGATCCCGCTCGACGGCGTGAACCGCAAGGGCTACTGGTTCTGGACCTTGGGCCAGTCGTTCTAGCCCGCGCGGCTGTGTAGTTTTCACGGGTGCGTTCCCCCCGTCGACTCTCCCTGATGGTTCTCGCGGCCGCCGCCGCAGCCCTGTCCTTCGGCTGCGGCGACGGCCGCGTCTCGTCGGGCGGCAGCATCGTCGCCAGCGGCCCCGATGCCGTGCTCCTGCGCCTCGCCGCCGGCGGCGGCACCGCCCGCGCGCACCGGGTCGGCTCCGACAGCCTGCTCTGGAGTTCGCGCGACCGCGCCCCGGCCGTCGATCGCCTGCTCGGCTTCGACGACTTCCTCGGCCTGCTCATGCTGCGCGAGCCGAGCGGCCACGTGAGTTCCGTGGACCTCCGCCTCGGCACGGTCTCGCGGCTCGCCGAGGAGCGCATCCCGACGACGCTGGTCAGCGAAGGCTCGTCGGTCTTCAGCATCGACAGCAGCGGCCGCGTGCTCCGCCTCACGCCGTCCGGCACGATGAGCTGGACGATGCCCGGCACCAGCGGCGTCGTGCCGACACCCGACGGCTCGTTGCTCGTGCTCACCACCGCCGAGGGCCGCAGCCACATCCGCCGCGTCGTCCCGCCGGAGACGCGCACGCTCGACAGCGCGACCATCGCCACCGTGCGGCTCACCTCGCGCACGCTGGCCGGCGACCGCCTGTGGGCCGTCACCGACGCGGGCCTCGTGTCGCTGCGCACCCGCGACCTCTCGCAGGCCTTCGACCTGCGCATCCGCGATTCGATCGTCGCCTTCGCGCTCACGCCGAGCGGCGACCGCGTCTTCGTCGCCACAGACGAGGACGAACTGCGCATCGTCGACCGCTACGCCGAGGCCGAGCGCGGCAGCGTGGACCTCCCCGGCCGCGTGAGCGACCTGCGCATGGATCCCGACGGCCACTACCTGCTCGCCAAGGCCGCCGACGCCGACTCCGTCTACGTGATCTCGATCGGCACGGCGCGCGTCGTCGGCACGTTGGGCAGCGCCTGGCGCGCCGACCTGCCCCTCGTCACGCCCGACGGCCGCGTGCTCGTCGTGGCCGGGGACGACGCCGTGCTGCTCGACGCAGAGTCGTCGCGCGAGCGCATGCGCTACCGCGGTGGCGCGGCGGATCGTTGGCTGCTCATCCGCTGGAACGGCTTCCGTCCGCGCGCCGCGGGCCTCGACCGCCCCGTGGAGTTCGAGGAGTACGCGCAGGACTCCGCCGCCGCCGACAGCGCGCTCACGGCCATGATCTACGGCCGCTACGGCGATCTCACGGGTGTGGGCCGTGCCTCGGCGACCGATGCGCCGGCGGCGGCGCCCAGCAACGCCGAGGGCCGCGGCACCTGGACCGTGTCCTTCGCCACGATGATGACCGAAGAGCGCGCCGCCGCCATGGCCGACAGCATCGTCGTCGAGGGCCGCCGCGCGCGCGTCGTGCCGGGCAATCGCGACGGCGTGGCGGTGTGGCGCGTGCTGCTCGGGCCCTTCGACTCGCGGCAGGCCGCCGAACGGGCCGGCATGGCCTCGCGCATGAGTTACTGGGTGTTTGAGGGCGCGCCGTGACGCCAGACCTCGTGCCGCCCGAGGTCTGGGCGGACGAAGGGCGCCGCATCGCTGCACAGCTCGCTGACATCGCGGCGGCCGTTGTCGTCGGCCGCGATGCCGATGCGGCCGCAGCGGTCGCACTGGGCCTCGCCCGGGCCTGTGCCGCGGAGCGCCGCGTGGCCGTCGCGGACCTGATTGGCAACGTCGCGGCCCTCACGCCGCTCGACGACCAGCCCGGCCTGCTCGAGTGCCTCCGTGACGGCACGGCCGTCTCGGACATCGGCCAACCGCTGGCCGATGCGCCCGACGTCTACGTGCTGCCCGCCGGACGCGGGCCGATCGCCGAGCGCTGGGTCTTCGAGAGCGCGCGCTGGGAGCGCCTCGTGGGCGGATTCCGCGAGGTCGATGCCCTGCTGCTGCTCGTGGCGCATGCCGGGGCGCCCGGGCTGGAGCGGTTGATTGAGCGTGTGGACGGCGTGGTGGCGGTGGATCTGCCCCCCGCCCAGTTGCGCACGCTGCCGCTCATCGCCACGGTGGATCACCCCGAGCCCGAGCTGCCGCCGATCCCGCGCACGCCGCCGGTGGCCGGCCTCGCCGTCCCCATGGCCCGCCCGCCGCGCAAGCGCGGGCGCTGGATCCTCCTCGCACTCACCGCCGTGGCGGCGAGCGTAGGCCTCGCGATGCGCTATTTCCCCCAGCGCCAGGCCCCGGTCGCCATCGACGCCAGCGCGGCGGATTCTGCGTCACTCGCCACGCCGATTGCCTCGCCCGATACCGGCGCAGTGGCCGACTTCACCCTCGGTCCCATTGTCAACCCCGAAGACTCCGCGGCCGCCCTGCGATTCAGCGTCGAACTCGTAGCGGCGAACAGCCTCTCGGGTGCAAATTCAGGGCTTACGTCGCGCGGGGATCCGTACCCGATTCCCACCGTGGCGCCGGTATTGCTTGGGGCTGCCCCATCGGTGTGGTATCGCGCGATGGTCGGGGCGTGGGCCACCAAGGCCGAGGCCGAGGCCTGGCTCGAGCGGGAACGGGCCCTCGGGCTCGTGCGCGGCAACGTCGGGCGCGTGGTCGAAGCACCGTTGGCATTGCAGCTGTTCGAAGGCCCCCGCGAGGAGGCCCTCAGCCAGTCCCTGCGACTGGACCGCGAGGACGTGCGGGTCTACGCCCTCGAGACAACCGATGGCCGCGTCCGCCTGCTGGCGGGCGCATTCGAATCGGCGAGCCAGGCCCTCTGGTTCGCGGCGCAGTTGAATGGGCGCGGGCTCTCCCCGCAGCTCGCGTACAGAACCGGGAGAACGTACTAAGTGCGGTTGACCAAGCTCGAGTTGCACGGCTTCAAGTCGTTTGCCGATCCGGTGTTCCTGACCTTCGAGCCGGGAGCAACGGCAATCGTTGGCCCGAACGGCTGCGGCAAGTCGAACGTCTCCGACGCCGTGCGCTGGGTGCTCGGGGAACAGCGCGCCCGCCTGCTCCGCGGCGGCAAGATGGAAGACGTCATCTTCCAGGGCTCCTCGGCGCGCCGCGCCACCAACGTGGCCGAAGTCTCGCTGCACTTCGAGAACTCCGACGGCATGCTGCCCGTGCCGTTCCAGGAAGTCGTCATCACGCGCCGCCTCTCGCGCTCGGGTGAGAGCGAGTACTTCCTGAACCGCGCGCCTTGCCGCCTGCGCGACATCCACGACCTCGTGCGCGGCACCGGCCTCGGCGCCGACTCCGGCGTCGTCATCGAGAGCAAGATGATCGACGCGCTGCTCTCCGACCGTCCCGACGACCGTCGGGAGCTGTTCGAGGAAGCGGCGGGTGTCGGCCTCTATCGCGATCGCCGTCGCACCACGGAACGCCAGCTCGAAGCCACCTCGGGCGACCTCATCCGCATCGACGACCTCACCAGCGAAGTGCAGACGCAGGTGCGCTCGCTGCTCCGCCAGCGCAACAAGGCGGAGAAGGCCGGCGCCCTCACCACGCGTCGCTTCGCCGTCGAGCTCACGCTGGCCTCGCGCGAGATGGCCTCGTGGCAGCAGGAGCTGGCCGACCTCGACGAGCGCCTCGGCGGGCTCCGCGACGCGCTGCCGCTGAAGCACGAGGCGGTGCGCGCCGCCGAAGTCGCGCGCGACCTCGCGCAGGCCGCCCGCGCCGCCGCCGAGACGGCGCGGCAGGAGCGCGCCATCGTGGCCGCGCAGGCGCGTCAGAGCGTGCTGGAGCTGCAGCAGGAACTGGCGGTGGCCGAAGAGCGGCACCGCAACGCGCTCACGCGCCGCGAGCGCGCGCAGCAGGAGCGCCAGGAAGGCGCCGCCTTCGGCGATCGCCTGCAGGGCGAGATGGACGCCGCGCAGGCCGAGGAGACGCTCTGCGCCGAGCAGCTGCACGAGGCGCTGGAAGTGCTGCGCACCAAGGTCGCCGCGGAGGAAGAAGCGCGCGGCACCGTTGCCGCCGCACGTCAGAGCGCCGATGCCGCCGATCGCGTGGTGCGCGAGCTGCGCGACACCGCGCGCCGCCTTGAGCTGGAGCGCGAGAACGCCGAGCGCGAGCTCGCCGACGTCGCGCAGCGCACCGCTGCGCTCGTCGCCGAACACGAAGCCCTCACGGCGCGCCTGCAGTTGGCCGAGCGTGAGCTCAGCAGCGCCGACGAACAGTTGGTGATGGCCCGCGAGGCTGCCGCACAGGCTGAGGCCGCGCTGGAGCAGTCGCGCGCGGCGGCTCGCGAGGCGCGCGACCGTGAGGCCGCCGCCCGCGCCGACGTGCGCCGCGTGGAAGAGGAACACACCGCCGTGCAGGGCCGCCTCGCCGCGCTCGAGGGCCTCGAGCGCGAGCGCGTGGGCCTCGCGCCTGCCGCCGCCAAGTTGCTGCGCGAGCGCGAGCGCTTTGGCAGTGATGCCGTGCTGGGTCCGCTCTCGGACTTCATCGGTGCCGACGCCGCAGTGGCCGCGCAGATCGAGCGCTTCCTCGGCGCTACCGTGCACGCCGTAGTGGTGCGTGACCGCGCCGCCGCCGACGCCGTGCGCCAGTGGCACAGCGAGACCAACCCCGGTGCCCTGCTCCTCCTGCCGCTCGATGCGCTGCACGATGGCAACGGCAGCTTCGATTCCGACGAACTCGCCGCGCGCGTGCGCGCCGAGGGCGCCGGTGGCGGCTGGGTGCGCGCGCTGCTCGGGAAGGTGAAGGCGACCACCGACGGCTCGGGCTTCATCGACGCCCGTGGTGCGATGTGGCTGCCCGCCAAGGATGCCGGCTCCGCCGGCCCGCTCACGCGCCGCGCCGAGCTCGAAGAGCTGCGCGCGACGCTGGCCAACGTCGATGTGCGTCGCGCTGACGTGCAGTCGCGCGCGCAGGCCGTGCATGCGGAAGTCGTGCAGGCCGAAGCGGCCGCTGCGGCCGCCGCGGACAACGCCGCCGCCGCGCAGCAGTCGCTGGCGCAGGCCTCGCAGGTGCGCTCGGAGCGCGACCGCGTGCGCGAGCGTGCGGGGCGCGAGCTCGCCGACGCCGTCGCGCTGCAGGAGCGTCTCGCCGGCCGCCACACCGAACTCGGCGACCGCGTGAATGCGTCGCTGCTGCGCCAGGAAGAGACCGCCCAGAAGCTGCTCGAGGCCGATGAATCGTCCACCGCCGCGCGTGGTCTGCTCGGCACCGCCGAGCGCGCGCAGGACGAGGCCCGCGAAGCCCGCGCCGCGCAGCAGGTGGCGCACGCGCAGGCCGAAGCGCGGCGTCAGGTGGCCACGGAACGTCGCGAGCGCCTGGCGCGCGAGCGCGCGGCCGCGGCCGATCGCTTGGTGGCGCTGGAGCGCGAGATGCAGGCGCTGGCCGAGCAGGATGGGCAGCTCGAGCAGCAGATGGGTGTGTGGCAGCAGGAGCTCGAGGCACGTCGGGCGTCGCAGGCCGAGGCCGATCAGGCCCTCGCCGGCGCCGAACAGGCGGTGCGTGAGACGGAATCGGAGCTCCAGGCGGCGGTGGCCGCACTCGACGCCGCGCGCGTGGACGCCAACGCCAGCAGCGAGACGCTTCATGTGGCCGAGCTGCGGCACACCGAGCTCTCCGGCAAGCGCACCGCCATCCGAGAGCGCTTGGAGACCGAGTGGCGTCGTCCGCTGGACGAGCTGTTTGCCAACTACGAGCCCGTCGAGGCCGAAGACGACGCGCTGCGCCTCGAAGCCGACGACCTGCGCAAGCAGCTCGAGCAGCTCGGCCCGGTGAACCCGCTGGCGATCGAGGAGCATGAGGAGGAGACCAAGCGTCTCGAGTTCCTCACGACGCAGCGCGCAGACCTGGTGGAAGCACAGGCCAAGCTGCAGCAGGCCATCAAGGAGATTGACGTTACGGCGCGGGATTTGTTCCTCGCGACCTTCGCGCAGGTGCGGGCGCACTTTCGCGAGATCTTCATGACGCTGTTCGGCGGTGGCGAGTGCGACCTGCGCCTCGAAGACCCCGAGCGGCCGCTGGACTGCGACATCGAGATCCACGCCAGCCCGCGCGGCAAGCGCACGCAGCGCATCCACCTGCTCTCGAGCGGGGAACGCGCCTTGGTCGCCCTGTCTTTGTTGTTCGGCATCTTCTTGACCAAGCCCAGCCCGTTCTGCCTGCTGGACGAAGTCGATGCCCCGCTCGACGACCAGAACATCGGCCGCTTCGTGCGGATGCTCAACGAGTTCAAGAAGAAGACGCAGTTCATCGTGATCACGCACAATCCGCGCACGACCACCGAGGCGGCCGATGCCGTCTACGGCGTGACGATGCAGGAGCCCGGGGTGTCGTCGCTCGTGTCCGTGCGCATGCGCGGGCCGGCGGTGGACGCCACCGAGCCCGAAGCGGCCGCGACCCCCGCGTAAGGACCGACGCCCCATGTTGGTAGTGATGAAGCAGGGCGCCACGCCCGAGCAGATCGAGGCGGTGTGCCAGTGGATCCGCGACAAGGGCTACACCGCGCAGCCCATGCCCGGCGCGCAGCGCACGGCCGTGGGGCTCGTCGGCAACGACGGCCGTGTGGACGGCTCGCCGCTCGAGGATTTCCCCGGCGTCGCCGAGGTCATCTACGTCTCGAATCCGTACAAGCAGGTCTCGCGCGAGTGGAAGGCCGAGAACACCATCGTCGAGATCGCGCCCGGCGTGCGCTTCGGCGGCACGGAGGTGCCGATCATCGCGGGCCCCTGCTCCGTGGAGAACGAGAAGCAGATCGTCGAGTCCGCGCGCCTCGTGAAGGCCGCCGGTGCCGTCGCGCTGCGCGGCGGCGCGTTCAAGCCCCGCTCCTCGCCGTACTCGTTCCAGGGCTTGGGGCTCGAAGGGCTCAAGCTGCTCAAGCTCGCCAAGCAGGAGACGGGCCTGCCGATCGTCACGGAAGCGATGGACGACGCCGGCGCCGAGCTCGTGGCCGAGTACGGCGACATGATCCAGATCGGCGCGCGCAACATGCAGAACTACTCGCTGCTGAAGACGGCGGGCAAGCTCAAGAAGCCCGTGCTCCTGAAGCGCGGCATGGCAGCGACGATCCAAGACTTCCTGTTGAGCGCCGAATATCTGCTCGCCGAGGGCAACCCGCATGTGGTGCTCTGCGAGCGCGGGCTGCGCTCATTCGACACTGCGGCGCGGAACATCTTCGACTTGAACGCGATCCCGATCGTGCAGCAGCTCTCGCACCTGCCCATCGTCGCGGACCCCTCGCATGGCACGGGGCGTCGCGATAAGGTGCTACCGATGGCGCGTGCGGCGATCGCTGCGGGAGCCGACGGCGTGATCATCGAAGTGCATCCGCAGCCGGAGAAGGCGATGAGCGACGGCGCGCAGTCGCAGACGCCGACGCAGTTCAGCGAGACCGTGGTGCAGCTCAGGCGCGTGGCCGAGGCGATCGGGCGGCGCATCGCTGGGTGAACTGATGGCCACAGAGGCACGGAGGCACAGAGCCTTGCGTGCCGCGCGAAGAGCTATGGGTGGACTCTCCCAAAAGGCGGAGCGGTTCTCGCCCTAGCGCAATCCTCTGTGTCTCTGTGCCTCTGTGGCGCGCTTTTCGCTGATGCGTGCGTGAATTTGTTGGACGGGGCGCGCGCCGAGCGGTAAATTGCATCTATGACTGAGCGCCCGGGCATCTGGATGAAGCGGTTCATGCTTGGCGATCCCGAGGCCGACATTCCGCCGCGGGGGCGTAACCATGACGAGCGCCTACGCATGGTGCGCGAGCTCAGCGCAATGGGCTATCGTTGCGACCTCGGCCCCGACTTTCGCGACATGGTCGCGCTGTTTCTCGAGGAAGACGTGCAGTTTCTCATCGTGGGGGCTCATGCGCTGGCCATTCACGGTGTGCCGCGCGCCACGGGTGACCTCGATCTCTTCATCGCCGCGAATCCCGAGAACGCCGCGCGGACGTGGCGGGCCCTGACCCGTTTTGGAGCGCCGCTGGCAGACCTCAAGATCGAGCAGCGTGACCTGGCAGAAGAGGGTCCGATCTTCCAGATCGGCCAGCCCCCGAATCGCATTGACGTGATGACCAGTATCTCCGGCGTGCGCTTTGCCGAAGCGTGGGATGCCCGCGTGATCGGCAAGTTCGAAGGCCGCGACGTCGGCTTCCTCTCGCGCGAGCACCTCATCCAGAACAAGTCGTCCACCGGCCGCGGCAAGGACCGGGTTGACCTCGAGATGCTGGGGCCGCCGCTCGAGGACTGAGCGGCGGCGCGCTACTCCGCGACGAACACGTCCTGCGGCGCGCGCGCCTTGCGCAGCACATCCGCCGCGCGCTGCACCACGGCATCGCTGCGCACCTGCCGCCGCTGCGCATAGGCGGCGCCCCAGCCCTGCCGCGCGATCTCGTCGCCCAGGCGACGGTCCACGAAGGCGCTCGCCTCATTGAAGGTCGTCGCGCTCACGTTGAGCCCCATCGCCCGCATGCGCGCCAGCACGCGGCCACGCCATGCCGGACTCGTGGTAAACAGCGAGTCGCGCACGGCGCGCTCCTGCACCAAGGAGCGGGCCACGGCACCCAGCGCCTCGCGCCAGCGCGGCACATCAGCGCCCAGCTCGGCGAGCAACCGGCGTTCCGATGGATCGACAACGCTGTCGCCCGCGACGATGTCGGGCACGATGCCACCGCCGCCGTAGACGCGGCGCCCGCTGGCTGTGCGGAACACCGGACGCGCCGTGTCGGCGTCGGCCAAGCGTTCCTCATCGAGTGGCGCGACCTCGATCGAGCGCCCCAGCGGCGTGAACCAGCGCGCCTCGGTGAGCGAGATCGCCGCGCCGTTGTCGAGGGGATACACCGTCTGCGCGCTGCCCTTGCCGTAGCTCACCCGGCCAAGGACCAGCGCGCGATCGTGGTCCTGCAGCGCCCCGGCGACGATCTCGGCGGCGCTGGCCGTCAACGAGTTCACCACCACGGCGATCGGCATTCCCGCCCAGCGCTCGGCGGTGGAGTCCACGTAGGTCATGGTCGCCGACGCCGCACGGCCACGCGTCGTGACGATCTGCTTGTCGGCACTGAGGAAGAGATCCGCCACGCCCACGCCCTGCTCGAGCAGGCCGCCGGGATTCCCGCGCAGGTCGAGCACCAGCGACGTCGCGCCCACACGACGCAGCGAATCGACCATCGAGATCAACTCGGCTTCCGTGGAATCGGAGAACGTCGTGACCGCCACATAGCCCACCCCGCCGTCCAGCACGACGGCGCGCGTCACTGCGCGGTTGCGGATGTCGGCGCGCTCCAGCGTGACCGTGATGCGCGTCCCCTGCCCGCGTTCGACGACGAGGCGCACCGTGCTGCCCAGCGGGCCGCGGAGGTTCTCACGCGCTTCGTTGACCGTCCAGCCCTGCATGGACTTGCCATCGAGCTCCACGAGCCGGTCGCCCGTCTGCAGGCCGGCACGCTCGGCGGGCGAGCCCGCGCGGGGCTGGATGACGGTGATCCAGCCGTCGATGACGTCCACGCTCAAGCCCACGCCGCGATACGCGTTGGACGCCGCGAGGTTGAGGCGCTCGAGGCGGTCCGGCGTGATGTAGGCGGAGTTCGGGTCGCCAAGTTCGTCGAGCATGCCGGCGATCGCATTCTGCCAGAGCTGCTCGTCGTCGACCGGTTCGACGTAGTTCGTGCGCACGCGCTCCATCACCGCGTCGAGCAGGCGCGCGCCTTCTTCGGAGCGGCGCTCGTCGCGGTCCAAGGCGCGGCCGAGCAGCCAGGCGCCGGAGAGCAGCGCGATGGCGATCAGCGCCGTCGGGGGCAGTAGGCGGAAGCGGTTCATGCGCGGGTCCCCGCGCGTGCGAGCAAGGCCGGGCAATGCGCGGCGATCGCGTCGTACACACGCTGCTCCACCACGTCGAGCGGACCGAAGGCATCGACCGCGACGATCTTGCCGCACTCCGGGTGCGCCTGTTGCCACGCGGGCTCGGCGAACTGGTCGAAGGCCGCGGCGACGCGGTCGTGAAAGTCGCGGTCGGCGCGCTCGAAGCGGTCCGCTGCCCCGCGCTTGCCCGCGCGCTCCAATCCTTCCGTGACGGGCAGTCGCAGGAGGATGGTCAGGTCCGGCACCAGGCCGGCCGTCGCGAGCTCGTTGGCCGCGCGAAGCTCCCGCGCGGGCAATCCGCGGCCGTGGATCTGATACGCGTAGGTGGAGAGCAGGAAGCGATCGAGCAGGATGTGCTGCCCCGCCGCGAGCGCCGGCTTCACCACCGTGTGCACCAGCTGCGCGCGCGAGGCCACGAAGAGCGTGGCTTCGGCGGCTGGCGCCAGCGGCATATCGGAGTGGAGGAGGATGTCGCGGATGCGGTCACCGACGGGCGTGCCGCCCGGCTCGCGGTAGACCGCGTGCTCGACGCCGGCGGCGCCAAGACGCGCCGAGAGGCGCTGGAGCTGGGTGGACTTCCCCGCTCCCTCGCCTCCCTCGAAGACGACCAGCTGGCCGCGCAAGTGCGGGCTCAGCCCAGCGTGATGATCGGGCTCGCGGCGCCCTTCTTGATGCCCTCGAGCATCCACTGGTTCACCTGCTGCATCACCTTGTCGAAGTTCTCGTTGGCGGCGATGAAGCGCTGGTAGAGCGCGTTCGACTGCACGGTGCCCAAGAGCTGCTCGAGCTGCTCCTCCATCTTCGGCGTGGGCGAGGAGCCCGCCTGGATGAGGGCCTCCGCGTCGCGGCGCAGCGTCTCCATCTGCTGGAGCGCTTCGACGAGCTGCTTGTCTTCGTTCAGGGCCTCGTTGGCGCGCTTGACGGCCTGGTACTCCGCGCTCTGGCCGATGAGGCGGCCCAGTTCCACTGCCTTGTCGCTCAGCATCCGATCTACCGCTCCTTTCGTCGGGCCACCACGAAGCGTGGGCGGCCGGTCAGGTCGAGTCTGGGTTCGACGTCCGTGAATCGGGCGTCGGCTTGGACGGCCTGGACCGCGAGGTCGCAGCGTCGGCTGTCCACTTCCATTGCGAGTAATCCGCCGGGCTGGAGGATGTCTCCCGCCTGGCCGATGAGCCGCTCGATGACGGCCATCCCGTTGTTGTCGGCGAAGAGGGCCGAGTGGGGCTCCCAGTCGCGGACGTTGGGGGGCAGTTCGGGCAGTTCAACTGGAGAAATATACGGGGGATTGGAGACGATAGCTTCGACGATTTGGCCCTTGAGGGGGGCTAGGAGGTCGCCGTGGCGGAAGTCGAGTCTTTGCCGGCGGTCTTCCGGGATGGCTTGCAGGTTCGCCTTGGCAACTGCTAGGGCCTTTTCGGAGATGTCGGTGGCGATGATCTGCTCGAAGGCGGACTCGGCGGCTAGGGCGAGGGCGATGGCGCCGGAGCCTGTCCCTACGTCCACGACCGTGCCTTTGCCGCCTCGCTGGGCGGCGATGACGAGCTCGACCAGCAGCTCTGTTTCCGGGCGCGGGATCAGGGTGTCAGGGGTGACGCGGAGCGTGAGGTGGCGGAAGGGGGCTTTGCCGACGGCGTACTGCATTGGCATGCCCTGCTTGAGCTTCTCGGCGGCCTGTTGGATGGCCTCGACTTCGGCTGGTGTTAGCTCGTGGTCTGGGTTGGCGGAGGGCCAGAAGCGGGGCTTGTCGAGGACCCAGGCGATGAGGTCGCGGGCTTGGGACCGAGCCGGGGGGATACCGGGGCGGACCAGGGCGGCAGAGAGGTCGTCTAGGAGTTCGGCGAGAGCGGGCATGCGCGCAATCTACGCGCGGCGGATGCACGCGCCGTCAGAGAGGTCCGCGTGCCACGGAAGACTCGGGCACGTGAGGCGAAGCGAAGATGGAAGTCAACACGTTCTGGACGCGACCGAACGACTACCGGAACCCATTCACGGTCACCGCTCCGAGAGGACTCGCCGGAGGCCCTCACCCATGTGCCTACCTCCCCCTCCACCCATCCAAAACCCTGATGTAGTTCATCCGCTCCCAACTCCCCGCATCCGTCCCCGACCCCATCGCCAGCACCGCCCGGGCCTCATCACTCGACACATACCCCTGCCCGTCCAACCAGCCATTCAACCCGTCGAGTACGGCACGCACGTGCCCAGGCCCGTGCAACAGCAAAGCAGACGTCATCTGCACCACATCCGACCCGCAAAGCAGCGCCTTCGCCGCATCCTCCCCGGTATGCACCCCACCCGTGCAGGCGAGGTCGAGGGGCGTCTGAGGCGAGAGCACGGCCAGCGCGTGTAGCCGCAACGGCAGCTCCTTCGAGGATGACAACACGAGCCGCCGATCAACGCCGAGCGTCTCCAGATCCACATCCGGCTGATAGAACCGATTGAACAACGTGACGCCATCCGCCCCCGCAGCCTCAAGCTGCCGCACGAACGCCGGCACCGACGCATAGAACGGCGAGATCTTCACCGTTACGGGAATCTCCACCGACGACGCCACGGCATGCACCACCTCGATCTGCCGCTGCTCCACGTGCGCGGCGGAGACGGACGCCGAGGTCACCACATCGTACAGATTGAGCTCGATAGCGTCCGCTCCGCGCCGCTCGCAGGCCATGGCGTAATCCGTCCAGCCGCCGGGCGTGGTGCCGTTGAGCGAGGCGATTAGCGGCACGGAGACGCGCCGGCGCAGCGCCGCCAACTGGTTCAGGTACGGCTCCGCCCCCAGCGCGAATACATCCACATCGGGCAGGAAGCCTGCAGCCTCGGCGTCGGCATCCGCCCGCGCATCGATGAAGTGGTGCGCGGCCATCTGCTCGTTCACCACCTGCTCCTCGAACAGCGAGTACATCACCACCGCACTCGCGCCGGCGGCCACGGCCTGCTCCACCGCCGCCACGTCGTGCGACAGCGGGCTCGCCCCCAACACCACGGGCCCGCTCAGCGGCAGTCCCATCCACATCGTGCGCAGGTCAGCCATCGTGATGCTCCGGCGGAAGGTGGATCTTGGCCATCTGCTCATACAGCGCACGGCGCTGCTTCACGCCGTCCCGCGCGGCGGCCACCAGCATCTGGTATCGCTCGGCGTCGCGCAGCTCCACCATCCTAAAGCGCGCCTCCTGCTCCATGTACTTGCTCACGTCGAGCCGCGGCTCGGGCGAGTCGAGCACGAGCGGCGACTCGCCGGCGTCCACCCGCGCGGGGTCATAGTGGTAGAGCGGCCACATGCCGCTGTCCACGGCCCGCTTCTGCTGCTGCGGGCTCTTGATGAGGTCGTACCCGTGCGCAATGCACGGACTGTGCGCAATCACCAAGCTCGGCCCCGGATGCCGCTCGGCGGCCATCAGCACTTCTACCGTTTGCTGACTGCGCGCCTGCAGCGCGATCTGCCCGACGAACACGTGGCCGTAGCTCATGGCGAGCAGTCCGAGGTCCTTCTTGCGCGCGCCCTTGCCGGCGGTGGCGAACTTGGCGGCGGCGCCGAGCGGCGTGGCCTTGCTGGCCTGCCCACCGGTGTTGGAATAGACCTCGGTGTCGAGCACGAGCACGTTGACCTTCTTGTGCGAGGCCAGCACGTGGTCGAGCCCACCGAAGCCGATGTCGTAGGCCCAGCCGTCGCCGCCGACGATCCACAGCGACCGCGGCACGAGATGCCGCGCGATGTGGCGCAGCGTACGCACCTCCATCGTCATCTCGCCCTCGAGCGCGGCGAGCAGCGCGTCCACCCGCGCGCGCTGCGCAGCGATATAGGCGTCGTCCCAACCACGGGGGGCAAGCAAACCGTCTACGAGGTCAGCCGGTAGCTTGTGGCGTAGGCTCTCGACGATTGCCCGCGCCTTGGCGGCGAGCGCGTCGATCGAGAGTCGCATCCCTAACCCGAACTCGGCGTTGTCCTCGAACAGCGAGTTTGCCCATGCCGGCCCACGACCCTCGGCGTTGGTGGTGTACGGCGTGGTCGGGAGGTTGCCCCCGTAGATGCTTGAGCAGCCGGTGGCGTTGGCCATGACGAGCCGGTCGCCGAAGAGCTGCGTGAGCAGGCGGATGTACGGGGTCTCGCCGCAGCCGGCGCATGCGCCCGAGAACTCGAACAGCGGCAGGCGCAGCGCAGCCGAGCGCTTTTCGACCTCGATTCCGTCCAGCGAAGCGGACGGAATCGTTTCATAGAACGCAAAGTTCGCGCGCTCACGCTCGCGATGTGCATCCAGCGGCGTGCTCATCAGCGCCTTGCGACTCGGCTGCTTGCGGTCCTTGGCCGGGCAGACCTCGATGCACAGCCCGCAGCCGGTGCAGTCCTCCGGCGCGACCTGGACGGTGAAGCGCTTGCCTTCGAGCTGCGGGTACACGTCCTGCGCGATGGACTTGAAGCCATCGGGAGCGCCCGCGAGCGCCGCCGGTTCGTACACCTTGGTCTGGATGGCCGCGTGCGGGCAGATCATCGAGCAGAAGTTGCATTGCACGCAGAGATCCTCGTTCCACGTCGGGATCTCCTGCGCGATCGCCCGCTTCTCGAACTTGCTGGTGCCTGTGGGCCAGGTCCCATCGGGCGGGAAGGCGCTGACGGGCAGCAGGTCGCCGTTGCCCTCGAGCAGCAAGCGCGTGACGCGCTGCACGAAGTCTGGCGCCTGGCCATGCACGGCAGGCGCGCGCTTTCGCGTGGTCGTCGTCGCGGCGGGAATCTCCACGCGCTTGAGCAGCGCAATCGCCGCATCCAGCGCGGCCACGTTGCGCTTCACCACTTCGTCCCCACGCCTTCCATACGTCGCCTCGACGCTGGCCTTGATGTGCGCCATCGCGTCGTCGAAGGGCATCACCTTCGAGAGCCAGAAGTGACAGGCCTGCATCACCGTGTTGATGCGGCGGCCCAAGCCGGCATCTTCGGAGACCTTGTTGGCGTCAATCACATAGAGCGTGCAGCGCTGCTCGATCAACCGCTGCTGTGCCTCCACAGGCAGCGTCCCGAAGAACCGCTCGGCGGGCACCGCAGTGTTCACCAGCACCGTGGCGCCGGGCATGGCCGCGGCGAACAGGTCGCGGCGCTCGAGTTGCTCGGGGTCGTGCACGCCGATGAACTGCGCGCTGGTCACGCGGTAGGTGCTGCGGATGGGCCGCGGCCCGAAGCGCAGGTGGCTCACGGTCGTCGAGCCCGACTTGCGCGAGTCGTACTCGAAGTGCCCCTGCGCGAAGAGCGGCGTGTGCTCGCCGATGATCTTGATGGTCGCCTTGTTCGCTGAGACGGTGCCGTCGGAGCCGAGCCCGAAGAAGAGGGCGCGTTGCACGTCGTCGGGCTCGAGGTCGAAGCTGGCGTCCCAGCTCAGCGAGCTGTTGGAGACGTCGTCGCGGATGCCGACGGTGAAGCGCGTCTTCGGGGCGGGCTTGGCGAGCTCGTCGAACACCGCGCGCACCATGGCCGGCGTGAACTCCTTGCTCGAGAGCCCGTAGCGCCCGCCGATGAGGCGCGGCATGGCGGGGCGCGTGCCGGCGGCCACGGCGTCTACTAATGAAAGGGCGATCTCCTGCAGCAGCGGCTCGCCCGAGGCACCGGGCTCCTTGGTGCGGTCGAGCACGGCGATGTGCTTAGCGCTCGCCGGCAGCGCGGCGAGGAAGTGTGCCGCCGAGAAGGGGCGGAAGAGGCGGACTTTGAGCACACCGACCTTCTCGCCGCGATCGTTCATCCACTCTACTGTCTCCTGGGCGCATTCCGCGCCCGAGCCCATGAGGATGATCACCCGCTCGGCGTCCGGCGCGCCCACGTACTCGAAGAGCCCGTACTGCCGACCCGTGAGCTGCGCGAAGTGCGCGAAGGTGGCTTCGAGGATCTGCGGGAACGCGGCATAGAACGGCGAGCAGGCTTCCCTGCCCTGGAACCAGGCGTCGGGGTTCTGCGCCGTGCCGCGAACGCTGGGGCGATCGCTATCGAGCGCGCGGCCGCGGAAGGCCTTGAGCGCGGGCTCGTCGATGAGCGTGCGGAGCAGTTCGTCGTCGAGGCGCCAGACTTTCTCGACCGCGTGCGAGGTGCGGAAGCCGTCGAAGAAGTGCAGGATCGGCACGCGGGCCTTGAGCGTGGCCGCGTGCGCCACGGCGGCGAAGTCTTGCGCTTCCTGCGCGTTGTTCGAGCAGAGCAGCGCGAGTCCCGTACTGCGCGCGGCCATCACGTCACTGTGATCGCCGAAGATCGACAGCGCGTGCGTCGCCACCGTGCGTGCCGCGACGTGCAGCACGAAGGGCGTGAGCTCGCCGGCGATCTTGTAGAGATTCGGCAGCATCAGCAGCAGGCCCTGCGACGCCGTGAAGGTCGTCGTGAGCGCGCCGGCCATGAGGGCGCCGTGCACCGCGCCGGCGGCACCGCCTTCGGACTGCAGCTGGACCACTTCCGGGATGCGCCCCCAGGCGTTGGGGCGCTTGTCAGCGCTCCAGGCATCGGCGTGCTCGCCCATCGGCGAGGCCGGCGTGATCGGGTAGATGGCGATCACTTCGCTCAAGCGGTACGCCACGGACGCGACGGCTTCGTTGGCGTCGAGGGTCTTGAGCGTCGCCGGCGCGGGCGGCGACCCGGCATCGGGTTTGTCGATCATCGGCGGGGCCTATGCGAGGGATAGGCACACGCTGGCGATTACGCGGGGCGGACGCAGTCGGGGGGCGGGCGCGGAGGTGTCGGGGGTTGCCTTACCCGACAGCCTCGCGACGCATTCACCGCAGCCTGACCGCCTGCGTCACCCCCAGCCGGAACATCGCCCCCTGCGCCTGCGGCGGGAGACTCACTGCCCCACCACCCACTTCAGACTCCGCCCCACCGTCAGCACTTCATCCACCCGTACCTGATTGAGCAGCGCCAACTGCTCCGCGCTCAACAGGCTCGTCCGCGCCGCGCGCATCTGCTGCATCGTCATTGCCCGGTCCACGCGCACGATCTGCAGCCGCTGCGGCTGCACCTCCAGCGCCGCGCGGTCCGTCAGCACCGCAAACGTCCCGAGCGCCCGCTCGGCGACCGCCTGATGCGAGGCCCATCCCGCCGACGGTCCATACGCGAGCAGCTGCAACACCAACCCACCGTGCTCCACGAACAGGACGCGCCCGCGCAGGGTGTCTGCTTCGATCGTGGCCGCAAACGGCAGGGCCACCGACGACGAAAACGCCGTGAGTGCCGGCCGCACTACTGCGCCGGCCTGTACGCCCTGCTGCGCCGCGAACGCGCGCGCCGCCGAGTCCGCGCTCGGCGCGCGACTGAGCGTCAACTGCATGATCGCATCCTTGCTGGCGCTCATCGCCGTCACGGCCTGCGTCGCATTCTGCGTCGCCCAGCCCTCGGGGAACGTGAGCGTGAACCGCAGGTCCGGATGATTGAATCGCTGCCCCACGAAGTAGCCCTGGCGCGGGTTGTTGCCGTACACCAAGCCGTTGAGCCGCTGGAGGTAGCTCTCGCGCTCGATGATGCTGCCGAGGCTATCCTGCGGCATCGCAGCGATGGCGCGCTGGATGCGCGCCTGCCGGTCCTCCGGCGCAGGGTGCGTGGACAGCCAGTCCGGCGTGGCGCGGCCACCGGCACCGCCGCTCAGCGAGGCGAGCATCGCGTACACGCCAGGCATCTCGCGCACGTCGTGATTGCTCTGCCGCATGTAGCGCAGCCCCAGCGCATCAGCCTGCGTCTCGTCGTCGCGGCCGTACTTGAGGAAGAGCACGCCCAGCCCGGCGCCACCGATGTTCGCCATCTGCGCGAAGCGCTCGCTGGCGATGCTGCCGAGGGCGAGTCCGGCCTGCGCGAGTTGCTGCCGGCTCATCTGCGCCGCGGAGTGGCGGGCCGTGACATGCCCGATCTCGTGCCCGAGCACGGCAACGAGCTGCGCTTCGGAATTGAAGTGCGCGAGGATGCCGCGCGTGATGTAGATGAAGCCGCCCGGCACGGCGAAGGCGTTCACGATGGGGTCGTCCACCACGCGGAAGGTCCACGGGAGGTTCGGCCGCTC
>Ga0268299_1002905_pt1 | contig 17896 bp, 15 predicted proteins | sample NOBtaG_FD_193484 | JGI IMG/M metagenome (GOLD analysis project Ga0268299, IMG submission 193484) | Activated sludge microbial communities from bioreactor in Nijmegen, Gelderland, Netherland - NOB reactor | ecosystem: Engineered > Bioreactor > Aerobic > Activated sludge | place: Netherlands...
TCACCAGTCCGGTAGAGAATCTGCCCTTCAGGCGGGTTCGCAGCGTAGCTCGCCTGGTCGACTCGCGCGTCGTTCCGGAAGAGACCAGCAGTGTCGCCGCAGGTGTTGTTCCACACGTAGCGATCGTCACCGGTGAACAAGTGGTGGTCGGCGCCGGCGAGATCCTCAGAGCGAAGAACCGAAGGCAGTCGATTCTGTCCCGCGTGCACTCGGACCGTCTTCCCAGCGCCGAGCGATCCGCGGAAGGACATCACACGTTCCCACGTTGGGTTGCTGCAGCGGGGACCATACGCGGCGTGATGGAGTTGGAGTCCGTCCAGGCTGATCGGGGCGGTGCCGGTGTTCTTGATGTCGATCCACTCGGCGCCGAGCTGCGCTGGATCGAGCGGGCCCGTCTTGGGGTGATCCTTGCCGCGCGGGTTGGGCTTGATGCGAACGAGCTGCAACATCCTGGTTCCTCCGGAATCTCACTCGGGCTTATTTCTCTCGCAGTTGATTCAATGCGCCATCTGTGATGAGAGAATGCCAGAAGTAAGGCCGCGAAGTCAAGCATGCAGCATTGCATCATCTGTGAGTTAGCGGTGTTGAGGGGGAGGGGAAAATGGAAGAGCCGAAACTGGACCTAGATCGTCTGGCCACATTCCTGCGCGACAAGATTGAGCGGGAGGAGTTGTCCATCCGCGCAGCCGCGGACCAGATCGGATGTAGTTCCGCCACTCTGAGCCGACTGCTCCAAGGAGCGGATGCCCCGAACGTACCCGACTCGGTCAACTTAATGCGGGCGGCGTCCTGGGTGGGACGTCGTCTTTCCGAATTCGAGATTGGCCCCGTGGCAAAGCCTGAGGCTACGATCGCTGATGTTGAAGTGCATCTTCGCGCTCTGCCCGGAATCGGGAAGGCGGACGCCGAAGGATTGGTCGCTATGGTCAAGGCAGCCTACGATGCTGCAGCAAAACTTCGCTCAAAGAAAACCACGAGCCGGTAAGGGCCTCCTTCCGCCGAATCCGAAGCAGTGGGGAAACGAGCACAACGCGCTCGACCTGCGCGACACACTGAACCTCGCAATTGATGCTCGCCTCTGCCCGGAGGCGGCGTTTGAGTTACTCCCCGACGTCATCGTCGTGCCCCATGGTGAGATTCCCATGGCGCAGATCCACATCGATCACTTCAGGAAGCAGGGTCTTCGCAACTGGTCGGGCGTCGGAATTCCTCTCCCGGATGGAAGCACGCTGGTGGTCTTCAACGACGCGCACCCACCCAAACGCATCCGCTCGACCCTCATGGAAGAGTTCTTCCATCTCCGACTCAAGCATCCGCCTTCGGTGGTCCGGGTCTACAACGACAAAGGAGCATTCAGGAACTACGACGGGGCGATCGAGGGCGAGGCATACGGAAGCGGGGCCGCCGCCCTCCTTCCCTACGCCTACCTAAAGAGGATGGTAGAGGAAGGGAGGTCGGCAGGCGTCATCGCGAATGCGATGGACGTGTCGACGGATCTAGTTTTCTTCCGCGCGAAGGTGACGAAGCTCTACCAAAGATTGCGGCGGAACTAGTCGCCTAAGAAAAAGCCAGTCCGGCATCGCCGTCTGGCTTGAATTGAAATTCGAGTGTCACGAACGCGAGGGCGATCGGAGCAGGGTCTCCTGGGCCTTGGTCCGGTTGCCCAAGCACACCGGCAGATAGTCGCAGTAGCCGCACCACTTGCCGGGCCGCTTGTAGAACCGCTCAGCCTCGATCTCCCGGGCGACGTACTCGACCTTCGCCAGGTACTCCATGACCTGGTCGGGCTTTCTGTCGCTGAGGTGCCAATCGATCCGCGGCTCCTTCACCTTCACGAATACGCAGAGAGCGCTCTGCTCAGCCTCCGGCTCGGCGAGTTGGTAGGCGGTGAGCTGGTCATTCAGCACCGCTTCGTGGGGCTGGTAGGCCGAACCCGCGGTCTTCCAGTCGATCACCGTCCGCTTGCCCGAGAACTTGGCGACGAGATCGATGACGCCGACGAAGGGCACGCTGAGGCTTGTGACTGCGAGGCGGAAGGGCTTCTCGCTCGCGCCGACATCATGGAGCTTCGGCAGCTCCTTCTCGGCGAACCGGCCGAGCGAGATGCGGCCGATGTCCATGAGCTTCGTCCAGGACTCCCGCTCGCCGTAGGAGAGATCGACTCTCTCGATCTCCGTCCAAGCCTTCTCGAAGCAGGTGATTGGATCTTCTCCTTTCTGGAAGAGGGCCGAGAGCGCCTGGTGAACCACCTGCCCGAAGACCAGACTGGCATTCGGAATCCGGCGCCGCAGGCGCTCCACGTAGTAGAGCCGGTACTGCTCCGGGCAGTGCAAGTATTTGGCGATCCGCGAGTGTGACAGGTAGGGCAGCAAGAGAGTTGAGCCGTCCGTGGCTTCTCTCCTATCGTTCCGCGCCGTCTCTGGCGTAGTTCGGAGGTCCGTCATGCTTGTCACCTCCCGGAACCTTGGACCATCTCCGGCGGCCGGACCTCGACCACGTCGAGATAGCGGCCGTCTGCGCTCGGCTTGGTGACCACTTGGCAGGGCACGTTCAACTGCACACCTTCGGCGATGTTCCCGGCGAAGGCCGGATAGCCGGCGCCGACGAGCGCCTCGCCGAGCTGCTTCTTGTTGCCGAAGAGCCGCGTGGTTGTGTCGCCGACCTCGACGGCAATGAAGAGCCGGCGGCCCCACTTCCCATCCATCCCACCGATCGCTACCAACCGTGCGGGAGCCGCCGCCGGGCTCTTCGAACCGTTCGTCGCGCTTCCGTTCGCGGGTGCCCCTCCGTTCTTCGCCGCCTTCGGTCCCACGAAGTCGCTGATGATTGACGCCTGGAGGGCCAGCATGAGCTTGGCCTTGGCCTTGATCTCGCTCGCCGAGACCTCGTCGACCGGGCAGGAGAACTCGACGGAGAGCGAGTCGATCCGTCCATCGGGGCTGGCGCTCCGCTTCAAGAGCATCTGCGCCATCCCGTTCGCCGAGGGCGTTCCATTCCGCCGCGGCGGACGACCTTCCTCCTGGATGGCCGCGCGCTCCTCGGCGTCGTAGCGGTCTTCCGGCGCGCCGTTCCCGCCGAAGAAGCGGTCGCTGACAGCGAGGATGTGCTTGCAGCACCACGTCGGGTCCGCCCGGTGGAGCCGGAAGTCCGGACAGGAACACTCCGGCCTCTCCGGCAGTCCGGTGACCAGGTATGTCTTGCCGGGGTCTGCAGGCGAATAGACACGGAAGCCCTGTTCGGTCTCCGCGATCACGAGCGCGACGGTGCGGGCGCGCTCTTCCCGCTCTACCAACTCTCGGTCGGTCATCTCTCGTTCCTCCTTCTGTTCCGTGAACTTGTCCGACAAAGGACTGTCTTCACGGTAAGCGAGGCAGGAACGGCGCAAAGACGGAGGGAGTTGCCGCCGACAGCAACATTCGCCGTCTGGAGCGGCATAGATGAAGCGACGACGATGAGGAATGATTCCGTCTGACCGCCTCACCTTCATCGGCCGCACCGACTTCAGAAATTCGCATCGGCTCTTTGGCATCAAGACCGCCGACCGGCGGTTCCATATGTACGTGATCGGACAGACCGGCACCGGCAAGTCCACGCTTCTCGAGACGATGATCCGCCAGGATGCGGCGCACGGCGAGGGGCTGGCGCTCCTCGATCCGCACGGCGACCTGGTTGAGCGCGTTCTTTGTCATCTGCCGGACGATCGCCGCAACGATCTCGTCTACCTCCATGCCCCCGATCCGACGCAGCCCTATGGCGTGAACCCGCTCGCTGGCGTCCCGGTGGCTCGTCGGCCGCTCGCTGCCTCCGGTCTTCTCGAAGTGATGAAGAAGCTCTGGTCCGATTCCTGGGGACCGCGGCTCGAGCACATCATGAGGAACGTCTTTCTGGCGCTCCTCGATCAGCGGGAGGCGACCTTGGCCGATGCGCTCCGCATCCTGTCGGACGACGACTACCGCCGTGACGCCATGGCGTTCGTCCGGAGTCAGCCGGTCCGTGCTTTCTGGCTCAAGGAGTACGAGAAGTACCCCGCGAAGTTCCGGCTTGAAGCGATTGCGCCGATCCAGAACAAGGTCGGAGCCTTTCTCGCAAACCCACTGCTCCACCGGATTCTCACGAAGGCCGAGCGCATGCTCGACCTGCGTGAGCTCATGGACGAGAAAAAGATCCTTCTCGTGAACTTGGCCAAGGGGAAGATCGGCGAGGACACCGCCACCCTTCTCGGAGCGCTCATCGTGACGAGCCTCGGGCTGGCCGCGATGAGCCGGAGCGATGTTGCCGAGAACGAACGGCGCGACTTCTTCGTCTACCTCGACGAGTTCCATGCCTTCACGACGTTGAGTCTCGCCGGCATGCTGTCAGAACTCCGGAAGTACGGCATCGGGATGACCTTGGCGCACCAGTACTTGGCCCAGCTCGATCCTCTGGTGCGAGAAGCCATCCTCGGGAACGCCGGCACGGTCGTCGCCTTCCGCGTCGGTGCGGCCGATGCCGAATTCCTGGCCCAGGAGTTCGCGCCGACCTTCTCGGCGCTCGATCTCATGAACCTGCCGAACCGGCACGTCTACCTGAGGCTCATAGTGGATGGCGCGCCGACTGCGCCCTTTAGCGCCAGGACCCTTCGTCTCGGGGAGTGAATCTCTCGGGGAGCCCGCCACCGGCGGATTCCCGGAGGGAACTTACTCCCTTCCGCACCAGAGACGGAGGTCTCGGATGGAACTTCTTCCACCGGAGGTGGCGGCAACTCTGCCGCCCCTCTACAGCCAGGAGGAGCGAGGTGACGAAGCGCTCGCCCTGGTCAAGTTCTTCACGCCCTGGACGAACTGGACCTGGTACGCTTCGGAGTACGATCCAGAGGAGCGCATCTTCTTCGGCGTCGTCGTCGGGCATGAGCGAGAGCTCGGCAACTTCTCACTCGACGAGCTTCAAGCCATCCGCGGTCCGGGCGGTCTCGCGATCGAGCGCGACCTCTACTGGATGCCGAGGCCGCTCAAGGAGTGTCGCTGATGGACTCCGAGAAGACCAGTTATCCAAACGAATCGCTGCCCCTGCATATCGCGAACGACAGCGAGACATCCCCCAAGGCGTACGCGCCTCGTGCCCTCAGGGACTCCGCCGAGATGAGCGACGTGGAACTCCTCACCCTTCTTCTCGGCCAGTCCGCACGGCCGGCCTGCGAGCGTCTACTCGCCGAGCGTTGCTCGCTCCGCGGTCTCGCCCTGGCTCATCCCTTGGACTGGCGGGAGGCTGGTCTCGCGGAAACCAGAGTCCGGAAGCTCGCAGCCGTCCTCGAGATCGCCAAGCGGTACGGCGAGACCGAGTGGGTGGCCGGAATCGCCTTCCGCGGCTCGGGCGACGTCTACGCCCACTTCCGCGAACGGTTGGCAACCGAGACCCGGGAGCACTTCTACGCCGTACTTCTCGACAACAAGCACCGCAAGATCCGGGACGTCCTCCTGTCGCTGGGATCGCTCACCGCCTCGATCATCCATCCGCGCGACGTCTTCTCGCGGATCGTCCGTGAGTCGGCCGCCTCGGTTATCTTCGTCCACAACCATCCGTCGGGCGATCCGACGCCGTCCAGGGAGGACATCGAGATCACCCGGAGGCTCCGGGAGACCGGTGACGTCCTCGGTGTCCGCATTCTCGACCACATCGTGATCGGCAAGGGACGCTACGTCTCCTTCGTCGACGACGGGTACTGGTGATAGTGCTTTTCTCACACGGCCAATCCCTCATGGGTTGGCCTTTTTTTCGGCGACGCTTCTTCCGTCATGGTGTCGTCACTTCCACAGAGATTGGTCACCAATGCCTCACCGTATGCGGTCTCGTGTTCGAGAAGATCCGAGCCGCCGCCGCCAGAGCGCGGGTCTTCGGCAGGACGGCCGGCGCTACAAAGAAAATCCCCGCGAAGTCCTCGACGTCAGTCGCGCCGTTCGTATCCTGCTCGCGATGCAGTTACAGGTCGCGTGCGCGAAGCAGCACCGCCATCTCACGCAGTCGCTCTCCCTCGGCGTCGTCGAGGATGCTGCGCAGTTTCCGCCGGATATCTGCGTCGCTCAAACCTGTCCAGCGGATGTTGAAGAGCTGATCGATATCGACCCGAAGCGTCTCGGCGAGCTTGATCAGAACGGCGAGCGTCGGATTTCCGCGCCCCTGCTCGATGAATCCGAGGTACTTCGAGTCGATCCCCATCTTTTCCGCTACCACCTCCTGCGAGACCCCCCTTGCCCTCCGCAACTCCTTGATGCGCATGCCGATCAGTTTCCGCTTGTCCATCCCGATCCACGCCTCCCGGAGGGACGAGCATTGGCGGTTTAGGGCGGCCTCACTACCGTCCCAAGATTAGCTCTGGTCGGTATTTCCTGTTCACAGGACAGAGTTTTACTTGCAGCTAGACAGGAAGTGCATTATTTTCCTGTCTGCCGGAAAGCATCGGCAGGTTCCGAAGAGCGATCGATAGAGGATGCCTTGATGGGCCAGAAGGCGCTCGCCGTTCCAGTATTCTGTGCGCTGCTCGCACTCGTCCCGACCGGCACCCAAGCCGACTACTGCGCATACGTGAATCGTGGCAGCTGCCTGCATGTTCTTGACGTGGCCACCCAAACGGCAGTCACGCAGATTGTCCCATTTCCCGGTGAGCCCTTTCGGCCGCCTCGTGCGTCGATCAGGGGCCGCGTGCTTGTTTCCCCTGACGGCCGTCGCGCGTATGCCATCGCGCACCCGAGCGCGGCACCACCACGGGTAGCGGAAATCGACACCGCCACGAGCCAAATCATCCGGTACTCAGATGCTCTCTCGGTCGGAAGCAGGCCTGTGTTCACTCCGGACGGCACTCGAGCATACAGCCCCGTGTATAGCGCAACCGCAAATGGAACCGGACGAGTAGCACTCGTGGACGTGGAGAATGACGTCGTCCTACAAATGATCCCCGTGGGTGAGTATCCGCAGTACTCGGCGATGAATAGAAGCGGAACGCGCGTGTTCGTTGGTTCCCAAGGTGGAATATTCTCGCCCGGGGTCAGTGTCATCGATACCGCGACGAACACCGCCGTCAAGCTAGAACTCGACAGAAGTGATCCAACTCTCGTAATCGCCCAGCTTGTCGCTGGCTTCGATGACCACAGGCTCTACGTGCAGATTGACGCGACGCGGTCTCCACACTTCAAGACTTTCATCATTGACCCGCTGACCTTCGAAACTGTGAAGATCATCATGCCCAGCGACGTTGGGCTACCTGACGCCCGCATGCAGCTTGCGCTGAGCGCAGACGGGACAACTCTCTACCTCGTGCAAGAATCTGTCTTCGCGTCGATCGACGCAACTACGGGAGACGTCCTGCGCACTGCGGCCGAGATTCCTACCCTGTTGCTCGCCGACACCTTTACCATCGTTCCCGACGAAGCTCAGGAGCGTGCTCTTGCCGCATATGGCTTTGACGGCTCAGGTTGGCCCGTGGAGATCGCCGCCATCGATCTGCAGGCGGTTGACGTCCAGCAGGTGTCGGTCCCCTGGTGTGGAGGAGAGGGTTGGTACCAAAGCGGCGGACTCACTTTCGGGATCTCGATGGTCTCGGTTCCGACTGGCTGCGGACTGCCGACGCCGACGAGCACGGCAACACGCACGAACACCGCCACCTCGACTGCAACGAGAACCGACACGCCAACCGCCACCAGAACACCGACGCACACTTCGACGCGAACGCCCTCGACGACACCCACGGGAACGCGCACCGGGACGAGAACAGCAACCGTCATGGCGACGAGGACGGCAACGGATTCGCCGACGCCCTCCCCCTCACGAAGTCCCTCTGCTTCACGCACGGGAACAGCCACCCCCACCCTGACGCCCATCCCGACATCCACGGCGTGCGCGGGCGACTGCAACCTCGACGGGCAGGTCGCCTATGATGATCTCGATCTGGCCGTGAGGTTTGTTTTCGACGCCATGGCGGGAGACTGCCCGGGTCTTACCCGAGGCGAGGACGGCCGAGGCACGGCTGCCGCGATCGTCGCGACGATGAAGGGAATCATCCTCTGGCAAGAAGGTTCCGGCTGCGCACCGTGATCGAAGCACTTGCCCATCTTCCCGTCCCGTAGAGGAGTCTGCCTCTCAGAGACAGAGATCTCGATGGCCCAATGGTACACCATCCGTTGCGACGACTGCGGTGACGACGTCCATATCTGCGACGACTGGGATCGTCCGACCCGCTTCTGCAAGGCCTGCCGCGAGCGTCGCGCCGACTTGTGGTACGACGTCTCATGCGAGCGGTGCGGCACCGCGTTCCGAGCCTGCCGGGAATGGGAACATGAGCCGAAGTTTTGCCGCGATTGCCGCAAGGCCAACGCCGACCGTTGGCACGAGAGGGAGTGCCAACGGTGTGGCGGCACGATGCGGGTCTGCCGGGACTGGGATCGCATCCCTGATTTCCACTCCGAGTGCGCGTGGTACGAGCGAGACTGCGAGATCTGCGGCGAACTGATGCGGATACATCGGGCTTGGGATCATCCGCCGCGGGTCCACAAGGAGTGCCGTGCCGCCAAGGCGGCCAAGTGGTACGACATTGAGTGCAAGCACTGCCGCGGGACGATCCGCGTGAACCGAGACTGGGACCGCGTACCCACGTACCACAAGGAGTGCGCCTGGACGGAGACGCGCTGCGAACTCTGCGACGGCAATCTCCGCATCCATCGGAGTTGGGAGAAGCCTCCTCGCTTCCACAAGGAGTGCTGGAGATCGGTCGCCCCGACGAGTGCTTCATGCCGAGATTGCGGCCAGAGGTTTGTCATCTCCGCCGGTACCCAGATCTTCTGCAGGAAGAACGGCTATGATCTGCCGCGCTGCTGTCCCGAGTGCAAGCACGACACACTGCTCGTGAAGGGAGCGGTCGGCGCGCTCCGAGATCAGTTTCCTTTTGGTCTCGAGACTTCGATCGAGCAAAGGGGCATCGTCGTGACCGACAAGGTGGCGGTGGTGCGCAACCGACACACCGGCGAGGTGGTGGCCGAAGTGACGATGGACACTGAGGGGCTTATCTCAACGCGCCGAGTCGCCACCGCGACCGACAAGAAGAGTGGTGACGTCTTTGGCAAGACGCGCGACGGATCACGGGGCCTCGTCTTTCGCGAGCGGACGGCCGATACTTGCCGTCCCAACTCCAGGAAGCGGACCCACCGGACCGCAATGGCAGAGAAGGGTATCTTCTTCCCGAACACCGTGGCGGAGACAAAGCGAACCGACGGCAGCGGGACGTCGGTCACCACGCGGATGCGTGAGGACGGTCTCATCTTCCCGAGGACGGTCGCGGTCACAGACCGCGAGTAATTCACTCGCGAAGCGGCTTGAAACCGTTCTTCTCGATCTCCTTCCCGATCGCTCGGAGCTTGTCGTTCAGCCCTGATCCGGTCACCGCGGCTGCATTCCGCATGATCGACTCGAACGTGGCGTAGAGGGGGGCGGCACGAAGCACCCGACTGTTCCGGTAGATACTCGCTCGAGCCGGCAAGAGATAGCGCGGAGCTGAGCCGTAGGCTGGGACGAGAGATCCCAGGTTGAACTCCTCAGAGGAGGCCAGTCGGATCAACGCAATGGCATCCGCGCGCGTCTCCTCCGGCAGTTGTGAACGAAGGGCGAGCACGTCGACCCAGGCCAGCATCTGAGAACCCCGATCAGAGAGCGGCAGCGCGACGGCATCGATGTCGCGCGCACCCACGGGTTCATACGCGTTCAAGGCATTGTTCCACTCGAAGGAGATGCGGCCGACGGCGCCTTCGCCGTCCGGCACACCGTGCAGATACTCGTCGACGACCGCCCAGAGCTGTTCTGAGTATCCTACGAGGACACGCGACCGGAGTCGCGAGAACTGACGACCGTAGAACTGGCCGAACTCGTGATGCTTGTCGCTGTCGCAGAACCCTCCGGGGCAGAGCCAAAACAGCCGGTCGAGAGCCCTCAGGGCTGCCTTATCTGGTGATGCCGGGTCGACGTGCTTCAACGCCTTCGCTGGGTCCTGGTACTCGTCGAGGAGCGCATCCAGGTACTTCTCGCCGAGCGTGCTCTTTCCGCGAAGATCGACTCCAAGGCCCTGCCGCGACGAGGCAACTCGCCCCAGCGCCTGCTCGAGGTCGTCGAGGGAGTCGATGTGCCGGAAGCGCGACGCCTCCGGGTCGTCGCTGCGAAAGAAGAGGAAGTTGCCGCAGACCCAGTGCGGAACTCCCCAGATCTTGCCGCCTTGGGTTGCGGCCCCAGCCGCTACCGAGAGGTAGACACCGTCTTCCCAGTGAAGCTCCGGAGGGATCTCCGCGATCAACTTGCGGTCGATCAGGTCCTGGAGGAAGACCGTGTCGATCTCAGCCACATCTACCCGGCCAGTCGTGAGGGCGTCCAGAAGCTCGCCACCGTAGTAGTTGGCTCCGAGGTTCACGAGCTGCAGGTCGGTCTCCGGGTTGGCGGCTTCGAACTCTCGTTCCAGGCTCCAGTAGAGCGACGCATCGTCGGGCACGTACGGGTAGAGAGCGGCTCGCAGCACCCGTCTCGGCTGGTCGTGCCCACCCACGTCGACAGCTCCAAGAAGGCCAAGGAGCGCCGGGATGAACAGCGTGATCCGTCGGAGCATCGCACCTCCCAGAATTCCGGCCCGGAGAAACTCTACCGCTCTTCTCATGCGCCCAACTCTCATGCCTTCGTCCGCCGTGAACTTTGCCCTCCGAGCACCTGCGCGATTGCCTGCTTCTTGAGTTCCTGTTCCTCGGGACTGACCGCCTGGTACCGCCGCTTGACACGGTAACCGCGGACGGTCGTCTCTCCACTCGCATCACCCGCCGCCAGTTCGTCGAGGAACAGAACCAGGTCTTCCGGCTGGAGAAAGCGGACCCTCTCTCTTGTCTCAGGTTCAAGAACGGCTTCCGCTCGCTCCTTGAGACGGCGGACGACCTTCAGATCTGCCGATAGAGCCAGCACCGTCTCGTAGCCGCCGGCTAGACACTTCTGGATGTTGTCGACTTCATGATCCGCATCCGTGGTGACGGAGATCTCACAGGCGATCCGCCGCTCGCCCTTCTCGAGCGAGACATCGACGCTGCCGGCACCGGAGAGGATCGGCTGCTCGATCACCGCGCGGTAGCCGCGATCTTCCGCCAGACGCTTCACCAGATGCTGGAGATACTTGTGCTCCCGTCCGCCACGGCCAAGGACGGGCGGCGCGACAACCGAGAGTCGGGGTTTCTTCTCCAGCGTGTCGACTCGGACTGCTTCTGCCGACTGGTCAGTCGGCGGCGGAGAAGCCGGAGCCGGTGGCGCCGCCGGCTTGGGCTCAGGCTGCCGGACCCTGACCGTTTCACGCGGCTCGTCCGTGGGCGTGTCAGTGCGAGCAGCCGCAAGGAGCGCTTCGACCTCAGCTCGCGGCTTGGCGTACCTCGCCCGGCAACGGCGGACGATCTCGTCACGGCGGACTTCGGCGACGGCCGGATCAACAGCCGGCGCTGAATGCGTTGCAAGCGTGAAGTCGTGCTCGGCACGTTCCACGCGGCAGATCGCTTCCCCAACGCCGAGGCTTTGGAGATCGGTAGCGTTGAAGGACGAGAATCCCTCGGCGAGTTTCTTGGCGTCCCAGTCGCCGACTCGGAAGCAGATGCGCGTGCAAGGGTTGGTAAGGACGGCACTCCCCACGGCCGCATCCTGATCCCAGAGCTGGCGCATCTCCTGGTGAGCGAGAACCAAGCCGAGCCGGTACTTCCGGGCGGCTGAGAGGATCGAGGCCACACTCGGGGTCACGAAGTTGTGGAACTCGTCGACATAGAGCGTGAACGGCCGCCGGCCGGACGCGGCCATCTCCTGCCGGCCCATGGCCAGTTGGTGGAACTTAGTAACGAGAAGGGCGCCGAGGAGATAGGAGTTCTCCTCGCCGATCAGGCCGTGGGCGAGTTTGGCGAGGAAGATCTTGCCGTCGTTCATAATGCCGGAGAAGTCCAAACCCTCGCGCTGCGCCACCATGTAACGAATCGGCTTCGGACGGAGGAAGGTGTTCAGGCGTGTGAGGATCGGCGCCTGGGGCGAGCCTTTGAGAAGCGGGAACTCCCGGGCGAAGTAGTAGGCGATCTCGGGGTCCGTTACGCTCCGGAGGTACTCGTCACGGAACGGCCTCTCGGTCAGAAACCGCCTGAGGTCGAGAAGCGTGCCGCCGCGGTCGTTCTCGAGGATCGCCAGGATGGCGTTCGAGAGGACTGCCTGCATCTGGTCGCCGAAGGAGGTTGAGAACCGCTTGAAGATGGCGGCCAGATCCGAGGCGAGAAGCGTCTTCTCCAGTTCGGAGTGGGCGGAGAGGATGTTGAACCCGACCGGGAACTGGTCGTCGGAAGGATCGAGGAGGACGACGTCGTCGTAGCGTTCTTCGGGCACCTGGCCGAGGACGGCGTCGATCAGATCGCCATGGGGATCGAGAACGCCGATGCCCTGACCGTTCCAGATGTCCTGCGCGATGAGGTTCAAGAGCAACGTCGACTTGCCGGTTCCCGAGGCGCCGATCAGGTACATGTGACGGCTGCGTTGCTCCGGGTTCAGCGTGACCGTGACCGTCTTCCCGCCGTGGCGGTTCTCACCGAGGACGAGTTCATGGCCAAGGACTGTCTGTGGCGCCGCCTTCGTCTTGCGGCGCTCCCGCTCGAGCTTGGCAAGACGTACGGACGACGACGGCGGATGGACGAGCGCCACCAGCTCCTCGGTGTTGAGGATCATGCCGCTCCGCCGAGTCGTGCGGTCCAGGAGGTCGCGTTCGTGATCCTCATCTTCGTAGTCGTCGTTCGTGAGCGGAATGAGTTCGTTCGACGCCGGCTCGGCAAGCTGCGCGAGCGCCCGGGCGAGGCCGCGCACCAGCTTCTCCGCCCGCCCGTTCGTCGGGCTCTTGGCCGCAGCGCGGATAATGACCGCCGAGAGCGGACGGGCGACCTTCTCCTTTGCGAGCTTCGTCATCTCCGGATCGTCGACAAAGAAGGATTCTCCGGCGCCATCCGTGACCGCCCGCATGATGCTCTGCGTCCAGGGATGCCGGCAGGAGCGGAAGAGGACCTGGAGAATTGCTACTTCGCCGGAACGGACGTCGGAGAGGGCTCCCGCCACTCCGATCAGCGGATCGACGGCGAAGTTGCGGAACGTCCGGAGCGGGCGCATGAATTCGTAGGACAACCCGAAGTCGACGATCAACCGGTCGTGCCAAGCAGCGCCCTGCCAAGCTCCGGCGAGATGATCCTCGCGCTCGTCGACGACAGCTTCCGGAAAGTAGGCGGTCACCTGCTGCGCGACCGCCTCGGCTTCCGTCTTCCTGCAGGAGAACTGCACCGAGATCGCCTCTGGCGTACCGACGATCTCGAAGCAGACCGGCGAAGGGCAAGTGCTGAGCGAGAGTACGAGTTGCTCGGCTGCCTCGCGGCTCACGTCTTCCGCTGCCGGAAGGACGACGGCGATCTCCGAACGAGGCTCGCCGATATCGTCGTCATAGGCGACGACAATCTCCTCGTCTTTGGCTGGGACATGAGCGGACAGCGGCTCTCGCGCGATCCAATAGCCCTTCAGGCGTTCGGCGAGCGCGCTCGCCCAGGTCTCCTTCCGTCCGTCATCCGGGGTTGTACCGGACAGACCGAACGGAGCCTCGCGGCAGAAGGGAATGAACGGCGGTTCGAGGTGAACCGGCGCGTCGTGGATCTGCCAGCCCCGGCCCCGACGCTCCCAGTCGTAGAACTGGAGCGTGAGGTACTCCGCGATTGAGAGCGGTTGATCACCCACGGTCGTCTGCATTTAATCTACCGCGGCGTCATGCTGGTCCGGTGGGCAAGGATCGCACTCCTATCGGTCTGGGCCCTCGGCATGCTGATCGGCACCGTCGCCACGAGCGGGCGCCCCATCCCGATACCGACTGACCTCAAAGAGGACTATGTCGGGACCGAACCAACGCGCGATGCGTTCGGTTGGTCGCAATTTGTAGGACACTCCGTCGCTCTGGACGTCAACCACGTCGCCTAGTCGCAACGACAGGCCCCCGCTCTGAGTTGGCCACACTTTCTCCCCAAGCGAACTCCAAACCTCGACTCCATCGATGCTGGCTCCGTCGACCGATCCCACCGACAAACGGAGGTCCGCCCCCGGCACAATGGTCGCCGGCCGCCGCTCCATCACCGCCGCCACGCCGAGATGGCTCGGCCGTTTGGCGAAATCCTGAAGAGACTCCTCGAGAGTCTCCATCTCTTCATTCTGCTCCTCGTCGCGTCGCAACGAGGCAGCCTGTCCGGCTTCTAGCCTATTCAGCCGGGTGGCGAGACGGTTGTCGCGCCTGGCGAGCTCGGCGAGGTATCCATCCAGCATCTCCTTGAGACGAGTCGCGTCGCGATCGTTAGGAGGATGATCGCTTTCGAGGGCGTGCGCGACTCGCTTGAGCGCTCGGACGCCATCGGCGACGGGAGACAACGCGGTTCCGATCCGATTGAGCGCGTCGCGCTGAGCAGCGACCGCTTCCACAAGCTCGTGAAGGTCCACCGGGGCCTGGGCGCAGCAGGCAGGCGGGGAGCACTTGGGAGGTGGTTCCGACTTTTCGTTGCCTTTGGACACCAGAACGAAGACGACTATTCCCGCCAGAGTAAACCCCGCCCCAATGAACATCTGGAAGCGCCGCCGGACAAAGAGCGCCAGGTGAAACTCGTAGTTTCCGAGCTCGGTCAGCGTCAGGAGCTGCTCGTTCATTCCCCGGTGACGAGCGGCCTTGGTCTTGTACTCATCTGTATCTGTTCCTCCCGGGGTCGAGTAGAGCTTGCTCACCTCTTCGGAAAGCCTGCGATAATCCCCGATGAAGGCGGGGAGCGTCTGTGACCCCAGTATGCCGCTCTCGAGGAGCTTCCGGTTCGTTTCGGGATCCTGCGCGAGCGTTCCCAACCACTTGTACGATGGTGTGATGATCTCGGTGGTTGCCCAGAGTGCAACCCCCACGCCGGCTATCGCAACGACCGCCGCCACGACGGCGATCGCCTGCAGGGCCCCCGACTCGATGGACGCTAAGTCCGAGAACTGGAGCCCGGAGATAATGACGCCTCCAACCGTGGCGAAGGCGACGGCCAGCCACTTGCCGGTATCGCGGATGGTTGCCCGCGCCTTGGCCAGGTCAGGTGGACGCATCTCGAGCGCGCGCGTGCGTTGAGCCAGCGGCTCTAGGGCAACCGCACCAGAACAAACAGATCATACTGCCTGGCCAGCCGCGTCATCGAGGATACTTCGCGCAGCCGGACTCTATCGGTGCTTGCGGATACGATTGCTCCGAGAACACCGGTGACCCTCCACTGCGGAGGACACGCGCTGCGAAAGGCCACCAACTCATTCACAAACGCCTGCAGAGTGGCTTGGAGGTCACCGACGTGGTCGGTTTGGCGCGAGTCCACAAAGAAGTAGTGGGGCTCTCCCTCAGCGGAACTCAAGATGTCCTCAAGAAATCGACGCGGAAGGCCCGCCGCACCCAATCGCTCCATCATGCCGATCGGCCAGATCACTGGAGGTTGTGGTGTACTTTCCGCTGTACCAGATGGCTTCTTAGGCTCGGGCCCACCGCTACTGCCCCCGCCACCGCTCCCGCTGTGCCCCGGTATCGTGATACAGGAGTCGTCTTCCTCGCCGCAACAGATTTCGAGGTCCCTCCCGTTTACGATGCTGATTCTTGGACCGGCCATGCGCGTTCCTCCTTATCTACGATCAGGCCAACTCCGGCACTCGCATCGATCACCGATCGAAGCCGACAGCTTTGGTCATCGCGTCGATTCCCTTCCTGAGTCAAGGACTCTCAGTTGGCGAATCCCCGCATGATCGGCTTGCACTGGTCTTCCGAGAGACCTCGGATGCCTTGTGCGGAGCACAGGCTGTTCACCACTCCGCCGACCGCTTCGCTCACGGCGCGGTAGAACATCTCCGCGGTGTCCATCCGGTAGTAGGTGAGGCGCGGCGGAAAGTAGAGCGGCCTCAGAATGCCGAAGACAAAGACGCCGAAGACGACCATGATGTCGAGGACGAGGAGCAGTCCAGCGAGCATGCTGAGATTGGTGACCAGGTAGCCCGCCAACCCCAGGCCGACGAGCACAATCATCACCGGGTTCAGGAGGTTTGGCGGCGGCACGCACAGCCACGAAGAAGCGAAGAACGCGTTGCCAAACGGCGCCCCGCAGATGTCTATCAGGTGGTCGCCGCGTTCGGCGCGGAGGTACTCGCGCTTCGCCGAGACAAGGCCTCCCTCGCGCCAGTCGACGCGTGACACGCGGCAGTCCGGGATCTCCCGCTTCTTGAGGGCAGCCTCGACGGCCGCGTAGAACTCCTGAGGCGAAGCCTGAAGCCCCTCGAGGAGTTGAGACCAGTGGCCGATTGCGCTGTCGACGCCGCCTTTGGGCTTCAAGAGGCCGGCGGTTACTCCTTCGAGCATCTCTTCCGATCCCATTGTCTCCTCCGTGTCCGACCCGTACGCCGTGCACGGAGCACGGCTCAATTGGGGAAAACCCTGTAGTAGAATGGTAGCGGGTTTCAGAATGGTCGTACTAGGGGCTTCTTGTCGATCTCCGCTGCCTCCGCCTTTATTCGAATGAGATCGGCTAGGTCACCCTCCCGCTCCAACAGAAAAACGATCTCGTGAAGCTCACACAGGGTGACGACCCTCTCGTGGAGCACCTCTTTCACCTGATAGCACGCCGGTGCAGTGAATCCTGAATTGGAGATGATCATCCCTCGAGTACCGGGTCGGCCGTAGATTCGCACCAGGTGCGGCGATACGTGCTCGACCCCGAGCGGCTCGCTGTGCCACTTCATTTCGACGAGGTAAATGTTGCCCTCAAGCGATATTGCGCCGTCGATCTGCTCCACAGTTCCCAATCCAGGCACGACGCGCCGGAAGGCTTCACGCACCAGGATGCCGAAGCTCTGGAACAGTCGGTTGAGAACCTCCTCGAGAGCCTTACCCCGCTTTGCTGCATCCGTCTCGGAGAACAGCGCGAAGAGATCCCGGCGGACGACGTCGCGTTCCTGCCTCTTAGCGGTAACCGCTGCCAACTTCTCTGTCTGAAGGCGCCTGTGGGCTTCGCGCTCGCGCTGACGTTCCTGGTTGATGCGAGTAATCGTATCCTTGGCGTGAACGATGTTGCGAATTGAGGCGACCAAGCCCTTGGCCGGCAGTTCGTCCGCTGGCCAGCAGCCCGAGAAATCCTCGACCTCGACGATGCGCTTCACGATTTCGCGCCTCATTCGCAGCGCGTCGTTATCCTCTCGTTCGTTCAACTTGCACAGTACGTCGCGGGCGATCTCGTGTTTGCGAACGCTGCTAGCATCAGCGACCACCTTTCGCTGCCAGGTAACCCACAGGTATCCGGGGACACCGGCGCCGCGGAAGAACTGGACGACGTCACGCTTTGATCGGCAGAGCCTACCGATTGCATCTACCATGAGCGTGAGTAGCTCAGGAGGATAGTGAAACGTCGTGGCGTCAAACTGATCTGTAGGAGGAGCCATTGAGAATTCCCACGCGCAGCGTGGCGAGAAACGTCCCAGATGGCAACAGTTCAAGAGACCTCCGTAGATCACACATGATCTCGGCGTGGCCAGCCTCGGGGAGCGAGGTCGCGATCGGTCACCAAGTTTGCGGGAGCCCTTTGGGCGACAGCCGTAGAACTCGATAGCGCCGATGACTGCACGAAAGTCCGCCTCGAGCTCGTCTACCGTGCGCGTGATGCTGAGATGCCCGAGCTGCTGAGAGTGCGAGTCGATGTACCGGCAGGTGTTTTCGTACACAGGATTGATGGCTTCTCCGGCAACTTTCAGAGCGACCGGCTTGATGGCCGGCAACTTCGTCAGCATCACGTTCGGCTCATAGCGGCGAACCACGCCACAGAGG
>Ga0268299_1002906_pt1 | contig 17894 bp, 17 predicted proteins | sample NOBtaG_FD_193484 | JGI IMG/M metagenome (GOLD analysis project Ga0268299, IMG submission 193484) | Activated sludge microbial communities from bioreactor in Nijmegen, Gelderland, Netherland - NOB reactor | ecosystem: Engineered > Bioreactor > Aerobic > Activated sludge | place: Netherlands...
CCAGCGCAGCAGCTTTCGCATCATGTTCGAGGCGAACGGGGATTTGCAAACGCTCGGACAGCAGATGACGCAGCGGCGTATTCGAAAGTCCGGGGACGTTGACCAGCGTCAACAGCCGCCCATTGATATGATCGACAGGGCCAGGGGTGCAAATGCCCAGCGCGGCAATGCGTTCGCCCTCCGGCAGTTCGCGCTCAAATTCGCCGACGATCTGCGCGATTCGTTCGACGACTGCCGCTGGCCCTTGATCGCTGTTGGTCGCGATTCGCCGCCGCACAACGATATTATTTTCAACGTCTACTAGACCCAGGTCGATTTTTGTCCCGCCGAGATCAACACCGACGACCCATTCGCTCATAACAATCCCCTACTTTATCAACCCTGCGCCCATCGCTGCCAGAACCATATCATCGGCCTCCGGCAAACCGCTTACGCCCACCGCGCCAATCACCTGTCCATTGTAAACAATCGGCACGCCACCGCCCCAGCCCGTATAACGCGGGTCACCAAAATTGGTCAAAGGCCACCCCTTGTCACGCGAGGACTGCCCCACAGCTTTCGATTCCTGACGCTGACGCGACGCTGTAAACGCCTTGTTGATCGCAATGGTGATCGAGGACAGCGGGCAGGAATCGGTGCGCGCGAAGGCGATCAATTCGCCGTGTACATCGACAATGGCAATTGCCGCACCGCGATTGTCTTTTTCGAGTTCTGCCTGGATTGCCGCGACGATCTTTTGCGCATCCGTAAGCGATAACGTTGTAACTTGATTCATTTCATCTGCTTTCTGGTGTAAACGGATAATTTTTTAACCACAAAGGCACAAAGAACGCAGAGTTTTATTTCTCCGTGTCCTCTGTGTCTCTGTGGTTCAACTTTATTTCAATCGACCAATCAGATGGTCAGCGACACGCAGCGCCTGCGACGCAATCGTCAGCGCGGGGTTGACCGCCGTCGAGGATGGAAAAAATGACGAATCCACGACGTACAAATTATCGAGATCGTGCGCTTTGCAGTACGGGTCAAGCACCGATGTCGCCGGATCAGTCCCAAAGCGCGCCGTCCCGCACTGGTGCGAATTGGTTTCAATGCCCATCGTCTGCGTCAGCACAAGCGGATAGCCCGCGCGTTTCATCATCTGCGTCGCCGCCTCGACCAATTTTTTGTGCGCCACCATGTTATTCGGCTTCCAATGAACGCGCACTTTTCCATCCGAAGTCAGTTCGATTCGATTTTCGGGGTCGGGCAAATCCTCGGACATCACCCACCAATCGACACTGCGATTCGCCATCGCTTGCAGCACCGGGCGCGGCACAAGCGGCTGATTGGCGGTCAGCATCCCGGCTTGCAGCTTGCCGAGAAGCTGGATATTGCCCATCGGATAATCCCAATCTTCCGATTTCAGATAATAATCATTGACCGCCATCGTCTTTTGAAAAACGGTGCGGTTCTGGCGCGTGGGGTGAACTGCCATCAGCGCCGTGTTGTTGTGAACCATGTAATTGCGACCCACGAGGCCGGACGAATTGGCGAGTCCTTTGGGGTGTTTGCCATTTGCCGAGCGCATCAGCAAAAGCGTCGAATTGACTGCCCCACACGCGACGACAAAAATTTCCGCGCGTACTTCCTGCCGCAATCCATCGCGTTCGAACTCAGCCATGACAACGCGCTTTCCAGTCTCATCCGTGAATAAACGAGACACAGATGCGCGCGTCCACAATTCGATATTTCCGCTCTCCAGCGCGGGACGCACGGCACACACGTCAGCGTCGCTTTTAGCATGAACTTTGCAGGGGAAGCCGTCACAGGTTTTGCAGCGGACGCAAGCGCCACCCTCACGCATGTCGATCCCCATCGGCAGATAAAACGGATGCAGCCCTTGATCGCGCAGCCTGCCCGCCATATCTTCGATATACGGTTCGTTCGGCACGTGCGGAAAGGGATAAGGTGATGAGCGCGGCGGCTCAGTGGGGTCGATTCCGGGTTCGCCATGTACGCGGTAAAGCTGCTCGGCGTAGGCATAATACGGCTCAAGATCGTTATAAGAGATAGGCCACGCCGGGGAAATGCCGCCTTCGTGCTGTAAATCCGCAAAATCTTCACGCCGCAGCCGGGGTAACGCCGCGCCATAGACTTTGGTATTGCCGCCGACAAAATAATGGACTCCAGGCTGAAATTCCGTGCCATCTGCGCCGTACCACCTTTCATCCGGTTTATAGCGCTTCTGCTTAAAAACGGCTTCGGGCTTCCAGTTTTCCGGCTCTTGCGGCAGAAAATCGCCACGCTCGATCAGCAAGATTCGCGCATGGCTGTCGCGCAAGCCATAGGCCAGCGTCCCGCCGCCCATGCCCGTGCCGATAATCACGATGTCATAATTCTGAGCTGCCAATTTTTCAATAACCGATCTACACAAAAATTTTAATTTGCGCAAAATTTCTTGTAAAGGCGTAGCGCGCTACGCCCCTACAGTTGTCACAACACATCGGTGATTTTCACCCAACGCCGCTCGGCTGACGATTTTAATGCCGCTTCCATCACCGCCTGGATGTGCAAACCATCAGCAAAATTCGGAGAGGGCGCGCGATTTTCGTCAATCGCTTTCAGAAATTGATACTGGCATTCGGCGTGTGTGCGGACAAAATCCGGCGTCATCGTCCAATCGGGCGCTTTCTGATCGTCATAGCGCCCGCCCGTTTCCAGCGTCCGAAAGCCGCGCATCCCACCTGTCGGCTTATCTGAATCGCGCGCATCAAACACTTCCAGCCAGCCGGGGTTGGTGATGTCGAAACGAATCGCGCCTTTATCACCAAAAATTTCGACCACAAAATCGTTGGCTGAACCCGTCCCCATGCGCGAAATTTCGACGAGGCCAAGCGTGTTATTCGCCAAGCGCACATGCATCAGCGCAATATCATCGACATCTACGGCGATTTTTTCGCTCGATCCGACAGCCGTTGGGCGCTCTTTAATCAATGTGTCCAGCGTGGCCTGCACCGCCCCAAATTCGCCGAGCAGCGCATAAATCAGATCAAGAATGTGCGAACCGAGGTCGAACAGCGCGCCACCGCCGGAAACGTCTTTACGCAGCCGCCACGTCGTGGGTTTATTGGGGTCAATGTAGCTGGAGCGATAGTAGCGCCCGCGAAACGAAAAAATATTGCCTAAAAAACCATCATCAATGAGTTGACGCGCGCGGAGAATCGCCGGAAAAAAGCGATAATTAAACGTCATCTGCGCTTTGATTCCGGCTTGTTCGGCAGCTTGGACGATGCGCTGGCCTTCCGCCACGTTCATCGAAAGCGGCTTTTCGCAGTAAATATGCTTCCCGGCCTGCGCCGCAGCCAGCAAAATTTCTTCATGCAGAAAATTGGGCGTACAGCAGTCGATCACGTCGATGTCATCGCGCGTCAGCAGGTCACGAAAATCGCCCGTCCAGACCTCGCAGCCGATTTCACGGGCGGCTTTTTCAGCGGTTTCGGCTTTGCTGGTCGCTACACCGACGATTTTGATGATGTCAGCAGGCAGGCCGTAATAAAACGGAATCGCGCGGTAAGCCATCGCGTGGACACGCCCAATTCCGCCATAACCGACCATGCCGATGCCGAATTTCCTCATGATTTCTTCAAGCCGCTGGCGTCGCGATACTGGTCGCTGGCGCTGTCCATCACCGTGCGCAATTTTTTGACGGCGGCTTCAATATCGCCCGTCCCCGGCACAAGTTTGCCATTTGGCCCTTTCAACAGCGGTGACGAAAATTCGCCCACCGTCATGCCGACCTCGATAAACTGCGCCACATTGCCCGCATTCAGCCCGCCGTCTTCCATCAGTTCGATGGTCGATTCTTTGCCAGCGGCGACGATCATTTCGTGAAGCTGCTGTACGCTGTCGATCACAATCTGGTCGATGGTGTGCGGGCTTTTTCCGGCTTTCGGCGTCACCCAAAACGGCGCACGACTCTCATATTCGATGATGTCTACAAAGGGGAGATATTGCTCAAAAAAGACGACGGGGCAACCCTGCCACGCCCATACACCGACCTTGAGTTCGAGCGTTTCTTTAATATAGGTGATGCTCTGGATCAGCATTTCGTTGGTCGTCTCAATGGGCAAGGTAATCAGATTCACGCCCAGGTCAGCCAACTGCTTGAACACGTCGAAGGAAGGCCGCACCATTTGCAACTGCGCCTCGACTTCGAGCGACGTGCTTTTGCGCACCCCTTCGATGATGTCAAAGCCGCCGCGTGGCATCCCAAAATCCATATATTTGCCGTCGCGTACTTCGATGTGAAACCAATCGATTCCGGCTGCTTCGAGTTCTTTGACCTGCGCACCCAGAACCGAATAATCCGCCCAGAATAACCCGGCGGCGATTTTTGCTTTCTGCGTCACGTTGCCAATGGTATCGGTCACGTTGCCATCAATCCTTTAAGTAAAAATAAAAAGATAACATTATGAGCGACTCCGCGCGAGTCGGGGTTCGAAAAATCAGCGCACTTCGGGATCATACATATGAATATCGCGTCCCGGCATTTTAACGCCCAGCAGGCGCAAACGCTGTTCACTGGCGTTTTCGAACGTCTGCCAGGGCAAATCTTTCTCGTTTTCGTAGCGCTTCAGCCACCAGTAGCCGTAATACAGGTAAATCCCACGCCGCAGGCCATCGGTTTGATTTCTGCTGCCTGTATGCCAGATCGCCGCGTTGATGAAAATCGCATCCCCCGGCGCAGCATGGACGGCAACTTCCCCCGGCAGCGGCTCTTTAACCTGATCGGCGGGCGGCATCGATTCGCCGCGATGAGTCCCCGGCACGACGCGCGTCGGCCCACGTTCTTCGATCATGTCGTCAAGCATCAAAATCGTGTTGATCGCGATGGGACGTTCGCCGGGAAATGAAAAATCGCGATGCCAATAGCGTTCACTGGCTTCGCTGTGCGGCCCCTGGCGCAAAAAATCATATTGCAAAAGCTGGACTTGTGAGCCAAAGATAGCGCGATGCCGTTCCAAAATCGGGGGATGTTCGATCAGATCAATGAAGGTTTGATACTTCAGCAGTTGATGCTGGTTGACGCGCGGCTTTTCCAGTTCCCAAACGCGGTCAAATTCCGACTGGATGAACGCCAGATAATCCCCGGTCAGCACTCCTCGCGCATGGAGATAGCCGTTTTCGAGAAAAAAATCTTTTTCATCCTGGGTATACATGACCGCGAATTCCTCGTTACAATTATTTTGGCAGCCGATTCAAATGATGTCGGCGGCTATTCAAGTTCCCAGGGATTGACCATGACACCTGCTTCAGTAAAGGTCAGCGGCGTTTCCTCGACCACCTGCAAGCGCGGGTGTGCTTCGACTAAAGCGCGCATATTCGGGCTGACCCACAGGCGATCTAATGTGAGGGTGTCGCGGATAAACACCATGCGTACATCGTCATAATTCGGCACAGCGCAGCCACGCACCGCCACTTGCAGCGCTTGTTTATCGGCGGGCATCGTGATCGGTAGGCTGTTGCGGAACATGCCGAAAACGCCGGATGTAATGCCATTGGTGTATGTCGCTGCCCAATCGACTTTGCGGGCATAGCGGGCTGTCGTCACATTGGCGAGGCCGATTCCGGCGGCGTTGCCGTGTGACTGCGGCGTCATGTCCAGCACGACGATCAGCGCAATGTCCGGCGCGCCCGTTGGCTCCGGCTGGCGCGGAATCATCAATTTATTGACGATATTGGTGTCCATGCCCGTGCCGCTGATATTTTTGCCAATATGCCGGATCGTCAGCACGTCAATTTCGGGGAATGGTAGGCTTGCCATCAGCGATTTGGCGCGCAGAAGCAATTTTTCTTCTTTTTCGAGGCCGATTTCCGATGCCAGCAGGCCGACAATTTCTGCCGTCTCGTCGCAGGCGTTCTCGATAATCGCCAGCCCGCCGACGAGATTGGTGCTTTCCTCGTAAATGCGCGCGGCGGGGATCAGAAATCGCTGAAATCCCGCGCCACCATAAGCATGAATCACGCTTGCGCCGTGCTGCTTGCCCATCCCGATGACCGCCATTTTCGAAAGCCCGCTCTCGATTTTGCCGTGAAAATCGGTGTGCGGCTTGACGCGGCCAATAATCAGCGAGTGATCGGCGGCGTGAGCATTCGCGTCCTGAAACAGCGCTGGGCCGTTGGGAATCTGGCCGATTTGCTTGACCGCCATGTTTGAGCGAATCTCAGTTCCCACAAAATCTTCGGTGACGCCCAGTTCCGCCAAAATTCCGATCTGGCCTTCTGCCGTCGCGCCGCCGTGACTGCCCATGCTGGGGAAAATAAACGGAAGCGCGCCATGATCTTTCAGCCGTTCGACAGCGGCGCGGGCGATAATCGCGATATTGGCGATCCCCCGGCTGCCCACGCCCACTGCCACCGTTTGCCCCGGATTGATTCGTGCCAAAATGCCGCTGTCTTCCAGCGCACGGCGGGTCGCGGCGCGGAGGTCATCGACTTGCGGCGCATCAAACTGCTGCTCCACCACCAGCAATTTTTCCGGCAGCGGCGCAGGGAAATCGAGCGTTTGAATCTGTTCGAACAGGCCGAAATCTTCGTTCATGCTTTTCCTACCTTCGCGGTTTTTACCCGCTTTACAATATCTCGTATGATCGGCTCAAAATTGGGGTCAGCCGCTTTAAATTCCGTCCCACTGATGACGACTGGCGCGCCGAAAACGACAATTTGCGCACCCATTTCAATTGTTTGAATCGCCTGATCGATGCTCAGGCCGCCAACCGCCTGCACTGGAATATCGACTGCTGCCAGAATCGATGGCAAGTCATCCAGCGGGCTGAGTCCTTTTATCATATTGCGTTCGTCAAAGCCCGTATGCACGATGATGTAATCAACGCCCATGTCCTGCGCTTGTTTGGCGCGTGTGACCTTATCCGGGCAGAGCATCACGTCGCACATGACCTTGCCGCCATAATTTTTCGCCATTTTCACCTGTTCGATGATGCTGGCATCGTGTGCCTGCCCCATCACGACGACCATGTTCGCGCCCGCCTTGAACATCATCTCGGCTTCCAGGCCCGCGCCATCCATCGTTTTCAAATCGGCGACAATCGGCTTATCGGGGAATTCGGAGCGAAACGCGCGTATGCCGTGCAGCCCTTCCGCCAGAATCAGCGGCGTCCCGGCTTCCAGCCAGTCCACACCCGCGTTCACCGCGCCGCGCGCCAATGCCATTGCATCTTCGAGCGTAATCACGTCAATTGATACTTGAATCAGTGGTTCCATTATATTTTCCTGTAGCGGTTAGCTTTCAGCCCTTAGCTTTTAGCTTTAAAATAAAAGGTAACTTTACGAAATTGTTGCTTGTAGGGGCGCAGCGCGCTGCGCCCCTACTCATTACTCATCCACTCATCGCTCATTACTGAGAATTACATCACCAGCACGGACTTGACGTTCTCGCCTTCTTCCATCTTCGAGAATGCCTCGTGCCAATCGCCCAGGCCATAGACGCCGCCAATGACAGGCTTCAGGTTGATCTGACCGGACGAGAGCAAGCCAAGCGCACGTTCCCAGGTCGGATAGGTGTGGCTGAACGAGCCTTGCAGCGTAACCGCTTTCCCGACGATGGGGTCGAGATTGAAATCGAGCGGCTGCGGCCCCCAGCCAATTTTGGTGATCGTCCCATTCGGGCGCACCAGTTCCATTGACTGCTTGAGCGCTTTGCTGACACCCGTGCAATCCACCACCAGATTCGCGCCAAAACCGTCACCCAGCGATTTCACCAGCGCTGCCGGATTTTCGCGTTGAATATTGATCGCATAAGTCGCGCCGAGTTCAGAGGCGACTTCCAGGCGATGCTCATCGGCGTCCGTGCCGAGCACTATCGTCGTGCTTGCGCCACGCAGTTTGGCGACCATCAGCGCCATGATTCCAATCGGCCCTGGCCCTTGAATCACGACCATATCGCCGGGTTTCATTGCTGTCTTTTCGACCAGCGCGTTATAAGCCACGCAAATCGGCTCGGTCAGCGCGGCATGTTCAAATGGCACATTCGACGGGATGCGGTGCAAAATTTGCGGGCGGGCCGTAACATATTTTGTGAATGCGCCGTCCGCCAGCGCGCCATAACCCTTGCGATGCGGACACATATTGTAATTTCCGCTCAGGCAGTAGACACATTGACCGCAAACCCACGACGCTGTTTCACAGACGACGCGATCCCCAGCCTGGAAGTTCGTCACGCCTTCGCCAACATCGACCACAACACCGCAAAACTCATGTCCGAGTACCAGCGGCAGCTTGATCGTCCAGCTATGGTGTTCGCGCCACATATGAATGTCGCTGCCACAGACTCCGGCGGCTTTGACTTCTAACAAGACCTGATTTGCGCCAGGAGAAGTGGGTTCGGGAATATCTCGAACTTCGACATTGCCGTCCTGATCGCCATATTTCACAACTGCTTGCATAAGTTTTTACTCCGGAAAATATTTCGCGCTCATGCGCCTGAGAAACTTCAAGGATTCTTGCATTTCGTCCATGCCGTTCATGCCATCTTCAATGCTGATCCAGCCTTTGTAACCTGCGTTCGCCAAAATGCTGAAAATCAGATCGTAATCATTTAAGCCTTTGCCCGTGACCCCGTGCCGCAGATTCGGCGAGTAGCCAATCGTGCCGTCCGTCTGGCGCAGATCATCGAGCGTCGCACCTTCCGCTAAGAATCGATCACTGGCGTGCATACTGACGACGCGATCCACGACTTCGCGCAGCAGTTCAATCGGGTCATCCCCGGCGACAATCGCGTTAGAGGGGTCATACTGGACGCCAAAATAGTCGCGCTCAGGCACAGCCGCCAGGACTTCTAAAAACACGTCTTTTTTCTGCGCAAATTCGGGATATTTCCAGTAGCCATCCTTATAATGATTCTCCATGCCCAGCACGATGTCGCATTCACGCGCTGCGGGGAGCACGGCGTTAATACCTTCGACGACCCATTCAACGCCCTGTTCGCGGCTGACTTCCGGGTAGCGCTGACCACTCAGAATGCGGCAAACAGCTTTGGGGCCACCTAAACGCCGTGTCACCCGCACCATCTCAATTTCATGCTCAATCGCGCGTTTTCGACCATCGGCATCGGGATTGGTGAAATCCGGCGAACAGCACAGCATCGGCATTTCAAAGCCTGCCGCACGGATCGCCTCGCCTATACTGTCGATATAGGCATCATCCAGGCTGGTAAAAAATCCTTCATACATCTCCAGACCGTCGGCGTCGAGCTGTTTTGCCATCTCAATCCAGTCGAAAACGCTCATCGTGCGGCTCTGCGAAATATCGTCCAGGTAACACTTGGGAAAAGCGGAAATTTTCATAGAAGGCTCAGTAAATTTTGTGGTGGCGACGTATCGCTTTTGCAGAATAAATTGTCGAAATCTTCTTTAGATTGTAACAACAGATCATCATTTAGACTATTGATTGGTCTATCCATAGTTTTTAATTTACTACATCATATTTAGACTATTGATTAGTCAGTCCGCAGTTTTTCATACCGTCAGCAAACGAACCCCCAATCTATGGCTCTCGCGTTGTTACAAACAATGGGCTAAACTTTTAACACGTCCATTTATAATTGCGCTGGAGAGATGAATGAGAAAAGTGTCTGCCCTGTTTTTGATCTTCAGTCTATGGATCATTCCAGCGCTGGGTGTTTCCGCGCAGGGTGGATGCGCCGTTGATGAAAATTCCCCTGGCATCACATTTGGCGTCGTTGTCTCGCTGACGGGCAAATTCTCACCGGAAGGTGTCGATACCTTCAACGGCTATGCCATCTGGCACGATTGGGTGAATAACGAACAGGGTGGCATCAACGTCGGCGGGGAATGCTATCGCGCCGATATTGTCTATTACGATGACCAGAGCGACCCGGACATGGTTTCAACGCTGGTCGAACGGCTCATCATCGAAGATGGCGCAAACTTTATCCTCGGCCCCTACTCAACCACGCTGACTCAGGTCGCCAGCGTCGTCACTGAGCGCGAAAACATCATCATGATGGAAAGCAACGGCGCTGATGAGAGTTTGTTCACGCGCGGCTTTCAAAATTTATTCGGGATCATCACACCCGCCAGCGGATACACCGAGACAGGCATCGCAGCGCTGTTCGATCTTGGCGCGCGTACCGCCGTGATTGCTTATGAAGATACAGCTTTCCCCACCACCCTTGCCCAAAGCGCCCGCGATCACCTCGACAACCTGGGAATGCAAATTCTGGCAATCGAACGCTTCCCGAAAAATGTCGCCGATCTGACATCGATGTTTACCAGCTTTCGAGAGCTTAACCCGGACGTATTTATCGGCTTCGGGCATTATAACGACGCGATTTTATTCATCCGCACGGCTAAAGAACTGGGGTTTAGCCCGGACGCGATGTTTATCCCTGTTGGCGCATCCAACCCAGCCTTTGTGTCTGAAATGGGCGATGATGCCGATTTCATCTGGAGCGCCAGCCAGTGGACAGCCGATATGCCCTATGATGATCCTTATTTCGGGACGGCATCCGATTATGCAGAGCGTTATGTAGAAGCATTTGGCATCCAGCCCAGCTATGAAGCGGCAGAGGCCACAGCCAGCGCTCTGGCGCTCCAACTGGGAATCGAAGCGGCTGGAACAATCGATACCGATACCGTTCGCGATGCGCTTCAGCAGTTAAGCGCGCAGACTTTCTACGGCGCTGTTCAGTTTAATTCATCCGGCGTCAGCCTGAGCGAACCGATGATTACGCTACAGATTCAGAATGGCGATTTCGTGGTGGTCGCGCCCGATGCCGACGCAAGGCCGGTATGGCCTGCGCCAACCTGGGAAGAACGCTAAAATTTATTATGGACATGAGCTTCTTCCTGCAACTCACCATCAACGGCATCCTGCTCGGCGGGTTTTATGCGCTGATGGCTGCCGGGTTTTCGCTCTCCTGGCGTGTCACTCGAATTATTAACCTGGCTCATGGCGAATTTGTGCTGATGGGCGCTTATCTGGCCTGGTTCTTGCTGAATCCCAAAGAATCAATTGGACTGGATATCGGAATCCGTATCCCGATTATGAGCATCATTATGGTGGGTTTAGCCCTGTCGCTGGGGCTGCTGCTCAACCGTTTTTTTTTAGGTCGCTGGGTCAATCATCCCTGGCAGCGACGCAGTGCCAGCTATATCGCGGGCATCGTCGTCACGATTATTCTCTATCTGATCTGGTCAGCGAGTGATTTCACGCCGATTGACCCTTTTCTCGCTATTCCACTGATCGCGCTTTTTTTCTTCGGCCTCGGTTATATTGTGCAAGATACACTCCTCAATCGGCTGGTAGATCGCCCATTTTTGACGATGCTGCTGGTCACGTTTGCCATCAAAATCATGCTCGAAAATTTTAGCCTCTTGATCTACGGCGCTGACCCACGCACCCTGAATCTAGCCTATGGCGGCTCGTTCTGGCGCATGGGCGAGAGCAATATCACCATCTCGCAAACACGGTTTTTTGCGCTCGTCATCGCCGGGACAATGATCCTCTCGCTTGCCATTCTGCTGCGTGGAACACGCGCCGGACAGGCGATCCGCGCCACCGCCCAGCACCGTATCGCCGCGCGGTTAGTGGGAATCAATATTAAACAAACTTATGCCACGACGTTCGGCATCGTTCTGGCACTGACTGGGATCGCAGGAGCGATGTTGAGTACCTTCCAGCCCTTTACGCCAGATAGTGGATCAAGCTGGACGCTGCGCGCCTTTGCGATTGTGGCTCTCGGTGGCCTCGCCCATGTCGAAGGCATTGTGGCGGCTGCGCTGCTGCTGGGTCTGGCAGAAAGCTACGTCGGCGGCTACATTAGCACCGGTTGGGCGATTGTCGTTCCCTTCGCCGTGTTGGTTATCACGCTGATTGTCCGTCCGCCGCGAATCCAGGCGTCGATGATGATCGAGCAGGCTTAACGATGTCGTCACAAAATCTCGCCCCACCCAGCCGCCTTGCATCGCTATTTTCTCCTGCTGCGGCTATAGCGCTGATATTGACCCTGCTGTTTATTGCACCAGGCCTTGACCGTTCAACACTGCAATTCCTGACGATCACGCTGATGTGGGTCGCGCTGGCAAGCAGTTGGAATCTGATCGGAGGATATGCGGGCTATACCGATTTTGGTCATGCGCTTTTCGTTGGCGTCGGTGCATATACGGTTGGTATTCTCCTCGCACAAGGGGATGCGCTCAGTCTGGCAGGCAGGCTCACCTTTCCACAGGCGTTGATCGCGGCGTTTTTGATCGGCGCGGTGTTCGCGCTGGTGATTGGCTTTCCCACACTGCGCTTAAAGGGCGCGTATTTCGCGATTGTCATGCTCGGAATGCTGGCGATGATCCGCGAGATCGCGCGCAATCTTCCAGGTGTGACCCAGGGTGGCGTCGGCATTAATTTCGCACCACCTTTTCCACAAATGCTGGAAATCTATTATGTGATGTTGATCGTCACAAGCATCATTTTTTTAACATCGCTGTGGATTTTCCGCTCGCAGTTAGGCACCATGCTTCAGGCGCTTGCCCAGGATGAAATTGCAGCCGACATGCGCGGGATCAATACGACGACGGTCAAAATCGGCATTTTTATGCTTGTCGGCGGCTTTACGGCCCTCATCGGCGCAACCCGCGCTTACTGGCTTGGATTTGCTAACCCTGATCTGGCCTTCCCTGAAGATTTCACGATTCAGATGATTATGATCGTCCTGCTCGGCGGGCTTGGTCGCCCCTGGGGGCCAGTCATCGGCGGCGTTGCGTTTCTGGCTATACAGAACCTCCTGTGGACAAATGGCGGCGAAGCCCATTTGATTATCATGAGCGCACTGCTCATCGTGATTGCGCTGCTTTTCCCTGGCGGAATTTTAGGCATTTTTAATTCTGAAAATCGCAGCACTGGCTCCAGGCTTCGGCGCGATCAACCGTCTGAAAAATCGACCCTGTTACTTTCGATGACCGACACCCTGCGCGAGTGGCAGCGACCAGAGACGACAAATCCGCTGCTGGAAGGGCGCGATATTACACGTGACTTTGGTGGCATCCGGGCCATCAACAAGATCAATTTTCAGATACAGCCCGGTGAAATTGTCGGCCTGCTGGGGCCAAATGGCAGCGGCAAGAGTACGCTGTTTGACTGCATCAGCGGCATTCTGAAACCTTCCAACGGCGAGATTTTCCTGAACGGCGAAGATATTACGCATCTGAACCCCTGGCGCGTCAATCGTTATGGGCTGGCGCGCACATTTCAAAACATTCGCGTTTTCGAAGGGCTGACGGTTTATGAAAATATGCTGGCATCACGAAAGTGGCGGGCCGTGCCGCTGTGGGCATGGATGTGGTCAGCGCCGCCAGAAACCCGCCAGCGCGCCGATGAATTTTTAGCCTATCTGGGGCTGAGTCCCTTCAGTCACATGTCCGCCAGCGGTCTCAGTGCGGGTCAGCAGCGTCTCCTTGAGATCGGCATGACATTGATGAGTGATCCACTCGTTATTCTGATTGACGACCAGCGGCATCAATCCAGCTATGATCGAAGACATCAAAACCAGCATTTTACGCTTGAATCAGGAGCTTGGACTCACATTTTTCCTGATCGAGCACAATCGCCATTTCGCGATGGAGCTGTGTCACCGCCTCTACGTCCTCAATTATGGATCGCTCATCGCAGAAGGCACACCGGAGGAAGTCCAGAATAATCCCGCCGTGATTGAAGCCTATTTTGGGCGGGAGGCAAAGTGATGAACATCCCCGAAGACACCCGTTTACTACACATTCGTGATATTGAAGCGGGCTACGGTAAAATCTCGGTGCTGCATGGCATTACGATGGATGTGTTTAGCGGCGAAATTGTTTCGATTATTGGCCCAAACGGTGCCGGAAAATCGACGCTTTTTAAAGCCATTTTTGGCTTCATTAGACCGCAGTCCGGCAGCATTTTGTTTGACAATCAGGACATTACAGCGCAGCCGCCAGAAAAAATTCTGAAGTATCAGATCGCTTATGTACCACAGGAGCGCACCAGCTTCCCCGACATGACCGTTGAGGAAAATTTGCAAATGGGGATGTACGTCGTCGGCGAAGGCACGCGGGTTCGCCCCGCTATGCAGCGCGTTTTTGAATTATTCCCCCGCCTAGCCGAAAGACGACGGCAAACCGTGAAAACGATGAGCGGCGGTGAACAGCGCATGGTCGAGATCGCACGGGCGCTCATGCCCGAACCACGCCTGCTGCTGATCGATGAGCCTTCCGCTGGATTAGCCCCTGTCATCAACAAGCAGGTTTTCGCGACTATTCGCAAACTGAATATGGATTACGGCACGACGATTCTGATGATTGAGCAAAACGCCCGTCAGGCGCTCGAAATCAGCCATCGCGGTTACGTCCTGGAGGATGGCTACAACCGCTTCAAAGGCAGCAGCAAATCACTGCTCCACAATCCCGATATTCAGCAAATGTATCTCGGCGGAACAACCCGGCAATAATTTTTGCCTGCCCAACAGCGAAGTAATATTCTCATAACGGTTGTCGTCTTAGATAATAGATGGTTTTAATACCGTTTGTCGATGCGCGCCCTGCGCCAGTATTTTCACCGTAATATATTCACGACAAAGGATTAGATAATTCTTGGAGCTTACAGCTTACAATCAATTTAGCCTGTTTAACGACCTGAAAGCGGAATGGAATGAGCTTCTGGGTCGCAGCACGTCCAATCGCATTTTCAGTACATGGGAATGGCAGTCAACCTGGTGGCAAGCCTATGAGCCGGGTGAACTATGGGTCATTACCTGTCGAGACGAGTCTGGAAAACTGATCGGAATCGCGCCCTGGTTCATCGAAAATCATGCCGAGCGCGGACGGATCATCTGTAGTATCGGTTGTCGCGAGGTGACGGATTACCTCGACATTATCGCCGATCAAGCGCACACCGAAGCCGTCCTCAACAGCCTCACCTCGTATCTGCGCGAACACCGTGATCGGTTTGACCACCTTGAGTTGTGTAACATCCCCGAAGATTCAATTAGCTACCAGAACTTCCCCAAAATTCTCGAACAAAATGGATTTCAGACTCATATCACCCATGAGGATGTCTGCCCGATTATTCGATTTACAGGCGATTGGGAAGCCTTTCTAGGATCACTGGACAAAAAAGATCGCCACGAAATCCGCCGCAAAATCCGTCGGGCGGAGGGTATCGGCAACGAGATGCAGTGGTATATTGTTGGTCAAGAACATAATCTCGAAGCCGAAATGGAGCGATTTTTGGCGATGATGGCAGCTAGCAGTCCTGATAAAGTGCGCTTTCTTTCTGATCCTAACAACGTTAAATTTTTCAAGAGCGTGTCGGCGGTCATGCAGGAAAAAGGCTGGTTGCAGCTTATTTTCCTGACCTTTAATGGAAAACACGCTGCGGCCTATCTGAATTTTGACTACAACCAGCAAATTCTGGTGTATAACTCCGGTTTGCTGGAAAGCGAATTTGGGCAGTTGAGTCCTGGGATTGTCCTGCTGTCATTGAATATCAAACATGCTATCGAGACGGGGCACAGGGTATTCGACTTCCTCCAAGGCAATGAAGTTTACAAATATCGTATGGGCGGAGTTGATACTCACGTCTATAATCTTGAAGCTGATTTAAGCGATTAGAGTTTTATTGTTGATCGGTGGAGAAATCGTATGAAAATCGAACGAATCGCGATGCTCAGCGTACATACCAGCCCGCTCGCGCCGCTGGGTGGGAAAAAAACGGGCGGCATGAATGTTTATGTCCGCGAGTTAGCCCAGGAATTGGGACGACGTGGTATTGTTATCGATATTTTTACGCGCCGTGCCTCGCCAGATGCGCCGGAGATCGACTATTCTCTGGGTGAAAATGTGCGTGTTATCCACATCCAGGCAGGCGTGTCCCAAACCCTGAACCCGGAAGAAGTCTATTGTCATTTACCGCAGTTCACGTCCGAGGTGATCGCTTTCACCACACGCCACAAACTCGACTATGACCTGATTTACAGCCATTACTGGCTAAGCGGCTGTGTCGCTCAAAATTTGAAACAGGTCTGGGGTACGCCGTTTGTTCAGATGTTCCACACGCTCGGTCACATGAAAAACCGGATTATTCCGGGCAAGGTCGCCATGCTGCCGGATGTGCGTATCACGACGGAGACGCAAATCGTGCAGTGGGCAGACCGGATCGTCGCCGCCACGCCCGCCGAGCAAGCTCAACTCCTGTGGCTGTACCGCTCGAATCGCCGCAAAATTGTGATCGCATCACCTGGGGTCAATACGCGCCGTTTTCACCCTATCCCCACTGAAGAAGCAAAGGCGCATCTTAATATTCCGCAAAACACCAACCTGCTGGTGTTCGTTGGGCGCATCGAGCCGCTGAAAGCTGTCGATACGATCATCGAGGCGCTGGATATTATCTGGCGTGATAATCCCAGCCTTTTGGAAACGATCCGCCTGGGTATTATCGGCGGCAATCCCAATGACTCTGCCGACCCAGAGATCAGCCATCTCAAACAGATGGTTGCCGAACTCGACCTCGCACCGTTTGTCGATTTTGTCGGCGCAAAAGATCAAAGCCTGCTGCCCTATTATTATACGGCGGCCTCGGCTGTCCTTGTCCCATCCGACTATGAATCCTTCGGCATGGTGGCGCTGGAGGCGATGGCTTCCGGCACACCGGTCATCGCCTCCGAAGTTGGCGGCCTGGCCTTCCTGGTGGAAGACGGCAAAACGGGTTTCCTCGTCCCCAGCCGTGACCCGGCAGCACTGGCAGACCGCATCACGCGCCTGCTGCAAAACCCGGAAAAACAGACTTATATGCGCCGCGAGTCCGCAGAGGTGGCACGGCGCTATGCTTGGTCAGCGATTGCCGATCAACTTTTAGCGGTTTTTGACGACGTGGCGACACGCCGCAAAGTCAGCCTCCATAAGAGTTAGGAATATCCGTCACGAGCGCCGCAATATAGGGTGTTCGTTCCTGAATTTCCAGTGCCTCGTCCTCCGAAACCAGGGTTTGCCCCTTGTGATAGAGGACATTGTTAAAACCATCGTAGCGATAGCGCCGATTCACCCAGCCGTACAGAGGATGTTGAAAAACCACGTTGAACTGTACGGCCTCGTCGTCAGTAATGATCTTTTGATCGACAATCCAGACTGGCGCATACTGCTCGATGTGCGGAATTGCTTTGCCATCCCGTTTTTGAAGAAGCGTTTTGTCATCCATGCTTTTTACCCTACTGCAAAAGTCAATCCCTCTATTTTAGCGACCAGCCTATTGATTCCACAAGCTGAATGTGTAATGATTGTGGGACTTTGGTAGAGGTGAAAACATTTTGCCTGATATTTTTCGACTCGCCTGGGATCGCTTCGGCGTTATTACCTCGGTGATTGCCGATGTGCAGGGGCGCGTGATCGCGACTGGGTTTTACTTCACGATTCTCGTCCCGTTTGCCCTCATCTCACGGCTGACCACCGACCCTCTGCACCGCTCAAACACCCCCACCTGGCTGGATCATCCCTCCGTCGCCAGCGATCTTGAATCCGCCAAACGACAGGGCTAATGCATGTATATTCTGGGCATTTCTTGTTTTTATCACGACTCGGCAGCCGCGCTCATCCATGATGGCAAGCTGGTCGCAGCCGCAATGGAAGAACGATTTTCCCGCAACAAACACGACAACGATTTTCCAATGCAGGCCATCAATTTTTGCTTGCAGCAGGCAGGCATCACGGGCGCTGACCTGGATTACGCCGTGTTCTACGAAAAGCCGTTGGTCAAATTCGAGCGGATTCTGGTCACGACGCTCAACACCTTTCCGAAATCTTCCGGCGTCTGGCGCGACGCGATGGTCAATTGGCTGAAAGAAAAGCTGTGGATCA
>Ga0268299_1002907_pt1 | contig 17893 bp, 14 predicted proteins | sample NOBtaG_FD_193484 | JGI IMG/M metagenome (GOLD analysis project Ga0268299, IMG submission 193484) | Activated sludge microbial communities from bioreactor in Nijmegen, Gelderland, Netherland - NOB reactor | ecosystem: Engineered > Bioreactor > Aerobic > Activated sludge | place: Netherlands...
GTCGTCGAGAATTGGGCGAGCCATGAGATTGCGTCCATGCAGTGAAACCCCCGCAAGCCTCCGGCTCGCGGTATTCTCTCAAGATCGGCAATCGTTGCTGACGAACTTTCATTTAGTTAGACGGTCTTAATTGATTTTGTCTCGATCTTCACTGTTTCGCCGGTGAATTGCGCAAGGTGTGTCGTTGAGTCAAGCGGCTCGCGATGACGGAATTGTCGCATGTAGAGATGGTAAACCGAAACTGCGTCAATATTCGAATCGCCCTGCGGTAGCGTAATGAAAGTTGTTTTTCCGTTGATCCGGAAAATGCACGTCATAGCAAACGTTCGGTCATGCAATCGGTGGACCAAGAAAGCGCGGTCTTTCATCGTGTCGAATTGAAGAGCCTGATAATCTTTGACAAATTGCTCTCTCCGGATCGAATGCCCCATGATGCCGAAGGCACTCGAGAATTCGTCAAAGTACTTACGAACGCTCAGGGACGAATGGCCGTCGGCAAAATACCGTGAAAGAGATTGCCTTACGATTTCACCGCCGGAATCAAAGACTGCTCTATATCCGTAGATATGGAACGAGCACAGATAAGCGGCTTTCACTAGTGTTGCCGTCCAACAGTGGGTTGGGTCATCTTCATCTGGCTGAATGCTCACTTCCAGCTTCAGTCGGGGGTCATCCGGGCTAACTGCAATGCAGATCTGGACCTTGTCATCGCCAACTTCGTACTCGAAGACGGGATGGCGCATTCCTATTTGCTTAATTGCTTTTGGTTTCGGTGCGAACGCCCTTTCGCTGGTGCCATTTGAGAAGACGGCCAGAAGCCTTTTGCTACGCCTCAGAATCTCCGCGGGGGTCCTGTCGAGATTGTTTAGAAATTGAACGGCCTTGGGCTCGGCGTAGGCACCATAAAAGCCGTCAACCTTCTGGTATTGAATTACAGTCCTTCGATCGGCCCTGAAATAGCTCTTATTTAGGATGTGCCCATCGATTAGTTCGGATTGGTCACATTCTCGAAGTGTGATTGGGCATACAAAGCGGTCCTTCCTAACGCCCGTAACCGACTCGTAGTCAGCGAGATGAACGTCGATTTGCGCTTGATCGATGGCCATTCGGAAAGCTCAGAGCATGGTTATCAACGATTAAGCGCCCTTGAACAACGACTACAGCACCTTCGATGGGAACCGTCGGCCTTTGCACGACGACAGTAGGCCCTTGCACGATCACCGTAGAGCCTTGCACGACGAGCGTGCGCCATTTTACGACGACCGTAGAGCCTTATACGACGATCGTATCATACCCGGATAATCTCCCGCAAGAGTTGCCGGCACGAGTATCAATACCGCTGTCGATGGACTTCGCGAACCGCGGCGGTTTTCGCCACAACGACGCGCTGCGCATTACCCTACCCGGGATCTCTCCCTCAATTGAGAAGGAACCCCATTTGTTAAGCTATCAGGTGTCATAATGATGTCTTAATAAGTTGGCCACGTCTTCATAGGTTCATCACTTCTTGTGCCGCCAAAGAAGCCTCCTCATTCTCGCGTGAACATGACTGCCAATCACCCATTTGTGCTTTGGCAATTCGGGCTGACCGCTGGGCGAATATTTCGTGCATCTGCGCTGGCGTCGAATCCGCAAAGTGAGCATCACTGAACCAAAGGCCGCCGCTCGGTGACCAAACCGTGTCATCATGGAATTGCCAGCCTCGTTTCTCAAGTAGTGCAACGAACTGTGCTTTTTGAGTCGCGGTGAATGGCATTGCGTGTGAGTTCATTCATAGACCAATGAGACACGCGACGAATCCGGCGACGTCTGCGCCGTTGGCGATGGTGTCGGCATTCGCATCCGCCTGGCAGGTCGAACAGCCGGAGGGATTGTCCAGCAGGGCGTTCACGAAGGGGACCATGTCGTTGAAATCGACTCCGCCGCTGCAATCGGCGTCGCAGGGGTTGCAGGCGGCCGCGTTGCGATAGGCCCGGACGTTGTTGCCGATGCCGGCGATGACCAGCGTGCCGTTTGCGCCGATGGCGGGCGCGCCGACGTTGACGTTGGGCACGGCGAGGGACCAGATCTCATCGAGATCGGGCGTGAAGCAGTACACGCGGCCGCTGGCAAATTGACCGTTGGAGAAATAGACCCGCCCGGCCGCGTCGATCGCCATGCGCGGGGCCAGCCCGTTTCCGTTGTCGTTGGGAATCGGCCCGAAGTCATCGATGACCGCGCCGTTGATGGGGTTCAGCCGCGAGAGCATCCGGCCCGGCGCGATCATGTAGACCGAGCCGTCGGGGCCGACGCCGAACTCGGAAGTGGTCGTCCAGTTGGCGGGCACCGACCACTTGAGCGTGATCGCGCTGCCGGTGTCGGTGAAGGCGTAGAAGAAATCGACCGAGACATTGTTCTGCGTGCGCGACATGTAGATGGTGCCGTCCGGCCCGACCATCGGCCAGTTCTGCTCGGTGAAGCCGGGCATGACCGGCGATTCGTACATGTACAGACCGGTCGCAAGGTCGCGCCGCTCGATGACCTGTCCGCCCGGGGCGAGGCCGTCGATGTAGAGTGCGTCGCCGAAAATCGCGCCGCCGCACTCGCCGCTGACGGCGCGGTCGCGGGTGCGGTTCCAGACGGTGGCGCCGTCCTCCGCATTGATGCGGGTGATGAAGAGATGACTGGCAATGATCGGATCGCCATCAGGCGCGAAGACCACGCCGTCATAAGCCCCGGCGCGGGTGGAGTCGTCGGAATCCCAGATGATGTCGCCGGTGACGACATCGAGGGCGTAGAGTTTCGCGGCGATGGATCCGCCGTTACCGCTGCGGCTGGCGAAGACGCGTCCGTTCTTCACGCCCGCGATCCAGGGGATCCACTCGCCGGTGTTGTAGGGCAGGGTTTCGGCCCAGAGCTCGGCGCCGGTGTTGAGATCCATGGCGACGATGTACGCATCATTCGGCACGCTGTTGGGGGGGAAGGTCAGCTCGCGAACCATGAAGACTCGATTGCCCTCGATGACTGGTTGCCACGCGATGATGGAAGGACGGCCGCCGGACCAGAGGGTGGTGGTGATGTCGGTCGGGCCGAGTTCGGAGGTGAGGCAGTTTCGTGCGGCGTTGCCGCCGGAGTTGGTCCAATCCGCGGCGCGGGCGGTTGCGGATGCGGCGGTAAGGGTGTAAAGGACGATGCAGGCCGCGCGCACGGGAGATATGGACACGCGGCTATAAGTTGATCGCTTCATCGACTTTTCCCCTTCGCGCTGACAAACGCATTATACCGCGGCGTCGTCCGGTAACAATCGGACACCCACTCAAATGCCCTTGCGATCGATCATCGCGTCATTGCCGTGCAATTCGGAACGCGCCGGGATTGAAGAGACAGCGCCCGCATTGCGGCGATTTGCTCATTACCGGAGCAAGCCCGCGCAAATCGTGAATTGCATTGTGATTCCAAACTCCGGAGGCTCCGCGAACGAAATAGATACGGCGCCACTTCATTGCACAGCAGGCGGGCCCCGCAGGAAATGATGCAGCGCTTGGGGGAGCACACATGTTGAGAGTCGGACTCCGCGCGTCCGCGGCATTCCTGTTGTCGCTTGTCGCGTTCACGCCGGCGTTTGGAAACAGCGCTTCTTCGACCATGGTCGTATTCAGCCGGTCGGGCAGCAACACGCCCTATATGTCCACCTGGAACGGCTCGTCGTGGAGTTCGGTGTCCTCGATGGGGTCCGTGGGGTCCAATCCCTACTGGGTGATGGCGCGGAATTGCCCAACGCGCAATGAGACTGGTTGCCTCACCATGGATGCCGACCGCGACGCCAACGTCATGTTCTACAACGGCAGCTCGTGGACTTCGCCGGTTGAGGTATCGACCGACCTTCGCGAGGCCGAAGATCGAAACTGCGATATTGCCTACGAACAAAACTCCGGCGACTGCCTGATTGTGTACTACGACGGCACCGAGACGAATTTCGGCTATCGCACCTACAACGGATCCAGTCTTTCGTCTGAAACCGACATCTCCCTGTCGGGACTGAGCGAGGGTGAGATCCTCACGCTTTACCCCAAGCCCAACAGCGATCAGATCATGATGATCGTGATTGCCATCACGAGCGCCGGCGATCCGGCCATCTACGCGAAACTTTGGAGTGGCTCGTCGTGGGGATCGTGGACGACGATTGAAACCGCCGGAACGAGCAATGACGACGATTGTGTCGCGTTTGCGTGGGAGACGAATTCCGGCGACGGGCTGGTTGTCTATGGGGAGAACGGATCGAGCAACCCACGATACCGAACGTTCAACGGTTCATCCTGGTCCTCAGAATCGTCCGTGCCGAGCACCGGCGCGGGCCCGTGGTGGGTCCGGCTGGCGGCTGATCCCACCAGCGACACCATTCTCTTTGGCGGGCTGGACGGTGGAAACGACATCAATGTCAATCGCTGGAACGGATCGTCCTGGGGAAGCAATCAAGAGGTCGAGACAAGTACCTCAACGAAGGACCGACGAGAATTCGACCTGGCCTTTGAGCCGCAATCGAATGATGCGCTCCTGGTCTACGTGGAGAGCGGCGTCAATCAGCTTCGATATCGAACGTGGAACGGGTCAAACTGGTCAAATGAACAGACGGGGACCGATCTTGGTAACCCCGCGCAGGTTGTGCAACTCGTGACGGGAACTGCATCGGGGGAGATTTTCATCGCCGCATCAGATGGCGGTAATGACATTGAGTTGTTGCGCTGGACCGGATCGTCGATGTCCTCCAAGACCCGGATCGAGGACAATTTTGGTGGAACTGCCGCTACCGAGAGCTTTATGATCTCAGTGCCGGTTGTTTCCACGCTCACGCCCGCGAACATACCTTATGCGAACGACTTCCAGTCCGGTTCGTCCTGGGCGGAGTGGTCGACCTCGACAATTGATAACATTTCGACGTACACGAAATTCCTGGGGCGATTCAACAATAGTTCGGTTGACCTCGCCCTCAATACCACGATTGGCGAAACCTACACGATCACATTCGATCTCTATACGAGCGACTCATGGGACGGCAACGGATCAGGCGGTTCGGGCCCGGACTATGTCGTCGTCAAGGCCGGCGGCGTCGAGTCGTTTCGTTTCACCTTCGGCCATAACAATCTGACCAATGGCGTCACCTATCCATACCCGTATGATCAGATCGGCGCATATGCGTACGATTCATCCACCAACGATGCCATCTACCGTACCGTTGAGGCGGTCTTCACCGCGACCGCCTCCGTTACCACCATTACCTTTTCCGCCGAGCTGACCGGCGACATTGACGATGAGTCGTGGGGCATCGACAACGTCTCGGTCAAACGGGCGCCGTTTCTGAATGTGTCCTCGACCAAGAACTTCGACGTCAATACCTCTTCAAACGCGGACAACTATGGCTCGGGTATTCTTTGGGCCGATTTTGACTCAGACGGCGATCTCGATGCAGTCATGACCGGAAACACCGCGAAGTTGATGCTCAACAATAACGCGGGTGCGAGCTTTTCCAGCGCCTACGGCAGCACGTCGGTCTATGCCATTCGCCAGGGTGGGTTGCTCGACGCGGAAAACGACGGTGACATCGACATCTGGGTTGCCGGTTATTCCGCCGGCTATGACTCTGAGCGGTTGTTACTGAATGTCGGATCGTCGACCATCTTCAGCGACGGCGGCGCCTGCGGGTTCACCAGTCCGACCGCCAATGAAGGGATTGCGACCGCCGACGTCAACCGGGATGGGTGGTGCGACGTGGTGATGTTTGGCGGGACGAATGGTAACTGGATCGGCCACAATGATAAGTCTTCGACGCCGAGCATCAGCGGGACGAACGCCTCGACTTACGGCATGAATGCGTCGGGCGATTATGGAAACGGCGACTATTGCAGTTCATCCGACGTGAACAACGACGGATATCTCGATTTCTTTTTTAACTATGGCAGCGGAAAGCTCTTCGTGTCCAATGCCGACGGAACCTACACCCGCAACAACTATTCCATTTCAGTGACCCTCAATGACAAGGTCGGAACGGCGTGGGGCGACTACGACAACGACGGCGACATGGATCTGTTCGTACCGCGCATCGACGAGGGTTACACCGGAACCCTCTGGCGCAATGACCGGAACTGGACGACCGCCTCCGGCAGCTTCACCAACACCACGAGTTCGGCCGGAATCAACATCAACTCCAGCCTCGATTACACACCCGACAACCCCGGGATGCGCAGCGCCTGCTGGGGCGATTGTGACAATGACGGCGATCTCGATCTGTTCATTCTGGGGCCAAATGGGAATCCGTACCTGTACCAGAATCAGGGCAACGGCACTTTCAAAAACTTCGGCGGCGGCATCACCTATTCTGGCGCCGCGATCGACGCCAAGTTCGTGGATTTTGACAACGATGGTGATCTGGATCTGGCGATCACGCGGCAGAGCGCGTCGGCGATGCTGTTTCAGAATCGAACCGACAACAACAGTTACCTGAAAGTCGCACTCGTTGGACAGGGATCCGGCCGGACCAACAAGGCGGGGACCGGCACCCGCGTGGAACTGTGGAACTCCGCGGGAACGACTCTGCTCGCAACGCGTGAAATGGGAGTCGCGTCAGGATACGGCGGGTGCGAGCCGCTGTGGGTTCACTTCGGCGGCGTGACGGCTTCGGCGACCTACCGAGTCAAGATCAAGTTTGCCAGCGGGACGGTCACCACGAGTCTCGTCCCGTCGGCGACTTCGACAGTCATTGGATCGCGGACGATTTCTCAGATGCTGACCGTCACCGAGAATGCTCCGGTCAAAGTGATCAAGTGGCGCGAGGTGGTGAATTAGGCGAGGGTCAAGACAATCATGCATGGATGTCCTGTTTTCCTCAGAAACAGGCCGGCGATATCCTGTCGGGATGTCACGCTATTTGATTCGCCACGTTTGTTTCATCGCGGTCTTGCTCGCTCCGCTGGGATGGGGTTGTTCGGCCCATACGGCTCCGGCCCCGACTGCGTCGCCGTCATCCGCGCCGGTTGTGTCCGAGCCGAGCGTCCGGCCGGGCATTAACGACGAATACAAGAAGAAGGACATCAATGTCGTCGAGTGGGCCGGCAAGTTCGAATCGGAGAGCCGGGAAATCTTCACGCAGCGTCTTGCCATTCTCGCTGCCTGCGGGGTGACGCCCGGCATGGCGATGGCGGACATCGGTGCGGGCACGGGCTTCATGACGGAGCTGTTCTCGAACGCGGTTGGGCCGTCGGGCTTGGTGTACGCAGTCGACATCACGCCGGCGTTCCTGGAGCGCATCCGGACGAGGGCCGCGCAGCAGGGGCGCACCAACATCATCACGGTGCTGGGCAAGGAGGATTCGGTCGAGTTGCCGCCGGGGTCGATCGATCTCGCGTTCATCTGCGACACCTATCACCACTTCGAATATCCGCGAACCGAGATGGCCTCGATCCACCGCGCCCTGCGGCCCGGCGGCACGCTCGTGGTCGTTGACTTCATCCGCAAGGACGGCGTCAGCCGGCCGTGGATTCTGGAGCACGTGCGTGCCGGCCAGGAGGTCGTGACGCAGGAACTGATCGACAGCGGGTTCGAACCACTGAACGATCCGCCCGCGGATTTCCTGAAGGAAAACTACCTGATTCGATTTCGAAGGCGTTGAACTGGTCTCGCGCTGACCGGCCGAACATGCTCGCTGTCAGGATAAAGGTTGTCAAAATTGCAATCGGCTACTCGGCGGTTCACTTGGAGTCGTAACGCGCCGCACGACGGACATGTCGCCCTTATACTCACGGCCGACAAGTAAGACCGGAGTATCTCATCATGTGCATCACCGGCCGAGCACTTCTTCGCGGAATAGCGGGGATTCTGATCTTGACCGCGGTAGTGGCCGTGGCGAACGCAAATGCTCCCGATCGTCTGGGCGGCGAGCCCGCCGCCGCCGTTTGCCACGTCGAACAGGGACAGGCCACACCCTTTTTCTCAGATTTGTTCAAAGTGTACACGCCTCGGGCACGGTGCATGTTTCTGGAGAAGCCGGTCATCTGGCTTCACTTTGTTTCTGATCTCATTATCGCTGTTGCCTACTTCTCTATTCCGGTTGCTCTCATTTACTTCGTACGTCGGCGTCGCGACATCGCATTTCACTGGATTTTCTGGATGTTTGCCGCTTTTATCATGGCCTGCGGCACGACGCACCTGTTCGGCGTATGGGACCTCTGGCAGCCGTTTTACCGACTGGACGGCCTCGTGCGCGCCGGGACGGCCGCCATTTCAATTGTCACCGCGATCGCTCTTTGGCCACTCATCCCGAAGGCACTTGCGTTGCCCAGTCCGGCGCAGCTCGAAATGCAAGTCGCCGAGCGGACCTCCGAACTGAAAGACGCGAACGAAGCGCTTCACCGAGAGATCATTGCGCGAAGAGACCTCGAAGTGCACCGCGAACAATTGCTCGAGAGCGAGCGCGCGGCGCGAGGCGAGGCCGAGCGGGCGAACCGACTAAAGGATGAGTTCCTGGCCACGTTGTCGCACGAGTTGCGGACCCCGCTTAACGCCATCCTGGGTTGGTCTCACATCCTTCGCGGTCATGCCGGAGACGACGAGACGATTGCCGAAGCGGTCACGGTCATCGATCGCAATACACGCATGCAGTCGCGACTCATAGAAGATCTTCTGGACGTGAGCCGCATCATTTCGGGAAAGCTCCGGCTCGACGTGCAGATCGTCTCACTGTCCGACGTGATTCAGGAGGCGATTCAGGCGGTGGCGCCGGCGGCCGAGGCCAAGGAAATTCAGTTGACGTCGGTGCTCGATCCCTCGGCCGGGCGGGTTAGCGGCGATCCGGCCCGACTCCAGCAGGTGGTATGGAACCTGCTTTCGAATGCCATTAAGTTCACGCCAAAGGGTGGTCGCGTGCAGGTGCTGTTGGAACGCATCGATTCGCACGTCGAGATAGTCGTAATCGACACCGGCATGGGCATTCGGGCGGAGCTGATGCCGCACCTGTTCGAGCGATTCCGGCAGGGGGATGCATCGACGACACGCCAGCACGGCGGCTTGGGCCTCGGACTGGCGATTGTCCGCCACATCGTCGAGGCGCATGGCGGGAGCGTGCACGTTTCAAGCGCCGGACCCGGCCAGGGCGCCACCTTTCGCATCAAGCTGCCAATCAGGCCGGCCCATTCGGATATCCCGGAACCGCTTCAACGCGAACATCCCTCGTCGATCACACATCCGTGGACACAAGCCGAAACAGCCGATCTGTCGGGTGTGCGGGTGCTCGTGGTTGATGATGAAGCGGATGCCCGCCAACTGGTGAGCAAACTGCTTTCAACGCACCACGCCGTGGTGATACAGGCCGCGAGCGCGGCTGAAGCGATCAATCGGCTGACGACTGAGTCTCCCAATATCGTGCTATGCGACATCGGCATGCCCGGCGAAGACGGTTACCAGTTTATGCGTCGCGTGCGCAGTCTTCCTGCCGAGCAGGGCGGCCGCGTGCCGGCAATCGCGGTTACGGCTTATGCCCGGGCCAAGGATCGCACGGCAGCCATGCGGGCCGGCTTCAACAATTTCGTCTCAAAGCCGTTTGAACCGGCTGAGCTATTGGCAACGATAGCAAATCTGGTGCGTGGGGCCGGCGCCGGCGGCGAGTCGCAGTGAAATCGGGTGATGCAAAGATGCAAGCGGGGGAAGGCAGGTCGGGCAGCCGATTCCCGGCCTGGCAACAAGACTGATCAGTTTTGTGCACGCGATTGGTCGCGGCAGTTTGAAGAAAATTGCGGCCGATCTCGATCATCAGGTCGCTGATATATCGCTGGTGCGTGTTTTCAAACTCGGCGTCCTCGCTGCAGGAGTGCGTTTCCACGTCCAGGACGTGAGCCAACAAGACTACTCCGTTAGACTTGGCGGATCCTCGACAGCGAGACCATCCCTCTCCTGGAAATCTTCAAGAACGCTTTTGGCGAATGAGTCGTCCGGCGCGATTTCGACAGCCTCCTTCAAGAGAGACAGCGACTGAGTTTTGTCTTGAATGGTTTGCGCCAGGCCGGTAAGAGCTTCGGCCGATCTCTTGATTGCAAGGGCTCTCAGAAAACAGGACTTGGACTTGTCGGTCCAATCACCGCGAGCCTGGTATTCAAGTCCGAATTGGTAGTGCAGATCGTGGATGAGCGTCGTGGGAATAACTGCCAGGGCTTTTTCAGGATAGCAAGCTTCGCAAACCGTGTATTCGATTCCTTCGCTCTCAACAAGCGCTAATACGATGGTCCACTCTGGTACTCGGACTTCCCTTCCTTCCGAGTCCACCCAGGTTGAGCTCTTATCGGGTAGATACGTTTTATTGCAGATTGAGCATTTGTCGCCGCTGTCTTCCATTGAACAGAACCCTCCCTCAGGCCAGCCCTCGTGCAGGTTGAAGAGAAAGCCCAATCGCGGTCCGATTCACGGGCATTCTTGCAGACTGGCTCGGTTAACGGCTGAACGCTCAAAGCTCCAAGCGAATCTACGCCAGCATAAGAAGACTCAGATGCCGGATGCATGAGCCGGCATCTTCACGCCTGCACATGAAACTGCCCGTCGCGGGTGACCGGCACGTCGTAGCGGACGCCTTGTTCGCGGCCGTTCAGCAGGATGCTCGCGGTGATCTGCACGACGATCTGGCGGGTCTTGCCGGCCTCGTCCTCGGTCTTGACGACGGCGCGGGGGCGGCGGAGGCGCGGCTCGAAGTTCTCGACGGCCGCCTGAATGTCGGCCCGGAGTTTTTCGCGGGCGCCGCGATCGCCGGCGTAGATGTTCGTGATCTCGGGGAGGCCATACTGCACGCGGCCGTTGGTCTTTTCGTCAATCCGCGAAATGCTCATGCCGTGGCGGCTGGCGAACACGCGCTGCAGATTGTCCCGGATCGACTCCAAAAGGTCGTCGATCGTGGACTCGTCGCGATCCGACCGGTTGTCGCGCGACTCCTCCTCGTTGATTCGCTCGATGAATCCCATGGCGACGCCTCATGCTCGCGACAGGGTCGCCGCTTCAGGCCCCGTTGCCCGGTGCCCGCCACTCATCTTGTGCCATGATGTTGTCCGGCAGCCATTGCAGCTCGATCTTTTCATATGTGAATGAGACCTGCTCCATGTGGCGGTAGGACTCATTGGCCGGAAGAAATGACACCGGCATGTAGGGCCGGAAGGCGGACACGCGCGCGTTGGTCAGAATGATGGAGTAGTACTTCACCTCTGAGCGGGTTTCGGGATCGATCCGGTAAAAGTCGAGCGAAACCTGCTCCAGGTTACGATTCTCGCAGAGCGCCTGAAACAATGGGGGGGAGGCTTTGTCAATCTGCTTGGTGACGCGCAGGGGCGAGTGCAAGCGCATGCCGGCGGCCATTCCGGTGGCGGCGTCGCTCGGGCTGTGGACCTGATGCTCGATCTCAAAGACGTCGCTGGAGTTTTCGCGGCCTTCCTTCTCCGAACCGCCGGGAATCCCTTTGACGGTCAAATTGCACGGCGTGGGCATGGGATGGCACTCCTGGCCTCGCGAGGTCCATTCGATTGTAGCGTCGCGGCCAGTAGAAATGGCGCGAAGTCGGGGCGCCAGGCGTCACACAAAACGCGGAACTCGGAACGGCGAACGCGGAACGACCCTAAGTCAACTCCGAGCGTGGGTCGCGGGAGCGCGGAAAACCAGAGATTTCCACGTTCTGACTTCCGACTTCCGCGTTCCCCCAATCACTTCGGCGCTTCGTCGAACTGGCCCACCATGGTCAGGGTCATTTCCATGCCCTTGAGCTTGAAGTGCGGAATCATCTGCACTTCGGACTTGTACATGCCAGGCTTTCCGGGGATCGGCTCGCTGATGACCTTGCACTCCTTGAGCGGATACTTGGCGGCGAGTTCGTCGGTGATGCTGCTGCTGTTGTTGCAGTATTGCTTGAGCCAGTCGTTGATCTCGCGGGTCATCTTGTCGGCATCCATGACGCGGCCCATGTTCTCTCGCCAGATGACCTTGAGGTAGTGCGACAGTCGGCAGGCAATCATCATGTAGGGGAAGGCGGCGCTGAGCCGAGCGCGCGTCTCGTCTTCCTTGCCCTGCGGCGTGTCGGGGAACTTGCCGACGCGCCGGCACGACGCGGCCTCGAAGAAGGCGGCGTTGTCGCTGTCCTTGCGATAGACCAACGGGATGAAGCCGAAGTTGCAGATGTCGACGTCCATGTCTTCGGAGATGAGCGTCTCGGTCGGGATCTTGGTCTGGTGCTGGCCCATGGACTCGTACTGGTGCAGCGGGAGATTCGGCACGGTGCCGCCGCTGTTCGGGCCGACCATGTTGTTGTACCAGCCGAAGGAGGCGAAGCTCTCGCTCATGCGCCCGGCGAGGGCGAAGGCGGCATTGCCCCACATGTACTTGTCGTGGTCTTCCTTGCGGACGTCCTCCTGGAAAACGAATTCCTTCACGTCCTGATCTTCGATGGTGTACGGCTTGCGGAGCAGGAAGCGCGGCATGGCCAGGCCGACGTACTTGGCGTCATCCGACTCGCGGAAGGCGTTCCACTTGGTGTATTGCGGCTGCTCGAAGATCTCGTACATCTCGGCCATCTTGGGCAGTCCTTCGAACGAGTTCTCCTTCTTGCCGAACATCTGCGGCGCGACGGCGCCGATGAACGGACACTTCGCCACCGAGCCGATCTGCCCGATCTTCTTCATCAGGTCGACTTCGGGCGTGCGGTTGTCAAACTCGAAGTTGCCGACCATGAGGCCGTAGGGCTTGCCGCCGAGGGTGTTGTACTGATCCTTGTAGACCGTCTTGAACAAGCCGGACTTCTGCCAATCCTTCGCATCCTCGAAGTCGGCGAGCAGGTCTTCCTTCGAGGTGTTGAGCACCTCGATCTTGATGTTGGCGCGGAATTCGGTGTTGTCCACGAGGTACCACAGGCCGCGCCAGGCCGACTCCATCTTCTGGAAGTCCTTATTGTGCAGGACTTCGTTGACCTGGGCGCTGAGTTGCTGGTCGATCTCGGCGATGAAATCGTCGACGCGCTGCGGATTGATGGCCAGATGTTTGGCATCCATGCCGGCGGAGCGTTTGAGGATTTCGCGAATGCCGTCTTTGTAGAGCTTTTCATAGTCGCGATCGAGATCGAGACTGCTGAAAAGGCCGTCGACCACGGAATCGACTGACGTTGTGGATGCCGCTGCCGCTGCCTGCTCTTGCTGTGGTTGTTCCGCCATTTTTCGATGCTCCGTTTTGAACGGTTGCGAAGTTTAGTCCATACTGCAAAATCAATTCTTACTCGGGTGCCACCACTTGCGTGGTGGGTTCTGAATCAGCCGACCACCACTTGTGCGGTGGGGTCTGAAATAGCCGCCCGCCACTCCTGTGGCGGGGTCCGAACAACTTGTCAGCCCTGCGGCGCGTCGCCGCTGACCATCTTCATGACCTGCTCCTTGACGGCAGGATCCTTGATTGCGTCGAGAATGGCCTTTTGTGCGTTCTTGTCGCGAAGGGGATTCTTCAGGGCCTTGAGGGCTTCGCGCAGCTCCATCAGGTTCTTAAGTTGCGGCACTTGCCGGGCAATGGCCTCGGGCCGGAAGTCCTTCAAGTTACCGAACTTCAACGAGACGGGCAGTTCGCCTTCGCCGCTGATGCGATTGGCGACCGACACGTCGAGCGACAGGTTCATGCTCTGCATGACCGCGTCAAAGTTCGACTTGTTGATGTCGACGGCCTTGCGGTCGGCGATGGCCCGCTTGTCCTGCTTCATGGTGAAGTCGCCCATGACGAGCATGCGAAAGGGCAGCTCGGGCTCGGCCTTGCCGCGGAGGCCTTCCGAAATGACGATGTTCACGCGGGATTGTCGCGCTTGAGTCGGTCCTTTGGCCATGATGAGGCTCCTTTTCGATAGGTGAATCCGTAGCGCCTATTCTAATTCGAATTCGGCTCCAGCGCCAATGCCGCGGGGGGGTCGAGCCGGCAGAGCCAGGCGAATGCGCCCGAGAGTCGTTCCTTTGCCTCCGGCGTCGGCGTCTTTTCCAGCGCCAGCAGGGCTTTGCGACAGCGGTATAAGGCATGGGCGACTTCGGCCGCCACGGCCGGTTCCCATTCCTCCACATGATGCCGTTCAATATCGGCCTGGCACTGCTCCAGCAGCGGCACCGCCACGGCATGCTTGCCGGCGTCGGCGCAGAGTTGGGCGATCCGCAGCCGCCATAGCAGCCGGTCGCGGCGTTGAGCGGTCGCAGCCAGTCCGTCGTTGAGTTCCTGTAATGCGTCGGCCAGTTTTCCCGAGCCGGCCATGCCCCGCGCCTTTTCATAGGCCTCGGTCAACTTTCCATTGGCCGCCGCGCCGCCGCCGCCGGATGATTTGCCCGACGACACCGCGCACTCGGTTTCGATCCACAGTTTCGTTTCGCCTGAGCAGAGGGGCGTGCCGTTCTTGAAGCGCAGTTCAAAGACGCCCGGCCCCAGCCGCTGCACCAACGCGCCGGTCAGCGACATGATCGTCTTGCGCGCGGCGTCAAACTGACCGCCGAGGTTGCTCATCGCGGCGCAGACGTAGCGCTGCAGATCGAGCCAAAGCGGGTCGTTTCCGCGGAAGTCGGCCTCCGCGCTTTTGAGCAGCGGCTCCCATTTGGCTTCCTGAAAGAGGGCGGCATGCTTGGTGAGCAGGGCGGCCTCGGGCGGGGGAAGCGTGGTGCGCGCTTCGCCGGGCGGGGGGAGCGATGCCCGTGCCCATTTTGCCGCGCGGATGACGGCGTAGGGTACGGCGTTGGCAATGTCGGCTTCGCGGAGAAACTTGACGGCGCTGTAAATGGCGGTCATCGCGCCGCTGACGTCGCCCACGGCGGCGGGTGTGAACGTGGCCTCGCCGCCTCCACCGGAAGCCCCAGCGACTGCAGACACCGCGCCGCCGGACGGCGCGGCCGCGGTTGGCGCGGGCGCATCGGCCTTGGGGCGCAGACCGGCAAACCCCTTGAGGGCGCTGATGAACTTGGCGACGTCGGGCTTGTCGTCGGGCATCTTCGCGGCGACGGCGTCGCGGATGGCCTCGGCCCGCTGAATCGCCTGATCGATCGCGTCGAATTCTCCGGACGGCGAACCGGCGGTCAGCGGTTTGTGTTTGAACCATTCGCTCATGCCGCCGACGATGAATCGCTCGCCGAGGGCTTCGATCTGGGCCTTCTTCTTGCGTTCTCGCTCGGGAAAGATCGCTTCCCAGTTCTTGATGTATTCATTGATCAGGCCGAGCCCGGCCGACAGACCGGCATATTGGTAGCGGTGAAACAGGGCCATGGCATACCAGCAGGCGAGGACCATGTCCTTGGATTTGGTTTCGAGGAGCCGCTGGGCGCGGAGTTCGATCTCGAACCAGTTGGGCTGAGGGTCGTCGCCTTTGGCCTTGGCGGATTCCTGGGCTTCGAGGCTGTCGAGTTTGTCGAGTTCGCCGCTGATGTAGAGGTAGTCGGGGTCGTCGGCGACATCGATGCCGGCCGGCCCGCCGGTGTGGGTGGCGGCGGCGAGGGCGAGAATCGGCGTTTCGTCCAAAGAGGCCACGGCGAGATGCCTCCTGTCAGGCGCACGAGCGAGGAGTCGCAGTCGCCGATCCATCGGCGGCAACGAATTGCACATAAACTACGGCTTCAAGTGGAATGCGTCAAACAATGCAGAGCGGCATCAACTATTCCGCTTTTCGGGGCTTCATCGGAAATCACCGTCGTGGTCACCTTGGCGGTCTTCTTCCGCAGGCGGATGTAGGCGATATTGCAAGTGGAATCGTAGTCGATTGACACGATCGAGGTTCCCTCGAAGAGCTACGCAGCCGACATTTCGCGGGCGTGTGTGATTTCGCCTGAGCGAACCGGGCGGACCTTGGAAGCGTCCACGGTCTCAACCGCCGTCGTGGTCCCATCGAGCGCGACAAACTCCACTTCAAACGCCTTCGCCTCGGGATAAATATGCACCACGGTCCCCACGTCCCCGGGTTCCAGGCGTGCAGACTCAATCGGTGTAACCAGTACGACGCGATCGTGTTCTTTGATCATGCTCATGGTCATTCAATCTCCGCTGTAGGCGGTGACCAGTTTGGGCACCGAGGACGTCGGTCAGATTGTAGAACTGGCAGACGAACTGGTCGAACTGCTGATCGGTCGGGTCGATCTCCCGCTAAAGCTGCTCCGGCCACAGGCAGACACCGGGGCAAGAAATCGGACGTTCCCTTCGACGAAGGGGTCGATATAATAAAGCAGGCCAGTGGATGAAATTCGGCTTCATGCCGTGTGGTCGATGGCAACATCGGCTCTATATCCCTGGCCCTTTTTGTATCGTGGCTGCCGTCAGCGGCAATTTGTCTGAGTAGTAGCAGCCGGCCGGCGACCTCCGCCTGTCATCGATATCGTGGATACGCGCAACGCGATGCCATAGAAAGGTCAGGAATCGGTCTTCCCCCGCAGAATAGACCCGCTGTAGCGCCCACAGGAAATAGTCAACGGCCTGAAGGCAAAACTCCTCGTTCGATGCGCACGCGGACACCTCGATTGGCGCTGTCGCGGCAATGCCCCATTTCTTTTGAAAATTTGTACGCGCGTCGTTCAGCGCCTGCCGCAGGGCATGCGTGCGATCTCTGCTCCCGCGCTTGGCAAACACGATCCGATATGCGGAGTCCTTGTGCAATCGGTCGCGGAATAACCGCCTCACCATTTCGTCATAGAGCTTGTTGGGCGAGTAGCGATACGTGGCGCTTAGTTCGTTTTGCTTTCGCACGTGAATCGCCAGGCCTCGCTTGTCGCGCACCACGGCGTGAAAGCGAACCTCCTGTGCGTGGAGGAGTCGAAACACGCGCTCCCGTATTTCGGGCAGATCGTCCTTGGCGTGCAACAGTGAATGCGTCTTCTTGCGTTCCGGTTTCAGCGATTCCACGCCCTTGTAGAACGGATCGGCGACAATCTCTCGATGCAGTGCGCCCAGTTCCGCGGCCAGCTTTGCAGGATCGGTCACGTCCAGGGCTCCGAGAATGAAGTGGGCCGAGCATCCCGGTGTGCCGGCGATCACACGGCCTTTCCAATCGAAAAGCGTGGGATCGCCCGCCTCGTCCACGAAGAAGAACCGCGTCGCATCGGCTTGGCCGGGCGCAGCGCTCATTTCGTCGCCTCCTCGACGATGCGGATTTCGTCGTCGATCAGGCCGTAGAGCTTGTAGACGAGCTGGTCGATCTGCCGGTCGGTCGCGTCGATCTCCCGCTGAAGCTGCTCGCGCTTCTGCGGCAGCTTCTCGGCGGCGAGACGCTTGTGGAGGGTGAGCATACTGTCTACGAGCGATGTCAATTTGGTGGCATTCTTTGGTTCAATTTCAGGCATTGGAAGCCGTTCGATCTGCGGTGGCCCTACGCGCAAATATCCTCCTTGCAACTTGTCTCCACCGTACTCCTGTTCATAAATGAACCGCATTGCGTTACTGTTGAGCAATGCTAGGACGTGTTTTAGATCGACGTTTCCAAAGACAAGGGTCGTTGATTTTGCGGCCAACACGTCGCCGTCAACATCGATGCAACATTCAAGTCGCAACGTCATTCCTGCGATTACGACTTTCGGCGTTAATGCCTGTTGCAGTCTCGTCGGTGGCAGATTGCGATGGTTACTCTTGGAGACGACGGGCTTCAGGAATTTCCTCCCCAGGTATCGCATGGGCTTGATACCCCAGTGATGGCAATACCGATCAATCGTTCCGCTATTGATCACACAGATTTCCGAATCGGCGCCAGCAGACTCCGAAAGCAATTCGGTTAACTCATAAGCCTCCGAATGAAATGTTTCACTCAAAGTGAGACAACTCGCCTGATGGAATTAAGGATGGTTTCGGCCGCCGGGTAAGGCAGCAGGCGTTGGTGCAGTTTGATGTTCTCCTGCTTGCGCAGTTGCCTGGCCGTTTG
>Ga0268299_1002908_pt1 | contig 17885 bp, 15 predicted proteins | sample NOBtaG_FD_193484 | JGI IMG/M metagenome (GOLD analysis project Ga0268299, IMG submission 193484) | Activated sludge microbial communities from bioreactor in Nijmegen, Gelderland, Netherland - NOB reactor | ecosystem: Engineered > Bioreactor > Aerobic > Activated sludge | place: Netherlands...
TCGAAGTGTTCTATAACCAGCGGCGGCGGCACTCGACCCTCGGCCAGATCAGTCCGGCGGAGTTCGAGCGGCGGGCGGCGACTCAGGCGGCGTAGTTAACCCGTCCACGGGATCGGATCAACTCCACTTTCAGTCTTGCCAGCCTGACGGCGGGGCGTTCAGCCGCGCTGCGCTCGCCAGGATACCACCGAGCGCGGAAACCCGGAGGACGCGCACGCGGCCGCCGGGCGCCGGCTCCTACGCGGGGTTAGACCGGCTCGGCCCGGCTGCCCTGCCACGACGCGAGCGCGATCAGAAGTGCCGTGACGCTCGCCACGACACTCAAGTAGATAGGTGCAAACAGGACGACAAGATTGGGCTCGAATGAATCGTCGAGTGCGCGAGGGCGCAGGGCCTGCACATACAGGAGGCCGGCGACGGTCGCCACGACGACAGCACCAACCCGGCTTGGCCCTTGTGCCGAGACAGGCCCGAAGAGGCGTAGTGCGAGCCAACTCGCCGCCGCCACCAAACCGAAAGAAGCAGAGCCCGGCAGCGCCAACTGTGCCGCGAACCACGGGTGCGCAGGCCTCACCCACCAGCGGCAGAAGCCCAACAACCCAGCTGCACCGCCAGCAAGTAGTCGAAAGGTCGTCGTCACGGTGTTGCTTCCGAGCGGTCTAACGAGACGCGCCTGAGCTGCGGCGGCACTCCGCCACGGCGATCGCCCAGCTGGTCGACGCCGCCAGTTCCAGGCGCGTGTTAGCCAGGCCCGCCCATGCGATGGCGCCAGTAGCCTGGCCGTCGGTGCCCATGCGCGATCGCAACGATGAGGATGTGCGTGGCTCCAACGCGATAAATGATGCCATAGGGATATCGCCGCAACAGATACCGCCGCGTCCCATGATCGTAGGGTGGCCAGGCATTGGGAAGTCGGCGAATGGCGGCCTCCGCGTCGTTCAGTTCGGCTTCGAAGCCCGCCGCTGCGGTGGCACTACGCGACGCGTACCATTCGGCCGCCGCCGCTGCTTCGACTACGGCCTCTTCGAGATACTCAAGCTCGAGCGCCACGCAGGGCCGCCGCGTGAATGCGACGACGGGCTTCCGACCACGACACCGTGGTGGCAGTCCCCGCATCGACCTTGTCGAGACGCGAGCGAATCTCTGCGGACCACGCTGCCTCAGCCTCGGCGTCGACTTCGTGCTCGAGGCTCTGGATCAACTCGCCCGCGAGCGCCGCACGCTCTTCGTCCGAGAGGCGGAGAGCCTCAGCGAGTAGTTGCCGCGAATCCATAGCCGAAGATTAGCACTTCCCTTGGCATTGGCAAGTGGCTCTGGCTAACGGTCGCCGGGTGAGCCGCGGCGCCCGAATGCTCGGATTCTGCCACAGACGGTCGCCGCCGTCGGCTCCACCCGGTTGTTAGGCAGCCGGTCGAGTGCTACGCTGCCTCGTATGACGATCAAAGCCCGGGTGCAGGCCGGCCGCTTGGTGGTGGATGAGCCCACGACGCTTCCGGACGGCACCGAAGTGGAGCTGCTCCCGCTGGATCCAGGTGACTGGTTGACCGATGAGGACCGGCACGCCTTGCATGCCGCCCTGGCCGAATCCGACGCGGATGTCGCCGCGGGCCGACTGGTCGACGCCGCCGAGGTTCTGAAGGAGTTGCGCTCCCGTTGAAGGAGCGGCGGGTCCGCTTCACGGCCACGGCGCGTGGGCACATTGGCCGGGAGCGGCAATGGTGGCTCCAGCATCGTGACTATCCGGAGATCTTCGCCGCGGAACTGGAAGCGGCGGTGAAATTCCTGGCCCTGCTGCCCGGCGCTGGCAATCCGTATCCAGCGGCCCAAGTTCCGGGCCTGCGACGTCTCTACCTTGAGAAGGTCGCCCACCATCTCTACTACACCTTCGATGACGAGCAAGTGATCGTCCGCGCGTTCTGGGGCGCTCGCCGAGGCCGAGGGCCAGCCTTCCGATCGTCGAAATCGGAGTGAGGGCCTTGTCTGCCTAACTTGCGAGTAGACTGCCGAATCCTACCGCCTGTCCGAACGAAACACGCCTAATGCCGTCAGCCCTGCGCGTCGATTCGAGCAGGAACAGGCCACAGTCCTCGATGGCGCGCCTGTTACGCTGGTCAGCGTAACGCGGAGGCCGGCTATCGAAGCAGCGTGAGTGCGCAGATGTCCGCTTCCGTGCGTGATAGAATCCAGCCTTCCAACTGGATCGTTCGCCCCTGTTCGAAGTCACGGCGCACGGCACGAGTCAGGGCGCGAATCGCATTGGCCTCATCTCGAGCGCGGTCGATGGCATTCAGCGTGCCGCGCGTCACCGCGAGGATGGACTCGCGGCTCGCATCACGGTCGAGTTGTCGCAGGTAGGCCTCTCCAATCGCGCGCGCGGCCTCGGCCTGATTACCCAGATAGCTCGCGCTCGCCAGGGCCGCCCGATCGGGCCGGACGTCCTGAGCGCCCGCACTCGGGCGAGCGGGCACGACCAGCACCGTGCCGCAGGCGGCCAGGGTCCGCCACAAGAATTCGCGTCTGGGATGGCGAGTCATGGGGCAGTCCGCCGGTCTCGCCTTCGCGGCTCGAGCGTGTCCGCCAGCCGGTGGGCCAACGCCACGATGGTGAGGGTGGGATTGGAGTCGGCGCCCGTGGTGAACACGGAGCATCCGGCGACGTAGAGGTTCCGGACCTCGTGCGTCCGGCACGTGGCATCGACGACGCTGACGGCGGGATCCCGTCCCATACGCGTGGCGCCCATGTGATGACCTCCGGGATCCTGGCGCCACACGAATCGCCGCGCATCTCCCGGCACCCACAGCCGCGCGATGCCCGCCGCACCCAGGTCGCGGCCGAGCACGACCATCGCACGCCGTATCTGCACGTCGTCTTCCGGGGCGATCCGCCAGTCGAGCGCCACGCGCGGCATGCCCAGCGCATCGACCTCGTCAGTCAGTGTGATGCGGCTCTCCCGCAGTGGCGACTGCTCGGCGCGCACGGTCAGCACCTTGGCCTGGAAGGCGCTGCCGCGCGTCACGAGCGCCTGGACGACGCCGTGGCCGTTGGCGACGCCCTCGGGCTGCTGTGAGCGGGACGCCAGGAGCACGCGCGTATTCTCGACGCCTCCCAGCGCCAGCACATAGCGAGCGGCATGCACGTGAAGGGCCGTGCCCGCGAGCGTCCGACACGTGAAGGATTCGACACGCGCCCACTGCTGGTCCAGCCGGATGTCCGCCACGTTTGGCGCGTGCGCGATCCTCGGCGCCCCACTCGAACGCCCCGATCTCCAGCGTCCGGCACGCGCGTCGATACCACGGCACGAGATCCGTGTACTTGATGGGCCAGCCGCCGTCGGGCACGTAGTCGCGGGGCTCGAAGTCCTGCGGCATCAGGGGACGGCACCACCCCGCCCAATGCCCCGTCGTCCCGCCGAGCGCGCGGATGCGCATGCGACGCCGGCTCCGGCGATGCAGATGTCGGCCTCGAGCGTCGCGCCTTCGGGGAGCGTCCGGGCGTCGATGGGCATATGCGCGTATCATCGCCCAGGCCATGGCTCCGGGCTCCTGGCATGTCTGACGTGTTCTCGGCCGGGCAATGGGCACGGCTCCTCGCTGGACTCGCCGGTGCATTCGGCCTGTTCCACTGGTCCGCGTCGGTTCTGGGCAGCGACCGTGGCCAGTCCGGGCTCCAGGTATCGGCAATCGTGGTGGGCGCCACGCTGGCCGTCGAACGCGCCTGGTTTGCACCGACTCTGCGATCGGCCGTGCGTGCCGTGGGCCTCGGCGCACCGCACCCGGCAGGACTCCTGCTGTCCGCCGCCGTGTCCGCGCTTCTGGTGCTGGTCGTTCCCGTCTTCGTGTGGGTGACGGCCAGTTCGCCGTCGATCGAGCCAAACGCGCTCAGGCTGCTTCCGGGTCTCTTCGCCCAGGGCGGCATCGCGGAGGAGATACTGTTTCGTGGCTACCTGTTCGGACACCTGCGTCGCGGGCGAACGTTCTGGCGCGCGGCCGCGCTGTCCATGGTGCCGTTCGTCACCGTCCATCTCCTCCTGTTCCTGACCATGCCATGGCCGGTGGCCCTGGCTGCACTCGCGCTATCGGTGGCTGCGTCGTTCCCGTTTGCCTGGCTCTTCGAGCTGGGCGGCGCAACGATCTGGGCTCCGGCTTTGCTGCACGTCGTCGTGCAGTCCACACCCAAGCTCGTCGTGTTCTCCGGTGAGGTAGCAGGGGAGTTCCCGGTGATATGGATGGCGTCGAGCGCCGTCGCCTCGGCGATGGTGTTCCTGGTGAGGCGACCTCGGCCCGCCTGAGCCACCGGACGGCGCATGAGCCGCGTGGCTTGACGCCGGATGATGCTGAGAGGCCCAGACCGCCTCTCGTCCCTGAGCGTCATAACGAAAGCCATGAAGGCGCTCGCGGGCGGCTTGCTTCTTTCGCTGGTCTGCCCTTCACTTCTGGTTGGCCAGGAAAGGGACCGCTCGCTGGAACGGCTGACCCTCGCACTACAGCAGCCGATCCCAATCCTGCGCGGCGTCGATCCTGTCGAAACCCGAGTGCGGAGATCCTTGGGCGTCCTCACCCTGGTTCCGCCCGAGCTACCCGGTGAGATGGTTCGCGTCTCTGGCCCGATCGGCGCGCTGGTGTCGCGCGTCATCAGGGGTGTCGGCGGGGCGAGGCAGCGACGCGAAGCGGAAGCCGCGCGGCGACGGGTAGAGGCGGCCTTGACGTGGTTGGCGGATCAGCAAGCATCCTCCCAACGGTGAGTAGCGACAGCCGGCGGCTTCACGCAGGTTCAGCCAGCACGCTGATTGAGCACGAGCCGGGCCACGTATCCACACAGCCCGATGTAGGGCGTGACCAGGAGGACCGCCGCCCATCGGTGGCGCCGTGCGACCGCTACCGCGGCCGAGAACAACAGCACCCCGCTGATGGCCGACACCCAGCGGAGGCCGGGCGCACCTGACACGTACAGAAGGAATGGGCATGCGACAACCGCAGCCGCGACACTCGGCCGGGCGCGCCCCGTGGCGATGCCCATTACGGCGAGTACCAGGCTCGCCAGCACCGCCGGCCAGCCGAAGATGACAGCCGCGAGCAATGTGCCCTCCAACCGGTTCACGAGCTTCAAGTCGACAGGCTTCGACAGCCCCGAGGACATCGCACGCGCTCATTGGGCCCCAAACGTCTCGTGAACGGTCCGAGGCGAAAGGAGTTGCCAAGGGCTGCAAGTGAGGTGGCACCGCTACCGACCTCACATGGGAGCCGCAGTCGGACACCCTGCAATAACGTCCAAACCGTCAGGCGCTATCGTCCTGCGACGCACCGCTCTGGGTTGACGGCCTTGGGAAGCACCAACGGGGCCGCGGTGACTGCGCCTGTGCCGGCCAGCTGGTCAAACGCGACCTGCTGCAGAGCCCGGGCTTCTGATCGGGACAATCCCAGCTCGTACGCCGAGCACTCATTCTCGCCGAGCGAGCGCGGATCGCGCCCGGTCAGGCTACCGAAGATGACCAAGGCTTCGAGGTAATAGCCATGCGTACTGGCGTGGTAGTGATCGTAGGTCCATAGGTTGAGTGTGTCCGCCTCGATACCATCGTAGGGGTTCTTGTCCGCGACGCCGGCCTGGATAGCGCGCGTGAAGGCTTCGCCGACTGGAATCACAGTCTTGATCGCCGCCGCGGCGGCGGCCTTGTCGTACGCCCTGCGGACGTCCCGAGCCATCGCCTCGACAGGCTGACCGGCCCAGGCGCCCTTCGCCTGGTATGTCTGGTCGGCGCGCGACCACGTTGCCATCAAGTACAGGTCGACCTTTGGATTCCGCTCACGGAGGACACCTGCCATCTGCTGACTGGTGGCGATGAGCTTGCCAGCATCGCCAGGCTTGTCGTTGTCCAGCACGCTGGCGCCGTGCATGACGACCACATCCCACCCACGCCTGCCGATCACCCCGACCTTGTTCTCGAGATGGAAATCGAGCCCGGAGCCTGCGCGCGTCTCGAGCGACACGTCGTACGCCAGTCCCGCCTGCTGGGTGAACGATTTGAAGAGCGCGGGCACCCCGCCGATGCCTTCGCTGTTGAGGTCTGTCACGGTATCGGCGCGGTAGAAGCGGACAGCCGAACCGTGGCCGTACGTAAAGCTGTTGCCGATGAACAGGACGCTCGTGCCGGACGCAGCGGAAAGATGGACCGCCAGGGTGAGGCCGGCAGCCAGTGTCCATGGAACTCTCATCGCCCACCCTCCTCGTTCGCCTGTTGGCACCGGCGACCACCCTGCGCTTATCGCCGCGTCGCGACGAATTCCCGCGTGAACAGCGCCGGCATGCCGCCGGTGTGCAGGAAGACGACCGTGTCGGTCGGCGGGATCTCGCCGGCGCGCACGTGCGCCAGCAGGGCCGCGAAGCCCTTCGACGTGTAGACCGGGTCCAGCAGGATCGCCTCGGTCCGCGCCAGCAGGTCGATGGCCTCGAGGCCACCAGGTGTCGGAATGCCGTACCCCTCACCAATGAAGCCTTGGTCGGTGAAGAGATCGTCCCGCGTGACGCGCGTAGGCACGCCGAGCAGCACTGCCGCATCGTTTGCCGCGTTCATCGCGCGCACGATCTTCTCGGGCTCCCCGGCGCTCACGGCGACGCCCCAGAGCATGTACGGCGCCCTGTACAGCTTGGCCCCCAGCGTGAGCCCGGCCTGCGTGCCCCGCGAGCCGCTGCCAAAGTACAACCGAGTTGGCGCCACGCCCATGGCCGTGAGCTGGCCGACCAGCTCCTCCGTGCCGGTGACGTACCCAATCGCGCCGACCGGGCTCGACCCGCCCACGGGAATCACGTAAGGCACGCGGCCCGCCGCTCGCTCGTCCCGCACGACGTCCGCGACGACCTCCTCGTCCCTGCCAACGGCCAGCATCGGATCCTCCGAGGGCACGAAACGGACCTCGGCGCCGAAGAGGTCGTCCAGCAGCAGGTTGCCTTCGAGCGGGGGGACGTCGTAGCGAGAGGTGAGGACCAGCACGCACCGAAGCCCCGCGACCCGCGCCGCGGCCGCCGTCATGCGCGCGTGGTTCGACTGGACGGCGCCGGTGGTGAGGATGGTGTGCGCGCCCATCGCGAGCGCGTCGGCAATCAGGAACTCCAGCTTGCGCGCCTTGTTGCCCCCGAGCCCGAGCGCGGTGAGATCGTCCCGCTTGATCAGAATGCGCGGACACCGTGCCGGCCCACCAAGCGCCTCCCGCAACCGCGTGGCGTCGGTGATCGGGGTTGGGAGGTGGGCCAGCGGGTACCGTGGCAGTTCCCTCACGGAATCACCCGATGCCCCAATGAATCGCCCAATCCCCAGTCCCCAATCGCTCAACAATCATCAATCACCAATCAGCGATCGGCAATGCTGTACACGACCTTCCCGCCGACGATGGTCCGCGTCACCTGCGTCGTGAGGATCTCGTCATCGGGAACCGTGAGGATGTCCTTCGACAGGACGGTGATGTCGGCGAGCTTGCCGACCGCAAGCGAGCCCTTCAGCGTCTCTTCCTTCGCCGCGTAGGCCGCGTTCCACGTATAGGACTTCAGCGCGTCCTCGCGCGACATCTTCTGGTCGCCGTAGAACACCGATCCGTCTTTCGTCCTGCGCGTCACCGTGGCGTAGTAGCTGGCCAGCGGATCGATGCGCTCCACCGGCACGTCCGTGCCGTTGCTGACGATGGCGCCGGACTTCATCAGCTTCTGCCAGACGTAGGCGCCTTCTTCCGCGCGGGCGGCGCCCAGGCGCGCCAGCACGTATGGGGCGTCCGAGGTGCAGTGGATGCCCTGCATCGACGCGACGACCCCGAGCTGGCCGAAGCGCGGGATGTCCGCCGCGCTGATGTGCTGGGCGTGTTCGATGCGCCAGCGCAGGTCCTTCTTGTCGGGGTTGGCCTTGAACGCGGCCTCGTAGACGTTCAGGACCTCGCGGTTCGCGCGGTCGCCGATCGCGTGGATGGCGAGCTGCGTGCCGGTGTCGATGGCGATCTGCGCCGTCTCCTCGATGCTCGCCATCGGCGTCGTGTTCAGCCCCGTGCTGCCCGGCGAGTCCGCGTACGGCTCCAGCAGCCACGCGCCCCGCGAGCCGAGCGCGCCGTCCGCCGTGACCTTGATCGCGGCCACGGTGAGGTGGTTGTCGGCCATGCCCACCACCTTCTCCCGGGCCAGGCCCTCGCGGAGGCGTTCGTTGCTGTCGCGGACCATCACCCACAAGCGGATGCCGAGCTTCCCTTCGCTGGCGGCCTGCTTGTAGCGCGCCACGCCGGCGAGGTTCGCCCCCGCGTCCTGGAAGCTCGTGACCCCCTTCGAGAAGGCCTCCTCGGTGGCGAGCTCGATGGCTCTTCGTGCATCCGCCTCGCGCTGCTCCGGCGTCTTCGCCGCCTGCCACGCGTCCAGGGCCTTGTCGATCAGTCCCGCGGCCGTCTCGCGGAACACGCCGACGGGACGGCCGGCCTTGTCCTTGATGATGTCGCCGCCGGGCGGGCTCGGCGTCCGGCCGGTCACGCCGGCCAGTTCCATCGCCTTGGCGTTGGCAAACGCGGCATGGCCGCTCGCGTGCTCCAGGACGACGGGGTTGTCCGGCGAGACCTTGCTGAGCGCATCGTGGTAGGGGAAGCCCTCCACGTTCGGTGAGGGCACCGAGGTCCACTTCTCCTGGTGCCAGCCACGGCCCTGGATCCAGTCCCCGGGCTTCGCGGTCTTCACGGCCTCGGCCACCAGCTCGACGATCTGCTCGAAGCTCGTGGTGTCCATCAGGTCGATCACCATGCGCGACTGGCCAAGCCCCATGAAATGGCCGTGTCCCTCGATGAAGCCGGGGATGGCCGTCTGTCCCGCCAGGTCGATCACCTGCGTGGACGGCCCGACGAAGCGCTGGATCTCTTCGTCGGTGCCGAGCGCGACGATGCGATCGCCGCGGGCGGCCAGGGCCTGCACGGTGGGCTGGCCTTCGTTCACGGTGACGATGTGCCCACCCCGTAACACCAGCGTGGCGGGCTCTTCAGCAGGCGGACGTGAGCAGGCCGCCGCCAGCACCGCGAGGACACAGATTCCCAACCAGACAGGACGCATGCTTTTCACTTTTCTCTTCTCTCTTTTCACTTTTCCTTTTCTCCAGCCCGTCAGGGCCGCAGCCTCGCGAGATCGGGCCTGGTCAGGCGCACCTGCCCGTTCCGGATGTACGGCTGCAGCGCGACCGGCCGGTCCTCGACGAGGACTTCCACCGACTCGGCCGTGCCCACGGCCAAGTACACCGGCATGGGCCCCACCTGGATCTCCTCACCCGCCGCGAGCCGGCGTTCGACGACGCTGTTGTCGGGGTAGCGGATGAACACCCACGTGGCCTTACCGACGCTCACCCGGACGGTCGAATCGGGTTCGCCGTCGGAGATGAGGGCAGAGGCCGGCTGGGCCCGGACGGAGAGCGGCGTCGCCGCGGGGACCTGTATCGGGTGGGCCGGAAGCGGTGACGCCACGGCCAGCGACACCGTGTCGCTCTCCACCTGCGCTGAGGTGAACGGCAATCCGGTACGGTTGAGGTACAGCGCGAACCCCGCGCCGAGGACGACCAGCACCGCGGCAGTCGGCGCGATCCACGAGTGCGATCGGCCGGCGGCGGGCCTCCCCGGTGCGTCGGCCGTGTCGGCCAGCGTCAGGCGCAGGCCGCCCTCGTCCTCCGGCTCGTCGAGCAGATCGGCTGGCAGCTCCAGGAGCGCCATGTACTTGCGCAGCCCGCGCAGGAAGTAGTGGGTGCTGTAGAACGCCGAAGGATCGGCGTGTTCGAGGCCGAGGATCTGGCCTTTCGACAGGAGGAGCTTCGATGCGATGGCCTCGACGGAGAGCTGTCTCGTGTCCCGCGCGGCGGTCAGCTGATGTCCGATGGCGCGACAGCTGTCCGGCAGCGAGGGCGTAGATGACCGGTCTCCGTCGCGGGGGGCGCGAGAACGGATCATTGCCGTCATTCTATGCGCTCATGCGCGGCTGGGCGAGTGCAAACCGCATCACGGCGCAGCTGAAGAGTGCTCTGCTAGGCTGGAGAGCGTGGTGCATCTCTCGACGCGCATTCGTGCGGCGCTCACGGGTCCGCTGCCGGGCCTCGACGCGCAGCTGCGCCTGGCGCCCGCGCCGCGCACGGGGTGGGATCCGCACCACACGCCGGCTGGTCTGCGGCATGCCGCCGGGCTGGTCCTGCTGTATCCCGTCGACGCGGAGCCCCACGTGCTGCTGACCGTGCGCGGGGGCTCGCTCCGTCATCACACAGGCCAGGTGTCGCTGCCCGGTGGGGCTGTGGATGACGGTGAGTCGGTCGAGGCCGCAGCGGTGCGCGAGGCCGAGGAGGAAGTCGGCGTCGACCGGCGCGCCGTGGAGGTGGCCGGCCGCCTGACGCCGTTGCACATCCCGGTCTCGGGATTCCTCCTGCACCCGGTGGTCGGCGTTGTGGGCGAACGCCCGAACTTCAAGGCGGCTGAGTGGGAGGTGGCGCGCCTCCTGGAAGTGCGGCTCGAGGAGTTCACCCACCCGGAGGTCGTGCGCCGCGAGACGCGCCTGCTCCGGCGCGGCGGCGAGATGCAGGAGGTGGAGGTGCCGTACTTCGACCTCCACGGCGAAAAGGTCTGGGGCGCGACGGCGATGGTGCTGGCGGAGTTCCTGGCCATTGCCGAGCGCGTGGGCCTCGTGCGGCACCGGTAGGCGGCGCCTGCGGCGCCGTAGGCGCGCCTGGCGGCGCGGAGGGCACACCGTCTGCGCGAGCGCGAGCGAGCGGCTGTGTGCCTGCCTCCTCCGCGAGCGAGAGCGAGCGCCTACCGCAGGCCCACCGCAGGCCTACGGCGCCGCAGGCGCCGCCTGCCCAAGGCCTGCCGCGGCCGGTCCGAAGCCCTCCCAGAACGGCCTCGGCATCGGCCTCGCCTCGGGCCACACCATGTTCAACGTGTCGCCTTCGTATAGCTCGCCGTTCTTCATCACGTAGCGGATGCTGTTGGTGTTCCGGATGTTCTCCAGGGGATTCCGATCGAGCACCAGGAGATCGGCCATCTTGCCGGCCTCGAGCGATCCCACGTCCTGCTGCATCCCGATCGCCTCCGCGCCGTAGAGCGTGACGACGCGAAGCGTCTCGTGCGGCGTGAGGCCGCCGGAGCCGAGGTTCCATGTCTCCCAGTGCGCGCCGAGGCCCTGCAGCTGGCCGTGGCTGCCGAGCGCGGCACGCCCGCCGGCGTGCACGATGTCGGCCACCTGCCTGCCGATCTTCGTGTGGCCGTACTCCTCGGTCACGAACCACTGCGGCCGCCGGCGGATCATCGTGTCCAGCAGCTCTTCCGGCACCCAGCGCTTCAGCTTCGCGTCCCCGTTCGTGTTCTCGGTCTCGAAGTAGAAGTTCTCGGACCACGGCGCGCCGTAGGCCACCAGGATCGTCGGGGTGTAGAACGTCTTCGTGCGCGCGACGAACTCCACCACGTCCTTGTGGAGCGGCATGATCGGCAGGCTGTGCTCCTGGCCCGAGTACCCGTCGGCCATCTGCGTGAGGTTCAGCTTCAGGTCGAGCGAGCCCTCGATGGTGGCCGTGATGCCATACTCGCGGGCCGCTTCGATCAACCATTGCCGCACGAGGCGGTCCCCGGCGACGTACTGCTTGATGGTGTTCGTGCGGTAGGCGTCCTTGTAGCGCTTCATGAAGCGGAACGCGCTGTCGCGATCGTCGATGCCGGAGGTGCCGAAGATGCCGGGCCCCGTGGCGTAGATGCGGGGGCCGGGGATCATGCCGGCGTCCACCATGTCCGCATACGCGAACACGTCGGGCGTGGACGTCTGCGGGTCGCGGGTTGTCGTGACCCCGTAGGCGAGGTTGGCCATGTACTGCCACACCTCGGTTTGATGGAGCCCCCGCGGCGCCCACATGTGGGCGTGCGCGTCCACGAGGCCCGGCATGATCGTCCTGCCGGTGACGTCGATGGTGCGCGTACCTGCCGGTGCCTTCACCGAGCCGCGCGCGCCGATGGCGGCGATGCGATTGCCGGTGACGAGCACGTCGCCACGCGCGATCACCTCGTCGCCCTTCATCGTGATGATCCGCGCACCCGTCAGCAGCACCGACCCCGTCGGCTTCGCCCGTGGCCGCTCCACCACGAACTCATGCCGCTGTGGCTCGCCGGCGCCGGTGGCCGGCTGGCGGAAGACGAGCGCGCCCATCGCCCACGTCACCTGCTGGCTGTCGGCGGTCCACCCCAGGTAATCGCCGCCCTCCTGCGAGAGCCGCGTGACGGGCACGGACGTATCGCCGCGCCCCTGGATGCGGACTTCGAGCGTCTCGCGTCCCGTCCTGGCGACCGGGACGACGAAGTGTCTGCCCTGCAGGGAGACGAAGGCGCGGGTGCCATCCGGAGACATGCGGATCTCCTCGGCTGCCGGCGGGTTGTTTCCCGTGCCCGAGCCGGTGACGCGGAGCACCGTGCGCCGGTCGTACCCCGAGATGTCGATGGACTGCAGGCCGCGGGACCCGCTCAGGTAGATGCGCGACGGGTCGCGCTGCACGAAGTGCGGGCGGCGGCCGTTCTGCGCGGCCGCGACGAGCGTGGAGGCGCCGCCCGCCGCGGGCATCCAGCGAATCTCGAGCGTGTTGGGCGGGCTGATGCCGCCAATCTCGCCGATGGCGTCGGGATCGTGATGGGCGTCGCCGTCCGGCGGTGTGTCGAGCATGATCGAGTAGAGCTGGTCGCTGACGGCACCGGACAGGAACACGACCCTGCTGCCGTCCGGCGTGAACGAGGGGTCGAGGTAGTAGCCCTCGAACGGCGTCAGCGCCTCGGGCGCGCCGCCGGTGGCCGCCACGCGCTTGATGTGCCCACCGCGTGTGGTCCACGTGGTGTAGACGATGGAACGGCCGTCGGGTGACCACGCGGGCATGAATTCGCCCTCAGGCGAGGCCGGGCCCGAGGTGCCGGGCGTGTCAGCCCCGGCTGTGAGCAGACGCGGCGTGCCGCTCGGCAGGTCCGCGATATAGAGGCGGTTCATCGCGCTGAAGACCACGCGCGATCCGTCCGGCGAGACCGTGGGCCACCGGATCAACCGCGCCCGCACGCGGTCGCCATCGTCCATGCGGACGGGCGTGTACACGCGCGGCGCGATTTCGGACTTCACGGGCACGCTCATCGGGATGACACGCGCCGCGCCGGTCTCGAAGTCCACGCGCTGCAGCTTGCCGCCGATGGGCACGACCAGTGACCGACCGTCCGGGAGGAACGCGTAGCCCGGCAGGGTATCGCGTGAGGCGCGGGACTCCTGGTCGTCGCGCGTAACCGGCAGGATGAGCCACCGCTCCGCTCCGGTCTCGAGGTTACGAACGCGGAGGCCCGTATCGGTCTTGTACCGCGTGCCGTAGACGAGGTGTCTGCCGTCTGGAGACAGCAGTGGTCGCATTGCGCTCCCCTGCGCATTGGTCACCTGCATGACGTCGCCGGTGTCGCGATCGTGCCGGTAGACCTGCCACAGGGGAAACCGCGCGTTGTAGGTGAACGTGCCCGTGCGCTGCGCGTAGTACACGTAGCGCCCGTCGGGAGAGACGACCGCGCCCATGCGGTTCGTCGGTGGTGTGGGCGGGGGCCCCTGCGCCTCCGGACCCGGCTGCGGCGGCGGCGCGGCGCCGATCCGCACGCCGTTGCCCCCGTCGCGGTGGTAGAGGAACAGCCAGAACGTGCCCGGGTCCGGCGGACGCGACTTCGAGACGATGATGTACTGGCCGTCCGGGGTCCAGCTCGGCGACACCATGATCTGCGGACGATCGCGCGTGAGGCCGTCCTTACTCACCGCGCGCGGGTTGCTGCCGTCCGCGTCCGCGATCCAGAGGTTCTCCACGCCCGTGCGGTCGCTGAGGAAGGCGATGGACCGGCCATCCGGCGAGAAGCGCGGCTGGCTCTCGAAGGACAAGCCCCCGACAATCCGCGTGGCCGTGCCGCCGTCGATGGGCAGTGTGTAGAGGTCCCCAAGCACGTCGAAGATCAACGTGCGGCCGTCCGGCGAAACGTCCACGGATGGCCACGTCACCTCATCGGTGGTGAACTCAAGCGTCTCCGCCGTGTTCAGCACCAGCGCCTCCGGCTTCGCGGTGTCCGGCCGGGGCTCCTGCTGGCCCTGACCGGGCGCGCCCTGCTGGGCGAAGGGCTGCATGCCGGCGGCGAGCAGCGTGGACACGATCAGCAGGTGGAAACGTGACATCGGGCCTCCTGGAATGAGGGGATTCTATCCGGGGAGCGCCGGCGACTCGCACCGCGCCGGCGGTTCGCGGTAGATTACCCGTCCTATGCCACGCACGCGCCTGATCGCATCGGTCGTTGTCCTGATCCTCGCCACCGTCGACCCGCCTCACGCGGAGGCCCAGCCGGCGAAGGACGTCAAGGTCACCGTGCTCTCCACGATGCTCGTCGGCAACTCGGCCTCCGGCATCGGCGAGTGGGGCTTTGCCGCCGTGCTGGAGGTGGACGGCCGGCGCCTGCTCATCGACACCGGGGCGCGGGCCGAGACCGTGCTGCAGAACGCCGCCGAACTGAAGGTGGATCTCTCCACCATCACGGATCTCGTCATCACGCACAACCACGCGGACCACACCGGCGGCCTTCTGGTGCTGCGGCGCGAGTTGTCGAAGAAGAACCCCGCCGCGCTGTCGCGCGCGCACGTGCCGAAGGGCATCTTCTACCCGCGGCCCGGTCCCGGCGGCCGCGAGGGCAACGGCCTGCTGCCGCTGAAGGCGCAGTACGAGGCGACCGGCGGCGCCTTCATCGAGCACGCGGGCCCGGAGCCTCTGATGCCGGGCGTGACGATGCTGGGCCCGGTACCGCGCGTGCACCCCGAGCGAAACTTCGGCAGCCCGCGAGGGGGAGAGGTCGGCCGCGTCCAGACGCCGGAAGGCCTCGTGGAGGACAACGTGCCTGAAGACACGTCGCTCGTGGTCGACACGGCCGAAGGCCTCGTGCTGATCAGCGGCTGCGGGCACTCCGGCATCATCAACGCCATGGAGCACGCACGGAAGGTGGTGCGTGCGGCGCCCGTCTACACGGCCATGGGTGGCTTCCACCTGTTTGCCGCCAGTGACGAGACGCTGGCGTGGACCGCCGCCAAGCTCAAGGCGTTTGGCGTCCGCAACCTGATGGGGGCGCACTGCACGGGCATCGAGGCGCTGTACCGGCTGCGGGATCTGGCCGGCCTGACGCGTCAGACCGCTATCGTGGGCGCCGTTGGCGCGTCGTACACGCACGGCAAGGGCTTCGACCCGACCGCGCTCGCACGCTGAGGAACGTCATGCGCCGCATTGGGTTCGCCTTCGCGCTCACGGTCACGCTGCTCGTATCTGCCGGCGGCCCACAGGCCCAGCCGGTGCGGGCGCTCCAACCGCCGACGGGCACGGCCCGGCTCGACGCGACCCGGCTCGCTCGGCTGGACGGCGTCCTCCAGCGGTACGTGGACGAGAACAGCATCGCCGGGGCGGTTGCCCTGGTACTGCAGCATGGGCAGCCCGCGTACGAGAAGGCCGTGGGCTGGCGCGACAAGGAGTCCGGCGTCCGGATGACGGCCGACAGCGTGTTCCGCATCGCCTCGCAGACCAAGGCCATCACCAGTGTCGCGGTGTTGATGCTGGTCGAGGAAGGGAAGATCGGCCTGACGGATCCGGTCAGCCGCTTCATTCCCGCCTACGCGAGGACCACGGTCGCGGTGAGACAGCCCGGCGGCAGTGTCGACATCGTCCCGGCGACGCGCGCCATCACAATCACGGACCTGCTGACGCACACGGCCGGTATTTCGTACGGCACGGGTGAGGACGTGGCGAAGCGCTACGAGCCCCTGGGGCTCGGGCCTGCCGCGGGGTTCGGCTGGTACACGGCCGACAAGGACGAGCCCGTCTGCCAGACGATGGAGCGGCTGGCGTCGCTCCCGTTCGTGGCGCAGCCGGGCGAGGCGTGGGTCTACGGCTACAACACCGACATCCTGGGCTGCGTGGTCGAGCGTGCGTCTGGCATGCCGCTGGATCAGTTCTTCCGCACGCGGATTTTCGAGCCGCTCGACCTGAAGGACACGCACTTCTTCGTGCCCCCGGAGAAGAAGGGCAGGCTCGTCACGGTCTATGCCAGCCGTCCTGACGGCACCATCCTTCGAGCGCCGGATGGGGCCCGCGGACAGGGACACTACGTGGAGGGTCCGCGGAAGAACTTTGCCGGCGGCGCGGGGCTGGTGTCCACCGCCCGTGACTACGCGCGCTTCCTCGAGATGGTGCGTGGCGGCGGCGCGATCGACGACGTGCGGCTGCTCTCACCGCGCACCGTGGCGCTGATGACCCACAACCAGTCGGGACTGCTGCACAATGGCCCGCGCCAGGGCTGGAGCCTTGCTTTTGAAACCACCGAGCAGGTCGGGGGCAACGGGCTCGAGCCGGTGGGCGGCTACGGGTGGGGCGGCGCATACGGGTCGGTCTACCGGGTCGATCCGTCAGCGGGCCTCGTCATGACGCTGATGCTGAACCAGATCCCGAACTCCACCGATATCCGCACGAAGTTCCAGACGCTCGTGCACCAGGCGGTTCTCGGGAATTGACGATTGACGATTGGTGATTGGCGACTGTTCAGCGATCGGATGATTGGCGATTGCGGTATTGATTGGAGATTGAAGGATTGAGCGATCGGCGATTGATCAGTTCGGGTTCGACGTTCGAGCGGGAGATCGGGTACTCCCGGGCCGTCGTGGTGGGGGAGTGGGTGTTCGTGTCGGGCACCACGGGTTTCGACTACGCCACGATGACGATCGAGGACGACGTGGTGGCGCAGGCGGAGCAGACCATCCGGAACATCGAGCATGCGCTGGGGGAGGCGGGAGCCGCGCTGGCCGATGTCGTGCGCGTGCACTACATCCTGCCGTCGGCGGGCGAGTTCCCGAAGTGCTGGCCAGTGCTGCGGCGCGCCTTCGGCGAAATTCGCCCGGCCGCGACGATGATCGAGGCCGGGCTCTCGGACCCGCGCATGAAGATCGAGATCGAGGTGACGGCGATCAGGAGGTCTTGAGGTCTTGAGGTCCTGAGGTCCTGAGGTCCTGAGGGTTCAGCCCCAAGACCCCAAGACCCCAGGACCCCAGGACCTACTTGGCCGCGAAGCAGTAGTAGTAGCCGTTGCCGCCCGTGGCGATCAGGTTCTGCTGGCTGCAGCCCTTCGAGGCGTGGGCGTTGTTCCAGGAAGTCGGGTTCGCGCCGCCGCCCTGGCGGTCGTGGTGCCCCACCTGGGCCGAGCCGGCATCCTGGCTCGTCCAGTTGTTGCAGGTGTGATCCTCGCCGGCCGGGAAGGCCGTGCCGTCGAGGTTCGAGCCCGTCAGGATGTCGTGCTGGTTCGGCGTGTCGCCGCGCCCGTTGACGATGGTGCCCTTTTCGGTGAGCTGGGTGTCCTTCGTCAGGTTGTTCTTGTCGGAATGCAGGTCGGCCACGCTGGCGGCAATCTGCACGCCCTTCGAGTTGAACCACGGCCCCGCGCCGATGCGGTCCTTCGCGTTGACGGCGTTCGGTCCCTGAGTGCTGAGGTAGGCGCGCCACTGCTTGTTCCCCGCGCCCACAGCCTTTGCGAGGTTCTGGCAGTGCGCGTCCGCGCCGGCAAGCCCGCCGAGGTTGGCGCCATTGCCCGTGCCGACGCTCGTGATGAAGAAGCTCATCTGCGGGCTTGCCTGCTGCGCACCCACGCCGTGCGCCCCCGCTGCCACCACGATCGCCGCCGCCATTGCCCACGTCACATGTTTCACGATGGTGTCCTCCTGGCCCGGCCAGCCACGACTTGTACCGGAACGGGGAACATGCTACCGCAGGTGCCGTCGGGTGCGGACAGGTGCTGTCGGGTGCGGACGGGTGCGGGTGCGGACGGGGGCGCGCGGGTGCGGGCGGG
>Ga0268299_1002909_pt1 | contig 17871 bp, 22 predicted proteins | sample NOBtaG_FD_193484 | JGI IMG/M metagenome (GOLD analysis project Ga0268299, IMG submission 193484) | Activated sludge microbial communities from bioreactor in Nijmegen, Gelderland, Netherland - NOB reactor | ecosystem: Engineered > Bioreactor > Aerobic > Activated sludge | place: Netherlands...
TGGTACTCGGCGAAGAAGGCGGCCTCATTCTGCAGCCGGAGATTCATCGCGTGCTGAACCGCAGACAGCTCGTCGTGGTTGAACCGCTCCGGCCACGCGATCACCGCCCCCTCGTCCATCGCTGTTCGGTGCTTGCCGTAGAACGCCGTGGCATCGATGATCCCGCGATCGGCACGGAGCCCCTCGGCCCGCACGCGGGCGTACTCGGCCCAGAGCTTTTCACTCTTGGGAAACGCATAGACCATCTTGGTCCGTTCGCCCTGCCACTGCGGGTGCTTGTCGCGGTCGAGAATGCGGTCGGCCAGATCATCGGGGCGAACGACGGTCAACGTCATCAGGCCAGCGATTTTGCGTCCGGGCCCGGCCATGCCGAGGATCGCGCCCGCGAGAATGCGCTCTCGGTTGGCGCACTGCGAAGGCGAGCGGGCGCTCTCGTCGGTCTGCGGGTCGTCGATGAGCACCAGCGACGGGCGGACGCTGACGCCATCGACTCGCTTGTGCTTCATGCCACGGATGCGGCCGGTGATCCCCGCGACACGGATGATCGCGCCCGATGCCGCGGAGCCGGGAATCGTGGGCAGAACGATTTCCCGGGCGGTCCAGCCGATGTGGGTCTGCCTGCCGTGGTAGAGCTGCCCTGACGCCCGCTGGTGGATGCCTTCGAGCGAGCGGATCGGGTGGCAGACCTCTGGGAAGTCGCCTCCGAGGATCTCGCTGTTCTCCAGTTCCGCCTTGATCGAGTCCAGCATCCCCGACGCGTGCTCTTCGTCCGACCCCACGAGCGCCACGAACTCTCGGTGCCCGTACACCAGTGCCCACAGACACGCGATCTCGCAGAGCGAGGTCTTGCCCGAGCCGCGAGGCATCGCCATCGCAAACAGCCCGCCTTCGAGCACCGCCTGTTCGATCTTGGCGATGACCTTGAGATGGTCGTCCGACCACTTGAGGTGGAACGTCTGCGGGAAGTACGCCTCGCAGAAGTACCGGAAGTCGCGGGCCGCCTTCGCCTTCCTCACCGGGTCCGCGACTGGAGGCAGATCACCAATGTCCCTTCCCGACAGCGACAGCATCGCGTTGCGGAGCCGAGCACGCTCCTTCATCGCGTCGTAACCCGTCAGACCTTCGGGCACATTGGCAGCATCGGCAATCGCCTCGTGCCGCGTGGTCGCCAGCCACGCCACGTATCGGAACAGATCAACCTTGCCCGCATCGCCGTCTGCCGCCACGCGGAACCCCGCGCGCGTGCGATGCCGGTGGAGCTGCCGCTCGCTGATCACCTCACCCAGCGGCGTGCTGTTGAGCAGCCGCGCGAGTTCGCCGGGCTTGAGTTTGCGCGGGTCAATCGCCACCTGCGGACATCTCCTTCACGAGCCACGCGGCGTAGTGCACGAGGTTGAGCGAGCCATCTGCGTTGACGGGCGCGCCGGCATCGATGTCGGCGCGGAGCATGGCGTCCGTCACGGGCTTGCCGCCCAGCCGCGTGAGCACGCGGGCGGCGTCCGCCACCGGCAGCGCCGCCGGGTTGAGCCGGGACATTCCCTGTCCCCCCGCCGCTGGCCCGGAACTAGGCGCGTGTTCGGGAGTCATCGCGGACCTCCCGCGTGGACTTGCCCACATGGGCGGAAGAGTTGCCCACATGTCACGGAATCATCGAGAAATGCAGGCCGAACGCCTTGCCTGTTCCCCGTCAGCCGGCCAATGTGTGTCCAACGCGAGCGGGAACAACGCACCTCCCGCACGCGACGGAGACCACGAACATGAACGCGACCACGAAGACCACGCTCGACCTCGCCAAGACCCTCGCCAAGAGCGGGTTCCACATTCCCGCGATCGAGATCCACACGCCCGACGGCCGCACCTGGAACATCGCGACGGTCCCCGCCGGACGCGGCCGCCACCTCGACGGCCACTGGGGACCGCGCCCCGGTTCGCTTGGCGGCTTCCGCCTCTTCGAGATCGACCGCGATACCGACGCCCCCAACGAGCACGACGCGATCGACGGCGACACCTGGGCCGCCGACGAGTTGGTCGACTACCTCCGGGCGGTTGGCCAACCCAAGGACACGAAGAGTTGGGACCGCACCAACGACAAACACCCGACGACCTGAAGCCCGCGAAATGCGGGCTTCGCTGTTTACCAGAGACCACCAACCCAAAGGAGCACGACCATGACGAAGCGCACACCCAAGACCACCAAGCCCGAACCCACCGCCGCCGAGACCTACGCCGCACGCCGCAACGACATCGCCCGCCTGATGGACGTGCTGCAGATGGAACTCGACAAGCACGCCGAGGGAGCGAAGGCCGACCCACGCAACTGGGGCTTCGCGGGAAGCCTCGGGAAGGTCCGCAGCGACCTGATCGATCTGGTTGGGTTCCTCAGCAACATGGAACCCGAGCACGTCGAGGCCTTTCTGAACGACGCCGAGTGACCAGAACCACCAACCGCAAGGAGCAACGCCATGACCATCAAGACGATCGTGATCGAGGGCATCGACCAAGACATCAGCATTCGCCGCACCGAGCGCGGCGCGGAAGTGACCATCGAGCAGAACACGCGGCACGCGGGCAGGCAGGACATTTGCATCGCGCACATCGCCCGCGACGAGAATCGGGATAGCCGCTACGCCAAGGCCGCCGAGGTCGCCAAGGTGGTCTACGGCACCGACCGCCGGGGCCGAGCCGCCGCCACCAACTCGATGGTCCATGACGTGCTCAACGAGATGGAGCGAGTCGCGGGCTGCTGACAGACCCCACGCGGCGTCGCGGGGAACCGCGACGACCACGCTTCCCCGCCGCAATGTGTGACGGGATTCCGCACCACGAGTTTGGAGATGACCATGAGTACGAAAACGAAGAAGTCAGCGAAGCCCCGCACCCCGAAGATGTCCAAGAGTGCCGCCCGCGCCGAGGGAGCCGCCAAGACGGACCGCCTCCGCAAGGCGGCGCTCGCTGAGATCAAGGACCGGCTTGACGGCACCGCCAACGAGGCCGACCCCGCTAAGGCGAAGGACCAGAAGGCCCCCAAGACGCCGAAGGCCCCGAAGCCCGCGAAGGAGCCCAAGCCCAAGCGCGTCAGCGCGCTCGACGCTGCCGCTCAGGTGCTCGCCGGGAGCGATCTCCCGATGCGTGCCAAGGAGATGATCACCGCGATGGAGGCCAAGAAACTCTGGACGAGCCCCGGCGGGAAGACGCCCGAGGCCACGCTCTACGCCGCCATAATCCGCGAGATCGCCGCCAAGGGCACCGCCGCTCGCTTCAAGAAGCACGAGCGCGGCGTCTTTGTCGCGGGGAAGGGAGCCTGAGCCATGAGCGCCACCCCCGCCCCACAGCCCGCGCCTACCCAAGCCCAACTCGATGCCGTGCTGCAGGCCGCGCTCTACCTGCTCGGAGCGCGGCAGGACCGGATGGTCACGATCGAGGAGTGGACGGACCTGGCGCGGGCCGTCGCCGCCTGCCAAGAGCGCAAGACGTCCGACTACCTCACCGAGCACGACCTCGAAGACATCGCCGAGCGCTACGCCCTTGAATGGGACGAAGCGACCGACGGGGCTCTGCCCACGCTCGACGACGAGTGAGGCGTTCATCACGCCTTGCTCCCAGCCGCGACGCTCGTCGCGGCTTTCTCTTCGGTCGCAAGGTGCCATCCACACCCCAATGGCGACTCATCGACACCTCGATCATCCGGGCTCGACGAGGGGTTCGTCCTGAGACGAGTGCACTTCGGAGTGTGTCGCCGTCGACTCCGCCTTCAACGCTCCGGGTCCTGCGTGCTTGGATGTTCGCTGCGCAGAGGTCGATCGGCCAGCGGCATGACCACGATCGCGTTCGTCGGCGCCGGACACACGCTCGCGCAGACGCCGCACCCGGTGCACACATCGGCTCGAATCGTGGGCCTGCCCGCGACGACATCGATGGTGCCGGGTACCGGGCAGCGTTCCGAGCACACGGTACAGAACGAGCCGGTATGAGCGAGGCAGGCCATCGTCTGGATCCATGCGACGCCCATCTTCCGCGGCTGATCCGCGTTGAGCACGCCGGGCTTGCACGCCGTGATACACGGCGTGTCCTCACACATGATGCACGCGGAGGCGTGCAAGTCGATCATCGGTGTGCCCGCCGCTTCGCGGAAGCGGGCAGGCGCGTGCACGATGGCGCCGACTGGACATGCCGAGATGCACTCATTGCATCGCGTGCAGCCGGAGAGGAACGTGACTTCGTCGACGGCGCCTGGTGGACGATGGATCGGCAGGGCGAACCGTCTGCCGACTCCGGGCGCACCCACCGGCTTCCCGTCGGCGGGTGTCTCTCGTGCAACCGCGGCGATCGACACCGCCGCGTCGACCCGCTGAATGCCCTTGGCCGCCGATTGGACGATCCGACCGAGCAGTCTTCCCCGCAGGAGATCACGCCGGGATAGGTTCGGATCTTCGGGCATTGTGCCTTATCTCGGGGCCGCGCCGCCGGGCGACTGTCCATCAGCGACGTCGGGAAGGCCGAAGGTTGGTGCGAGTTGATCAAACTCCGCCGCCGGTACGTGACACTGCACGCAGTTGGTGCGAGAGAGGTGGTCCGGACGCCAGCCGTCGTACCCGTGTTCGCCGTGGCAACTGACGCAGTTGGTACGCATGAACGTGGTGTGGGGCATGACCGGCGGCGCACCCGCCCACGCACGCGTCCCGCCGTAGCCGCTGGAGCGGAAGCCGTGGAAGGAGTTGGGCAGCAGAGGGTCGTTGCCAAGAAGCGGCCCAGCGGCCTCGACGTGGCACTGTGTGCAGTTGGTCAGGTACGTGTGCGAGACCATCTTGGCGATCTTGTCGCCGGCGCGCAGGCCCTGAGCGTGACAGGAGCGGCACGACTGGATGTTCAGATCCGCGATCGCATGCGGGATAACAGGGGGCGCACCTTCGTACGCCCGCAGGGTGGCCCGCTGCTCCATCGACCGCACGCGTGCGGCGAACTTGTCAACGACGGCGGCCGGGTTGGCCCGGCTCTCGGGAACGAGGTTGGGTGCCGGGTTATTCAATCGCCAGGGGAGGCTCTCCGAAGCCCGGTCGCCGGGCATGATGGCCGATGCAACTGGCGGTGATGCAGCGAACGGCATGCTTGCCACAGTTGACGGCGACGTCTGGGGCTGACCACCAACAACCGATGCGGCCACCACCACTCCGGCCCCAGCCGCGAGCACGCCGATCCAGATCCACTCCAACTTCATTCGAAACCGCGCTGTCTTCGTCTGCATGGGCGGCTCCTATCCCTTCCGCACGATAGTCACGGCGCACTTCTTGTAATCCGGTTGCTTCGAGTAAGGGTCGTACTCGTCAAGCGTCACAAGGTTGATCAGCTTGCCTTCGTCAAAGAAGGGGACGAACACCTCGCCGGGTTTAGGGTCGCCGCGGCCGCCGATCCAGACGGGCAGATCAATCTCGCCGCGACGACTCTTCACGGTGACAATCTCCGTGTTGCGGATTCCGAGCTTCGCCGCGTCTTCCCGGTTCATCTCGACGTAGGCCTTGGGCATCGCGCGGTGCAACTGCGGGATGCGGCGGGTCATCGTGCCCGTGTGCCAATGCTCGAGCACGCGACCGGTGCAGAGCCAGAAGGGGAACTCCGCGTCGGGCATCTCGGGCGGGTTCTCGTGCGGACGGAACCAGATCAGCGCCTTGTCGTCCTTGCTGACGGAATGGTAGAACTGGAAGCCCTTCCCCTTGGCGACATACGGGTCATCGAACTCGCTGAAGCGCCAGCGGGTCTCGCGCCAAGAGCCGTCGGGCTGCTGAACTACGGGCCAGCGCAGTCCGCGGGCCTTGACGTACTCCTCGTAGGGCGCAAGGTCCTTGTGCTTGTGGCGGCTGAAAACGCGATACTCATTAAAGAGGCGCTCGTCAACGTTCAGGTCGTAGTAGTGGTCCCACTTCCAAATGGGAACTTCCTTGCCGGCCTTGTCGGCGGTGTGGAACAGCCACTTGCCGTCCTTGTCCTTCATGCCGGCGTCGCCGAGTTCCATCATCTTGTGGGATACCGCGATGGTCTGCCAGGCGTCGTCCCTCGCATCGCCCGGCGGCTCGACCATTTTGAACCACTGCTGAGTGCGGCGCTCGCTGTTGCCATACATGCCGTTCTTCTCGACCCACATGGCGCTCGGGAGTATCAAGTCCGCGAGCTCCGTCGTCGCGGTGGGATACACATCCGAGACGATCAGGAACTTGTCGGCGAGATCCTTCTTCTGTCGGAAGTTCCGGTTGAGGTTGGGGATGGTCTGACCGGGGTTGGTCACCTGAACCCAGACCGTTGTGACGTCGCCTCCCTGGTCCGTCGGCGTGTTGAAACGCTTGAAGAGTTCCACAGCGTGGTAGCCGATCTTGCTGCTGATCCGTCCTTCGGGGACGTTCCAGTGCCCTTCGGAAAGCTTGCGATGCTCGGGGTTGGCGATCGCGAGGCCACCAGGGAGCAAGTGGCACAGGGTCCCGACCTCGCGGGCGGTGCCGCACGCCGACGGCTGGCCGGTGAGACTGGTGGCCGCATCACCGGGCTTGCCGAAGTGCCCGGACATGAGGTGGATGCCATGCACGATGCAGTTGATCGCGGTACCGCGGGTGTGCTGGTTGAAGCCCATGCACCAGAAGCTGTTGATGCGGATGTCGCGGCGCATGAACAACTCGCCGAGCATGCGGATCTTCTCGGCGGGCACGCCCGAGAGTTCCTCGACCCTCTCCGGGGTGTACGGCTCAACGGCCGCGGCGAACTCCTCGAAGGTCATGGGAACGCCGAGCATGTCGGGCGCAGTCTTCTCGTCCGGCTTGGGGCCGAGCTTGCGGAAGTTACAGTGCTTGGCGACAAATTCTCTGTCGTACTTGTCGCTCTTGACCATCAGATGGGCGATGCCGTTGGCGATCGCCAAATCACCGTGGGGCTTGAAGTAGAGCACGTGATCCGCCAGGTCGCTTGTGCGTGTGCGACGAGTGGTCATATCGATGATCGTGACCGTTTCACCGCGCGACCGGCGATCGACCAGGCGCGAGAAGAGCACCGGGTGCATCTCGGCCATGTTGTTGCCCCACATGATCGCGACGTCGCACTTGTCGATGTCGTCGTACACACCGGGCGGCTCGTCCACGCCGAAGGTCGAGAGGAAGCCCGTGACCGCCGAGGACATGCACAGTCGCGGGTTGGCATCGATGAGATTGGTGCCCAGCCCGGCCTTGACGAACTTGTTGGCCGCATAGCCCTCGGGGATGGTCCACTGGCCTGAGCCGTAGAACGAGAATCCCTTGGGGTTGGCAATGATCCGCTTGGCGATCGTCTCGATGGCGTCGTCCCAGGAGATGGGCACCATCTTGCCGTCCTTGCGCAGCAGCGGGGTGGTCAGGCGGTCTTTGCCGTAGAGGGCCAGCCCTACGTGGTATCCCTTGACGCAGAGCAGGCCCTTGTTGACCTCAGCCTTCTGGTCTCCCTGGATGGCGACGACGCGGCCGTTCTCGGTGCCCACCATGACATGGCAACCGGTGCCACAGAATCGGCACGGCGCCTTCTGCCACTTCAGGGGCGAGCCTTCCGGCTGATTGTTCAGCACGGTGAGCGCAAACGCGCGGTTGGAACCCGAAGCCGCAGCCGCGGCTGCGGCCATCGCGGAGGCCTTGACGAAGGTACGACGATCAACGGTGAGCATGCGGTTCCTCCACTGTCAGGCCTTGATGAGAGAGTTCGCTCGCGGCCGGCTCGGTGTCGAGATGCACGTAGGTCACGTCCACCTGGGTGACGCCTTGCGTGGCCCGGAGTTCATCGAAGAGTTCGCGGTCGTCGCGGGCGCTCGGAGTCTCCGCGACCACCGCGACGCGCCGGCCGAAACGCTCCCCGAGCGTCAACCGGGGCTCCGAGTTCAGCACCGTCAGCGCAGCAGCCCCAGCGGGGTCTTCGGAGAGCGTCACGACCAGTCCACTTATCGCCATATCCAAGCTCCCATTCCGTTCATCCACCTTTGTGTTTGGTGGTTTCGCGCGATGGCATCCTCGCCTACTCTGGACATCCTAGTCTACTGTACGGAGGCTCGCCAAGAGCTGAACCAGAATCGGAGGTCGACCTGTGCTGCCGACACGAACACCTCAAGTCCCTGTCGAAGGTGCCGCGCCCGCCGGGGCGCGAAGATCGGCGACTTGGCTCGGATGGTTGCTTCCGATCGGGTTCGTTGCTTTGGCAGTACTGCTCTTCGCCAGTTCGCGACAAGGGCAAGTCGCTTTCGCACCCGCCGTGGTGATCGATCGTGAGAGTCTGCTCGTTGGGCCACGACGGATGGCGATGGCAGACCCCCCGCACATCGCGATCGATGGAGCGCCGCAGAACTGCAACGGGTGCCACCAGATTTTCCAATCCAACTCGCCAGCCGGCGCGACCCTGAATTACCACCAGGACATCCGGCTGCAGCACGGGCTGAACAACCGCTGCGTGAACTGCCACGACTCGCAGAACCGCGAGCGGCTGACCCTTCGGGACGGCGCCACCGTTTCATTCGCGGAGACACCGCAGTTGTGTGCTCAGTGCCACGGCACGGTTTATCGCGATTGGGAGCGGGGCACGCACGGAAAGACGCTCGGATCGTGGATCACCAACTCGGATGCGCAGCGACGCCTGAGCTGCACCGAATGCCACAACCCCCACGCACCGAGGTACGAGCCCTACAAACCGCTGCCCGGCCCAAACACACTGCGGATGGGTGAACAGGTCGCATGCCCGTCCCACGGCGCACACGACGAGCAGAGCCCGCTTCAGCGTTGGCTTCGGGAGTTGGACCCGAAGCAGCGCGATCACCCAACCACAAACGGAGGCAGTCCATGAAGGACATTCGTATCTGGGATGGTCCATCAAAGCCGGCTTCGGGCGGCGAGCCGGAACTCACCCGGCGGAGCTTTCTGCGCACCGGAGCCGCGGCTGTCGGTGGCATGGCCGCGCTGGCGGCCGCTCTAAGCCCGCTGCGTGAACTCGCGTCGGACGACATCCCAGACTTCGACCAGTTTCTGCAAAAGCACTACAAGGAAATGACCGCCGAGGAGATGGAAACGGCGCTGGAACGCATCCGCAAGAAGGTCGAGGATCGATACGCGGTACGCCCACACCTTCGCGACGTAAAGCCCATGGAGGGTGTCGAGTTCGTCTACGCGCTGAACCTCTCTCGCTGCATCGGGTGCCGCAAGTGTGTGCATGCCTGCGTGGCGGAGAACAACCAGTCGCGCAGCCCGGAAATCCAGTACATCCGTGTGATCGAGATGCCCCGGGGAACGCTCGATGTCGAGAAGGGCAACCACCACTACGACCATCCGACCGTGCCCGATGCCAACCACTTCTATTTGCCGGTGCAGTGCCACCAGTGCGCCAACCCACCCTGCGTCAAGGTGTGCCCCGTCGAGGCGACGTGGCAGGAGCCCGACGGCATCACGGTCATTGACTACGACTGGTGCATCGGGTGCCGGTACTGCGAAGCGGCGTGCCCCTACTGGGCCCGGCGGTTCAACTTCGCCAAGCCGAACCTCCCGAAGGACCAGCTCAACCCGAACATGAGTTACCTCTCGAATCGCCCGCGTGAGAAAGGCGTGATGGAGAAATGCCATTTCTGCCTTCACCGGACTCGCGAGGGGCGGATGCCCGCGTGCGTGGAGATCTGCCCCACCGGGGCCCGTAAGTTCGGGAATGTTCTCGATCCGAAATCCGAGGTTTCCGAGATCCTCAAGACCAAGCGCGTCTTCGTGCTCAAGGAAGAGGTCGGAACGCTCCCCCGGTTCTTCTACTACTTCGATGAGCGATACCCCAACACGCTCGATCCCGAGGCCCTCGCCATTGCCGACCGCCTCAGGGCCGAGGAAGGCGATGCCTACGGCTGCCTGCCCGGTGCGTCCGGCCCCAGGAAGGACTTCGTCGCCGCGTCAACGCCGGAATGGTGGAACGGGGCCAGGGCATGAAGACCTATCTCACCTTCCTGATTCGCTGCTTCCGCCTGAGTTTCGTCGGCGACTACCGCTATTACGCATGGATGTTCCTGCTCACGGTCTTCGTCTTGCTTGGCATCAACGCCTACTGCAAGCAGCTTGTGTACGGCCTCGCGACCACGGGCATGACCGACCAGGTCTCGTGGGGCTTCTACATTGCAAACTTCACGTTTCTGGTGGGCATGGCGGCCGCGGCGGTGATGCTGGTCATCCCGGTGTACATCTACCGCAACCGCGAACTGCACGACCTGGTGATCTTCGGCGAACTGTTCGCCGTCGCCGCCATCATCATGGCCATGCTATTCGTGACGGTCGACCTAGGCCGGCCCGAGCGGTTCCATCACTTGCTCCTCCGGTTCAACTTCCCGGTCTCGATGCTTACATGGGACGTGTTGGTGCTCAACGGCTACCTGCTGCTGAACCTGCACATCTGCGGCTATCTGGTTTACTGCGCCTATCGCCGTCGCCAGCCGAGCAAGCTCTTTTACATCCCGTTCGTCTTCGTGGCCATCGTCTGGGCGATCAGCATCCACACCGTCACGGCGTTCCTCTACAGCGGCCTGGGCGGCCGACCCTTCTGGAACTCGGCGGTTGTCGCGCCCAGGTTCCTGGCCTCGGCCTTCGCCGCGGGCCCGGCGTTCCTCATCCTTTCGCTCTCGGTGCTCGCACGGTTCACGACCTACCAGGTGCCCCCGAAGGCCTTCATGACCCTGCGCAACACGGTCGCCATCGCCCTTTCGATCAGCATGTTCCTCCTCGGCTCCGAGATGTTCACGGAGTTCTACACGGACTCGGCGCACGGGGCATCTGCGAAGTACCTGTTTTTCGGCCTGCACGGCCGCCATGCGTTGGTGCCGTGGATCTGGTCGGCCATCGCGCTGAACCTCGTGGCGATGCTTCTCCTCTACCTCCCGATCAGCCGCAAGCTCCCGGTGCTGCAAGCCGCTTGCGTGATGCTCATCGTCGGCATCTGGATCGAGAAGGGGATGGGCATGATCGTGCCTGCGTTCATCCCCACGCCTCTGGGCGAAATCGTCGAGTACCTGCCCACGCTCAACGAAACTCTGGTCACCATGGGCATCTGGGCCGGCGGGTTGCTCATTTACACGATCTTGGTGCGAGTGACCGTGCCGGTCCTGACCGGGCGATTGACGTATGACCAGGAGTTCTCAGTTGCGACAGACATGCGTTTGCCCAGCGTCGCAGAGATCCCGGAGGCTCACTCGTGAATCCCCACCCAACCGCCGAAGAGGCGCAGCAATCGCTCCGCGACCATGTCGTGACCAAGGCGATGGATGCCCGATTGCGTCGTGGCGGCCTGATCGATCGAGTTGAGATGATGCGACTGCTCGAGGACCGCGCTGTCGTCCGCTATCCGCTGGGTGTTCGCTTCGACGCCGAGCCGCTCCTGCCTGGCGAGTTCGCGTGCCTGGAGAGTCTGGGCGAGCACCCGAGGGATGGCTTCTGCCTCTTCATCCATCCAATGTTCGAGAACGTCGATGACCTGATCCCGCTGCTGGTCGCCTACTACATTCCAGCGATCAACTACGGCGAGGTCGCATCGCACGTCGAGGCCGAACTCTTCGGGGCCACACTCTTGGGCATCGACGTCGAGGAGTACTACACGATCCTCTGCTCGGTCGCGGACACGGTGAGCGATCCGTCCAACGCTTCTTGTTCCACGCCGGGCTGCGGAGGGCATCACCCATGAGCGCCGCACGCAAGCCGAAGGCACCGACGAGCAAAGCCGCCAAAGTACCGGGCACGTACAAGTCCTTCGTGACAAAGTACCCCGCGCTCGGCCGAGCCCACGAACACATCGCCACAGCCGTGGAGGCCGCCGGCCCGCTCGATGCCAAGACGCTGGCCCTGATCAAGATCGGCATCTGCGTCGGCGCGGGGCTTGAGTCCGCGCTCCGCAGCCACGTTCGCCGCGCGGTGCTGCACGGGGCCACGCCCGCGGAGGTTGAACAGGCGATCCTTCTCGGGATGAATACCGTGGGATTCCCGCGCACAGTCGCCGCGTGGAGTTGGGCCCAGGAGCAGTTCGAGCGGAGCGAGTGAACGCCAAACCCTCGCCCGCGCGTATCGGAGAGACTTTGTTGAAGACGCTCTCGGCCAACCCGATCATGAACGACATGCCGGGCGTGGCAACCCGTCGCGCTCAGGTGGCCCTCACGCAACTCAATACATCGCAGTCATGCGTCACCGGTGGCACGCCGCCACCCGCGCCGGCCTCCGTCCGCGCGGCCCGCCGCATGACCGACTCGCACGGCCGCACCATCCGCGACCTGCGGATCAGCATCACCGACCGCTGCAACTTCCGCTGCGTCTACTGCATGGAGCCAGACGTCCGCTTCGCGCCCCGCGAATCGCTCCTCTCCACCAGCGAGATCATCCGCGTCGCCCGCATCTGCGAGTCGCTCGGCGTCCGAAAGATCCGCCTCACCGGCGGCGAACCGACGCTCCACCCCGAACTCACGGCGATCATCGCCGGCATTCGCGCCGCGACCAGCGTCGAGATCGCGATGATCACCAACGCCTCGCTCCTGACCCGCCGCGCCCTCCGGGAATGGAAGGCCGCAGGACTCGCCCGCGTGACCATCAGCGTCGACTCGCTCCGCCCGGACCGTTTTGCCCGCCTCACGCGCTCGACCTCCTCGCCCGCCGACGTGCTCGTGGGCGTCGAGGCGGCCATCGCCGAGGGCCTCACGCCGCTCAAACTCAACGCCGTGCTCATCCGCGGGTTCAACGACAACGAGGCCGCCGATCTCGCCGAGTTGGCCCGTCTCTACTCGATCGAGATGCGGTTCATCGAGTACATGCCCCTTGATTCCGGTCACACCTGGGATTCGTCCAAGTGGGTGAGCGCCACCGAGACGCGGGCCGCGATCGAAGAGCGCTTCCCGCTTATCGCCCGCGATGACGACGACCCCTCCAGCACCGCACGCACCTTCGCCTTTGCCGACGGCGCCCCCGGCCGCATCGGCTTCATCGCCCCCGTCAGCAGCCCATTCTGCGGCGCGTGCAGCCGCCTTCGCCTCACCGCCGACGGCAAGGTTCGCCCGTGTCTGTTCAGCACGACAGAGTGGGACCTGCGTTCGCTCATGCGCTCCGGGGCCACCGACGAGCAACTCGCCCACTTCCTGATCGACGCGACCTGGACCAAGCAGCCCGGCCACGGCATCGCCTCGTCCGAGTTCCGCCAGCCCTCGCGCCCAATGTCGGCGATCGGCGGCTGAGCCCAACCGATGCCCGCCGACGCCCTCCCCATCCTCGCGGCCTGCTTCCTGATCGTCGGCGCGTTGTACGCCTCGGTCGGCCACGCCGGCGCGTCGGGCTATCTCGCGGTCATGGCCCTGCTCTCGGTCGCGCCCGAGGTCATGCGCCCCACGGCGCTGGCGATCAACGTGCTGGTGGCCACCATCGCGTTCGTGCAGTTCGCCCGCGCCGGGCACTTCTCATGGGCACTCTTCTGGCCCTTCGCCGCCGCCTCGATCCCGGCCGCCTTTGTCGGCGGCATGATCCACCTGCCCGCCCACGCCCTCAAGGTCGCCATCGGCGTCGTGCTCCTGCTCACCGCCTTCCGCATGGCGTGGGTCGCGCTGCATCCGCCCACGTCCAAGGCCGCTCCGTCGCCCCCGCGCGCACCCGTCGCGCTGGCCGTCGGAGGCGTCCTGGGCCTGGTCGCGGGGCTCACGGGCACCGGCGGGGGCATCTTCCTCAGCCCGGTGATGCTGCTGTTCAACTGGGCCGACACCAAGCGCACCGCCGCGACGGCCTCGCTCTTCATCCTGCTCAACTCTGTGGCGGGCCTGTCGGGCCTGGCCAGCGCGGGATGGAGGCCCACGCCGTCGCTCGCGGTGCTGGCCGCCGCGGCGTGCATCGGTGGGCTGATCGGCTCAACGCTCGGCAGCCGCCGAGCCACGCCCCGGGCCCTGAACCTCGCTCTCGCCGCCGTCCTCTTCATCGCGGGCGGGAAGCTCGTGCTGAGCTGACCGGATCGCCACGAAGCCGAAGGAGCACTCGCCACAACGGTCGAGCGCGGCCAAGCGGCCAAGGCGAGAGGGGCGGCAGGAGTGCTGCGGTTGGCTTACGGCGCGGTGAGCCGGTAGACCTCGACGACCGGGGGCTCGGCCAGCAACCCGCGCCAACGGGCCAGGTACGCTTTCATCGTCGGGTCGCCGGCGACGCGCTGCTGATCGCGCTCGTACGCGGCGTGATCGTCGTAGAGCACCAGTTCGATGAACCGGTGATCGTCGCTCATGTCCTGGAGCAGACGGACCGTGATCCCGCCCGGCGACTCATAAAAAGGGATCGCTTCCCGCAGGAACGCGAGGAACTCTTCGCGCTTGCCCGCCGCAACGCGGCACCGCAGGTGAAGATCGATTCTGCCCGGCGTGGCCATGCCGTGATCATAACGATGCTCTGTCGTCCTCGCGCTCCCGCCGTTGCCGAGCACCGACGCCTCGCACTCTCCAACGTGGTGGCCCGCACCCCGGTTGATAGAATGAGGCGTGCCCACGGTCACGTCACGCCATGATCTGTTGGAAGAGATCGACGCGGAGTACGCGCGTGTGACCGGCTTGATCGACCGCGTGCCGCCCGGGCTCTGGAATTCACCACGGGTCAACAGCGCGGGCTGGGCGCTCAAGGACGTGCTGGCGCATGTGGCCGACTGGGCCCAGCGATGCGACGGCTGGTGCGCCCTCGGCGACACGCGCACGGACATGACGCCGCCCGCCGCGGGCTTCAAGTGGAGCGAGACGCGCGAACTGAACCACGCCATCTACCTCAAGCGCCGGCGGCACACGCTGGCCCGCGTACTGCGCGACTTCAGGGCTGGGCACGCGGCGCTGCGGGCCCGCGTCACGACGATGAACGAGGCCGACCTGCTCACGGTCGGGCGTTTTGCGTGGTGCGGCAAGACCTGGAGCATGGCAAAGCACATCCGCGCGAATACGGCGGCCCACTACCGCTGGGCGAGCAAGCACTTCAAGGCCGCGCTCCGGGCCGCTGGTGCGGACTCGCGCGCGGAGAAGACTGCGCGAACTCTCCTCAGTGTGCGAAGACCGCTCCGAGTCACGAGCAGAAGCAAGAAGCAGCGTCGCTGACCTCACGCCGCCACCGTCGCGCTGCTGGTCTCGCTCCACGGGCCGTAGACGCTGCGCCACATGACCCTGCGCGCCAGGGAGTGCGCCTCCATCCCACCCTGCTGCGATTGGTACGAGATCACGGCAACGACATCCTCGGACGCGTGGTGGGTTGAAGCTTCGTCTTAGGGTGTAGCCGTGGGCGAGGCCGGGCTATCCATCGGTCGTCCCGATCGTCCCCCCGCATCCGCGGAGCATGCAGAGACGATCCTGTGGGTTGCGGTCGTCTACTTGGGCACGTCGAAGTACTCATTGCGCGTGCGGTCGAGCCGCTCGCGGACCCGCGCGAAGTTCTCCGGTGTCGGCTTGGCGTCCAACATCGTGCCGATCACGCGGCTGCGCCGGTACAGGATCATCGTGCTCCCCACGTCCGGGCTGATCCGGTTCAGCGCCACCTCCGAGGCCTCGTCCGTCACCGACGGAACGAAGGTCAGCGCCACGTGCTTCAGGCCCAGTTCTCGCCCGAGGGCTTCGAGCTCCCGCTCGCGCACCGCCGCGTTGTACCCGCGCGGGTCGGCGTACACAAAGTAGACCTTCAGGCGATCCTCCCGTGCCGCGCTCTCGCGCTCAAAGAACGCCAGCCACGACTTGATCTCGGGCCAGTTCGGGTCTTTGGCGACGACGTAGAGCACGCCGTGGTACCAGCCGTACTTGCACACCGGGCACGTGCTGGTCCCTTTGTCGGGCCCCCACGCGTGCCGCGGCGTGAACGACACCACGTCCTCGCCGACGTTGGGTCCCGAGACGACGCCCTGCGGCTTCGCGCCCGGGTGCCCAGGGATGTTGCGGCCCAGGATGATGTCCCGCTCGCCGACGAAGAGGTCGCCGACCTTGACGAGCCGAAGCACGCCGCTGCCGCATCGATTCTCCAGCTTGCGCCGCTCCTTCGCGGTGAGCAGCGGATCGTCGTCGAAGACGAAGTCGTCGATGTAGTAGGCATCGAGGCCCGGCTCCTTGATCGTCGCGTGAACGTGATCGGGCGCATCCCGCGTCGGGTACGTCCCCGGCCGAACCGTCAGAATCTCGTACCGCCCGTCGGCCCCCGTCTTCACCCATCCGCGGATGGCGCCGTGCGTCTGCCCGAGTTCGTTGGGCGGCATGCTGCGCGGCTCGGAGGCGTCGTGGATGTACCGCCCCTGCGTATTGGTGTGGTAGTAATAGAGCACGACACCCGGCGCGGGCGTGCGCCCGTCGGGCTGGAGAATCGTGCCCGTGAGTTTGATCCGTTGGCCCTGCTGGGTCCATCCCGGGCTGGTGTCCTGCCACGAGAGTTCCGCCGGCACGCCCTGCCATCCGTCCGGCCCGTCGATGCCGCCGCCAACCACGCGTTGCGCGGGAGTGGGCTGCGCCGTCGCCGGGCCGCGTGCGTCGCAGCCCATGAGCGACAAAGCCCCGAGCCCAGACGTGAGCACGACCACCAATGACCTCCACCCGGCGCATCCCCTCTGCTTCGGCCTAGGCATGACGTCGTTCCGCATGCCGAACTGTATCGAGCCGGCCGATATCTCGCCGCCGGCGGCCCGTGGCGCAACCGGGATGCGCCGCGGCGTGTGCTCCCGTGCGAGGTGCAGGTCCTTGCACGCCGCGACTGCGGAGCAGACTCACGCCGCCACCGTCTCGCTGCTGGTCTCGCTCCACGGGCCATAGGCGTTGCGGCGCGTCAGCCCCACCGGCGAGCGCGGGCCGTGGAGCGAGCAGGCGCAGGCGACGATTGCGGCTTGAGTGCTGCGCGGCGCGGCGTGTGTCGCACGCCAGAACCGAGTGATTTGGTCTTGAGATGCCGTCCGCAGGATGGTCCACCGGCACCCCCCGCTTCGAAACCGCCGCACATGGGGAGCGACGTCGGGCGTGCGGCGTTGGTTGGCGGGGAGGCGCGGGCCCAACGCGTCTGCTACTTCGCGGGCCCGGCGCGGAGCAGGGCCGCACGCATGTTCGCCGCCATGCGCTCGGCCGGGACCGTGAACGCGGCCCGGGCGGCCTCGGGTACGACACGTTCGACGGTCCGCCGCCACAGGTCGAGCCAGCGGGCAAAGTGGGCCGCGGTGAGTCCGGGCAGGCGCTCGTGCGCTTCGAGCGGGCGCCCGGCGTATCGCCCCGAGCGCAGCACTACCGTGGACCAGAAGTCGTACATCTTCGGCAGGTGCAGCGACCAGTCCGCGATGTGCCCCGCGAAGATCGGGCCGAGCATGGGATCGTCACGCACTTCATTGTAGAAGGCGTCCACCAAGGTGCGGATCATCGCCTCGTCAGCAGACAAGACGGGCGCGGCGGGGCGACTCGGCGCGGTCAGCGGGAGTTGGTGGTCAGTGTCGTTGGGGTCTTCGTGAGAACTCATGTACGTACTTCGGTCCTTCCTCCCAAGACTATCCCGCATCATGGAGACGGCGCGCGACGCTCTGATGCCGGTCGCGGGACCGGCATCAGAGCCGTCGTGCCTGGCCGATGACGAACTCGCCGGGGATCAGCCCTTGAGCACGGACAAGTCCGCGCCGTGGTTGATGTGGAACGCCTGCCCGCCGATCACCAGCGCGGGGACCGACTTCACGCCGGCCTTCTCCGCCTCGGCGACGCGGGACTTGTGCTGCCCGAGATGGACGATCTCGACGTTGAACTTCGTCCGATCGAGGCCCTCGGCAACCGTCCGCTCGGCGGCGACGCAAACGGGGCAACCGGCGTGGTAGAACGTGGCTTTCGTGCTCATGATGTGCTCCTACGTGCTGACATGAATGGTCCGGCGGGAT